>LNFM01006604.1_pt1 | contig 28597 bp, 22 predicted proteins | sample 596031 | NCBI WGS metagenome assembly LNFM01 (sample SAMN04254537, study PRJNA301005) | activated carbon metagenome | isolation source: dual media filters at the Ann Arbor, Michigan drinking water treatment plant | place: USA: Ann Arbor
CCGACATGCTGATGGCGCTCGAAGCCTTCTTCATCACCCAGACCACGCAGGGCAAACGCTGCCTGCTGATCGTGGACGAAGCGCAGAACCTGCAGCCGTTGGCGGTGGAAGAGCTGCGCATGCTCTCCAACTTCCAGTTCGGTGACCAGGCCTTGCTGCAAACCTTCCTGGTGGGCCAGCCCGAGTTCCGCGAGATCCTGCAGGGCCCGAGCATGCTGCAGCTGCGCCAGCGCATCACCGCGCGTTGCCACCTGGGCCCGCTCGACGAAGAAGACACCCGCGCCTACGTGGAGCACCGCCTCAAGTGCGCGGGCGCCACCGACAAGCCGACGTTCGAGCCCGCCATCTTCCCCGCGCTGTTTCAACACTCGGGCGGCATTCCGCGGCGCATCAACACCTTGTGCGACCGCCTGCTGCTGCTGGGCTACCTCTCCGAGATGACGTACCTCACGCTGGATGCGCTCAACGAGGTGGTGGCCGAGATGCAGGTGGAGAACTCTGCCGCGCCCTCGCGCGTGGCTGAGGACCAGGAGCGCTGGGCGCACCTGCCCAATGCCGGTGCCAGCGTCGCCCCCACCTGGCTGAACGACGACATGGACCTCTCGGAGCTCTCGCTCGACCCCAATCTGGTGGAAGGCATGAGCGACCAGCTCACCCGCGTGTCGGCCGAGCAACTCAGCACGCGCCTGCTGCGCATGGAGCGCAGCGTGCTGCGCCAGGAACGCATCAGCCTGGAGATCCTGAGTTCGCTCAAGAAGATCGTGGCCGCCGCCCGCAAGCCCCGCGCCGCAGGCCCCACCACCGACCTGCCCAAGTGACCCCCATGCTCACCCGCGCACCCATCACCAACGCCCTGACGATCGACGTCGAGGACTACTTTCAGGTCTCCGCGTTTGCGCCCCACATCGACAGGGCCGACTGGGACAACCGCGAGTGCCGCGTCGAGCACAACATCGACCGCATCCTCAAGCTGCTGAACGACAAGCACACCAAAGCCACCTTCTTCACCCTGGGTTGGGTGGCCGAGCGTTACCCGAGCATGGTGCGCCGCATCGTGGCCGAAGGTCACGAACTCGCCAGCCACGGTTATGGCCACCAACGCGCGTCCGACCTCACCGAGGTCGAGTTCTTTCACGACGTGTCACACGCCAAGGCTTTGCTCGAAGAGATCGGCGGCCGGGAAGTGCAGGGTTACCGCGCCCCCAGCTTCTCCATCGGCACCGACAACCTCTGGGCGCTCGACACCTTGCTGCGCGCCGGCTACCGCTACAGCTCCAGCATCTACCCCGTCAGCACCAGATCCGCGACGGTCTGATGGAAGTGCCGCCCACCACGCTGCGCATGTTCAACCGCAACCTGCCGTCCAGCGGAGGCGGTTACTTCCGCCTGCTGCCGTATGCGCTCTCGCGCTGGATGCTTCAACAGGTTAACCAGCGCGATGCCCAAGCCGCCATCTTCTACTTCCACCCCTGGGAGATCGACCCCGACCAGCCCCGCGTGGCGGGCATTGATCTGAAGACGCGGTTTCGCCACTACGTGAACATCGGCCGCACGGAACAGCGCCTGGCGCGTCTGCTGGACGATTTCCGCTGGGGCCGCATGGACGACATCTTCTTGAAGGAACGTGCTCCCGATCGATTGGCCGAGGTGACCGTTGTCTGAGCGCGGCGCCCTGCACATCAAGCGCCTGGACAGCTCCCAATCCGACCAGGTCGCCCGATGGGAAGCCTTTGTGGCGGCGTGCCCCACAGCCACGTTTTTTCACCGTGCCGGCTGGCAAACCGTCATCCGTGATGTGTTCCGGCACCCCACATACTTTCTCTTTGCCGAGCAGGACGGCGAGATCCTCGGCGTGTTGCCGCTCGCCCACGTGAACAGCCGCCTGTTCGGCAACGCGCTCACCGGATTGCCCTTTGCGGTCTACGGGGGTGTGGCCACCGAGTCTGAGACGGCCGCCACCGCACTGGAAGCCGAAGCACAGCGTCTGGCGGTTGAACTGGGCACCGACCACCTGGAGCTGCGCCACACCGAGCGCCGCCACACCGACTGGCCGGTGCAGGAGCTCTACGTCACCTTCCGCAAGGCGATCCTGCCCAAGGAAGAAGACAACATGCTCGCCATTCCGCGCAAGCAGCGCGCCATGGTGCGCAAGGGCATCAAGAACGGCCTCTCCTCGCAGGTGGACAGCAACGCCGACCGTTTCTTCGCGCTCTACGCCGACAACGTGCACCGCCACGGCACGCCCGCGTTTTCCAAGCGCTATTTCCAGACCTTGCTCAAAACCTTTGGCAAGGACTGCGAGGTGCTCACCGTGAGCTCGGCCGAAGGCCGGCCGCTGTCCAGCGTGATGAGTTTTTACTTTCGCGACGAGGTGTTGCCTTACTACGCGGGCGACGACGAAGCCGCGCGCGACCTTGCCGCCAACGACTTCAAGTATTGGGAGCTCATGCGCATGGCCTGCGCGCGCGGGCTCAAGGTGTTCGACTACGGCCGCAGCAAAGAGGGCACCGGCCCTTATGCGTTCAAGCGCAACTGGGGCTTTGAGCCCACGCCGCTGCACTACGAATATCGCCTCTACAAGCGCGAGAGCATTCCGCAGAACAACCCGGCCAACGCCAAATACAAGCTGTTGATCGCCACCTGGCGCCGCATGCCGCTGGGTCTGGCCAACTGGCTCGGCCCCCACATCGTCCGCAACCTCGGCTGAGCAGTCACACCATGGCGAACCTGCTCTACCTCGTGCACCGCTTGCCGTACCCGCCCAACAAGGGCGACAAGGTACGTTCGTACCACCTGTTGCGCCATCTGCTGCAGCGCCACCGCGTGTTTCTGGGCACCTTCATCGACGACCCGGACGATGAACAGCACCTGCCCACGCTGCGCGCCCTGTGCCCCGACCTGCACGTCGAGCTCATTGCGCCGCGCACCGCCAAGATCAAGAGCCTGAGTGGCCTGCTGAGTGGCGAGGCCCTCACGTTGGCGTATTACCGCAGCGCCGGCATGCAGCGCTGGGTGCAGGCTACCGCCGCGGCCCACGACCTGCAGGCCAGCGTGGTGTTTTCGTCGGCCATGGCGCAGTACGCGCAGCCCTTGCTGCCGCAGGTGCCCATGCTGGTGGACTTTGTGGACGTGGACTCGCTGGCCGCTGTCCATGCTGTACCGGCGCGAAGGCCGGCGCCTGCTGACCTACGAGCGCGAAGTGGCCGCGCAGGCGCGGCGTTCTTACTTCGTCACGCCCAACGAAACCGCGCTGTTCGTTTCACAGGCCCCCGAGAGCCGCGACAAGGTGCAGTCCCTCAGCAATGGCGTGGACGCGGACTTCTTTGCGCCCGATCCACAGCGGCCCAACCCGTTCGCACCCGGTGAACAAGCCGTGGTGTTCACCGGCGCCATGGACTATTGGCCCAACATCGACGGTGTGAGCTGGTTCATGGCCGACATGCTGCCCCGCCTGCGCGCCCACTGGCCGCGCGCACGTTTCTACATCGTGGGCCGCAGCCCGTCGGCCCAGGTGCTCGCGCTGGCGGGTGAACACGTGGTGGTCACCGGCACCGTGCCCGACGTGCGGCCCTACCTGCAGCACGCCGCTGCCGTGGTCGCGCCGCTACGCGTGGCGCGCGGTATTCAAAACAAGATACTCGAGGCCATGGCCATGCAGAAGGCCGTGGTCACGGTCAACAGCTGTGCCGACGCGATCGGCGCCAGTGCAGACCAGGGTTTGCTGCGCGCCGAGACGCCGGACGAATTCGTTCAGGCGCTGGCCCCGTTGATGGACCATCCCAGCCACGCCGCCGTGCTGGGCGAGCGCGCCCGCGCATTTGTGGAACAAGGCTTCAGCTGGCAGGCGCACCTGAGCGGCATCGACGCCTGGCTTGGTCCGCTGCCCGCCAACGACACCGTCACTCTCCCGGAGGCCGCCATCCATGTTTGATGACGCACGTTTGCCCACACGATTCCCAGCCCACTGGCGCCTGCCGCTGGCCGCGCTGGTGCTGTTGCTGCTGGCCATCCTCGCGCTCTACGCGCACACGGTGGTGGGCATGGTCACCATCTGGTCGCGCTCCGACACGTACGCGCACGGCTTCGTGGTTCCCGTCATCACGCTCTGGCTGATCTGGCGCATCCGCCACACGCTCGCGGCTTTGGTGCCCAAGCCCAGCCCCCTGGCCTGGGTGATGTTGTTGGGTGCAGCGGCCTTCTGGCTGGCGGGCGACCTGGTGGCGGTGAATGCCGCCACCCAGTTGGCCTTGGTGATGCTGCTGGTGCTGGCTGTACCGGCCGTGCTGGGCTGGCACCTGGCGCTGGCCATGGCCTTCCCGCTGGGCTTCCTGTTTTTCGCCGTGCCCATTGGCGACTTCATGATGCCCCGCCTCATGGAGTGGACGGCCGATTTCACCGTGCTCGCGCTGCGCATGAGCGGCATCCCGGTGTACCGTGAAGGCCTGCAGTTCATCATTCCGTCGGGCTCGTGGTCGGTGGTGGAGGCCTGCAGCGGCATCCGCTACATGATCGCGTCGGTCACCGTGGGCTGCCTTTTCGCCTACCTGAGCTACAGCAGCCTGAAAAAGCGCCTCATCTTCATCGGCGTGGCCATTCTGGTGCCACTGGTGGCCAACTGGTTGCGCGCCTACATGATCGTGATGATCGGCCATCTCTCCGGCAACGAGCTGGCCACCGGCGTGGACCACCTCATCTACGGCTGGGTGTTCTTCGGCGTGGTGATCCTCATCATGCTGTTCATCGGCGCCCGATGGGCCGATGCCCCGATGCCACCCGCCGGCCCGGTGGCCATGACCGCGCCCGCCGCTGCGCAAGCGCGTGGCATGTCCCCAAGCCGCACGGCCATTGCCGCTGTGGTCGCGCTGCTCATCGTCGCGTCGCCCCACATGCTCGAACGCCTGCTCGCGCTGGGCACCAACACCAGCGCGGTGGCGATGAGCGCACCCGCCGCCCAAGCGCCCTGGCAAAACGCCGCCACGCCGCCGAGCGACTGGGCGCCCGCGTTTGAACTGCCGGTGGCCACCAGCCACCTGGGCTACATCGGCCCGCAAGGCGAAGCCGTGGGTCTGCACCTGAGCTACTACCGCCAGCAAGACTACGAACGCAAACTCGTAAGCTCTCAAAACATGCTGGTCAAGAGCGATGACAAACAGTGGTCCCAGGTGTCGGGCGGCAGCGCCACCACCCAACTGGCTGGCCAGCCCGTCACCGTGGCCGCTGCCACGTTGCGCAACCAGGCCGGTGGCCTGACCGCGAACACCCAGCGCCTGCAGGTCTGGCGCTTGTATTGGGTCAACAACCGCTTCACGGCGAGCGACGCGCTGGCCAAAATACAGGGCGCCTTGAGCCGGATCACCGGGCAGGGCGACGACGGAGCCATTGTGGTCATCTACACCCCGCTCGATCCGCAGCTCACAGACGCCGACGCGCGCGCGGCCGCCACGACCGTGCTGCAAAATTTCATGCAGAGCCAGGGCAGCGCCATTGAGGCCGCTTTGAACACCACGCGAGGGGCGCCCTGAATGTGCGGTATTTCCGGCTTGTTCGACACGCTCGGCACGCGCGACTTTGACCGCGCCCTGGCCGCGCGCATCAACAACATCCAGGCCCACCGCGGCCCTGACGAAGACGACCTGCACTTCGAACCCGGCCTGGCCTTGGGCCACCGGCGCCTGTCCGTCATTGACCTCGCCACCGGCCAGCAGCCGCTGTTCAACGAAGACGGCAGCGTGGGCATCGTCTTCAATGGCGAGATCTACAACTTCGAAGAGCTCGTGCCCGAGCTGCAGGCGCTGGGCCACTCCTTCAAGACGCGCAGCGACACCGAGGTGATCGTGCACGCCTGGGAAGCCTGGGGCCCCGAGTGCGTGCACCGCCTGCGCGGCATGTTCGCGTTTGCCCTGTGGGACCGCAACCAGCAAACCCTGTTTCTCGCACGCGACCGCATGGGCGTGAAGCCCATGCACTACGCCTGGCTGGCTGATGGCACCTTCATCTTCGGCTCCGAGCTGAAGGTCATCACCGCCCACCCCGGCTTTGCCCGCGACATCGACCCGCTGGCGGTGGAAGACTACTTCTCGTTCGGCTACGTGCCCGATCCGCGCTGCATTTACCGCAACGCGCACAAGCTGCCGTCTGCCCACACGCTCACGTTGCGCCGGGGTGACGCCGCTCAGGCCCAGCCCGTGCCGTACTGGGACGTGCACTTCAGCAACGACAACCCCATCAACCCGGCCGACGCCGAGGCCGAACTTCGCGATCGCGTGCGCGAATCGGTGAAGCTCCGCCTAAAGGCCGACGTGCCGCTCGGCGCGTTTCTGTCGGGCGGGGTCGATTCGAGCGCCGTGGTTGCCACCATGGCCGGCCTGTCCTCCACGCCGGTGCACACCTGCGCCATCGGCTTTGACGACCCGCGTTTCAACGAGTCCGCCTTTGCCCAGCAGGTGGCCGACCGTTACCAGACCGACCACCGCCTGGAAGTGGTCAAGAGTGATGACTTCGACCTCATCGACACCCTGGCCTGGCTCTACGACGAACCTTACGCCGACAGCTCCGCCATCCCGACCTACCGCGTGTGCCAGATGGCGCGCAAACACGTGACCGTGGCGCTTTCCGGCGACGGCGGCGACGAGAGCCTGGGCGGCTACCGGCGCTACCGCATGCACCTGGGCGAAGAGAGCGTGCGCAGCCGTTTGCCGCACGGCCTGCGCAGCCCGCTGTTTGGTTCGCTCGGCCACCTGTATCCCAAGGCCGACTGGGCGCCGCGCATGTTCCGCGCGAAGACCACGTTCCAGGCCATGGCCATGGACTCGGTGCAGGCCTACCACCACAGCATGTCGCACCTGCGCGCCGACCAGCGCCAGCGCCTGTTTTCGCCGGCGTTCAACAAAAGGCTGGGTGGCTACAACTCCATCACCGTGTTCCGTGGCCACGCGGAGCGCGCCAACACCGACGACCCGCTCGCACTCATTCAGTACCTCGACTACAAGACCTGGCTGGTCGGCGACATCAACACCAAGGTCGACCGCGCCAGCATGGCGCACTCGCTCGAGGTGCGCGAACCGCTCATGGACCACCAGCTCATCGAGTGGCTGGCCACGCTGCCCAGCAACCTCAAGATCAACGGCGGCGAAGGCAAATACGTTTTCAAGAAGGCGTTCGAGCCGCTGCTGCCCAACGACATCCTGTACCGCTCCAAGATGGGTTTTTCGGTGCCGCTGGCCAGCTGGCTGCGCGGGCCGCTGGCCGAGCGCATGCGTGAGTCGGTGCTGAGCCCGCGCATGCTCGACTCGGGCTACTTCAACGAAGCCACCTTGCGCACGCTGATGGACCAGCACCAGAGCCGCCAGTTCGACCATTCGACTGCGTTGTGGATGTTGATCATGTTTGATGCGTTTCTGCGCCAGGCCCAAGTCCCTGTGGCTCAAGAAGATTGCATTGCAATGGCCTGAAACTCAGGGAGAAATTGATGACCGCATTGGCACAAAAATTCAAGAACCGTTTCTATAGAAATGAGGATCATCCGTATGAAATATTTGAAGATCGTGTTCAGAATCTCCTGAAATCTGGCGATACGTTATTGGACGCAGGATGCGGGCGAACAGCTCCAGTGCTTCAGAAATTCAGACACGTTGCCGGACGCTTGATCGGTGTCGATCTGGTGGACCCAAGAGACGTGGCAGAAGCCATTGAGTATCACAAGTCGGACTTGGGATCGATTCCAGTGGATGACGCAAGTGTTGATCTGGTCATGTCACGAAGTGTCTTTGAGCATATTGAGGACCCTGAGGCCGTATACCGCGAGGCCTATCGAATTCTCAAGCCCGGTGGACATTTGGTATTTTTAACAGCCAACATCTGGGACTACGGAACTGTTGCGGCTCGCATTGTTCCCAACCGGTTTCATTCGAAGGTAGTGAAGGTTGTGGAAGGCCGACCTGAGGAGGACACTTTCCCAACGGCTTACAAGACAAACTCCCCGAGCGTTGTCAATCGCCTCGCAAAAGGCGCTGGTTTTCGCGTGAGGAGTTTTGAATACCTTAATCAATATCCCAACTACTTCATGTTTAACAGTGCGCTGTTTTTGATGGGAGTTGGATATGAGAGATTGACATCCAGATTTCATTTTCTGAGATTTCTCAGAGGGTGGATCTTGGTTACTCTTCAAAAGAGCTGAAGATCTGTGCAACCACTTGCCCATTCCAAAAGCGAGAAGCGCCGACGTATCTTGCATGTTGTTTACAGCTTTTCGGTAGGCGGGCTGGAAAACGTCATCGTGCAGCTGATCAACCGCTTGCCCGCCGACCAGTTTGAACACGTGGTGCTGTCGCTCACCACCATCAGCGATTTCAAGAACCGCATCACGCATCCCGGTGTGCGCTTCATCGAGCTGCACAAACAGCCCGGCCACGCCATCCCTTTGTATCCGCGCATCTACAAGCTTCTGCGCGAACTGAAACCCGACGTGGTGCACACCTGCAACCTGGCCGCGCTGGAGATCACGCCGCTGGCTTGGTTGGCACGTGTGCCATTGCGTGTGCACGCCGAGCACGGCTGGGACGCGCACGACCCGCAGGGCCAGAACCCGCGCTACCAGCGCCTGCGGAAGCTCTACAAGCCTTTCGTGAGTCACTACGTGTCCGTGTCGAAGGATCTGGACGACTACCTTGCCCGTGCCATTGGCGTGCGGGCGAGCCGCCGCAGCCTGATCGCCAACGGCGTGGACACCGACACCTTCGCGCCGCGTGTTGGTGCCGCCGCACCCGTGCCCGGTTGCCCCTTTGTGCCCGGCCAGCACTGGCTCGTGGGTACCGTGGGTCGTCTGCAAACCGTGAAGAACCAGCCGCTGCTGGCCCGGGCGTTTGTGCGCTCGTTGCGCGAGCACCCCGAGATGGCGGAGCGGGCGCGGCTGGTGATCGTGGGCGAAGGCCCTTTGCGGGGCGAGGTTGAAAGCACGCTGGCTGCTGCTGGTCTGCAAGGCCACGCGTGGCTGCCCGGCGCGAGAGACGACGTGGCCGACGTACTCCGCTCGCTCGACCTTTTTGTGTTGCCTTCGCAAGCCGAAGGCACGTCGTGCACCTTGCAGGAAGCCATGGCCAGCGGGCTGCCCGTGGTGGCCACGGCGGTGGGTGGCACGCCAGACCTGGTGGAAGAGGGCGCCACCGGCCACCTGGTGCCGTCCGACGACGAAGCGGCGCTGGCCGAGGCGATGCACAGGGTGTTCTGCAACGAGGCCGATGCGCAGCGGTTTGCGCACACCGCTCGCACGCGCGCCATCAACCAGTTCGGCCTCGACGCCATGGTGCAGGCCTACGATGCCCTTTTTTCAGGCCCACAGCGCGCTGCGCAGTGGCAAGCCGCCCACTGACCGATTGTTCGAATGCGCATCTTGTATCACCACCGCACCGCCTCCAAAGATGGTCAGGCCGTGCACATTGAAGAAATGATCGATGCCCTGCGCAGCGAAGGGCACGAGGTGCGAGTGGTCGCGCCTGGGCAAGATGCAGACGAGGGCGGGGCAGGGCAGATGGGCAGCGACATGGGCTGGGTGCACGGCCTCAAGGCGCGTCTGCCCAAGGCGGTATACGAACTCATGGAACTGGCCTACAGCCTGGTCGCCTACCGCAAGCTCATGGCCGCGGCCAAAGAGTTCAAGCCGGATGTGATTTACGAGCGCTCCTGGGTGTGCCGCTGCTGCTGGAGGTGAATTCACCCCTGGTGCTGGAGCGTTCACAGCACAGCGGTGGCCTGGCGCTCGCCAGCCTGGCCCGCTGGGCCGAAGGCACGGCCTGGCGCGGCGCAGACCGGGTGCTGCCTGTGACCGAGGTGCTGGCCGGCCATGTGCGCGCCTGTGGAGTGCCGGCCGAGCGCATTCAGGTGGTGCCCAACGGCATCAACCGTGCGCACTTTGCCCAAGCACCCGAGCCCGACGAAGCGAAGGCCCGCCTGGGCCTGCAAGGCCGGCTGGTGCTGGGCTTCACCGGCTTCGTGCGCGACTGGCACGGCGTGGACCGCATCGTCGACTGGATGGCCAGCCCCCAGGCCCCGGCTCACACCCAACTGCTGGTGGTGGGCGACGGCCCCGTGCGCGAAGCGCTGGAAGCCCAGGCGAAACAGCTGGGCCTGGCCGACCGCGTGGCTTTCACCGGCGTCATCCACCGCGACCAGGTGCCCGCCCACGTGGCCGCGTTTGACGTGGCCCTGCAACCCGCCGTGACGCCGTACGCCTCCCCGCTAAAGCTCATGGAATACCTCGTGCTGGGCAAAGCCATCGTGGCGCCCAGCACACCCAATTTGCTGGAAGTGCTCACGCACGAAACCAACGCCCTCATGTTTGACGAAACCAGCCCAGGCGGCCTGGAAGGCGCATTGACCCGCCTGTGCAGCGACGGCGACCTGCGCGAACGTCTGGCGCATGGCGCGCGCGACACCATCGACCGGCTCAACCTCACCTGGCTGGGCAATGCGCAGCGGGTGGCGGCCATGGCGAAGGCGGTGGCATGAAGGTCTTGCTGTTCTCGTCGCTCTACCCCAGTGCCGTGCGGCCCATTCACGGCATTTTTGTGGAAACGCGCCTGCGCGAACTGTTGAAGACAGGCCAGGTAGAGGCGAAGGTCGTTGCGCCCGTGCCGTGGTTTCCGTCCACAGCCAAGCGCTTTGGCGAATATGCCCAGTTCGCCGCCACTCCCCGGCAAGAGCATCGCAACGGCCTGGAGGTGCACCACCCGCGTTACCTGCTGCTGCCCAAGGTGGGCATGAACCTGGCGCCTTACACCATGGCCCTGGGTGCGCTGGCCACCGTGAAGCGCCTGCAGCGCGAAGGCTTTGACTTCGACCTGATCGACGCCCACTACTACTACCCCGACGGCGTGGCCGCCGGCCTGCTGGCCAAGTGGCTGGGCAAGCCCTTTTTTGTGACCGCGCGTGGCACCGACCTGAACCTGATCCCCGAGTACCCGTTTCCCCGCAAGCTGATTCTGCAAACCGCTGCGAAAGCCAGCGGCTCCATCGGCGTTTGCAAAGCGCTCATGGACACGCTGCAGGAGCTGGGCGCAGAGCCCGGCAAGCTGCACACGCTACGCAACGGGGTAGATCTGGAACGCTTCGTGCCCGAGCCGCGCGACGTGGCCCGAGCCCGCCTGGGCCTGAACATCGCAGGACCCTATCTGCTGTCGGTGGGTCACCTCATTGAGCGCAAGGGTCACCACATCGCCATTGAAGCGTTGGTGCAACTGCCTGGCGTGACCTTGCTCATTGCCGGCTCCGGCCCGGAAGATGGCGCGCTCAAGGCCCTGGCCAACAGACTGGGCGTGGCCGACCGCGTGCACTGGGCCGGTGTGGTGCCGCAGACCGAGCTGAAGTGGTGGTACAGCGCCGCCGATGCGCTCACACTGTGTTCAAGCCGGGAAGGTTGGGCCAATGTGCTGCTGGAAGCCATGGCGTGTGGAACACCGGTCATTGCGACCAACATCTGGGGCACGCCGGAGGTGGTGAGTACGCCCAACGCAGGGGTTTTGATGACGAGCCGAGACAGTGGCTCTTTGGCGGCGGCTTGGAACCAACTGAAAAAATCTACGCCAGAACGAAATTCAACCCGTGCTCATGCCGCTCAGTTTTCTTGGAATGCTACAACTTACGGTCAATTCGAATTGTTTCAAAACGCAGGAAGAACGCTAATCCCGTGAAGAAGCAGAATGGTGAGAAACTTATTACTCTCGCCAAGCGAGGCCACTTGAGGCGTAATGCTTATGCATCCGTGCATCGATCCACAGTGGATGTAATCAAAAGCCGAATTATGAAAGGAATGCTTAAATGATCGAAGGGTCTCTCATGCTCGTGATGCTTGTAGTGGTTTTTGCAATTCTTTGGCAATTGCGCATATTGAACAAAGCACCAAAAAAAGAACTGCTTTCCATCTTCAGATTCAAAGATCATTACGTTTCGCCGCAAAAGAAAAAGAAGTAAGCATCAAATGCGCGATTTCGTCGTTTTGCTGTTTATGATGGCGTCTATCCCGCTTGCCATGTCTAATGCAAACATTGCATTTTTTTTATGGACTTGGGCTGGGCTTGTTGCAATTAATAGCTACGTGTATGGTTTCATGCGCTCTGTACCGATGGTTATGGTGTTCGCAGTCGTAACACTTGTATTGGTAGCATTGGGTCGTACGGCTGGCACACAGAAGTTTCAGCTGAATCGAACGTCTATTTTGCTGATTGTGTTTTTGCTGCACGGTCTAGTAAGTGCGGTATTTGCCTTTGATGGATTACCTAGAAACTGGGAGCTTTTCAGCAACATGTTCAAGACAGTTTTACTCTGTTTGTTTATGCCCATGTTTCTATCAGATCGAAATAAAATCAACCTGTTTGTCATACTTTTGGTAGTGTCAGTCAGCTTCCACGGAATGCTCGATGGATTGAAATTCATCGCATCTGGCGGCGGTCACAAAGCTCAAGGATTGCTGAAATTTGGAGACAACAATCATTATGCTTTGGTGCTGTTAATGGTATTGCCATTTCTCGTATATGTGTACCGGTATGCTGAAACGCGCCTCGTCCGATGGTCAGCTATGGGCGTTTTCTTGCTGACCTTTCTCGCCATGATTGCAACCCATTCACGCGGCGCGCTCGTGACAACCGTAGCGATTATTGTATGGATGATCCTTGTAGGGAAAAAGAAGATCGCGGGTTTGGTGATGGCGGCGACGCTTGTTTTTTTGGTTTTTCAGGTAGCACCATCGAATTGGTTTGAACGAATGGATACCATTGGTCGAGCCGATGAGGATGCATCTTTCATGGGACGAGTGGCGGCATGGAAACGAGCGAGTGCAATCGCCCTTGAGCATCCAGTATTGGGTGGAGGTTTTCATGCAGGACAGGGTGGAGGTGAAATTTTTGAGAGATTTCGCTACAAGCAAGGTTTGTTGGGGTTTGTTGAAACTCCCAATCTCACCTATGCTGCAGCGGCTCACAGCATTTATTTCGAAGTAATGGGCGACTTGGGGTTTGTCGGCCTTTTTCTCTTCTTGCTGTGCATCTTGAATGTCTTTTATTGCAGACTTGAAATTATAAAGATGGTCAAAATAAGAGGACCATCTTGCGGATGGGCCGAAGATCTAGCAAACTTCACATCAGCAGGCATGGTTGCATTCATCGTTGCGGGAGCATTGTTGAGCGCAGCGTATTTTGAGTTTCCTTATTATTTGATGATGTTGATGCAGGTAATAAAGTTGGCCATAGCAAAGCAGACCGTTCCTGCGAGCGCCTAGGAGAATGAAATTATTCAATTCGTCTTGAGCCAGTCGATCAGGTTGTTGGCGCAAAAAAAGCTGTCAGTATTCCTGTTTCATGCCGTGCCGGTGAAGTCACCAGAAATCCCGAACGACTTTGACTTGCCGCAGTTCAAAATGATGCTGGATGTGATACGGTCACACTTCCGGATTATCCCCTTGGATGACGCTGTAACTGCGATGAAAGCGGGTAAATTACCTCCTCGATCTGCCTGCCTTACTTTTGATGATGGGTATTCAAGCTGGATGGAGGGGGTGGTTCCCCTATTGCAGCGCGAAAATTTACATGGGACGTTCTATATCACCACGGGCCAGTTTCACAACCTGCCCATGTGGCACGAACGATTGGCGCAAGCCGTCAATGTGCTGCCAGGACCCAGTTTCCACATTGCTGGGTTTGGCCTTCCCCCATTGCCCATATCAACAATGGATGAGAGGCGCAGCGCCTACGCGTTATTGGAGCATTTTTTGAAGTACCAGCCACTTGAGAGTCGGGAGACATTGCTTCGCTTGCTTGAGCAATGTGCCCAAGTTCAGCCAAGTGGCATCAAAGGAATGCGGGTCGACCAACTCCGTGAGCTTTCTGCCAAAGGATTTGGGATCGGTGCTCATACCCACAGCCACCCAATACTGGGGCTATGTGAAGCCACCATCGCCAGAAACGAAATTGGACAGGTCCGGGAGACTCTGGAAGGGATGATACGCGGCAAGGTCCGCTCATTCGCATATCCGAACGGTCGTCCGATGAGCGACTTCGTGGCTTCACATGTTGATATGGTGAAGGCAGCCGGATACCACCATGCTGTCACCACCCACTGGGGGGCGGCCTCTGTTGAAACATCCGTATTTGAGATACCACGTTTCACCCCATGGGGCCCGACTGCGCAGCGCATGGCGTTGCAACTGGCAAGAAACCTCAATACCCGCCCGAAACTCATCGGGCACATACCGCCTAAAGCACCGGTGGTGTTGGTTGCAGAAAATGGAGCTGGATTCGGTGGCGCGGTTGTGGCGCTCAAGACTCTGGTTCATGCAGTTGCGCCTGAGAAGGCCAGCTTTCATATCGTAGCAAACATGCCACTTGGCACATACGAAGACACCCCTTCGGTACGGTCTTGCCGCGTGATTCCCGATCGAATTTGGGACACAAGACCGTTGGCCCAACGAATCAAAAATTCGCGTCTTGGCCCTGCCAAGCGCCCAATGCACTTCATGCTGGGCCGCATTGATGATTTGTTGAACCGTGTTCCTTATTTGATCCGCCTGACCATTCACGCCTTGACCATCAAGCCAGACGTGATCCATGGCAATAACGAGCCCAACTCCAACAGAGAGGCCATGCTCGTGGCCAAACTGCTTCGAATTCCCTACGTACAACATCTGCGTGGGGAGCTCGCTCCCACGCAGCATTTGCCTTGGATACTCGGTATTCCCACGGCATTCATTCCAGTGTCAAGATGGTTGGCAGGGGAGTTGTTGATCAAAAATGTACCAAGTGACCGTATCCGTCATATTTATGATGGAATAGATTTGACACCAGTTACAGAACAAGAATCAATTTCGGTGGAAGACATTCGATCAAGATTGGGATTGTGCAAAGATACATTAATCGTTGCAATGATCGGGATGTTTGTACCCTGGAAAGGCCAAGATCTTTTCATCGATGCAGTAACCAGAATCCAGGCAAAAGCGAAAAACACATGTTTTCTATTGATCGGCGATACACCTGAGCGAGGAGACGTTGCTTACGGTTCATCCCTTAAGATGAAAGTCGCCAGCTTGAATTTGTCAGAATCGGTGCATTTCTTGGGAAAGTTGCAAAACTTGAAATTCTTTTTACCGCAGTTTGATATTGTGGTGTCCGCATCCACGCAACCAGAACCCCTTGGGCTGGTGATGCTTGAAGCACTCGCAGCAGGGAAGACGTTTGTTGGCCCCGCTTTTGGTGCTGCTACAGAAGTAATTAACGATGGCCAAAACGGATTCTTGTTTGAACCTCGATCATGCGATTCACTTGCACTCAAGTTGAGTGAGGCGTTGATTAGCATTGATAGCAATCCTTTGCCAGTTTTGCACTCGACATCCCTTGAGCTTTTTAGTCCCATTCAATGTGCAGAACAAACATTGCAGGTCTATGAAATGTCAAAGTGAAATCGGATGCTTTAGCCAAATTTGAGAATTTATGTTAAGAATGTACTACTATAAAGCTCATCCTGCCAACTTTGGCGATGACTTGAACCCTCTCGTTTTAAATCACTATTTTTCTGGAATTATTGATGATGAGGCCTGGCATTGCGATGGTGAAAAGAACTATACCGACACTGACGAATTATTGGTTGGAATCGGTACTTTGCTTAGTCATTGGGTGCCCGTCAACAATAAGAAATTTATCTTCTCCACTGGATCAGGTTATGGGCAGGCTTCGCCCTTGCCAAATACAGAAATATTTTGTGTTCGAGGGCCTTTGACTGCGAAGAAATATAATCTGGACTCTAGTCTGGCAATTACTGATGGTGCTGCGCTTCTAAGCCGGATGGGCACGATCGATCAACCCAAGCGTTATAAAAAGTCCTTTATGCCACATTATTCAACAGCCCAAGACGGTGATTGGCGTTGGGTTTGCGATACCTTGGGGATCAATTATATTGACCCAAGAGGAGATGCGCTGGAGACAATTGCATCCATCAAGGCAACCGAGATTCTGTATGCCGAAGCCATGCACGGCGCAATCGTGGCAGATGCATTGCGAGTGCCATGGGTTCCAATCAAGACTTCAAGCGAAATTCTTGATTTCAAATGGATGGATTGGGCTGGAAGTTTGAATCTCGAAGTACAGTTTCACAAACTTCCATCTATTTGGGATGCTGCAACTATAACAGGAAAAATCCGTTCTGGCATGAAAAAAATCTTTGCCTTGAAGCAATTGAATTCAATTGTCCGTTCTGATTTGGGTGTGTTGAGCAGCGATGTCATCCTCAATGATCGAGTCGATCGTCTTGAGGATGCTGCGCGACGCCTCAAAATTAAACTTACAAATCGATGAATTTCCAGGCTTTGCCGGGGGGCCCCTGCAAAACCTCTGCAGACAGCATAAGTGCGGGTGTTTCGTGGTGGTAACGGATAGCCGGGAGGGGGTGCAGCGTAATTCTTGGTCAGTTTTGGTAGGCGTCAGCACCTTGTAAGCCCTATAGATCGTTTCCTCAAATGGTATTTAGGGACGCCGATCGATGGGTCGGTCACAAATCTGCTCTGACCAACTCGATGCCGTACGTATCAATTTGCCAATTTTATTGGGTATCTTACGTTGACTTGGGTTGGCTAACTAGGGGGGGGTGCCGAAAAACTCATTGATTAATTTAGGGCCTAATTTTCTCAAGCGTCCGAGCCTTCTAATTTGTTTCAACGGTTGTTTCCTCCAGAGCCACCGTTGAAGAAAATACTCGGAAAGCATATCGTTTGATTGGCTGTGGTTCTCTGTCCCGCCTGTCCGATAGACAGCACCAATAAATGGGAGTGGAATAAGTGGCGTACCTCTCTCTTCCAAATATTCTTGTATATAGCGGTGACTTCCCAGCATAATTCTTATATATTCATCGCTTGCTGATTCGGCTGTGGTGGGAACTTCATACAGATCCGCTCTAACTATATGAGATGTTCCGCACAATTCAGAGAATTTTCCATCGTAATGAAATAGCCACCTTCCGCCATTACCCCATACAAATCCGTTATCAATATAGAAGCCATTGATGTTTGGATTCTTTGTGACGAATGAAGTCAGGCGGCGGCTAATAAAATCATCATCATCAACTATCATTACATGCCCTTGTGGTCGTGCATGAAGTAAGCCTGCCAATATTCGCCTACCTTTATCTATACGAACTGCATTGTAGACGTCCTCAAGTGGTGCGCTTCCTTTCTTGAATATCTTATTTGGAGGAAAATCCACGTGAACGACCACGAATCCAGCCGGGATTTCGGGTAGTGTTGCTCCATGATTAGCAACAATAATAGCTTGCCAGTCTTTGCTGTCTTGATTCAATATGGAGTTTATTGTGTTGGATATATTGACTTTTACAGTTTCCCAGTTGGAGGCATTCTCTGGATGCCTAACTGGAATGATGAAGGTTAATGCTTTGGGCATACTTTATTCAATTGAAAATCGGATAATGGAGTTTAGGACTTAGATTGATTTTTTGGGGCTGCTTTCCCTTGCATATACATTCTAGCCAAGGGCATTCTTTAATTCCTTGACGGAGGCCGGTTCTAGGCCCAAACATGCTAGTTGCCCCCAGCGGCCCAATGGCCATGGTCCGGCCAAGAATGGCCAATGGTTCCATTCCATCGGACGCACCTCAAAGCTCTTTGTAAATGTACTTTACGCCTCGAAAAAATGGGCGGATTTCGAGCCAACCGCCCAAAAACATGGACACCTTTCCTACGACCGGGTCTGATCCCGTATCCCCACCACCCTGCCTTGGCTGTGCAGCCAAGGGCGTCAAGCGAGTGCGTGGCACCCAACGCTGCGTCCGCCTTCATCAGTGGCCGCGTGTCAACCGGTGTGCAAATTGACTGCGGCCTTAGGTTGAAGGGCGAAAAAACATTGATTCGGTACGACGTCGCTCCTCGACAACCTTTGTAGCCCGCATAAATGCTGGTGCCAAGCCGCAGCCCTATCGCCGAACTGGTCTCGCAGGCTGCGCGAACTCGCTGCCATCGCGTTTTGGGCATCGGCGCTGCGACGGGTCGATGTCTTAAAACGAATAAATTAGGGCCAACTAACGAACTTCCGAGTCAACTGCCTTTCAGTTACCTCGGTCGAGCATTGTTGGAGCTAAAACTAACCGTAAGAATGCAAAACGATTTGATGGGTTTAAGCAAGTTACTTTCGAATTTTTGCACTGAACAGAATACGACCGGCCAGTCCCGATCCGAAAGGCCGCAACGCCTGAAGCACCAATCGATCCAGTTTTGCCAATAAGACGATTCGACCAGGTACGATTCTGGTCGACAAAAAATTGAAATAGCTGAAAAACTCAGGTGAGGCCAATGGCTCCTTGATCGTCTTCAAGTCCATTTCACTGAGTTTTCGCTCATCTTCCGTGATATAGGGTTTTCCAGTTCCATAGATCATTTTTCGCATTCGTGGATAGATGAACTTCTCCACGATTGTTGAATGACGAACCATGTTTGTTGCTGAGTGTGAGTAGATTTCGTTGACAACAAAAAGTGCATCGGGTCGGGCAACCCGTTGAATCTCTTTCATGGTCAACGGAATGTCCACATGGTGGAGAATATCCCTCGCGACAATCAAGTCAAAACTGCAATCGGCGTATGTCATTTGCTCAGCAGGCATCTCCTGGAAGTCCACTTCCAAGCCTTCGCGCGCTGCAAGGTCTCTCGCGATCTGCAGTGAATGGGGGCTGAGATCAAAAGCGCTTACTTTTGCGCCAAGCTTTGCAAGGCGCAGAGCATCGTCTCCGAAGCCGCAGCCCACCACCAATACGTTTTTGTGTCGGAGATCGAGCGCAAGCAAGTATGCATACATTTGCCAGTACGCGTTCCACCAACGCCGTTTTGGCTCTTTCAAGACGTCCCATTCAAACGGTGCTGAAAGTACCCGTTTGTGCTCTTTGGCGTGTTCACGGTGATAGTCAAGCTCCCGCTGCTGACGGTCGGTAAGTGGTGAACTCAAAATGCTCTCCAAACGGATTTGATCATTAAGGAGGGACGGCAACAGGCTTGGCGAACTGGGAGCGTCAACTCTCTTCTCTGCAGACCGACCGATAGTCATCCCAATAGCTGTTTGTCAATCATCATTGCAATAATATACAGGCGATCAGATTTTTCCAGCTAGTACCATTCTTCGGATCGATCATCATACCCTCTGCTGCTGATTTGAGTGCCAGAAGTCGTTGTTCTGATTTTCGGTAATGAAACGTGTTGTTGTGCACAAACATGATGATATTTTTCTTCAGCTGTATTTTGTGATTCAGAAAAAGAGGATCATTCACTAATATTTTGTAGGCTGCAGGAGCATGATGATGTATTGCTCTGTTAGATCGGGTGAGACTGCCTTCTCTTTGTCTGTAATAGGCGATGCTTCTTGGTGTGAAAACAAGGCTGTCCACAAAGGCAGAAACTCGCATCCATAATTGATCGTCTTCTACCGAGGGTAGAGACTCATTGAATCCACCCAGCTTCATCAAGATCGCAGTCTTGATCATGACTGTATCGGTATGAACAAGCACGGAATTCAGAAAAAGACTGACAGGGTTCTTGATGAGGATCACCTTGTCGGCTTTGACAGCTTCGCCGTAGTGCTTGTTCCATTCTTCGTTGACTTGTGTTTGCCGATGGCCACCAACATCGGTTTGATCATGAAATCGAATAAAGTCTCCGGATATGAAACTTGCTTCTGGGTAAGTCCGAGCAGCGTCCAGTCGGGCCTGTAACGATTCACGATGGAGCAGATCATCACTGTCTAAAAATGCAGTCCATTTACCTGATGCCAACGATATGCCTGTATTTCTTGCCCCGGCAACACCTTTTCTTCTGGAGTTGTCAACAATCTGGATACGGTTGTCTTTGGCTGCATAGGATGAAGCAATTTTCTTGGTGTCATCGGTTGAGTGATCATCCACAACAATAACTTCAAAATCCTGGCATGTTTGCGCCAGCACCGATTCCAAGGTTGCCTCAATGAAACCCCCAACATTGAAAGCTGGTATCACAATGCTGATTTCAGGCATTTATTGCTTTCAGAGTCATCAGGCTTGAGTAAATTTCCACAATTTTTGTCGCAAAGAATTGGGTAGTCGCGAAATCAGCTTTTTTAGTAGCTGCTTTGCGGAGGATGGATTGAAGGGTGGTCTGATTGGTAGGTCCTGGATCAAATCAAATCTGCCTTCAGAATATGCAGCATCGAATGCGCTTGCAAGCCGTATTGAAATGCTTTTCTTGATTGCGGATTCATGCACACGTGCTTGGACGTGATGGGTGAGAGCGTGCTTGAGAATATACACCTCACCTAGAGACATCTTTACTGTGTCATTTGAATCATTTTCGCCATGTTTTCTTATTTTAACAAGTGGAGTTTTGCAAAATGCCACGTTCCCTTGGTCGATCGCGCGCAATGTAAATTCCCAATCTTCTGCGCCTACTCCGTTGAAATCAGGATTGTATCCACCATGCTGGCTGATGAAGGATCTTCGTATAATTAATCCGCTTGGAAAAAGTGGTTGATATTTGATTGATCGCAGATACAATTCGGGAATATTGTAAGCAATATTTTCATCTAAGTTCGCTCCTTCAAGGAAGTTGAATGGCGCTTTGGACAGCTTGTCCAGATCAATTCGATCATTGCCGAAGGTTTGAAAGTTGGTGAAAAGTAAATCTTGCTCAACATGCTTTTGCATCCACGCTGCGGTTTGCTCGAGATAGTCATTCTGAAGCAGATCGTCTGAATCACACAACGCGATAAGGTCGTATCGGGCCTTGGCTATTCCCAGGTTCCGGGCTGCTTGTACACCTTGGTTGTTGGTTTTTACATAGATGATGGAGTCGCCGAACCTTTGCACGACCTCCGATGTCTCATCGGTCGAACCATCGTCGATGACAATGATTTCCCCAAACTTCACAGTTTGCGCCAGCGCCGACGCAATGGTTTCTGGAACAAGTTTTCCACGGTTGTACGTGGGTATGACCAAGCTGACGGGAGCGTGATTCATTGATGCCTTTCCTTTGTGCGCAAACTTTCAATGAATGCTTGCAGCATTGGAAACTTGGAAATTCCCAGCAGCAACTCACTCTTTATCGGGTGGTTGAGCATGAATATCAGGCAGATCCATGCTGGAAAATACAACGCTGCAACAAGTGAGAGACTGACTAGCTGATTTATCGAGCTGGTCAACTGCTGAAGGACATAGATCAAAAAGCCAAGAATGATCGTTATCATGAGGCTCTTCAGTTGATTTTCTGCAAATGCCTTGTGTTTGAGTTGGAAGTACATTTTTTGCATGATCATATGCACCGGAATCATGGCAGCTGTGCTTGCCAGCAGTGCATACGTAAATGAGATGAGTGTTCCGGAGTACATGAGGGAGATAGTAATCAACTTTAGCGTGAGGTCGATGGCTGTCGGCACCGTTGCCAAGTAAGGGCGCCCAATAGCCATGTAGGCATTGTTCAGAAACTTGAATGGGGTTACCAGCATGATCATCATACAAATGATCTGTATGATGGGAACTGCTTCGAGCCAGTTTTGGCCGTACAGCAATTTCACTATTGGATCTGCGTAAAGTGCAGTGGCGATCAGCGCAGGCCACAAAAGTACTGTGATGTACGAGACAGCCTTCGCCAGTGGGTCCGACAATGGATTTCCTGCATGGAATGTTTTGGCCAAGTATGGCAATACCGCATAATTGACTGTTGGTCCAATCAACTGATTCAAGATTCCTGTCGTTGATTGTGCCCGACTCATGATTCCAACATCGTAGGGACCACTCAGTTTCCCAAGTACAAGATCTGGAACTGCATTGTTGACGGCTACCAGACTGTTCCCCAAGGTGGCCCCAGCTCCGAAATTGATCACGCGGTTCCAGCCGCTGAACCGTGGCCGCCAGGTCGAATGTTCAGGCCTGAAGGGAAGGTAGGCCAAGCCAGTGGCAATGATGTTGATGAGGTTGGCCCATGCCAATGCCATGTAACTGAAGTCGAGATATGCCAAAGTGATGACACTGACGGCATACACCAAGGTGCTGATTGCTTTGACGATGGCTTCTTCTTTTGCTCTGTACTCTCTGATGAGAAGACTTTGGGTAATGGCCCCAAATGGGATGAATACAAATCCCAACGCTAGCACTTTCATGACTTCACCAACTCCTGGTTGTTGGTAAAAAGCCGCGACCAGTCCGCTTATGCTGTAGACAATAGCTGCAATAGCCCACGAGAATGTCAAGAGAACGCCAAACGCCGCACCTACTAATTCTTTCGTCAGGTGTTTCTCTCTTTGCAGAAAGCTTACAACGCCAAAATCGCGATAGTAATGGGCAATTGCAACCAGCACCGCCGTGATTGAATAGATGCCGACTTCCGCTGGAGTGAGTATGCGGGCAAGTATGACTATTACCAGAAAATGTACCGCTGTTGCGCCATTCGAGGAGAAGAAGGTTATTACCAATGATTGGCGTAAATTTGGCGGTGACATTGGTTTGTTGCTGTCTGTGTCAGCTGTTTACGATGGTTGAGAGTACTTTTGCGAGGTTTGGAGTGCTGTACTTGTCTCTGAGTTGTGAAATGCTGTGTACCATCCTGGAATAATCATTACTGAGCGGGCAGTTGCTTTTCAGGAAGGATTGGGCTTCATCTGTGCTTTGAAAGATAAGGCCTATTGGTTCCTTTCCTGTCTGCAGTTCATCGATAAGGGCGCTGCGCTTGGCTATGACGGGTATGCCGAGATTGATCGAGTCGTAAATGACTCCACTTGCCGCATTTGAGTAATATGTGTCGTTGTGCCAAGTGAAAAGAAAATCCATGCTGTTCAAGCTGTCGATAAACGCTTTCCGCGGTAGTCCTTTGTCCGATTTTGTTTTGAGCATCGATTGATCGAGGCTCTTACAGGTTTCATGGAGATATCCGATGCTGTGAAACTCATACTGGTCGGGCGCATCTCGAGTCAGAGCTTTCGCCAGATTCAAAAAATCTGGAAATCCCTTGGCGATCGTTGCCATGCCAGGAAAGCCGATTTTTATTGGATTGCCGAGAGTTTTTTGATTCCCATGGGGTGGTGCTTCTTCTTCCACCAATGGGTGTCCAATCGAATAAGTGTTCTTTGCAAGCCACGGATACTGCTGGCTCAAGTTCCTTTTTATTCTTTCCTCATATACGAGCAACTTTCCGCCGTGCTTGCTGAATGTCTTCAGGGAGGACTGCAGGTCGTAGAAGCGGCGAAATGGGTTTCTCGAGCGCCATCCAATGTCGTTCGCATTTCCGTGGAGAAAGGCCATGGACTTTTTCGCAAAACCTTTGCGATTGATCGCTGATATGACGGCGGCTGTACATGAGCACAGTACCAGCAGAGACGCTGTTCTGGTGCAGCTTTCTGGCAAGCTGTCCAACATTGCAACTTGTCTTGCGACATCAGCGGGGAGCGTGTCGGTGTCGTGCTTTGGAGAAATGGGGATGAACTGCATGCGCGCGGTAAGTTCAGGTGGCGCAAGCTTGATCAAGGCATCGATTTGCAGCTGTCCTCCAACGAAGGTCAAAGACGCTTCAGGATATGCGTGCCTCAGAAGGCGAAGCAAGCCAAGGTTGGCTGGCAGGTGTGTGTTGCCGTTCCAAGCGGGTTCGATAGCAGTGATATGCATTTGAAGTCTTTGTGTACGAAGCGTTCGTCACTGTACCGGACTCATGCCTTGGTTCGCTGGCGAAAGTTCTCAAGCCGGTGTGTTTCATCACAGCGAAAAAAAAGCGTCGAAGCTGCTGTTGCTTCGACGCCGTTTCTTCCCAAGACCAGCGGCGTGGTCTCAGGTGTTTTAGAGCTTTCTTCTCTGACTACTGCCTGGGGATGATGGCCCAGGTGGGGTCGGACACCATGGCGCCATCAATCGCCGGGGTCTTTGCAACCCATGTGCTGTACGCCGCCTTCGCTCCTGGAATCTGGGCGTTGTGCGCTGCAGCCAGCATTGCACGAGCATACGCGGCGTATCCGATGGCAGTTGTCGGGTAGCTGGAAGGGTCGATCGCGAGTGAGTCGGAGCAGGTGAGACCTGGCCAGTTTCGTTGGAAAAGCTGTGACCAGCTGTTGATAAAGGCTCCGCTGGTGTCCCGGATGTTGATGTAGTAAGCCGGTGCTTTTGCAAGGCAGTATCCGTTGGCTTCATTCTGAAAGCGGCCGACGTTGAACTTGCTGATCCAAGCCAAGAACTCCTGCGCGAGCGGCTCACCGTTTTCGGCCAGCTGACTAACGACCAAGCCCATCAGATCGTTCTGCCAAGGCCCAGTTTTCCCATACTCGTCTGGCTTTTCAATGCTTCCCATCGGGGACACTGCACCAGGTGTGGTGTTGCGCGGAAACTTGTTGACATAGTAGACGAGGTTGTTGTTTAGGCGTGTCTTGAAGTATGTCTTCATCTCGTGGTTGTCGGGAAGCACGAGCGCCGCTTCGCCAATTGAACGAAGTCCCCAAGCCTGGCCACGTACCTGCTCAGAATAGATCAGCCCTTCACCAAAGCCTCTGAAACTTGGATTGTTCGCCGCCATGTTCCAGCTTGCCCAAAACATGATTTCATCCAAAAAGAAATGGTCTCCTGTGACGAGATAGGGAACGTAAGCGAAGGAGCCTTGATGGGAGATATCTACAGTCCACGGTGTGAGGCTTTCGACCACGGCTGGGAGCTTGTCTGCCGCAGTGGACTGTCCGAGCCGAACAGCCACGCCTGGATGACGATCGAGGTCAAGCGGTTGATCCGTCACTGCATCGCGGTAGTGCATCGGGATGCTGGCGGCGGCTTCTGCATTAGCGAGCATGCTCGCCCGTGCTCGTTCATCTTGCGTCACAAGAAACAAGGCTGTCCAGCGAGGCAGGGGGCCAATTTCCTCTCGACCACCCGTCATGGGGAAATAGTTTGAGATGAACGCTCCGCCCATCGGCCCTTTTTTGGTTGCTGCGAGCCTCGCGCCCTCATTGGCCAAGACAGTCTCTGGGACCTTGAGATTCAAATCATAGTTCCAGACGGCTTTGCTGGACATGAAGTAGGGCATATGATGCCTTACCGAAACTTTAGGTTCTGCGCCTTTCCAGATGATTTTGCGCCACCGAGCGTGATGGTAATGAGTAAAGATCGGTTGTTCATGTATTGTTTGCCCCCCCTGTTTGAAAACAACTTCATATGTGATGTTGCCCGGGTTCGGGTTGTAAGCCCAGTTGTTTTCAATGACGGCTTCGGTACGAATACGTTGGCCATTTTCGTATAGACGGGTATGCAGTCTCGCAGTTAACTGGGAGTGTTCAGTATTCGTGACGGTGTTCTTGAAAGGCGTTACGATCGTGAATTCTCTGGCTACCACTCCGTCCAGTCGTTTTTTGCCGTTCAAATTGACTTGTTGCTGAAGCTGAAGTTGAGGCTTCGCGACCAAAATCTGTGGGGGCGCATAGTTGGAAAGATTCTTTTGGGTGAGTGTCGCTTGCCCTCCGTACAAAAACTGCAACTGAAAAGCACCGGCCGCAGGAGACTTGGTTGTAACCCACAACTTTTCATAGCCTCCACCTTCGCCTGTTTTACTACCAACGTAAACCTGGCTTTGAGTGTTGATCAATGTCTTGAATGCTTCTGCAATTTTCGTGAGTGTTTCCCATCCGCCGCCCGCTAAAGCCTTGGTGACAACAAGTTTGAATTCCTCCGTTGAAGGACCAGTAAGGCGAAGCCTGATGACCTCCCCTTCTAGAAATGCTGTACCCGGGGTATGACCACTGCTGTTGCCAAACGCCACCAACGTTGTTTGCTGTGTGTAGACTTTGGCTTCCAGCTCAAAATTCCAGTCAAGGTTCGAGGGAAGGCTTGTGGTGGCCGGGGTTGAAAGGCTGGCGCCTTTGAAAAGATTAATAATTCGGCTCTCGGAAGCCTGTAGGTCTGAAACTTGCGCACTGATCACTGCGAATCGAGCTGAACCATCTGGGTGGGACGAAATTTCATCGGTTTGGAGTTGAACGGGCTGGTTGAAGTTGTCTCGCGCCAGCAGTCTGCTTTCCTTGTGGTTCCAGTCACCTGATTTGAACGGCTGACCAAACGTAACCGGTGTATTTGCTTGCACTCCACTCGAGGTCGACCTGACTTCTACGCAAGTAATTGCACCAGCAGCACATTCAAATGCTGCGACAGAAGCAGGAGCTGGAGCTGGAGCTGGAGCTGGAGCTGGAGCTGGAGCTGGAGCTGGAGCTGGAGCTGGAGCAGGAGCAGGAGCAGGAGCAGGAGCAGGAGCTGGAGCTGGAGCAGGAGCTGGAGCTGGAGCTGGAGCCGGTTTTGGCGCGGGTGCAGTTGCCACCTTGTCAGGCTGGCCCGTGCCCACGTTGATGAATCCTGGGCTGGTTCCGGGGTTCACCATGTTCGGGCTGCTCACGTCGCGGCTGGCCGTGGGTTCGCTGCTTCCGCCGCCACCGCCGCACGCGGCCAGTGCGGCCAGCAGCATGGCGCCAGGCACATGCCTGATTGAGCCCTTGCGGTTGTCTTTGAAAGTGGTCTTGGTGTTCATGTGTACTTCGGTATTCAATCTGTCGGTCTGCTGGCTGTTGCTTGTGCAGGCTGGACAAGGGGATATGGGCAACTTGGACGGGGTCTGGTGTTTCGCGCGAAATTTTTCACGCCACCTGTTGCACCTTTCTCGACGACAACGGGGTGGACTTTAGGTGGGCAGACCGTGAATTTCGTCACTTGCCAGACGGGACGGCAATTGAGAACGATGTGTGGAAATTGGCATTAATAGGCGGTGCTTTTGCACGGACCAATGGTCAACCGCTGACAGGTGGATACATCTGTGCAGCGATGGCGCTCGGGGCTGCCCGGGCGCTGGCCAAAACTGCTTGTTTCAGAGGGGAGCAGACCTCTGAGGGTGAGGGCTGCGGTGGGTCGACCGGCTTCAGTCGGCGGCGCGATTCTGCCGGGCAGTTGAAACGAATTCGTCAGGCGCTGTAACGAATTGAAAGCCCGCTCACAATAAAATGGCAATTCGGCATTGGATTAGTACCAATGCAGAATTGCACGGTTTTAAATTAACCGTTATTGGCTCAGCGCTCCGGGCAGGCTGCCGGGAGCCCGCGGCTGGCGGTAAAAGTCGTCCGGAAGGCTTTTGAGGCTGGGTACTCGTTCGGGTGTTTGCCGCCAGTCCAAAAGTAGTCCATCGGTATTCACAAAGGCGCTGCCGTGCTGGAGCGTTTCGTTGAATTCGGCGGTGATCCGGGAGCCGTTTCGGGCTCTTGCAACACCTTCATACAGGTTTCCGTACAGACGGGCCTGTGCCAAAGTGCCGCGCGTGGCCACGCCGCTGGTGTTGATGAGGGTGTTGTGGGCCAACACGATCTGGTTGCTCTGGTTCACGTCGAGGCCGGTGTCGTTGCAGTGGGCCACGATGTTGTTGGCAGCCAGGCCCAGGCGGTGCTCGTAGGCTTGGCAGGTACCGTCCCGGCAAACGGCAGGGCCTGTTCCGCCGCCGCCAAACGAGATTCCGACCCGCGCGCCGGGGCGCGATATGTCGCTGGGGGAGCAGATGACCAGGTTGCGCTCGATGCGGCCGCCCTCGCTGGCGCCTTTCATGAACAGGCCGTAAGACACCCGGTTGCCGTGGGCCTTGGCAAAGTTGCTCACCAGGTTGTCTTGCACTCGCCAGTGGTTGGCGCCCACCAGATCCAGCGGCACCACCGGATTCATGGTCTCGCGTGTGCTTGAGTTGGTGAGGGTGTTGTAGGTCAGCAGCCCGTGGTCGGGCCATTCGCCGTCGTAGCCGTTGACCTTGATGTGGGCGTTGAAGTCGGAGATGCGGTTGTTGCGGATGGTGGTGAACGCGGCCCGGCCCACCACATGAAGGGCGTGTTCGCAATCGTCGTGGCGCTGGCACACGCCGCGAATGTCCAGGTTCTCAAACGCCCAATAAGGGCGGTCGACCAGGATGCCTTCGACCTGGGCAAACTGAAACCACACGGTGCCGGGTTGCTCTGCGCTGAGCACGATGGGTGCGTCCGACCGACCGTCGTTGCCCAGGCGCATTTTCTGGCTGAAGGGGTAAAGACCGGGCGCCACCACGATGCGTGTGCCTGCCTTGGCATGCAGCAGCGCCTGGCGAATGGCTTGCGGGCTGTCCACGCGCAGTACTTGGCTGATCCCTGCAATGGGCTCTTTTGACGCAGTGGCTTGCTGACCTTTGCCCAGGGTGGGCAGTGGCCCAGCGGGCGGTTCGCGTTCAAAGTGGCGTTGTGCTGCGTGCAGAGGCGGCAGCAACACAGCTTCGAGCTTGTTGTGGCCTTCGAGCCGGCGCTTGAGGTACCGGATGAGTTCTTGCGGGCTGCGGCTGGTGGCTTCCGCCACCAGGTTTTGGCCTGTGGGGGTGAGGGTCAGCAAGGCAACTGCAACTGCGGTGAGCAATAGCGCACACAAAGCGAGCCAGGCTGTCCAGCGGGTCAGGCGTTGCATGCGTGTAGTGCCTTGTTGTGTGTCTTTGAATACATCGTGCCTCGCTATGATGCATGCTTCGTTCAACAGGCCCAAGCGCCGCATCAATTCAGCACAACATGAAAATCACAGTGGTGGGAACCGGGTACGT
>LNFM01003878.1_pt1 | contig 28590 bp, 30 predicted proteins | sample 596031 | NCBI WGS metagenome assembly LNFM01 (sample SAMN04254537, study PRJNA301005) | activated carbon metagenome | isolation source: dual media filters at the Ann Arbor, Michigan drinking water treatment plant | place: USA: Ann Arbor
AATCTTAAATGATAGAGCTTACCTTCGAACCAATGAACATACCAATGGTCGCGCAATCGATCGCGTTCATCAGCAACAAGTTTGCCATCAGGAAAATCCCTGAGGATAACGTCCACATCGTCCGGGAGCGTGACACTCAGACCGTTCGTAAAAAGGGTGGCTGCTTGTGGATTGTTTTGCCCTGCCATTGCATTGGTCTCCTCTGTGAGACCTCCCCATTGACGAATCGATCCCTTAACCCATCAAATTTACTTCAACCCCAATCAGGAGCACTGGGCGCGGCATGCTATGTCTCAATGCCAAGCGTAGAAATGTGCTGACGATTCTTTCAAAAAGTATAGATTAATACGCGACATACCCAGTGTATCCGAAAATTGATCTTCAGACCACGCAGCCACTGGAGATTGATTTTGCTAAAATTCTTTACGTCTGCTTTGGGGCCCTCAGCAGAAGCATCGTGCTGCACCCTGCCGGCGGCGTTCGCAGTTTTTTCTTAACCTGCCCCCCCAGCACTGCGGCCATTGTCTGCATTGTTCAGCGCGACTTTCCTGCGCAGATACTCAAGTGCGTCTTGAATAACCCAAGGCTCACCTCTCCATTCCCCGCTCAATCCCAATCGTCCAGCTGACACCTGCCGCTGTCCGCTTGAACGTCATTTCCCTGCCCCGGTGACGCTCCATCTCAGCCCTCCAGGGCACAAGCGCAAATTCCTTCGCGTTGCCGACAATGGCGAGCCTGCCCTGACCAAGATCAATCGCCCTTTCAAACCGGCCTTCAAATCTATCGCCCGGAACCAAATCAACGGCGCCTCGGCCAGTCGAAGCAGAAAGCATGCTGACTGTTCGCTGCCACTCCATCGCGCGAAGGCGATTGCGAAGTGCCTGGTCAGTCTCGACAACCACGCCTTCAAGCCAGCCTCGCCCTTGAAGAAAGGCGAGACGCGCCTGCCGGGCCGCGACAAGCTGATCGCCGGGCTTATTTCCCGCGTCCGTATCGAGCCAGGTCAGCCCCACATGCCGGGTCTGTTCCGTGAGCGGAAGCCAGGACCGAACCTGAACGTCGATGCGCCCCGTCCGCGCTGTATCGTAGTCCACCGCGCGGCCGGCAAAATCCTTAGGTACATGCCACACTCCATCACCCGTGCGCTCAAGAATGCCAGCGCGCCTCAATGCTTCCAGCCGCCGAAGATGTCCTTGCCGCCAGGCTGGCGTTGCTGTTGAATCAGCTTCAATGTGTAGCGCTCCGGAATACAGGCCCCCCGAGCGTTCCGCGATGCTCAGGATGGACGCGTCGATCTCTCTCAGCCTTGGCGATCGCGATGTAATCTCGACGACAGCGCCATCCGGCGGGATCGTTCCGGGCTCTCGGAGCCCGACATCCACGATCCACCGTGTCCCGCGAAAATCTTCGACGACAAGGCTTCGCCGGTCTCGGAGTTCGTCTTCCGGAACAGATGCCACGACTGAGCCCAGTAGCCTTTCCTGTCCCCGCGCTCCCGGCTCAAACCTGCGCAGATACTGATCGGGCGCGGAATCGCGGTTCTTCGCTGCAAGGGCTTTCAGGATGTCGCCGCGCTGACCCAGCGCTTTGAGGGTTGTTTCCCAGTCAGGTTTAAGGGCCCACGCATTCATGCCGGCAGGCTCAGCAAGCCCGAGAACTTCAAGATGCCGCAACCGTGCTCGCAAGAGCGCTTCCTCGAACCGGCCACGCGGCTCATGTCCTTCGTGGATACGGACGCCGGCCCCCGAAGCTTGCGCAAGGATGCTCCTGTCGAGGCCCGTGAACTGCTCCAGTGTCACCTCGCTCTGCCGCGCCTGTGCAATCTCTAGATCACGCCTCGGACCAAGGCGTTCTGTAACGATGTCCTGAGCGCGGGAGGCGAGCCCCTGCTTGATGTATTCCGGCGAAATGACGAGGTCCTTTCCGTCCGCATCTTTGCCGCGGATCACGATATGCGTGTGCGGATGGCCGGTATTGTGGTGATCAACCGCGAGCCAGTCGAGGCGCGTTCCGAGATCAGATTCCATCTGTGCCATCACGGCGCGGGTGGTATCTTTGAGGTCGCCAAGCAGCCCCGCATCCTCAGCGGAAATGATCAGCCGGAACTGGTGCCGGTCGCCTTCGCAGCGCTCCACGAAGGCGTTCGCATCCGGTGCCACATCGTCCCGCGTATAAATCTGCCCCCCCGATCCATCGCGTTCCACGCCGTCGCGCTGGATATAGCCGAGATGGGCTTTGAGCGCCCCGGCACCGCCGCCTCGCGGCGACCTGGAAACGTGGGTCTTTACGATGACCCTTCGCATCCGGAATCGAGGCAGGCGCTGAGTGCGCATTTCAATCGACCGCGCACTCGCTCCGCCGCGTCCGATCCCAGCACCGCTGAACCTTGCCTTTCCGGACTTGCGGCCAAGCCGGGCCGCCGCTTTCTTCAGCTGCTTTGCAAACTGCTGATCGCCGCGGCGCGCCCGGTCTCCAATCCGCCCGAGACGCGGCTCGAACTCATCCGTCATGTGAAGATTCCCCAATCAGGATATGGCGCCAGATGAACCTGCTGCAAACACTGAAGATCAACGCAAACCCGGTGTCTCGACCCGGTGCAAAAGGCACCGAAAAATCGTTGTGCAGACAAGGTGCAAGGCAGAGCCTGGCGCCAGCTCTTTTAACTTGCCCTACCGGGTCCGCCCTCCCCACCCTTGCAGCCGCTTGCACCGCCTTGCCCTAGTTTGCAGATTGCCCGTGAACGGATGAACCGAAGAACGGCACCGCGACACCCAGAATGTCCGCTTCGCGGACCGCTCCGAAATAGCGTCCATCCAGAGAGGACGGGTGCGGCGAGAGCAGGAACAGCTCGCCATTCCTCAGCGTGACGCACCCGTCCCAGGCCGGTAGATCGCGGCCTTTTTCATCAGACATAAGCGCTTTTGCGACGAGCTCATCATTAAGGAAGACATCCACTCCTTTTCGGCAGATTTCATCTCCCGGAACCCCTGAAACCCGCTTCAGAAGTGGCCAATCTTTACCCACATATCCACGCGCCTCAGCCCATTGCGCGGGCCCGCTCCTGGCTGAGAGAACGATCCATCGGCCCTTGGTGAATGGCTCGTCTCGCAGCCAGTACAGCCCCTCAGGCGCGCTCGCTGTCCGGTTCCAGATGACCTTCTCCGGAGGATCAAACACGAGGCCAGATAACGCCGCTGATCCGCCCAGAACCAGCGCGAGCGCGTATCCGGATTTCATCGGGATTGCCCTGCCCGGCTGGATGTCGATGAAAATTCCCGGCGCCCGGACCAGTCGATCAGGCTGGCCCGCGTGTAGAAAACACGGGTGCCGTGCTTGCGATAAATCGGGCCTTTTCCCTCGCAACGATAATGATCGAGTGTCGAGCGCGTGAGCCGCAGGAAGGCGGCGGCTTCCTGCACGTTCAGGAGAACGTGCTCGTCATTTGCGTCGGGGTTCGTCGGCATCTTTCCGGACATCACGGGTTTCCTTTCTTCAGTTCGTTCGTGATGGGATGATGCTGCCAGCGTCTGCGCCGGATTGGAGGGGGAAAATCGCGCAGGCGCATTTTCCCCCTCCCTTAAGAGACACTGCCTGAACGCAGAAAAGCCGCCCCGGAGGTCTCTCCGGAGCGGCTCTTTGAGGCTGAATTTCCTGGCTTAGTCGCGGGGGTTCCAGAGGATCACGTGGCGGCCCTTCTTGCCTTTGACCGGAGCGAGGTTCGCGAAGATCTTGCGGGGGCCGATCTGCGGGTCTGCGAGCGTGATCGAGAGATATTCCCGGCCCGAAGCTTTCGCCTTGCGCATCCAGGCACCGCCGATTTCGGTCGAGGTCTCTCCGGCGAAGATGCGGTAATCCGGCTGGCCGTCGCCGGCTTTTTCCGCGTTCTTCTCGATGCGGATCGCAGCTGACAGGTTCATCATTGCGAGGGTGCCTTCGAAGCCGGCTTTGGTTTCCGTGACGTATCCGAGTGCGTTTGCCATGGGGGTCTCCTTTTCGTTTCCTTGGCTGTCTTCCGGGAACCCCTTGTTCCCGTCGACGCCGGACCGAAAGGACGGCCTGCGCCGGGCTTGAACCCGTCAGGGGCGAAACGAAGTGGAGCACCTGACCGGCGATGAATTTTGATGCGCGAGGAATGCGCCGCAGGCGCAGGGGAAAATTCTTCGCCGGTCAGGTTTCAGGCGCGGTGCAGGTCGTCCAGGTCCAACGGCAAGAGACGGAAACAAGGGTTCCGCGAGAGGCAGGTTCCGGGAACGAATGAGGCTCCCTATTCTGCAACGCACTCGGATACGTCACGGAGAATCAGACGTGGTTTCGGACGGCAAGACGCGCGACTTGAGCCTTCAGCTCCCTAATCCGCACACAGAGACCCTCGCGAAAAAAGCCGCCCGGCGACAAGCACCGGGCGGCTCTATCCTGCCTGAGAGGAGACGAAGAACTCAGGCAGCGTTGGCTTTGGATGTTGACGGCTCGGTGCAGGATTCCTGTTCCGTATCCGCTTCGAACAATCCGGCAATCCGGTCCCAGGCATCGGCGGGCGGACAGGCTGCGCCCTCAACATGGCGCGTCGGAGGCACCTGCATCCAGCCCGGACGCCAAGATGGATCAGGCTTGCATCCTTCGCCGGTGATCCGGTTCAACAGCGCCTCCTTTTGCGCTTTAGTGGTGTCGGCGGCGCAGGCTTCTGCAAGCGAAGGCGACCCGATATCCCTCACCATTGCGTTGATCACCCTTTTGTCGCGCAAAAGATCGAAGAAGGCCGCGTCTGGCTTCCACTGCGCCCGCAAATCCGTGCCGCAAGCATGCAGCACCGCTTCAGCGGCGGGCCCGCCGGACTCCAGTGTCTCGGCCATCGTAAGGGAAATCACCTGCACCACTTCGGCGTCAGACATTGCCAGCAACGCGGCGAACGTCTCGCACAGATGATAGGCATCGCCGCTACGGCGCGGCACCGGCGCACTGAGCGCCTCGAACATGGTCTCCACGCCTTCCCGCGCGGTGACAAGTTCGGCGGCAGCAGACCCGCCCTCGACGCTCGAAAGTGTCGCTTCCTTCACGGCGCCCGGCATGTGCTGGCGCACGTTCCAGAGCGACGAGCCGCATAGAGCATGCGCCGCCATTAGACGCAGCGCGATGGCCGGATGTCGGATCAGGCTTGCCTGTGCGGCGGCGTGCCGGTGCAAACCGATATAGTCCGCCATCGGACCTGTCATCTCGGGCCGCGTTTCGGCTTCCGGCTCCACTTCGCCGTTGGCGGAAACCGTCCTGGACTTGCGGGCTTCGGCGGCTTTGAGCCAGCCTTCATGGAACGTCACCGTGCCATCATGGCGCTGCTCGACGATGACCTTCCCGCCCTGCTTCTTGGTCGTCTGGACATAGTCCCAGCGCTGGAAGTACGCGCCGCGCTCCATCAGCATCACGTCGGCCCAGCCGCGCTGCCGGTAGCCATCGACCCGCTCAGCGATCACGGCGTCCTGAGCCTCCCAGAACGCGGCGGCGTCGGCAAACACTGCCGACTCACCGAACAGGTCGGCAGTCACCGCGCCGGAGTATCCGGCAAGGTCGAACAGCGCCTTGTCGGTCGTGATTGCAGTCCCGCCCGTCACCCAAGCGCGGCAGCCCCGTCCGGTCGGAGCGCGCTCGGTCTCGCTGTTCCAGAGCTTCAGCCAAGCCAACTGCTGGGCGGGCGTGGCCAGTGTCAGCGCCCGGACGGTTTCGCCGTCGATGTCTTCCTCGGCATAGAGCTTGCGGATCGGGGCGCTGAGCGCGGCAAGCGCCAGCACCCGGCGCACGTGCAGTTCGGTGACGCCGAAGAAGGCCGCGATGTCCTCCACCGGCCTGCCTTCCTCATGCAGTTTCCCGAAGGCCGCGAACTGCTCCATCTCGGTGGCAGGCAGGCGCGCGACGTTCTCAATGATGGACGCTTCGATAGCGGACGCCGCATCGCCCTCCGTCATCACGGCGCAAGGCACTAGCGGATCGGAACCGGTCTCCTTTGCGATCTGTTGGAGTGCAAAGAACCGGCGGCGCCCGGCAACAATGCCGTATCCGTCGCCTTCACGCCTCACCAGCAGGGTCTGGCGGAGGCCCCTCTCCCGGATTGAGGGCAGGATGTCGGAGACATCCGGGACCTTCCGGCCATGGCGCATGTTGAGTTTGGAAATGCTGAGCGCGCTCAGCGGCAGGTGGATCAGGTCAGGTTGTGACATGGGGTAACTCCTCAGAATGGAAACAGGTGTGGGGGCGCGAGGGCGAGGCCCAGCCGCCAAGGCGGCAGGTGCCAATTGATCGGCACAAACGGTGCGCCGAAGTAATCGAGCGAAGCATCCGCTGCACTGGCGCCGAGATCGAAATCCCGGATCGTCACATTCGGGCAGCGGCCTTCCACCCAGATGGCGGTGACGAAGCCCTGCTCGATGTCGAGCGTCAGCGAGGGGCGCTGGCCGAGGAGCTGTTCGAAGATATCCGGCATTACGCGCGCTCCAGAGTGTCGGCATGGCGGGCGAGCGACGCGAGCGTTTCACGGGCCACAGCGATGGCCTCCGGGAGCAGTTCGTTCGCAATCTCCGTGAGGTAGCTGTTGTCCGTCTCCGGATAATTGGCCTCGATACCCCAGAGGCTCACCGCATGGGATGCGAGCTGAACGCCCTCCAGCGCAACCGACAGCACGATCCCGCAGTAGAACCAGTCCCCCTTGCGCCAGCTCTCCATGACGGCTTCGGCCTTTGCCTGCGCGTCGGCAAACCGCTGACGATGGTTCGGCCCCGGACCGATGAACCCCGGAGCGTTCGCATAGAGCGAGGGCCAGAAACCGTCCTGGCGCTGATCTGGTGCGTCCGGACAATCGTCAGGCACAACCTGCGCCAAGACGGTGAACGGCCCGGCTTCGCAGGTAATGACATCGCCGGGGCAGATAAAAGATGAGAAGCGGTCGGTGAACATCACTGCGCCCTCCCTCACCGCGACCAGAAGACGTGGACTTCGTCAAAGCCCGTCTGGAACACCATGATCTCGCCATTGAGCGCCATGTCGCGGGCGAGCGCCTGCCAGTCGATATAGTAGCTGAGGCTGTCGGGGACCTGCGTGCCGAGTTCGGTGTGCAGCTCTTCGGCAAAATCGGCGGCGCTACGGTACTCGCCCGCATAGTCCTCAAACGCGGCGCGTGCCTGCTCAAGGTCGTTGCCGTAGTGTCCATGGATTCGGGCAGCAAGTTCGCCATATTCGCCGATGAACTCGGCAAGCTCACACACAGTCTCGAAAGAGGCGTATTCGGAAAGGTGCGCGCCTTCGAAGCCTTCATAGTCGTGGATCGCCCATTCCTCGGCATCGGGCTCCGGGCTGGCGCGCAGCATCGCCGAAACCTCGCGCCAGATCTCGTCCGGCGTCGTGGCTTCGATCCAACGTCCGTGCAGGCGACCGTTGTTGTAGGCGGCAAGGCACGCCACGTAGATGCGTGGCCGGTCCTGAAGGGTTGGCGCACCCGTGGTTCCAAGGGGTGCAACGGTAGTGGTCTGGTCAGTCATGTCTGTCTCCTTCCCGCCCGTTCTTTTCCGCATAAGGCGGAGGTGGGCGGCGAGAAGGCGCTTGGCCGGAGCGCGTAAGGGCGCCGCGCAAGGGGACGCTGTAGGTATGATGCCTACGGACGTTTAAGCGCGATCACGTTCCGCCCCCTTGCGCGGCGACCGCGCTCTGGCAAACGCGCCGTCCGCCCACCGCCGGCTGAGGAGGAACATAGTTGAGGCGGAGGCAAGCTCGATCAGACCTGCCACGCGCGCTGCCAACTGGGATGGGCTGAAGATCAACCCAGCGGGCATGCTTCAGTTCAGAGCGGCTCTGTGCCTGCTTCGAGGAGAGTCAGGTATCGTTGATAGACGAACACCCGCCCGCGCGCCTTGCCAGTGATCTCTTCGACAATGCCGAGCGCCTGCAGGCGCTCAAGCGCTGCCGTCGCCGTCGGGAATGTAACGCCGGAAAGCTCAGCCGCCGTGCCGATCGTCAAGAGCGGGCGCGACTGAAGGATAACATGCAAAGCCTGAGCTGCGGGCGCACCGCGCCCGAGCCCGGCGATCAGAGCTGCATCTTCGGCGAAAATCGCAGAAATCGACCGCGTCGCCTCGTGCGCCTGGCGAGCAACATCCCGCACGCCGGTCAGGAAGAATTCGAGCCAGGTCTCCCACCGTCCATGCTCGCGCACTTCCTGCAGCAATGCGTAATATGTCGCCCGGTGCGATTTGAGGTAGAGGCTCAGATAGAGGAGCGGCTCGTCGAGGATGCCCTGCTCACAAAGATAAAGCGTGATCAGGAGCCGCCCGAGCCGGCCATTGCCATCCAGGAACGGGTGGATCGTCTCGAACTGAACGTGAGCGAGCCCCGCCTTGATGAGAGGCGGCAGGCCGGAGTCCGTCTCGTGAAGGAAGGCCTCAAGATTGCTCATGAGATCCAACACGTGCTGTGGCGGCGGCGGCACGAACAGCGCGTTGCCGGGCCGTGTACCGCCGATCCAGTTCTGCGAGCGCCGGAACTCGCCCGGCTGCTTCGTGCTTCCCCTGCCCGAGGACAGGAGGATCGCATGCATTTCCTTCAGCAGGCGGAGCGATAGCGGGAACCCGCCGCGCAGGCGGTCCAAGCCATGCGTCAGCGCTGCGACATAGGTCGAGACTTCCTCGACATCATCGAGCGGCACGCCGGGCGCAGCCTCATCTTCGTAGAGAAGCAGGTCGGACAACGAAGACTGCGTCCCTTCGATCTGGGACGAGAGCAGCGCTTCCTTGCGCACATACATGTAGAGAAAGAGCGAGGTGTCCGGCGCCACGCTGCGAACCCCGTCCAGCCGGCCGAGGGCGAGCATGGCTTCGCTGGCGAGGACCGACAGGCCGGCCATATCGATCGGGGGACGCGGCGGCAGCCCCGGCGGCAGGAAGGCGCGCACGGTCTCGCCGGTGACGGTGCTTGTCACCCATTTGCCTTGCCGGCCGGAATCCTGCGGTGCTGCCATGATCCATCCTTTAATAGCGCCCAATCGTTATTAAAGGATAACTCTGCACACTTTAATAGTCCGCCGGGCAGTTAAAAGCTCGCGCTGTCGGGCAACGAGAAAATCGCCGATTTCAGCCCATACCGCTGGGCGAAAGGCTTTATCGTCCCAATCAGCCGGGCCCAGATCTTAAAGACTCGCGCCCCTTGCCCGAATCTTTCCATGACGGATGGGTCATGGCGCTACACATCCGCGATTTCAGGCAAAGCGACGCGGCCGGGCTCTCCCGGCTGAGCGAGGCGGGGCACCTGCTCGGCGCCCTGCCCGCACGTGACGCTGGCGTGCATATCCTCGCCGGCCTCCGCGACGGCCAACTCGCAGGCGCGATCTGGCTGAGCCTGGATGGCGAAACCGGCATGATCCCGGCCATTCTCGTGGTCCATACTTCCGGTTGGCAATCGGACGTGCGCGAGCTCATTGCAGAAGCAAGCCTCTGGCTTGTTTCACGCGGCGCAGCCCGCATCGAGCTCCCCATCATCCCGCAGGACAAGAACCTGCTCTCCGGGTTGCTCGATTTGCAGTTCAAGGCCGACGAACGCGCAGGGATCATGAAACGTACAATGCAGGTTCGCAGCGTCGCCTGAACGGGCCTTCGATCAAGCGCCCGCGACCCCTCTGGCCGCAATCGCTCAGATACCTTCAATCTCAACGACACCTGCGGACAGTGGGAAGCGCGCAGCGCGCGCGTCCGCCGGCGAGCCCCAGCCCCAGGCCTGACGACAGACAACCGGATCCTCAGTGAGCCTCGCCGGGCAGGCCGTAAGGCCGGACAGACCCGCGCGCCCGCGCGGGCGGACCGCGAAGAAGCTGGGTCTCTTCAGGCCAGGATACGCTGCGGCCCGACATTGGCACCGAGAAGTTCCATCAGGTATCCGCCATCCTTCAGGGCCTCAGCCTTGCGAACCAGATACCTGAGCGTGTCCTTCATCGAGCCCCGGTCGTCATTCCATTGCTCCGCGACCTTTTCCCGGCCGTAGATTGTCTCAGCAATCTCGCGCCGGTTCATGCCGCAGGCGATGCCATCGAGTGCGATGAGACCATCGCGCAGGATCTGCGTCGTCTTGGTCCAGAGGGGTGTAGAGAGATCAGGGCCATCGCCATAGATTTCGAGAGCCGCTTTCTGGACCTTGAGTTTGCGCTCGTACGCCGTGATGTCGGAGATTGTCAGTTTCATGCGCACAGGCTCGAGCCCGATAAGCGACATGCCGGTACACCTGACCTGCACAACGCAGCCCTTGCCGCGCGTGAGCAGAAACTCCCGGCCCTGATGATCACTGATATGGGTCATCTTGCAGAAGGGCATGCTTCGCTCCCAGATATCGCAGGTCTGGTCGGCTGCGCGCGGGCTGCAATTGATTTCGACCTGGTCAGGGAAGGCTGCGCGGTTCCAGACGACATCGGCGTCAAAGCCATTCTTGTTGGGGTCCGGCATGAGGACCAGTCCCCAGCGCTCAGCGAGCGTCTGGCTGGTTCGGGCCTTCAGCATACGGATGGGTGCGCACGGCGCCATGCGCTCGGAAATGTCGTCCTTGCTGCGCACGGATGCATCCCGGCGAAACTCTTCATTGCGCCGCAGATATTCCCAGGCCCACCGATCCATGGATAGGCGCGAGAGATAGTCGTAGTCCGCCAGAATCCCTGAGGATTCGAGAGTGAAAGTTTTCATCGGCATTGCCTCCACGGCGCATGCCAAGCAAATATGATTCCACTTAAGCGATTTACTGTTGCGCTCCAAAGAAGTTAACATCGATTGCTGATTTGTTAAGGGTTGAGCCGTTGGGGCTCATCTTCGCCCTTCGGTGTTCACCAAGACAACCATTTTGCACCCGTATTCCGCGCATAGCGCCCGGCTGCATAATATGGCCCGCGCTCCAACTCCCCAAAAGCGTCCGTTCCCGGAACAATAGCGCCTGGAATTGAAGCCAGGGTTTGATCCAATGACGGACACATATGAGACAGAGAGCACCCGGCGCCGCCTGAGCGCGATGCTGCGCACGGCTTTCTGCCCTGTCGTGCGCGCAGCTCTTGAATCTGATGCAACGATCGAAGTCATGGTCAATCCCGACGGGTCTGTCTGGCTTGAAGAAGCGGGACGCGGCCTCATCCCGACGGCGCATGTCCTTTCGGCGGGCGACCGCGAACGCGTGGTCCGGCTTGTCGCGTCCAGCGTTGGTGTCGGGAACTCCCCCACCGCGTCAATTGTCTCGGCCGAGCTTCCAGGGACCGGCGAGCGCTTTGAAGGCGTCCTGCCGCCCGTATCGGCGGCGCCCTGCTATTCGATCCGCAAACTCGCCCGCACGCCGTTCACGCTTGCGGACTATGTCCGGCAGGGCGCCCTGTCGCCGGCGCTTGCGTGCGCGCTCAAGGCCCTGGTCGCGGAACGTGCCAATATCGTCATCGCGGGCGGCACCTCTTCGGGCAAGACCAGCTTTGCCAACGCCCTGCTGGCGGAGGGTGGCTTCAGCGGCGAACGGATCGTCATCCTCGAGGATACACGAGAGCTCACATGCCCCGCTGCCAATCTCGTTACCCTGCGTACCCAGGATGCCCGCGTATCGCTGCGCGACCTCGTGCGCTCGACACTTCGCCTGCGCCCTGACCGAATCATTGTCGGCGAAGTACGCGGGGCCGAAGCGCTCGACCTGCTCAAGGCATGGAACACGGGCCATCCGGGCGGCCTCACAACGCTTCATGCAAATTCTGCCCTCGGCGCGCTCAGCCGTCTCGAACAGCTCGTCAGCGAAGCGACCGCCCGCGCGGCATTCGAACTGATTGCGGAAGCGGTCGACATCATCGTGTTCATGAGCCGCGCCGGCGGCCAGCGGCGCGTCGAAGACGCCATCCGCGTCCTTGAGTTCACTGGTGAAGGTTACCGCACCGAGCCTGTGCTTTCCCGCTCCCTATCCCTCGTCAGCCAAGGAGATGCCTCATGACGAAACCCTCTTCACCACGCCTCACCCGGAGGGGCATTCAGGCCCTCAGCCTCACGCTCGCACTTGGGCTCGCCCTGCCCGCGCATGCCGCTGGCACCGGCATGCCCTGGGAAGGACCGCTCGACCAGATCCTCTCCTCCATCGAGGGACCCGTTGCCCGCATCGTTGCAGTGATCATCATCACGATTACCGGCCTGACGCTCGCCTTCGGCGAGACGTCCGGCGGTTTCCGCAAGCTCATCCAGATCGTGTTCGGCCTGTCGATCGCGTTTGCGGCGACGAGCTTCTTCCTGACCTTCTTTTCGTTCGGCGGCGGGGCGCTGGTGTGATGATCGAAGGGTTCGAGATCCCGCTGCATCGGTCGCTCACCGAACCCGTCCTGATGGCCGGCGCGCCGCGGAGTCTCGCGATCTCGATCGGAACGCTGGCAGCAGCCGTGGGCCTCGGCCTGCAGCTCTGGATCCCCGGCCTTCTCATCTGGCTCCTCGGGCACTCGGCGGCAGTCTTCCTCGCCCGCAGGGACCCTGACTTCATGGCGACGCTCATCCGCGCGCTCCGGCACAAGGAACATCTCTCATGCTGAACCTCCTCGAATACGCCGCCGCCCCGCGCCTTCTCGCCGACTACCTGCCCTGGGCGGCGCTGGTCGCACCGGGCGTGATCCTCAACAAGGACGGTGCGTTCCAGACGACGTTCCGCTATCGCGGGCCGGACCTCGAAAGTTCAACCGAGTCCGAACTCGTCGCGGTGATGGCCCGGGTCAACAACGCGATCCGCCGGTTTGGATCCGGCTGGGCGCTCTTCTTCGAAGCGGTGCGCGAGGATGCGGGTGATTATCCGTCCTCGGACTTTTCCGATGCTGTCTCCTGGCTGATCGACGAGGAGCGCGCCGTAGCGGCCGAAGGTGAGGGGTATGAGACATCGCATCGCGATGGCACCCCGAACGGATCCCGGTTCGAGAGCACTTACTATCTCACCCTGCTCTGGCTACCGCCGCCGGATAGCAATGCCCGCGCCGAGAAGGCGCTGATCGAGCGGCCGGAACGCCCCGAGGGCGCCGGCTGGCGGGAACGGCTGCTTGTCTTCCAGCAGCAGGCAGAGCGTACCCTTGATCTCCTGTCGACGGCGATGCCCGAGGTTGCGCCGCTCTCGGACAGCGAGACGCTGACTTACCTGCACGCCTGCATTTCCAGCCGGCGCCACCGGGTCGCGGCACCCGCGATTCCTGTCTTCCTCGATGCGATCCTGGCTGACGAGCCGTTCACCGGCGGGCTCGAACCGATGATCGGAGACGCGCATCTGCGTGTCCTGACAATTCTCGGCTTTCCGGGATCAACGGTGCCAGGCCTACTCGATGATCTGAACCGCCAGGGCTTTGCCTATCGCTGGGCGACGCGGTTCATCGCCATGGACAAGGCGGAAGCCGAGAAAGTCCTCGGACGCAAACGCCGGCACTGGTTTTCCAAACGCAAGTCGGTGGCCTCGGTTCTACGCGAGACAATGTTCAATGAACCGTCCGCGCTGCTCGACAGCGACGCCGACAATAAGGCGCTCGATGCGGACGCCGCGCTCCAGGAACTTGGGTCAGATCTCGTTGCCTATGGCTATGTGACGACGACCATCACGGTCAGCGATACGGATCCGCATCTCGCCGATGAACGCGCGCGGCACGCCGAGCGCATCATCAATGGTAAGGGCTTCACGGTCATCCGGGAATCCCTCAACGCGGTCGATGCCTGGCTCGGGAGCCTGCCCGGCCATGTCTATGCAAACATCCGCCAGCCGATCCTCAACACGCTGAACCTCGCCCATATGGTGCCGCTCTCGGCGGTCTGGGCGGGCGACCGGCAGAACCGTCATCTGCGCGCGCCGGCGCTGATCGAGGCGCACACGGACGGGACAACACCGTTCAGGCTGAACCTGCATGCCGGGGATGTCGGCCATACGCTGATCCTCGGACCAACGGGCGCAGGTAAGTCGGTCCTGCTCGCGATGCTCGCCCTGCAATGGCAGCGCTACGGCGGCGTGCATCTGGATCTCGGCGGCGCCCGGCGCCCCCGGCTCCAGCCGCTGAAAGATATCGATCAGCCAGCAGAGGCGAGCTTTGCGGCGGACTGGCTGGCAGGCCTGATTTCTGGCGAAGGCGTCAGCCTTACGCCGGAGCTCAAGGCGCGGCTCTGGCAGGGCCTCACCTCGCTCACTTCGGCGCCACGATCCGAACGTACACTGACAGGCCTCGTTCTCCTGCTGCAGGATGAAGCGCTGAAAACCGCGCTGCACCCGTTCACGCTGGCCGGTCCCCATGGCCGCCTGCTCGACGGGGACGAGGAAGACCTCTCCCTCGCCTCCGTCACCTGTTTCGAGATGGAAGAGCTGATGCAGCAAGGCGCGGCGGCGACAGCCGTACTCACCTATCTCTTCCACCGCTTAGAGGCGCGCTTTGACGGGCGCCCCACGCTGCTGATGTTGGACGAGGCCTGGCTGTTCCTTGATGCGCCGGTCTTTGCCGCACGGCTGCGCGACTGGCTGAAGACCCTACGCAAGAAGAACGTCGCGGTGGTGTTCGCCACCCAGTCGCTTTCCGACATCAGTGCGAGCGCGATCGCGCCAGCGATCCTTGAAAGCTGCCTGACGCGGATATTCTTGGCCAATGAACGCGCGCAGGAGCCGGCTCTTCGGGAGACCTATGAGCGGTTCGGGCTGAACGCACGCCAGATCGAGATCATAGCGCGGGCGACGCCGAAGCGGGACTATTACTTCCAGTCCCCGAAAGGCTCCCGCCTGTTTGACTTGGGGCTAGGACCTGTCGCACTCGCCTTTTCGGCTGCGGGCAGTCCGGAAGATCAGGCCGTAATCGACCGCGTCATGGCCGAGACCGAAGGGGAAGGCTTCGCCAAAACCTGGCTCCATGAAAAAGGCCTCATCTGGGCGGCAGACCTCCTTAGCCGATGGCCGGATCATTCCTCCGCTGACCGGAGCCCAAGCCAACCCTTCCGCCCACAGATCCTCGCTGCCGAATGAGCCGCCCCATGCGCCGCCGCCTTGCCTGCCTGCTGATGACAACCGCGCCCCTGATCGCCATGCCGGTTGCCGGACTCCTCGCGCCGCCCGCGATGGCGCAGCTCGCCGTCTATGATCCGGCAAACCATGCGCAGAACATCCTGCAGGCGGTGCGCGCCCTGCAGGAACTCGAAGGCCAGGTCCAGCAGCTCGCCCATGAGATCGAGATGCTGGAGAACATGGCCCGCAATCTTGAAACCCTCCCGGTCTCGGTCGCCGAGAGCATCATCGGCCAGCGGATCCTCCGAATCCAGGAATTGCTTCGCCGCGCGCAGGGCATTGGCTATTCGGTCGATGAGATCGAGCGGGACTATGAAACGGCGTACCCGGAAGAGTATGGCGCCGAGACACAGAGCTCCGTGCTTGTCGACGATGCCCGCGCCCGCTGGCGCCAGTCGCGCGATGCCTTCCGCGAGACGCTCACCGTCTCGGCGGCCGCGCTCGAAGACAACGAGACCGATGCGGGCGCCATCCGCAGCCTCGTCACGCAAAGCCAGGACGCTGTCGGCGCGCTGCAGGCCGCGCAGGCTGGCAACGAGCTCAGCGCGATGACCAACCAGCAGCTGATGCAGATCGAGGCGATGCTCGCCGCCCAGCACCGCGCCGAAGCGCTGGAGGAAGCCCGCAAGCTTGCGGAAGCCGAGCGCGGCCGCGCGCGCCTGCAAACATTCCTCGGCACCGGAGAATAACGCCCATGGAAGAGATGGATGTCATCGACCGGTTCCTCGAAACCTTTATCCGCTACATCGATAGCGGATTCGGGCTCCTGCAGGGCGATGTCGCCTACCTCACTTCGACACTGATCGTCATCGACATCACGCTCGCGGGCCTCTTCTGGGCGCTGTCGCAGAACGCCGATGTGATCGCAGGGCTGATCAAGAAAGTCCTCTATGTCGGCTTCTTTGCGTTCCTGCTCGGCAATTTCGCCGGGCTCTCCCAGATCATCTTCGACAGTTTCGCCGGGCTGGGCCTCAAAGCGGGATCCAGCCTGATCACGGCCGAAGACCTGATGCGGCCCGGCTATATCGCGGGCGTCGGATACGGCGCCGCGCTGCCGCTGCTTGAAGAGGCCGGCGAGATGATGGGGCCCATCGCCTTCTTCGAGAACTTCATCCTGATCGCCGTGCTGCTGATTGCCTGGGCGGTGATCCTGATCGCGTTCTTTGTTCTCGCGGTGCAGCTCTTCGTCTCGATCCTTGAGTTCAAGCTGACCACGCTTGCCGGGTTCGTGCTCGTGCCGTTCGCGCTCTGGAACAAGACCTCGTTCCTCGCTGAACGCGTGCTGGGCAATGTCATCACTTCCGGCCTAAAGCTCATGGTGCTGGCTATCATCATCGGCATCGGCTCGACGCTGTTTTCGACCATCACCGAGGCGTTCGCCGGAACAGACGATGTCACGCTTGCCGAAGTCATGGGCACCGTGCTCGCGGCGACCGTCTTCCTCTGGATGGGCGTGTTCGGCCCCGGCATGGCTTCGGGCCTGATCACCGGCGCCCCGCAGCTGGGCGCGGGCTCGGCTATTGGCGCGGCGGCAGGTGTCGCGGCCGGAACGGTCGCCGCAGGTCTCGGTGCCAGGGGCGCGCTGGGCGCCGCCGCAGGCGGCGCGGCAAGCGCCGTCAAAGCTGGCGCCTCGATGGCGGGCGGCGCCCGCACGGCGTTCGATCTTGGATCAACCGCTTCCGGAAAGTCCGACGCTGCTGGCTTTGCCGCTGGAATTGGCGGCGTCGCCCAGGCGGCTGGGGACACGGTGCGCCGCGCGGCCTCCGGCCCAGCCAGCGCTGTGCGCGATGCTTACCGGCGCGGCGCCCGCGGCACGTTCGAAAGCACCGGCGGCTCAAGCTCATCCACTGCCGAGAGCCCATCCGCCTCATCGCCCGAGAAGAGCCCTGGCTGGGCGCGCGGCATGCGCGCCTCCCAAAGGCTCGGCGAAGCCCGCCAGCTCGCCATGCACAGCCTGCGCGACGGCGATCGCGGCTCTTCGGGCGCCGCCCCCTCTCTGAAAGACAAGGACGAGTAACCCCATGCGCTTCAAACGCCCAACCGCTCACTATGGCACGTCGCCCTATCCCGAGACGCCCTACCAGAAAGCCGGACAGGTCTGGGATGAGCGCATTGGCTCGGCCCGGGTCCAGGCGAAGAACTGGCGGCTGATGGCACTCGGGTGCCTTACGCTCTCGTTCGCCACATCCGGCGCGCTGATCTGGCGGAGCCTGCAGTCGACGGTGACGCCCTATGTCGTCGAAGTTGACGAGACCGGCGCGGCGAAGGCCATCGGGCCAGCCACCGAGACCTACACGCCGTCTGACGCGCAGATCGCGCATCATCTCGCCGGGTTCATCACCTTTGTGCGCAGCCTGTCGATCGATCCGGTGGTTGTCCGGGGGAACTGGCTCAAAGCCTACACCTTCGCCGGACCGGCAGCCGCCACCACGCTCTCAGAGTATGCCCGCGAGAATGATCCGTTTGCGGCGATCGGCCGGCGCTCACGCACGGTCGATGTCGTCAGCATCGTCCGTGTCAGCGAAGAAAGCTTCCAGGGCCGCTGGATCGAGAAAACCTATGAGGGCGGCGCGCTCACCGGCGCGAAGCGGTTCACGGGTGTTTTCACGATCACGGTCCAGCCGCCGAAAGATGCCGAGACCCTGCGCGCCAACCCCCTCGGCCTTTATGTCCGCTCGCTCAGCTGGAGCGAAGACCTTGTCACAGGAGAAAGACAATGACCCGGTTCCTGCTTGCCTCATCGGCTACCGCCCTGCTCGCGGCCTGCGCCACGCCGCTGCCACCAGAGCCGGTCATCGATACCGGCACCTTTATCGCGGCTATCCCACTGGCAGAGCCAAAGCCCGAACGAGTGGAGATTGTCGAAACGGCCATCGCGCTTCCCCTGCCAGGCCAGCTCAAGCCTCTTGACCCAGAGCCCGGCAAGAAAAGTCCGCAAACACCTGCAGCCGCCATCAAGGAAGGCCGCGCCGGCGCGGTGGTCGAGCCCTCCTCCGACGGCTTCGTCAATGCCGTCCAGATCTATCCTTATACGGAAGGTGCGCTCTACCGCCTCTATGCCAGCCCAGGCCAGGTCACGGATGTTGCGCTTCAGCCGGGAGAAAGCCTCGTGTCGGTCTCGGCGGGGGACACGGTGCGCTGGGTCGTCGGGGACACCGCGTCCGGTTCCGGCAGCGCGGCCCGTGCGCATATCCTGGTCAAGCCTGTTGCGACGGGCCTGCGCACCAACCTGATGATCGCGACCGACCGACGGACCTATCACCTCGAACTGGAATCGACCGCATCGACGTACATGGCAGCGCTCTCCTGGCGCTATCCGCAGGATGAGCTGGCGGGCCTCACGGCCCGCAACACGAGCGCTGCCGCAGAGGACGCCGTCTCGATCGAACGCGGCCTCAGCCTCGAGACCCTGAACTTCGACTACCGCGTCACGGGCGATACGCCGGACTGGAAACCCGTCCGTGTGTTCGATGACGGGCGCCAGGTGTTCATCCAGATGCCGGCAGCAATTTCTGCTTCCGAGATGCCGCCGCTCTTTGTCCTGTCATCCGAAGGAGAGGCCGAACTCGTCAACTACCGGGTCCGCGGGGCCTACTACATCGTCGACCGGCTGTTTGGCGCCGCCGAGCTGCGCCACGGGACAAGGCCCCAGACAGTCGTGCGGATTTCGAAAGTAAGCGCGGCGCAGAAGTCCCGCTGGTTCGGAGGTTGAGCCGATGACCGAACCTCCCCCATTCAAGGAAGCAGCAAAGCAACTGCAGATCCGCTCGGCGCCGAAGCCCGCCACACGGATCAACCGCAAACTCCTGATGGCCGGTGCAGGCCTCGGCGCGCTTGGCCTCTTTGCGGCAACCTCGATTGCGCTCGCGCCGCCGCGTCCTGCAAAGCCGGTCCAGCAGGAAGAGCTGGTCATGGCCGGCAAACGCAAGCCCGACGGGTTCTCGGCGCTACCGGCAGACTATACGGCGCTTGCGGATGTGCCGGTGCTAGGGGCGCCGCTCTCCGGCGATCTCGGCTCGACCATTCTCGCCGCCGAGCAGGCTTACGGCATCGAAACAGAGTTCCAGACCGAGTACCGCACGGATTTTCGCACGCGTCCGGAAGACGAAGCTGTCCGCACCGCGCGGCTTGAAGCCGCTGCTCAAGCTGAAGAGGCTGCCCGCGCGCCACTCCTGTTCCGCCTTGGCGGGGCCGGTGCGCCGCCAACTTCAGCGCAGCCTACTCCGGAGCCTGGTTTCGACCTGTCTTCGCAGCTCCTCGCTCTCACACGGCAATCCCCGAACGCCGCATCAAGCAACGAGCCAGACCCGAACCTCCAGTCTCGCAAGGCCGCGTTTTCCCGTGAGCCGGCCTCAAGCCCGGTCTACAATCCGGACCGGGTGCAGGACCCGCTTTCGCCATACCAGCTGATGGCAGGCTCTCTGATCCCGGCGAGCCTTGTCACCGGCATCAACTCGGACCTTCCCGGCACGGTGATCGCGCAGGTCACGCAGAACGTCTACGACACCGTGCGCGGCCAGCACCTCCTGATCCCGCAGGGCAGCCGCCTGATCGGCCGCTATCAGTCGGAGGTCTCGTTCGGCCAGGACCGCGCACTCGTCGTCTGGGACCGGATCCTGATGCCCGATGGCAGCTCGATCACGATTTCTGAGCCGGGGAGCGACGCCTCCGGCTACGCCGGCCTGAAAGACAGGACCGATCAACATTGGGATAAGGTGTTCGCGGCCGCCGGTCTCGCGACCCTGCTCGGCATCGGCGCTGAACTCGGGCCAGGCGACGACGGCGACATCGAACGTGCGATCCGTCGCGGAACAACCGACACGATCAACGAAGCGGGCCAGCGGGCCGTTGATCGAAGCCTCAGCGTCCAGCCTTCGATCACCATCCGTCCCGGCTGGCCAGTCCGTGTCATCGTCACCAAGGATCTCGTCCTTCGCCCCTTTCAGGAGGCGGCCCCATGAACCTCCGCCTTGCAAAACTCGCCGACCGCACGCCGGTGAGGCTCACCCTCGCACTTGATCCGGAGACAGCGGCCGCGCTGCAAGATTATGCCGCAGTCTACCAAGAAGCTTATGGCGAAGCAGAGCGTAGCGAAACGCTCGCCGCCGCCATGATCGAGATGTTCCTGGCGTCAGATGCCGGGTTCAGACGGGCCCGGAAGGCCCTGCCCACCAATGCCAGCAAAGGAGACTGACCCATGGCACAGATCGGCGCATTTACCCTGAAGGACGGAGCCTGGACCGGGACCATCCGTACCATGACCATCAACGTGAAGGCACAGCTTGTCCCCAACAGGGAAAAGGGAAAGAGCAAGGACACGCCTGATTTCCGGCTATACGCCGGCGGCGCAGAGCTCGGCGCCGCCTGGCGTCAGGACTCGAAGGATGGCGAAACCCCATACCTCGCCGTAAAATTCGATGATCCGAGCTTTGCCCAGCCGATGCGCGCAGCCTTCTTCGAAAACGAAAAGGAAGGCACCGGCGTCCTCGTTTGGAACCGTCCGAAACAATAGAGATGCGCAGCAGCCGAGTCGTCTGCCTCGCCACAGGATCACAGATCGAAAGCATCGCGCGGAGGTCTTAAATGCGCCTTCCCGGACGGCGCCTTGACCGGGAACTGTGAGTTGGGAAGCGATGCTGCCAGCACGCCAACAGTACAAGGAGTAAAGTCAAATGATGAGAAGCAGGCTCCACGACGCCGATTTTGTTGAGGAGACAAACTGGCTGACACCGAAACAGTGCTCAGAATTGACAGGATGGTCCCTGGCAGGGTTGGAAAAGCGTCGCGCACGCGGACAATGGCCACCCTATTCCATTCGCGCGGGGCGCCCCCGGTATCCGGGCGACTACATCCGGAAAAATTTCGCAGAGGCTGTCGTATCCAATACGGTTCAAGCAGCAACTTTGAGCGAAAAGCTCTAGCTAAGCTTTGTTCATTTAAATGCTCCTCGGGAGTTGGAACCTCTAATGGCCGATCTCCCTGCATCAAGAATCAAAAGCAAAATCCCTAAGAGCTTACCAGGGAGGCAATGCGCGCACCGCCGCTCGGCAAAGCATCCTAGTTTACCATCCGTTTCTGCGCTCCGCGAGGTCGATCAGACGGGTCCTGACAGGTACTATCAGGACCATGACACTCCGTCCGGCGGGCTCATCGCTCGCTCCAGCGCGCACTGCGTGCGCGAAGATCTCCTCTTCTTGGAGGTCATTGCCATTGAAATAGGTGCTGGCAGGCACGCGGCGCGTGTCGCGCGCTTCAGTGCACCGCTCGAACAGGAGACCCAGTACGTCCGAGTCCGCGCCAACTTCCTTGGCAGGGACCAGGGTCGAGGGCCAGTTCCTGGATTTCCGGTACCAGATCCGGCCCTTTGGGCCGTAGCAAATCAGGATTGAATAGAGTGGATCGGTGTCAACGAAACGAAGCGCTGTCGCTGTACGACTGGTTCGGAATTCAGCCGCAAGCTCGCCGATCGAACGAAATGATGGTCGATCATACGATTTAACCCTGGGCTCGAACATATATCTCGGCATGAGCAGTCCGGCAGAATAACTATCGGCCTGCCGCTCTTTCCCTGAGCCGGTATCCCGGGTCGAGCCAATCACGTCTTTCGAGCAATGCAGGTTCTGGTTCTTGTGGCATTGCCAGTGGCCAATTTCATGTCCGAGCGAGAAGCGCGCGCGTTCGGGCCCGCCCCGATCATCAATTGTGATGATCGCCCTGTCGCGGATGCCCATGATCTGCGCTTCGCACCCGTCCAGAGGACGGTACCGGACCCTCGCCTTCAGCAGCCAGGCCAACGCCTCCAGATCAATCTGCTCGGGCGAGGTAATGCCGTAGCGTTGCATAAGGAGTTCAGGACGCAGAAAGACCGTCACTTTTCGCTTTCATCGCCCAAGTCTATATTGAGCTCCTCAAGCAGCTCCAAAACATCTTCAAGCTGCGCCAGGGCATCCCTGTCCGAGAGCTCCGACCCGTCCGCATTTCTGGCCGCGATCGTCAGTTCGCTCAGTTCTGATTGGACCCGGTGCAGGAATGCACGCGCCTCGTCTGGGGCTTGAGGCCGGCTACGAGCCTCTCGCTTTCGTCGATCTTCCAGGAACTCAACCCTGGCTTTCCTGAACTCAACAAAGCCTGCCCGCCCTTTCGCCGCAATCAAGGCACGCTCAAACACGGATAGGCCATCGCCAGACTTGAAACCGAGAGATTCCAGTTCTTGTTGAACCTCCGCATTGGTCATGCCGACAATGTCGTCGAGCACAGCGTCGTCCAGACGGTCGAGCTCGTCGCGCTTTTTAGATTCGGTCATGATCCTCTCCGACCTTCGAATTCACTTATCTTGCGGCGAATCCTTCGCCTGATGGTGGCGAGCTGGTCCTTTGAGACACCTGTCTGCACGCAAAGCTCTTCACCTGACAGCCCTTCAAACACGCCCAGCAAAACCAGCTGGGTCTCGTCATCGTCGAATTGCTCATACAACCAGGCATGAAATGCCGCGTCATGCTCGTCCCGGCAGATAGTGTCTTCAACACCCGCCCGGCCATCGCTAACCGTATCGGCGAACAAGCCGAGATCCGCCGGCGTCTCAGCATACCCTGCGTCTTCACGGCGGGCGCGCTTTCGCACTTCTGAACTTGCAATACTCTTCATGACACCGCCAAGAAAAGCGACAATGTCAACATCCGGAGGCCTCTGGCGATCTCCACAAAGCACTCTTGTCAGGGCCTCCTGCAGGAGATCCTCAGGGCTGAGACGCGCACGCGCCGCAAAGTACCTCGAAATTAGGAGCAGGCGGTCACCCTGATGGCGACTGACCTCCTCAATCTCGTCTTTGCAGTCTTCTGCGGACCGCTTTCGTGCAGCGTCAGCGGCGCTCATGCTCCAGCTCCAGCTCATAGTATACCCATACTCATCTATGCGCGCCGCAACCCTGCATTCGGACAACTTTGAAAACTGTCCGAATTCAGCCGTGCGGCGAGCCTTTGTTTACGTGGGCACTGACGTTGCCCGGTGCAACAAAGGAAATCCAATCATGACCTCCCAGAACCCTGAATATTTCGACCTGGAAACGGCTGCTCGCTGCGGCCAGCCGGTGACGGCCGACCGCTACTTCAAGATCCGCATCGACGACCGGTCCTATAATGTGGACGATCCCAAACTGACCGGAAGCCAGCTCCTGAGGCTCAGCGGCAAACGGCCGATCGACGAACATCTTGTCTTTCTGAAGCTTGCCAATGGTGGGTTCGAGGAAATTCGCCTCGATGAAACCGTTGACCTGACACAGCCCGGCGTTGAGCGGTTCTTGACGTTCGACAGCAGCGCTTCCTATCGCTTGGTCATCGATGGTGAGCGCATCGAATGGGGCGCTCAGCTGATTACGGGCCTCAAGCTGAAGCAAATCGCCGGGGTTGACCCTGACAAATATGCACTCTGGCGTGAAGTGCGCGGAAGCGAAGATATTGAACTGGCGAATGAAGACATCATTGATCTCAGTGAACCTGGGCTCGAGCGCTTCTTCACGGTCATTGCCCAAACCACTGCCGGAGACGCAGGCCCCGCCCTTCCCCAAGCCGATCAGCGCTATCTTTCCGAACAGGGCTACCGGTACGAGCTCGCACACGAAGCGGGACAAACGGCAATCATCCTCAAGGCCGTCGACCTCCCGAAGGGGCGCTATGATGTGGAACTGGCTGACATTCTGATCATGCTTCCGCCCGGCTATCCGGATGCCCCTCCTGACATGTTCTATTGTCTGCCCTGGCTTCGGCTTGTCGCACGCGGCGCCTACCCCAATTGCGCTGATGTTCCGCTCTCCTTTCAGGGGCAGACCTGGCAAAGGTGGTCGCGCCATAACAATGAATGGCGCGCTGGCAAGGACGGCATCTGGACCATGCTGAAGCGCGTTGAACATGCACTGGCGGAGGCGGCCTAATGCTGCGGGATATCATCATACCCAACCGCCTTGGCACGGCTATCCGGCGCGCGGCCTTCAATTCCGGCCAGGAGGCCGGCGCGTGGCTGCTTTTCAGGCGTGCGGTGATTGGTGAAGATCCATGGACAAAGAAGCCGCGCGAGCGGCTCATTCTCAGCGATGTCCTTCCGTTCGAGGGTGAAGACATCGCGTCAGCATCGCCAACGCATCTGACGGTTCGGACGTCTTCATTCGTCCGGACACTGAAGTACGCAAATGACAACGGGTACACTGTGGGCTTCCTTCACGGCCACCCTTGCGGTACCGCCGCCTTCTCGGTCCGCGATGACGAGAACGAACTCGCCCTGTTCAACGCGGCCCGCAACAGAAACGGGCCGGACGCCTGCCTGGTAAGCGTTCTGGCGATTTCTGATGGACGCCTGTTGGCGCGCATCTGGCAAGGTTCAACCGATCCCGATCCATCCCGTCTCCTGGAAACGGGACAACGCATTGCCCTCTGGTCTGATCATACCGATAAGGCCAGCCCGGATCTTGACCGGCAAGCGAGAGTCTTCGGCGAGACGTTCAATGCGACGCTTCGGAACCTCTCATGCCTTGTTGTCGGCGCGGGGGGCACGGGCTCTCCTCTCGCCGTTATGCTGGCTCGATCAGGCATGGGCCGGATTGCCGTCGTTGATCACGACGTGGTCGAGAGCACCAATCTGCACAGGCTATATGGGGCAACGCAGAGAGATATTGGTAGGCACAAGGCCGAGGTGCTGGCGGCCCACATCAACGAATTTGGGCTTCCCACCAAGGCAATGCCCCTTGTCCGTAACTTACTGGACCCGGAATGCAGGGATGCGCTCAAGTCGGCAGATGTCGTTTTTTGCGCGACGGACGATCACGCCTCGCGGATGCTGCTCAACCGGTTCTCCGTATTCTATGAAATCCCGGTCTTTGACATCGGGCTCGCCGTTGCCGGCGATAAGGGGAACCGCAGGCGCGACATGACCGGACGCGTAACCCGCCTTCACTCCGGAGCGCCCTGTCTGCTCTGCAGAGGCATCATTGACCCTGTCCGTGCGCGCGAAGACGAGTTGAGAAAACGGGCTCCGGACCAATACGCCGATCAGCGGCGCGAAGGTTATATTCTCGGCGGCGGAGAGCCCGAGCCAGCCTTCATCGGCATGACCACGTCCGTTGCTTGCCTCGCCATGGACGAATTTGCTCAGGCCGTCAGCGAATTTCGGGGACCGGATGGTCATGCCCTCCAGAGACTTCGCCGCTTTCACATTCCTGAGGACCGGCGAACCGGAGGGCGCAGCAATAACGACTGTCCGATCTGCGGACAAACCGACTACTGGGGACGCGGCGACGTGGTTCCTTTCCTTGATCGTATCGGCTGAACGATGATCCAGTCCGCGCTCAGATTTGTTCTCGAACGAGCAGGTATTGTTCGACGGTCCCGCTACCGGCTGCGTTATTCACAGACGCAGCCGGACCTGGAGACACTTAATGCCAAAACGATCGTCATCGTAGGTACCCCCGGCATGCCGAAATGGGCTGTCTTCCGTTGTCCGGGAACCTGTTCAACCGTCTATCGACTGCCCCTCAGCGCTGCGCACACCCCACATTGGAGTATCTCAGTGGACTGGCTGGGAAGACCGTCGTGTTCGCCTTCCATCAATCAGAAGTCGGCATGTCACGCACATTTCTGGATCCAGTCCGGGACGGTGCAGCAGTGTCGGGATAGTCGCTGCGCCACCTCACCCGCTCGCTGACAAAATATCGCTGCGAGAACCAATACATGGCTACAGATCAAATTTGCAGCACTCCCGGAGGCGAATTGAGCGGAGCTTCATCTGCATAGAATGCACCATCCAATGTAAGTTACTAAAACGGTTGCGAACCGGACGAAGCCTCGCTATCCCAACCCAACTACAACTCAGACGGTGGCCCAATGGTGGCTTGGCGTGTGAGGGGTTAGCAAGCGGCGGCCTTCAAAGCCACTTAATGCTTTGTATTTATAGGGGTCTTGCGTTGGGCCCGCGCCGAGGACAGATCTGGTTTGGGACCAGAGGGTCGGAGGTTCGAATCCTCTCGCTCCGACCAAAGTTTCAAATCGGGCTTGAGAGTCGATACAGGTCATGGAAGCGCGGATCTACAAACCGGCAAAAAGCGCCATGCAATCAGGGCGCGGCAACACGAAAGACTGGGTGCTCGAGTTTGTCACCCCGGACGCCAAACGCCGCGTGGACCCGCTCATGGGCTGGACCGGCATCGATGACATGTCCGGCCAGGTCCGCCTCCACTTCGAAACCCGCGAACAGGCGATCGCCTATGCCGAACGCGAAGGCCTGACCTTCAGCGTCGAGGAAGCGCGCGAAAGAAAGCGCCTGATCAAATCCTACTCGGAAAACTTCTCGGCCTCGCGCAAACAGCCGTGGACACACTGAAGGCGCCCGCGCTACTCCGGGCCCAAGACTCCGTAGCTCAGCTGGATAGAGCGCTCGCCTTCTAAGCGAGTGGTCGCAGGTTCAAATCCTGCCGGGGTCGCCACTCCCCCTAGAACTTGAAGCCCCCAGAGACCAATCGGTCATACCGCCCCTGTGTCATCGGCACGTAGGCCGCCTCTTCGGGATCGAACATCCAGAGCGGCTCGTTCACCTTGTCCGGATCGAACCCGTCGGCCACCAGCTCCACCTTTCGGTACTTGAACGTGCCTGTTGTCTCCGCTTCCGGCTGTACACGGATGAAAATCGGCACAGCGTAGCTCGGCAGCTTTGCCGCGAGGGACTTGTACAGACCCGCAATGTCCACCTCGCCCTCGGTCGTGATCGCCGCCATCCCGGCCTTACCGTCCGTGCCCGGAATGGCCACGCCATAGACGTTCGCCGTCTTGATGCCGCCCACGCGCGACAAGGCCTCGCCCACTTCGTTGGTCGAGACGTTCTCCCCCTTCCACCGGTACGTGTCGCCGATCCGGTCTACGAAGTAGATGTAACCGTCCTTGTCCTTCCGCAGGAGGTCGCCCGTGCGGAACCACAGGTCGCCCTTCGTGAACACGTCGCGCAGCAGCTTCTTCTCGGTCGCCTTCTGGTCGTTATAGCCTTCGAACCGCTGGCGCACGTCGTCGCCGATCAGCCCCAGCGCCTCACCCGCCTCGTCCACAGCCGCCGGAATGCACAACCCGTCCGGCCCGCGCACCGGCTGCTCCGTCTCGATGTCGAACTTCACGAAGGCAATGTTGGCAAACTGCGATTTCAGCCAGCCCGGAATGCGCCCCACCGCGCCCACCTTGCCGTCAAAGTTCAGGAAGCTGACATTGCCCTCGGTCGAGCCATAGAACTCGCACAGGTGCGGAATGTTGAACCGGTCAAGGAAAGCCTGCCACACTTCCGGGCGCAGGCCGTTGCCAAACCCCGTCCGTATACGGTGCGCCCGCTCCTTCGGGTGCGGCGGCGAGTTCAGGAGGTACCGGCACAGCTCGCCGATATACACGATCGCCGTCGCCTGCTCGTTGACCGCGTCATCCCAGAACGCGCTCGCTGAAAACTTGCGCCGCACGATCGCCGTCGCCCCGGTCATCAGCGCCTGGCCGATGCCGCACAATCCGCCCGTGCCATGGTACAGCGGCAGCGTGATGTAGATCTTGTCCTTCGGCGTGATCCGGCACGGCGCAACGAAGCTGCGCATCATGCCCTGCGTGCGCGCCTGCGTCAGACGCGCCGCCTTCGGCAGGCCCGTCGTGCCGGACGTATAGACATAAAGGCACAGGTCCTTGCCCAGCATCCCCTTGCGCACCGAGCGGTCGGGCCTCTTCTCCGAAAACGCCTCCAGCGCCCCGCCGAGATCGGCGCCGAACTTGCCGCCCAGCGACCAGACCGGCGGCGAACCGGAGATCAGCCCCATCGCCGCCCGGATCGGCGCGTCCTGGTCAGACCCGGTGACGATGAGCTTGGCCTGCGCAATGTTCACACAGTGCGCCAGCCCCTCGCCTTCGAGGTTGTGATTGATCAGTGCCGTGACGAGCCCGGCCTTCGCAAAGCCCGCCCAGGCCGCCACGTATTCCGGCCGGTTCTCCATATAGAGCGCCACGCAGTCCCCCGGCTTCAGCCCCTGCGCCATCGCCCAGTTGGCAAACCGGCTCGCCAGCGCGTCGAACTCGCCATAGGTGGTCGACTTGCCCTCGAACCGGAACGCAATGTTGCCCCGGTGCGCGTCCACGGCCCGCTCGAAATCATCGGCCACCAGGAAGTCGGAGTCCGGCGAAATGTCGCCTGTCCATTTCTTCAGAAGCTGCGCATCCTGAAAAAACTTGAACTCGCGCGTAAGAATGGCAACAGGATTCATGGTCGGCGCCTCCGGCCTTGGATGTCGTTGAAAACCTGGAAATCTGGATGCTCCAAGACAAGGGGGTTTCGCGCGCCTTGTCAAAGAAAACCGGCGTGATCACGCGATTGCTTTACCCCGCGTGACGGCATATTGCTGCGCCGCACAACAAGAAAGAGGAGCCGCACATGGCGACCGATCCCGTAGGCGACCTGCTGACCCTGCTCGACATAGAGCGCCTGGAACTGGACCTTTTCCGCGGCCAGAGCCCGGACGAGGAGGAAAGCCAGCGCGTCTTCGGCGGCCAGGTTATCGCCCAGGCCCTC
>LNFM01011280.1_pt1 | contig 28587 bp, 28 predicted proteins | sample 596031 | NCBI WGS metagenome assembly LNFM01 (sample SAMN04254537, study PRJNA301005) | activated carbon metagenome | isolation source: dual media filters at the Ann Arbor, Michigan drinking water treatment plant | place: USA: Ann Arbor
GTATGATCCAAACAATCCCTATGGGAGCACCGGTCATGCTCCACAAGCAGCTCAGGCCAATCCGTACGGGACGACTCAACCATACGGAGGAACGTCGGCGCAGATGCCGCAGACGTATGATCCAAACAATCCTTATGGGAGCGCAGGCCATGCTCCACAGACAGCGCAGACAAATCCCTATGGGACGACTCAACCATACGGAGGAACGCCGGCGCAGATGCCGCAGACGTATGATCCAAACAATCCCTATGGGAGCACCGGGACCGGTCAAGGGTACGGGCAGTCTCAGCCAGCATATGGCCAGCCACAGACGGGATATGGTCAACCGCAATCCGCATACGGGACTCCGGCTCAACAAGGTACGCAGCAGCAACAGCAAGCCTATGGTGGAGGCGGGTATGGGACAACAGGACAACCGTATGGAGGGCAATACGGCGCAGCCGGCGTCTATCCGCGAGGTCTGTCTGCCGAACCGGTTGCCGTCGATGTGGCGATGATCAGACAGAAACAGACGGCGAAGGGCAAAGAGGTCGTTCTCATGAACGACGGCGAAATCCTCAAGGATGGCGGGTCCAAGAAAGAAGCGGGAGACAAGTTCAAGATCGTCGCGCGCACGAATTGCGATTGCTACCTCTACATTGTTGCGATCGATGGATCCGGGTGGGCTGAACAGGTGTATCCGCCCAAGGGCAAACAGCAGGCCAATCCGGTCAAGAAAGACCAGGAGTACGCCTTTCCCGAAGGCCCCTATTGGTTCACCCTGGACCAGGTGAAAGGGATTGAAACGTTCTACGTGGTGGCCGCTGCGAACCGCCGGGCAGATCTGGAAGACAGTATGGTTCAGCTGGCGGCGGAATCGCGACCGGCGGCGACCATTGTTGCGAAGGTCGAGGAGCCGCCGGTGATACCGCGCGGAGTCGGATCGGTCAAGCCACGTGGCATCATTACTGTCAAAGATGAGACCGGCACCGCCGCGCAAGTCACACCATTGTCGTATGCCGCGAATCTGTCCGGGCAGGATGTGACCGTCACTCGCTGGTTCAAACATGAGTAGCATGGCCGTAGGAATGAGCACGACTCGAATATGCCGGGCCCTCAGCTGTGTCGTCGTCGCCATCAGCGTCCTATCGGTCGGTGCCCTTGCGTCGGCCCAGGTGTTTCCCCCTCGACAGTCGCAACCGGTTCCGGCACCGGGTCCTTCCGGGCAGATGCCGATGCAACCGGCCCAGGCTCCGCCGCCCGCAGGGCCTCCCGGGACGTTGACCAGAACCATCCCGTTTGTCGAGATTCTTGGCGATCCCACCCGAGCCTTCATTCAACTCGGGAACATGAACAGCCCTATGGATACCAACTTTCAATTGGGACGTTCGCTGGCCGGCCGGATTGCGGTGGAAAAGTTCTCGCATGAGTTGGGGAATGGGAAATTCGTATTTCTGCACGTGAACGGTTTGTCGAATCCCCCGATCGTGTCGACGGAAGGACGGGAATTGCGTCTCCAATTCGTGATTCCGATTCTGGTCTTCAAAACCTATTACAATGAGTACACGGCGGATGGGGATAGCAAACTGGGAGATGTGACGGCGGAAAAAGTGACGGTGGACGTGTACTTCATGCCGACGATCGATCAGCGCAAGTTGCCGACGTTTCAAACGGTGCGCGTGGTGATGACGGGGGAAATCAAGGAACCAGACAAATGCATGTACTTTTTCGACATGCTCTTTCCCGTGAATGTCTGCAACGCCACGGCGGCCTATTTAAAAGAGATCAAACCGGCGATTGAGAACGGTTTGCGCGAAATGCTCCTCCATCCGCAAACCCGCATGCGATTTGATCAAGCCATCTGGCCCTACCTCCGCGGTGAGCTGTTGATACAGGCCGGAGTGAACCCTGCCGGTCCTGCGCAGGTGCAGATCTTCGAAGCGGGTTTCCACGGGACGGATTATATGGTGAGTTATGTGCCGAGGTAAGCTGGCCGGCTTGGGGGGAATCATCAGTCTGAGACGGGAGGCGGCGAAGCTCGTCCGAAGGGCCGGGTTGGCAGGATGCGGGGTGCTGCTGGCGGCTTGTCTGCAGCCCGCGGAGGCGGGAGACCTGTGGCTCATTTCGTCTGAGGAGGCGGCGTTTGCGCCGGCTCCAGAAGAGAGTCTGATTAGAAGTCGGGGGCTGAACAGCAAAGGACCGCGGATCGATGTACTCAAGCCTGCCGATGACATCCCTCAGCAGAGTCCGCTTGAAATCCAGGTTCGTTTTTATCCCAATCCGGCAACGGTGAACCCGGAGAGTGTGAAGGTTCAATTGGTCAAATTCATCGCCATCGATATCACCGATCGTGTCAAGCCCTACCTTTCTGAAACCGGCATCAATGTAAAAGAAGCGAACATTCCCCCTGGAAACCATCTGGTGCGGATCACGGTCTCCGACGGGAAGGGTGAGACCAGTTCCAGGGAAATCGAACTGCAAGTCCGGTAGCGCGTCAAAGCCCATCACCCCAGGTGCCTCCCACAATATCTCCTTTCGGTTTCGGCTGAAGTCCGCCAGTGGCAGAGCCTAGGCTGCTTGCGCCCATTCGACGGGGCTAATTTCACACTGCTCGATTGTCCGCCATATGTTAGGCCGGAAGTGCGGTAGGAATCGATTGAATTGCCATCCGGTAGCGGGTAAATGATGCCAGCGTGCCAGCCGATCTAAAGGTGGTTGGCCTTAGTGTGGTCCATCACTACCGATCGCGTGGAAGAAATGGCGTGAACCTTTCTTGACATTGATTCGACTCAACTATACAACCTGGGCATCTCATTCATAAGGAGGGCAATGATGGGCATGAAAGTATTGCTGCTGGCATGCATGGTGGTGCTGGTGACGGCGATGTCGGCTTCGGCGGCGTCGGAGTGTTATGTCTCAGTGACCGGGGCGAATCAGGGACCATTCAAAGGGGAACTTCTTGTGAAGGGGCTGGAGGGCAAGTTTGCTGGCCGGAGCTTTGACTTTGAGGTCGTATCCCCACGCGATCCACAAACTGGAATGACAAGTGGAAAGCCAATGCATAGACCCATCCGAATTCAAAAAGCCTGGGGCCCTGCTTCGCTCCAGTTCTACTCAGCTCTGCTGAAGAACGAACCGCTCGCGGTTACGATAGATTTCGTGACGCAAGATCAATCGGGTGTGATGGTACTCGATCATTCGGTCAAGTTGACCGGCGCTGTGGTGGCATCATTTTCGTCGCACTCTGAAGGCGGTCAGCTCCCCGTTACCGATACCATTGAGTTGGTCTTTCAAAAGGCCGAGATCATCGATCACAAGACCAAGGCAATGGTGTCGAGCAATTAATTAATAGCTCGCATCGTAATCGCGTGCGCGAGGCCACCATGGGAGATGAACTGGTGCGTGGAACGATGACCGTGGCCTACAGGCGCGGCAGTGCGTTCTCATACACCTGCCATGCCTGCAGCCGCTGTTGCCATGACAAAGTTATTCAACTCAATCCATATGAAGTCGCGCGATTGGCTCAGAATCTCGGCATAAGCACGACAGAGTTTCTGACTCACTACACGGAACGGAGCGGGACAGCACTACGGCGGGTTGAAGCAGGGGCCTGCGTCTTTCTGACGCCTCAAGGCTGCGGAGTCCATCCCGATCGTCCATTGGTCTGCCGGCTCTATCCGTTAGGGAGGCATGTCACGAGCGAACGGGGTGAAGAGTTTCGTGAACTGCTGCCGCATCCAGAGACGGAAGGCGAGTACGGCGTAGCCGGCACTGTACAAACCTTCCTGGATCGGCAAGAGGCTGATCCGTTCATCGAGGCGACGGATCAGTACGTTGAACTGCTTGGACGACTGGTCGCCGCATTGCATGGAAGGGGGAAAGCTGATGCAGCGGTTATGCAGGAGGTTCAGCATGTGGTCGACGAATCGACAGCAAAGGGCACACCGGAATGGCTTGATATGGACCGGACGGTTGCAAAGTATTGCGGAGATCGAAGATTGCCGGTGCCAACGGATCTGAGAGAAAGGATGCGGGTGCATATCCAGGCGATCGATGCCGGACTGGTAGAGCAATCCGGCACACATAAGGAGGAGGCGCATGAAAGAGGATAAGAAAAACGAATCCGGGAAAGGCCACGCACTCACGATGAGCATCACCCTGGCCATGTTGGGTCTGTCCGTGGGTGTCGATGTGCAGAAGGTGTGGGCCGAATCGGGACCTGCGAGCACCACACAACCGGCGATCGATCGGGCGGCGTTTAAACACGATGCGCTGCAACAGAAACTCGATGCCACGCAACAGAAGTTGAGGCCATCCATCCAGCAAAAGATTCCTGCCGTGCAACAGAAAGAGCTGCCGATGCGGCCAGGGGTGAAGCCGATCGATCCGCCGCGGTAGGCGAAGAACGGGCTGCGATCAGAGGAAGGATTGGGCCATGGCACGATGCTTGTGGGTCATGATAATGGTGGGCGTATGGACGATTGGGGCTGCTCCTGTCGCCTTGTTGGCTGGGGAGGCCACTCCTGCGGTAGATAAGTCGAAGGCTTCAAGCCAGGTGCAGCAGGGAAGACAATCAAAAGAGCGCGACGTCCAATCGCGCGGGTTACTTTCCAAGAAAAAGAAGAAAAAGAAGACCGATGGCGGAGCGGCGGCGCGTTCACAGCCGTCAGATCAGATCGATTCGATGTCCGGCAATCCGGTTGATCGCGCCATGCCGTAGATGCGAGTTCTGCAGCCTGTAGTTCCGTCACAACCTTGATTGACAGGGAGGCATTCATGCGTCCAGTGAAGTCGTGGTGTGCGTTGGGGATGATGTTGGCTCTGTGGGTGCCCCATGGCGCCTCGGCGGCGGGCAATCCGGTCATCGACGTCCTGGCGCAGGGCGCGGTCGTGCAATGGTCGGGGACCGAGGCCATCTCGCAGCCGTTCGTCTTCGACGTGAGCCTCTCGACGAAAGAGGGGCTCAACCTCGCGCAAGCAGTCGGTCAACCGATCGCGCTGACGGTTGCGCCTGGCCGGGTCATCAGCGGGATGATCGAACAGGCCGAGCACGTCGAGGCCCTCGGCGGACAAGGTCTCTATCGGCTGCACATTGTGCCCAGTGTGTCGCGTCTTGCGTACCGAAGCGGCAGCCGCATGTTTTCCCAGATGAATGCCACCGACATTGCGATGCAATTGCTCAAGGAAGCCGGTATCCCTTTCGAGGTGCGCGTTGCCGCCGGCGTGCCTTCGGAGGAACTGACGATACAGTACCAGGAAACCGATTTGTCCTTCGCGTCAAGAGTTCTAGAAGCGGCCGGGATTCATTATCACGTCGAGGCTACATCGGCCGGCGACAAGTTCGTGTTGGGCGACAATAACGGCGCCTTTCCCCCTGCCGCCGTCGGCAAGTTGGTGTTTTCTCCTGCCGGCAATCCTGCGGTCATAGCGTTCAGTCGCGGTCAAGCTCTCCATTCAGGACAGGTCCATACCGGCGACTACAACTGGAAAACCCCAACCGCGACAGTATCTGCAGTATCTCAAGCCGGACAGTTTGTGGATTTGGCTGAACGAGTGTATCCGGCCGGTGTTGAGAATCAGGCCGAGGCTCAGGCGAAGGCCAACCTCCGGCTGGCGGTGCGCATGGCAGAGTCGCAGGGATGCCGTGGCGAATCGACCTACCCGCAACTGCAAGCCGGTACGCGGGTGAATCTGGTGGAATCGCGTTTCAGCGGAGAATATCTCATCACGAGCGTGATGCATCAGTACAACGGCAAGGTCTATCGCAATGAGTTTCGCTGTGTGCCTGCGCAGGTGATCTATCGTCCGCTGCCGCGCACACCGATTCCGACGGTGGCCGGTGTGGTCTCCGGGATTGTCCTCGGCCCGCAAGGAGAGCCGAAGCATGTCGACCAGTATGCCCGTGTGAAAGTCCGCTTCCCCTGGCTGCCCTCACAGCCGGTGCCGGGTGATGCCGGATTCGTTCGTGTGGCGCAGATCGCAGCCGGCTCGGGAAGCGCGGCGCTGTGGCTGCCTGAAGTGGGTGATGAGGTCCTCGTCGCCTTCGAACACGGAGATCTGAGGCACCCTGTTATTGTCGGGAGTGTGTATAACGCGAAGGATATGCCGCCGGTCGCGTTGCCGGCCAATCAGTATGTGTCTCTCTTTCGTCACCGAGGGGCCAACGGTGTGCTGACCGAGGTGGTGCTCGATGGCGCGCCGGGTGCTGAACGGCTATTCCTCCAAGGTCAGTCCGTGGCGGTCACGTCGGGAGGGGATTTGCTGGAGCGTGCCGGCCGAACTATGGTGCTCGAGTCGGCGTCGGATCTGGCCATCAAATCCGGCCAAAGCCTGTCGCTGCTGGCCCAAAAGGACGCCGCGGTGACGATTGCGGGGAACACGCAGTGGACGATAGGCGGGGATGCGCAATGGACGGTGGGGAAGAGTCTTCAGCAGACGGTCGGTGTCAACCATGTGATGGATACCGGGAAAGATCTGTCGATCCGCGCCGGGCAAAATTACCTGCTGCAGGTGCAGCGCCTGGTTCGCTTGACCGCCGCCGATGATGCGGTGCTGCAGGTCGGAAAATCGTTGGTCGTGAATACGGGCGCCATGTTCCAATTCGTGGCGGCACAAACCGGCACGTTGCAAGTGGGCGGCAGTTTCATCGGCATGAAACGCGACGGTGATATCGATATCATCGGGAAGAATATCGATGCCAAGGCCAGCGGGAATTTGACGATGAAGGGATCGAAGATCTTGCAGAATTAGGGAGGAAAACCACTTCGGAAGTCATGGGGTGTGGTGTTCCTGAAGCAGGTGTCTACTAGGCGGGGATATTGGGCTGCGACGAGATGGAGCTTCCAGCCATGAGGGAGCTCGTGGCTCAGCTGTACGAAGTCGCCGCCCTGGTGGCGATGCTTTGGGTTTAGGGCCAGAATATCGAGTTCTGGACCAGAAGTCAGTTCGATCAGCGTCTTGAAAGATGTTCTAGCCTGGTTCGTGGCTCCTGTGGCTCCTCCCGCTCGTTCCCGAGGATGCCTTGATTGTCGAATCCCAGATCGTGGGGCGCTACTTTTCTTACCGTCTTTGAACTTTTGTGTTATCTGTGCCAGTCGTCGCACACGAACCTGACGCTGTCAATGTAAATGCCGCTTCTCCCTCTTAGCGCTTTACCAGGCTTGCCGTCAGGACAGGCAAACGGCCCTTGTTTAAAACCGCCCTGTCCCCCTGCCATGAGTCCTCCAGTGGTCTGGGTCGTCAACTTGCGCGTCGATGGATTCCAGCCGTAGCATTGCAACCAGATTCCGTTGACTATGCCGCCGGCCCACACCGTCATGCTTCCCGCAACTTTTCCTGCCTGACAGTTAGCCGTTCCGGCGAAGCCTCCCGTGCCACCTGCAGACGTTCCGGTAAATGCCGGTCCGAGAGTTCCATCCGAGTTGATCCTCCTGCAGATGGCGGATAGATTATCAAGGTTGATACCCGACTTGTAATTCAGGCCGGTGAGAACCGACGTGTTCCCACAGTCGAGGCTGTACTCGCGAGTTCCACCTCCCCCGCCGACCAGAGGAGAGCGCCACTCCCCGGCGACACCGAGCTCAACTTGCGCTAAAAATGCCGAAAGACTGATGCACCCAAGCATGGTCATCATACTAGCGGCAGTCTGACGCCGGACTCGCATACAGGCACCTCCTTGTAATGCTTCGGGCCGAGTAGTAGCAGAGTTCTCTGTTTCTCTACGACAGCAGTTGAAGAAAGTCAACCGAGACCGTTACGATGGGGTTGAAATGATTGCAGGGACTGTTGACCTTCCCCGTTTAGTACACCACAGCCAGCGAAGGTGACTCCTGTGCCGGATGGGCCCCGGTTTGATAGTTAAGAAGCTCCTGGGGTGTCACATCCCCAATGTTGCTAGGCGAACTGGTGCTGACAGGCCTGCCAAGACTGACATTTACCTCGATCCGATCAGATGGGACCCGAAAGTTTCAGAGTAACGATGTCACCACCAAACCCGGAGGGGGTCTGACGGTGAGGGGTTTGTAGATCACGTGGAGCCAGGCAGACCACTCTCCTGTTCGCCACGGGCAAAACGGTTTGCGGAGCCGTTTGCCCAGCTGTCCGAACTAATTTCCTAAAACGACACGCCACAGCTTTTGTTGTTGACCACGTCATAACAGGCTGAGCTCCCGGGCAACAGCCGGCCCTGTTCGTCAATCTTGAAGGTGATCCACGTAATGGTGTCGAAGCTGAAGCCGAGGTGCGCCGCTGCTGCGTAAGAAGCCACTCGGGCGTTTGTCAGTTTCATCCGGAACAGGACCAAATTGGTATCCGCCGTCGGTCTGGTGATTTCCAGCTTGAAATCCTTGAGGGCTTGGCCGGTTGCACCGAGCAGGGCCAGTGTCGCAGAGGTCGAATCCTGATGTTTCGTGATTTGGACGCGTCCGAACTGAATTTTGCTTGGAGAGCCAGGGGGTGCTTCACCGTGCCCCCACGTGGCACTCCTCAGATTGTTCCAGCCGGGATGCTGTGGGTCCTTCGATTCGCCCTGGATCCCGCCTAGTAAAAGAAAGAGGTTGTCGGCATGACTTATGGCTACCTGGCAGAGGAATAAAAGTCCGGTCGCACATAGAGCAGTGACGGTTTTCAACATAATGTTCTCCTCCGTGGGCAATCAATCGTTTAGATAGCCGCTGATGCGGTGTGTGGTTCGTGAATAGGTGGCGTCCCTCATCTCGGAGGATTAGAGAGTGGATATCCCTGGCACGCGGGAGCTGTCGGAGTCAGACGACACGTGGCACAGAGATCAGGAAATTGCCGGCACCATTGTTCTCTCTGGGCCGCCAAATTGTCGATGATCGAAGACGTGAACACAACGCCCACGCCGGCTGTGAGGGTGTTCGACGGGACGATCATCTGGCATGTTCCGCCGGTGATCCTTCCCGTGCATCCCTGCCATTCTTTGAAGCCGTAAATGGGATTCGTTTTGACGGCGGTCACCTGGATCGGCGTACCTGCTCGCAGGGGTCTGGAGCAGGTCGCTGAACACGAAAATGTTTCCTGGCCGATCGTTACCGTTACCTGGCCCGTACCGGTAATCCCAAACGCGAATTGCACTGTGCCTTGAATTTGGCGCGGTGCGCCGATAATGCCGCGGGATTGAACGTCGTCTTCTGCCGGAGGCAAATCAACGGGAGGCTCTTCTGCGTACGTCAGGGTAGATCCGGTGACGAATAAAGTGACGAGAAGCAACAGGTCTCGGCATCGTCCAATCATGTGATTCCTCCGTATTATCGTCGCACCGCGGTTTCGGCGAACTGCCGCACGCTGTCGTTGTAGTCGAATAATGCCAGCTGCATCTCGCGGATTGAGCGATCCCTCGCGGCAAACGCGATGACCACCTCTCTGGTAGGAAACGAATTGACGATCGAGGCGAACGGTCCCATGTTCTGACGGGCCTGCCGCGGGTCGTATTTCTGGATATAAGCCTTTGCCGTTTCGTTGATCGCCTGGTCGAGGCCGGTGTGCATGATGTTCGAGATCATGATCTTCATCGCCGGAGGAGAAACATAATTATAGGCGACTTCGATCATTTGTTGGAACGCCGCGCATACTGCCGCGCCCAGTTCCGGAATCAACCCGCATGCGGCTTCAGTGACATTGCCCACGTAGTCTTTGGCCGATCCCATAGTGGAGACTGTCAGGTTTGCAACAAAGGCTCCGGCGCCCGGCATGTCGCTGTCGATCCATTTATGACCGGAAAACCGGAGAATTTCCATGGCCACTTGAATGGCGACCTCCTCCGGCCAGACTTCTTGCTTGTCCAGAGCCTTTTGTAAGGCCAGCAGGGAAGCTTGTGCCTGCTGAGGATTGCCCAAGGATGTCGACATCGCCATGAGTTTCTGAGCTACATTGCGGACATGGCTTGGCCGGATCAGTTGTTCGGCCGCAACACCCCTGATGATCCGATCCAGTTCCTTCTGATTCGGCAGCAGCGCGCCGAGGCTCCCGCCGGTCATGTCCGACTGCATGATCTGTCCGAACACCTGCCCCATCTGCTGTCCCACAGGGTCCAGGATCGCGGGAAGCACCTTGGTTTGAAGAAGATTCATGATCCGGTCGGCAAGCTGTTGCTGGACGGTACGGGCCGCCAGCCTCATGGCCGGAACGTGCGGCTCTATCGCCGGGTAGAGGCATTTGGCGGAGGGATCGCGCTCCGCCAGTTTCTTGAGCGCTCTGACCGAGCGATCGAGTACGATGTCGACCTGAGGTAGTTTTCCGTTGGCTGCGGATTCGCGCAATCCCGCGAGTTCCTCCTGCATGATCACGTCAAAGTTCGTGTCCATCTGCCGCCAAACCTCCATGATGAGATAGGAGGGGAACGCAGGCGGGTTGGAAACAAACCGGTGGGTCAGTTGCACCATGTCGCGTTGGGCCGACGATGCCGCAGCAAGGCAGGCGTTCACGGCATCCAGGTTCATCTGGCTGAGGACTGCCAGCGCCTCAACATGTTTCTGAAACTTGGCTGCGGCGGGGCCGAGCGGGTTGGCATTCTGCAATTCGGCGACCTGGCGCTCCAGGTTATCCTTCTGCCGTTCAAGATTCCTGGCCTGTATCTCGGCCATCGCCGTTGCCTTTGCGACTTCCAGCGCGACGTGCCTCTCGACTTTACCGTTGATGCAGTCGGCGGCCTGGCCGATATCCGGGGTGACGCGGCAGCCCATGATGGGCGTTCGTCCGATAGTATCGATCGTGCCACGGAGGTCATTGACCTGCCGGTTCAGTGTGGTCGTTGCATTTTTCACCATGTCGTCGATCTTGTCATCGAGGCAGTTTTTGAGGGCATTGACGTTCGGAGTGACCTCGCAGCCAAAGATGCGGATGCTTCGGCTCTGTACTTGCTCTCCGCCGGAAGGGTCTGTGTCCGCGGACTGGGCTTGGGTTATCGCGGGCGAGGTGAGGAGTATGATGCTGAGAACGATGCCAAGGGACTGAACGCGCATAGTAGGTTCCTTCCTGCAAGTCGCTACAAGGTGGCCTGTTTGCACGGTGGCTCTTGCCTCATGAGTCAAGCAGATGGTGGTAGAGGTTTATGTGTTTCCATTCAAGGAGACAATTGCCGTGGAGCCGTGCTGGAAGGCAATGTCTGCCCTTTCGGCGGTGAGCTCGATCCCTGGTTCTGAACCGGGGGGCTTGTTTGAGACGGAGGCGGAAGGCCCGCCTTGGGGATGAACTGTCCTGGTGCCTGTTGCATGGGTCCGGGTGGTGCCGGAGAATCGGTTCTTCCCGGCATGGTGCTTGGCGGCAAAGTCTGTCCTTTCGGAGGAGGTGGCGGGGCCTGAGTTCCGGCCGCCGCGCCGGTCGGTGGCGGTAGGCCGGCCTTGGGGATGAACTGTCCTGGTGCCTGTTGCGGCGGCGCGGTCGGTGCCGGAGCGGGTGCCACCGTTTGCATGGTCGGTAAAGCCAGCCGGTTGTTCTGGTCCATCCCTCGGCAAGGATCCGTCTGGGGAAGACTGTCGGTTGCAGGGAAGGGATTTGCAGGACAGATGCCGATTCCGACGGCGAGATTAGCCGGCCCAAGGTGTGAGATCAGGCCTGGAGCAAGCGGGCCCTTGAACAGGCGGTTGAACACCTCTGCTCTTATCGAGGAGTCCTGCCAGAGCTTTAGCCCCCCTCTCTCTGCGTCCACTGCGTCATAGCCGAATTGCCGGGACTTGCTGCAGAAGGTTCGGGCTTCTTCTGAGAGGATGCGTTGACAGGAAATGACTGGACTGCGGGGGAACTGCGGAGCGAACTTCTGCCACTGGTGGTCACCGTCGATGCTGCGGATTGCGCCGATCAAGACTTCTCCAGCGGGTGCCTGCTCATGATAGGGATAATTCGCCTTCGGAGGAACTTGGGTGCGTACCATGGCATTGAGTTGTGCCCCATCCAGTAAGACCAGCTTGGCCATTACGACGGAATTTTGAAGGGCGGCAAAGGCAGGCAGGTCACCCAGCGTGTATCGTGTGGGCTCCGGAACAGCAAGGGTCTGCACGGTGTCGGAGAATGGCTTAGATGCTTGCGCCATGTTTGGCTGGAGAACGCCGCTTTTATGTGACAGCAGGGCGAATAACCGCTCTTTCGGAATGCCGAAATCCCTCGCGAACAATTCGAGAATATTGTTGTTCGTGGGGAAGCGGGGGAAGGTCACCAAAGATTTCGGTCGCAGGTAGTTCTGGTGATAATCGAACGACACCGTCGCCGTGTTGTCAGAAAATTCAGCGGCTACATCCTCAGGCCCCGGGGTCTTCAGGCGCAGATTCACGAATGAGTGGGCATGGCCGGCTAAGGCTCCATCGTCGAGCCGGATGGTGTTGGAGACGAGCTTGGCCGTTTCTACCAGTACGAGGCCTGATGTCCGTGTCACGACTTTGTCCAGCTGCTCGATGGCCTGTCTGACATCCATGGGGATCGTCGAGTTCTGAATCAAGAGTTTGAGGTCCGTAAGATTATTGTTAACCGCCATGTATCCAGACCGGGCCTGGTCGCACACGGGAGCAATGGTGGTCAGTACCGGTAGGCCGAATGTCGGTCCCCAACACAACACCCACTGCTTCAAGGGTTCGGTCACATCGTGTCCTCGCGAGAAGCGGGAGCCGGGGGGGCGCATCAGTTCCTTGGAGGTTTCTTCCCAGGCTCGAATGTAGGCGTCAACGGCTCGTTCGATCCCTTGCTGCCATTGAGCCGTTCCAGCCGACACGGCCATGAGGCTCTGATCACGAACCCGTGCCACGGTAGTCAGGGTGGACTGATAGAGATTCACTTCCTCCAACCGTTGTTTCATCACCTGCTGCTTTTCGTCTCGATCTTTCGCGAGCCGATCGTAGTCACGCCGACGGTCATCAAGCGTGCGGTTGGCTTGCTCCAGGGCCGATTGAGCGGTTCGGTACTGGTTCTGAAGGTCTGGTGGCAGCGTTGCAATCAACGTGTCGGTGAGTCCTGAGATCTTCTGGAGGACCGTGTTTTTGACCTGGGTGAAATGGTCCTGGGCCGAGCGGGCCGCCACTTCCGCTGCCGTGAAGGCCTGGTACGCTCCGTCGACCGATTGTACGGCGGTATTATACAAGGCCTGCGCGGTGGCATAGGTGGATTGAAGCTGTGAGAGCTTCTGACCCAGTGTGTTTGCCGTGGAGACGATGCCGGCTCGAATTGGGTCGAGACGGGCTCCGAGACGCTGGACTTCGGACCAATACAGGTACATGGCAAATAAATGCAGGGTGAAGGTTTCCCGAGCATACTGATTTGCGACCGCCGGGTTCAGAATGAGAGTTGAACGGACAAATTCCACAGGAGCTTTCAGGGGGGTCAAGGCGTCCCTCTGTTCCTTGAGCAGGTTGCCAAACTGCTGAGTCTGCCCCTTGAATTGCTCTGCCGTAGGGTATTGAAGAAGAAACTTGGTGGCAGGGTCGTGCATGCGCGCGACGACGCTTTCCAGCGCCATGTGACGGGCCTCGACTTCCTGTTCTTCGGAGAGGACCCAGATATCCCCGGAGTAGTGGTTCACGTAGCTGTGGGCCCACATATCCATGGCGGCATGCATGAAATATCCGGCGGCGAAGGCTGTTTCTAAGCCATCCGGGCTCATCGCTCTGGCCTGGGCGCGCACCCAACAGAGCCAGTCGTCGGTTTGCCAGAGCCGGCCTCGAGCGGCTTCGGGTGTCTCCTCGGAGTTGATGCCAGGAGACCGTTTCCGCAGCCTTTCGAGACAGTGATGCGGCATGGGACGAGATTGCGCTTGTGCGATGAAACTCTCAGCCTCGGCATTCAGATCGCGTTGCAGTTGACTGAGCAGGGACGGAACTCCAAGTTGGAAACCCCGCAAGTCATCCTTCTTGTTGTAGTAGTCCTTCTTGATGACCTCCAGCCCAGGATGGGTTGTCATTTGTCCGGCGATCATGTCCGGGTACGTGTCAGGCCCGAGTACGCCGATCAAAAACGCCGGTCTGTTTGGAGCTGACAAGGCGCGGAGGAGATCCTGATCGATCCTGTAACTCCCTAGCGGCAATCGCACCGACCCATCAGTGGAAATCTCATTGAGGATCTCATTCGCTTGCCAGAGATGGGTTTCGATCTTCCAGGCATGGGCAGGAACTACGAAGGTCATCGTAAACAGAAGACTCAGGCCGGCGATGAACCAATTCATAGCCATATCCTTCTTGGCAGCTATCGCGGGATTGGGCATGGCGGCATCTCCTTATTTGCTGGCATGCGCCCGAGCCAGTTCGAGGACACTGGCATTGTACTGTTGCATAGCGATGCGAGACTCTCTGACGACGGGTTCAGCAAGCATCACCAAGAATTCCTCTTGGATCTGTTCAAATAGGGGGGCGAACGGTCCCGCTTGTTCTCTCAGCCGTTGCAACTTGTCGTTCGTCCATCGGCCATCGCCCGACAATGAGACCTCCCGTGCCACGTTGATGCCTCTGTCAAGGACGAGGTGGAATCCTTTGAGGATGGTCCATGTGCTTGCCGGAACAAAGACATCAGTGAAGGCGATATCAGCCACCATTTTGGTGAAGCTGCACGGAATAGCAATAGCGGGTGGCGTAGCGCAGGTTTTGACTCCCATTGACGTCAAAACGTGCTTCACTTGCTCAACTCTGCTGACGCCGAAGGTGACCAACTTGTCCCCTCCTGTATCCAGAAACTTGTGCAGTATGTAACGGAGTGTTTCATAGCCGGCATCGATATAGGCTGTACGATCCATCTGCAGATTCGGTCGCAAGACTGTTTCGAGTGTCCTGAGCGTTGTGGCGCGTGCCGGTGAGCCAGATGGTGCAAGAGCCAGTTCTCGGAGCCCTGTGGTGGCCTGTTGCATATTAGCTGTATTGAGCAGATGACGGCCAAATACTCCTTGGGCGATGATCTTCATATCATCCGGGCCAACAACCTCCCAAACCAGAGAGCCGATGGTTCGAGGGGCTGGAAGGCCACGAGATGTGATTTCCTCGTCCTGTTCAGGCAGGCTGTCAGTTTCCAATCCTCGTTTTCTCACGACTCCCATTGTGGAGTGCAAGTCTTGCTGGAGAGGAAGTGTCTGCTGTGGCGGCACTGGTGGGCTCCCTACCAATGGTTTGGTTGAGGCTGGAGGCGGTACCTGTTGCGGTGGTGAGAAGACTGCGGGGGGAGCGCCGGTCTCTGGTGATGGTGTGGCAACAGTCCCTTGCGCAGGGGGCCGGCGTAGCTCATCCATGAAGCCACGCGCCTGAGCCACGAGCAGTTCATTCAGGATGGGCTTGACTTTTTGTTCGACGAGCACCGTCGCTCGTGACAGAAGGACACCTTGCAGCGCTTGGCTCGATTGTTTAAGGGTGTGCATGCGAGGAGCCAAGTACTCCACGAGACAGCGAGCACTGGGGTTGCGCTCCGCGATGCGTTGCAGCTTCACGAAGACGGCGTCCGGGGATGCCAGTGATTGCATCGCCTGAGGCGAGGCTTGGCGCAAGACCGCAAGGTCTTCTGCCATGATGCGATCGAAATCTCCTTCGACCTGCCGCCACATCTCCTCGAAGAGCCATCTGGTGAATTCACCGGGGTTGGTGCTCGCACGTTGAACATATTGGTTCAGGTCGATCTGCGCCCGGTTGGTTTCGAGACACATGATCAACGGTTCCAGCTGGAGGTTTCGTACGGACTGGAGCATCAACTGTTCGCCGCGAAGCCTGGCAAAATTCGGACTGTTCTCCAATTGTTTGAGTTTGTCCTCAGCAGTCGGCAATCTTGTTCCCGGCGTCTCGATTGATGTCATTGACCTTGTTGTTGAGACAGGCTTCAGGATTGTTTGCCGGGTTCAGAGAACAACCGAAGACTGAGGGGTAGTCCAGCGCGTAAAGCGCGGTCGCAGAGAAGGTGGCGAGTGCAAGGAACAGCCCCGGTATGATGAATCGCCCCTGACGCATGAGCACCTCCTGTGAAACGATTAAATGATGTTTCGGTGAAGTCACACGCGCCGGCGGTTGCAGGCCGCCGGCAATTGCTTCACGGCACCAATACTGTCTGGGTTCCCGTGGTGACCTGGCCGGTCGGTTGGCCGGGAATCTGCACCTGGCTGCCGACCGTCGCCAGCGGTTTCGTGCCGCCGTTAAGTTTGATGACCGGGCCTTTCAGATCCAGCCCGTTTTTGCCTTCGACCAGCGCGGTGCCGGGGCTTTGAATGGAGATATTCTGACCAGCTCCGATTGAAACGGTGGTTCCAGCCTGCACCGATACCGATGTCGGACTCAGAATGGTCACCGCTCCGTTGGGCGCAATCTTGAAGACGGACTGCAGGGCTGCGATCTGGGCCTGCAGCGCGTGCACCTGCTGCTGGAGCGCGAAGATCTGCTGATCGCCGCCGGTCGTCCCCGCGGTGCCTCCCGCATAACCTCCCCCAGCGGCGGAACCGGCCTTTCCCCCCGCCGCTGCTCCTGCTCCGATTCCGGCTGCACTTCCGGCTGCCGCGCCTGCACCACTGGCCGCTCCAACGGCGCCTCCGGAGGAAACTCCCGCTGGTGCGCCAACGCCCGTGAACGAGCTTGCCGAGTTGGTCGCGGCGCCGGCACCAACAAAGGCGGCATCGCTCGGTCCAGCCTTTCCGGTTGCACGCTGTGACGCGTTGTTCTGCATGACAGCAACGGCACTCTTCATCTGAGTCGCACTGAAGATGATGCTCCCCAGAAGCTGGACGTTCGCGGCTTGCGTCGCTTGCTGTGCTTTGGATCGCGCCTCTTCCATGCCGCGGCTGATAGCGTCATTATCGGCGGCGATGCGGTCGGCGGTGTTCTCCAAGTGGGCCTGTCGTTCGACTCTGGCTTGGTCACGCACGGCACGGGCTTCAATGGCGGCTTGGCGGGCGAGGGCAGCGAGTTGCGGAAATCGTGCCGACACGATCACCGGCGCGCTGCTGTCCGGCTGGTTCAGTGCGGCTCCTGTGTCGCGTGCCTCGGCTTCCAGTTGAGTCAGCCTCTGCTGAAGACTGGCCACCATCGGTTGGAGGAGGGAAGGCACCGCTCGCGAGACAACCCCGGATGAAGGAAGAGGGATCGGCAAGCCGCGATCGGCGGCAGCGGCAAAACCAGGCCAGAGACCGAGCAAGGATGCCAAGGCGCACTGAGCCAGATGAGCATGTATGCGTTTCATCATCAGCCTCGTATGTTTCCGATAATGGCCGTTGCCGTGTCGTGCATCTTCTTCGACATGTTCGAGATCATTTGATATATCTGCTGCTGCTTGTTCATGAACTGCTGCAATGCCAGCATGTCTTGCTGACTCATTTCATTCATTGCGTCGCGGGTTTTCCCAAGGCGTGCTCTCTCGGCTTCCGTACGGGTGTTGGCCAGTGCCTCCGCTTGGATCCTGACATCCTGGATGGTCCTTTGAACGTCCAGAGGCTGCTTCGATTGTACCCGGCGTGTGACGTATCCCTTCCAGGCATCAAGGATGGTATTGGCCGGTTTGCCGTTGGCCAGCATGGTGCTGATGGCGGCAAGTTCTGGAGCGAGTGCGGCCCCTCCGACATTGGGATAAGGAATGGGGATCGGTCCGCCGGGCGCAGGGGTTTTGACGACGTTCGGGAAGGGAGGTGCGGAAGGTCCGGTCGGGGTTGCAGCCTGGATCTTGTTGAATGCGGCTTCAACCGTGTGGGGGCGATCCATTCTGAGTGTGCAGGGCGCCGTGCCGCGGCAATCGCCGCCCCAGCCGGCGAAGGTCGAGCCCGGCGCCGGGATGGGGGCCAGCATGACGGGAGCGTTTTGAGGGTAGCTCGCCGAGCAGGCAGGAGGGCAGGCAGCGGCAGGAGGGAGAGTCACTTTACCCTGGCCCTCTCCGACCACCCGCACGTTCAGGATCTGCATGGTCGGCGGTGGGGGAGGCGGAGGCACCGTGACGCGCGGAAGGTCCAGCCCGCGCGATTCGACGGGACCCTCCTCGGCTGCCGAGAGGGGAACATTTGCCACCGTGATCGATAAGAGCCAGGCGAACGTCACTGCATACTGAATCTTCATCTGTTCCTCCGTCTCCTCTGGCGCGGCCCGTGTCTACAGGGTCAGATTGATGGTTTCACAGTACATGTCGACTTGCACCTGTCCCAGTCTTCGCTCTCCCCCGCTCGCGACGGGGTCCGGTTCATACCGCACGATTCCGAGATTGCCCAGTTGAGCGGAGGCCACCGTATTCTTGAGCGTCGGGTCGAGCCATTCCAGCAGGCCGGCTCGCTCTGTCCCGGGTCTGCCTTTAATGACCATGTCGTCAAACCAGGCATAGAAGGGGCCTGCGTCAGCTTCCGGCAGGGTGATAGTGACTTTGGAACAATCCAGCGCTCCTGCTGCCGCCGACTGCCTGAACTTCTCTTGACCGGCCGGCGTTTGTGCCACTGCACGGTTGAGGACGATGGGCTCGACGGACAGAATGCGTCCGCAGGCTTTTTCAAGCCCCTGCACATTGAAGCGGAAGTTGGATGACAGGATTTGTTTGGCTTTGGTACTGGAGGCAGAAGCCAGTTTCCCCTTTCCTCCAGCCAGGCGAGTGGATTGCGGAGTCAGACGAAGTGTGAGCAATGCTGCGTTCTTGCTGCTGTCCTGTGCGTCGGCGTCAGGAAGGGCGATTTCCGTAAGGAGGGCGCCGGAAAATTCGAGACGCTTGACCTCGCTAAAGTTTATGTCCGCGTACACAATCGCGCCGTTCTTAGTGGTGGCATTCTTGGTAAGTGTCTCGGTGACCCAACTCGACAGCGCCTTCTCGACATTCTGAAGCGGAATTTCGATCACAATATCCTGAAACCGGACCGGACCAGGTCGCTTGCGTTGAATCATGTCCTGACCAAGTGGTTCATTGAGGATGTCGGCAAACACTCCTCCGCCATCGACAGTAGAGAGAAATCCGCCGAACTGGCCGTCCAATTCAAGCGTCGTGTTCGTCATCGAGGTTGCTCCCTTCCTCAGGGCGGCTCCCGCTGGGCTGACGAAGCCACTCAGCATGGTCGGCAGGCTCAGCAACATGGCTCCGCCGGTGGCGAGTCCGACTGTGCGGAAGAGGTCTCGACGGGAAAGGTTCGATGCGGGATGTGTGGGCTGTTCGCTCATGATGGCTCCTTATGGTGAAGAAAAAAAAGCGATTACGTTGTCGAGATGTGACCGTTGTGATGTCTGTCGTCACAAGCAAGGAAAGGTTCATAGGGTTCCAGGGCGCGAAGTGTAGGAGCCAGTCGGGGGCTTGTCAATGGAAGGTTGATTCTGGATCGATGCAGCAGACAGCATTGCGATCATCTGCCGTCCTTCGCCTTCATCCGTCACTTTGCAGAGATATCCATGGGCGACAATGTGCCAGCCGCCTTTCAAAAGAATCAGCCGATAGGAGTCGGGCGGCCTGTTCGCGTGCTTGTCGCAATAAATGATTTCCATACGCGCCTCCTCAGGGGCTTCTGCGCGTAGGTCGGAAAGATCGGTGAAAAAGTTCAGACGAAGGCGATGTGATCAAAAGGCGGCCGATCGGATGTCGGCCAGGCATCGGCCAATTACCCGGACTTTCCCGGTAGTCCGATGCCCGCACGAGTCCTTGCGCACAGAGTTTTGAAGCTGCGGCGGGAAAGCACCGTCTCCAATGGAGACTGCACGGCGTCCTGAGAGGTAGTCGGCGTCCCTGACCTTTTGTAATCGAACATCGGCCAGCACGCCAGGACATCACGCCATGATCGAAGTAGGCCGATGCCATGGCTTCAGAACCGTCCAATAGCTTTCTGCGCGAGCGTCTTTAACTTGTGTTTGTCGCCGGCAGTTTCCTTGATCGAGAGCATGACGGTCGTGCCGCCGTTCAATTTGACGACCGCGCCTTTCAGATCCAGCCCACCGTTGCCCTCAACAAGTGCGGTGACGTTGCGTTGAATCGTCACCTGTGCGTTAGCCTCAATAGGAGTGAGATCATGCCCATCAGGTTCTGCTGTAGCCGCACTGTGATTCGGCTCAGTTCACCGATCCCGCCTATCGACGGACTGCCGCTTCGGCAAGCATAAGCACTTGCTGGTGATAGGCTAAGAGCGGCCCATACATGTTTTGGAGCAATCCGTCCGCGAATGCGATGACCTCGTCGCGGTTCGGAAGTTCTCTCACAAGCACGCCCATCGAGCCGGTTGTGGCCTGAACCTCCAGTGGATCGCGTCCAGCCCGAATAGGTCCTTTCGCGTCGGTCATGACTCTGTCCAGATCTTTGTGTTCGCCCTCAAGCAAGGAATCGCTGATGGATTCCACCACAGTGCCGGCAATTACTTCCGCCAACCAGACCGGCGGGGCACAGGTCACACCGCCGACGAATGGGAAGATCCCGCACTGCGCCATCACTCCGAGCACGACCATATCCTTCAGGACTGTGCCGTTTGCCATGGCTTGAGATGTGCCGTACTGGTCAAGGGTTCTGTGACCTGCGTATCTCAAGACCTCCCAGCCGAAGTCGAATCGAGCGTCGGGTGGAACGGATTGTGCCAAAGAAATCAGTGTGCGCAATTCAACGATAGCCGTTTGAGCGGCCTGAGGATTGGTCCCGACTTGTGCAACCTGATTGACCTTCGTCGAAAGTTGTTGCATGAAATTGGCATCCAGCAAGGCCTCCGCGAGCATACCTTTTGCCATTTTTGCCAAAGACGCTTTCTCCGGAACGAGATCGGATAACGGCGGAGGCGGTGGGGGATCGGGGGTTCTCAGCGAATATCCACCGCCTAATTGGATGGTTCCCCGTGATGTCACCTCGCCTTCGCCGGCAGATGGACCCGAAGCTGCCTCCTCCGAAAGACCGCGGGGAGCGATCAAGCCCGGCTTGACTTGCATTAAGGGAGCAGAGGGTGGTGTCAAAGGGAGTGCAGCCAACGGCGCAGGAGCCACCGGCACAGAAGTGCCAGCAACGGAAACGGGACGAGGTTTGCCTCCAGCAGCTGCGACCAACGTACGTCCGACGGTTTGGGCTCTGGTTTGATGCACCACCGCCACGGTTTGAGGGTCAAAAATTTGCTGGAACTGCGAGGCGATAGCCGAATGACTCTGAACCATCGCCTGTTTTAGCTTGGGAAGGTGGGGGGAGATGAATTGCATCAGGCAGCGGGTGCCGGCACTACGCTGGCTCAGGCGATCGAACATTTGGACGGAACGGTCCCAAGCTTGGGAAGGTGTCGGCGAGGTTGAGAGGAATTGTCGGGCCTGCATCTCTTCGCGGAGAATGGCCGCCAGATCGCCGCGTGTCTGTGCAAGTGCGTACTGGATAGCGTCTTCGGCGTAATTGCCGGGATCCGCAACCCAACGTTGCACCTGCGCTCCGATATCGGTTTGTGCCTGATTAGGAGCATTCTTAAGACAGGTCATGAGCGGTTGGAGAGGTAGTTGCGCAACGGCCTGGAGAATTTTCCGTTCGTGATCAAGTTTCGCCAGGAACGGATTACGATCGAACTCCCGTTGCATCTGATCGCGTATCCTGTCGCCTTCACGATCCAGCACGCGTTGAAAACATCTGCTCATGGCCCCGGCGTCAAGCGACAACGGGCAGCCGAAGACCTCCAGGCCGCGGCTCTGGACCTGATCGGGTCCGGCAACTCCTTCCTGGGGAGGCGATTGCTCGGCCCGACTGGAAGAAGACTCTGGCTGTTCTGGGGGTGACGAAGGATCCTGTGCCCAGCCGGGGTTGCCTATACCGAGCATGCTGAGGAGGCTGGCCATCACGACAAGTTTTCGTCTCCGCATCATTATGGACTCCTTTCGCTGCGGTTTAACCGGGTGCTTTGTACGAAACGAGAAGCGGCTCACGACGTTCTGTCCGGGCGTGGCTATCTCGTCCTTGTTGACGGATGCTTCCTGGGTTGAGGGCGCAACAGTTTGCCGATGATGTGTTGCACCGCTGCATTGATCAGCATCGAATGGGTGCCGTTCCGGCGAGTGGAATTGCACCAGGCGGGTCTTTAGCAGCAGCGCGATCATTACGGCTTTTCTTTCGGCTCTGATATCGGCTCGACGATCTCATTGCCTTCGGTGTTGTCCTTCTCATCCACCCCGCGCGGCCGGATGCAGTCAAGTTGGGGTAACGGAATGTTCTGAAACTGTTGGAAGGTTGTCGGCACATCAGATAGCGGCCGTTGCCTCAACGGAGGCAGCGCATTGATGGGGTCTTCACCCGCTGGGCCTTCAAATACGATTCTTGTCAGCTGAGGACTATTGGGGGAGATCGGTGTGCGTCTCCAAGGGCGCTTCCATGACGATCTGTTCATAGCTTTTGTCCGTCTCAGCCGACGCACCTACGGGTTGATCACTTTCTGCTAGGCATTTGTTCTCCACTCTTTGAGCGCGCATCATACTGATGCCTATTAGTCGAGGCAAAGCCCTTGAGGGTTCAAACCTAAAAGAATCCCCGAAATAACCTGCTCACTTGCCGACTCAACTCTGCTGCGGCACAAAAATAAAATCCCCCAGGCTTTCGTGGCCTGCCATGTGGATGGGATCGTAGGTCGGGATCTGTTCGGCGTTCAGTTTCTGCGACGTGCTGACGACGCGGGTGCGGACGGCCCAGAAGAGGCGCTCGGCTTCGAGCACTGTGTTGTTTTCGTCAAGGACGCCGAGGAACGCGTCGGCAAAGACGGAGTGGCCGCTGCCGCCGGCGTCGAGCACGGGTTTCACGCCGCCCGAGGTCATGGCGGTGCGCACGCGTCTCTGGGCGAGGGTTTTCAGGAGATCCATCCGCGCGTCTTCCGAGAGGCCCGGCTTCAATTGCGCCAACGACGTTCTCGTCAACTTGCCGCCGAAGCAGGAATCCGCCACCACCATCACATGTTTGGCCGAAATCAATTGCAGCATGTCGGTTACGCCGGGCAGCAAGATCCATTCGGAATTGTCGTTGATCTCCGCATCGACGGGAATCCAGTAGCCGCGGTCGATACCCTGTTCCAGGTGCCCGTGACCGGCGTAGTAGATCAAGAGGTTGTCCTTCTCCGTGAGAATCTTTCGATATTGATTCAAGGCCTTCATGATCTGGGCGCGTGTCGCATCTTTGAGGAGCGTGACCTGGAACCCATAGCGGTTCTTGAGCACACCGGCGATGGCGCTCGCGTCGGACACCGCATTCATGAGCTGCGGCCAGTGCTTGTAGTGGTCGTTCCCGATCACGAGGGCATGGTAGCGGCCGAAGCCGGAGAGGTCTTGCTTGGGCAGGTCGGGAACCATTTTTGCCGCGACGCGCGCCTTGAGCATGAATTTCAGCGCAGCCCGTTTGTTCTGCGTATCGACGGCCAGAATCTGCACCGCCGCTTCTTCGCTGTTCGAACGGATGGCGGGGAGGGTCGCGGTGAAGACGCCGTCGCTGTTTGGTTTGACCGATTCGCCGTTGACAGTCAGTGTGCGGAGACCGGCGGGTGCCAGGACGCGGCCGGTGACGGACCGTCTCGTGCCGGTACTGACGGGGATGGCGAGTTCGTCGGTGGTGACTTGAATGCCGCGTGTCTTGGTCAGAGGCGGATCGATGATTTCCAGCGAGGGGCCGTCGAAGCCCAAGTCTGTGACGGAGGCGACTTGGAGCGCCTGGGCTTGTTTGTCAGCTTCCGCTTCGAGTGCCGCGATTCTCTGCTGCAGCTGGGCGACGTCCCTGGCGCGGTCCTCCGCTTCCCGTTTGGTCCGGCTCATATCCTGCAGCAGCTTCTTGAGGGTCTCTTCCGATCTGGCGAGTGCGTCCGACTGGTCCGGCTTTGCGCGCAGTTGTTCGAGCTGGGCCTGTGCCGCCTGATAGCGCTGCTCGGCCTCCAGACTCTTCCGTTGCTCTTGCGCGGCGAGACGCTGACGGTCGTTGAGCTGTCCGCTCAGATTCGCCAGGTCTTGATTGGCCGTGGCGAGCTGTGCTCGCAGGGCGACGGCTTCGTCGCCCTTGCGGGCGAGGGATTGTTCGAGTACCTGAATGCGGTCGGCGTTCTTTTCAAGGAGGGCGATGCGGGCTCGCAATTGCTTCGTTTCCTGCTCGCGCTCGGTGAGCTGCTGACGGTCCCGGGCCGTCGTAGCAGTCAATGATGCGAGCTGTTGTTCCAATGCTGTTGCCTGCGTTTGAGTATCGGGCTTGGCCCGCAAGGCGGCCAGCGCGGCTTCCAGCGCGAGGGCTTGCTGCTCCTGCTGTTGAACCTTGGCATGGGCCTGCCGGATTTGGACGGTCCGATCGTGGAGGTCGCGCTGCAGTACTGAGACGAGCCCGGTGGTCTCTTTCAATTCGCCGGAAAGTTTTCTGATGTCCTGCTCGCGCGCCGCGAGGGTCTGTTCGAGTTCTCTGATGCGTTTAGCAGCGCCGGAGTCAGCCGGTCGATGCGTATTCAGTTTAGACAGGGCCGTCTCGGTCAAGCCCGATGCCTTGGCGAACCACTTGAGTGCTTCCGTAGGGTTCTTTTCGATGCCGAGGCCCTGCTCATAGAGGCGGCCCAGGCCGATGGCTGCCCGCTTGTCGCCTTGTTCTGCGGCTTTTCGATACCAGATCGCGGCTTCCTGATAGTCAGGCCTGGCTCCTTGCCCCTTTTCGTAAATCGTTGCGGCGTAGTATTGCGCCTCAGCCGAACCTTTCTGCGCGTCGGCAAGCCAGACTTTCAATGCCGATTGATAGTCGGCACGGTCGGCTGCGACATACTCACCGCCGCGGATCGCGCAATCTTCCTTGGTGGTACGGACCGGGCGTCGCTCGGTGACGTAGGTGACTTGCGTGCCGAGCTGGCGGATCTGGCCCGGGAGAAGACAGTCAACCACTTCGTAGGCGTCGGTGTTCCCAGGCGTGTTGATCGCCCCGGTGACGGCTGAGACCGAATCGACGGGGGACGGCTCTGAGGCGCAGGCGGTCAAAAGGCCAATGAGGAGACTGCAAACACTGAATTGGAGGAAAGTTCCGTGATAGGGCATCGGGTTCCCGGTGATCGCCGTTAATAACCCGTATGTCGGGTAGTTGGCCTTAACAGTTCATGACTAGAAGTGAATCGGCTCAAATCCACCAGCTACCCATTGAAGCTGGTTCTCAGTCTACCTATAATGGGCCGCCGCGCCAAGAGGGATTACAGCAGAGTGCCATGTTTGTTTGAACCGTTCACAGCCTTGTGTCGACAAACAGCCAGGAGAGGTGCATATGAAAATGACAGGGATCATGCTTGCAGGTTCACGACAGTTACTTGGCTGGTTTGCAACGGTAGGGCTGGTGTGCACCATCATCCAAGGCAGTCAGATTCCTGAAGCGCGGGCGCAGGTTCTGGATCAAGCGGTCAACAACATGTTAGCGAACAATTGCGCGATTCTGCGGCAAGGAGATCCGTCGACGGTTCTTGCCCCCACGCTCGCCGCCGCTTGCACCGCCGGGCCCGGATTGACGGGAACCGGAACTTCCGCAGGCGGAGGAGCCGCTTCGGTTCAGGCGGCGGCCGTGTCCATCCTCAATCGCAATATTCAGTCGCGTTTGGAAGGCGCTCGCGCCGAAGGAGGCCAGAGTGCAGCGGGAGCCTCCTCGCTTGCGATGAATCCGTTCGGTCTGCTTCTTCCGAGTCTCGGCGGCAGATTCGGCATGGACTCTTCCATGAGTCCAGTAGGCGGTTCATCGGGTGCCGGTTTCAATTTCGGTAATCAGAGTCGGTGGAATGGATTGGGATTCTTTGCGTCAGGTCTGGTCGAGGCGATGAACCGGGAGGTCACCACGTTTCAGGACGGCTATAAGTCTATGATTCTCGGTGTGACCGGCGGGGTCGATTATCGCATCAACCGCCAAGCCGTGGCCGGCCTTGCCATGAGCTACGCCAACACGCACGGGGATTTCGTGAACGGGGGTGATTTCAATACGAACAGTCTCGGCGGGACGTTGTTCGGCTCGTATCTGCCAAGCGATCGCACATTCATTCAGCTGACCGGCGGATACACCAACAATAATCACCTCGTCGGGCGTATCACCAGAGGGTTCATCCCGGGAATAGCTGCAGGTCCCGATCGTATCTTGGGCGGCCTTGCCGGAAGCTCTTCGAACGGGGATGTGTTCAGCGCCAACATACTCACCGGGTACGATCACCCCGTCGGCGGACTGACCATCGGTCCTCGAATCGGGTTCAACTACTCGAACACTCATATCCATGATTATGCGGAAACGAGCGGAGGTGGTCTTGGGTTGAGGTATGAGGACCAATGGATCAACTCGATTCAGAGTTTTGTCGGCCTGCAGGCGCAGATGGCCTTCAGCACCCCCTTTGGTGTATTGGTGCCCCAAGCCAACGCGAATTACATCCATGAATTCGCAAATGCACAGCGGCTCATCGGTGTCAGTTTTGTCGAGGATCTGAGGGCCGCTCCGACCAGATTCGTGTTCCAGAATGACGCTCCCGACCGGAATTACTTCAACGCCGGCACCGGCTTGATTGCGGTGCTGCCGAACGGCTGGCAATCTTTTGTGAATTTCCGCGCCATGCTCGGTCATGCCCAATACGATAACTATGCCGGTACGTTCGGGCTGCGGGTTGATCTGTGATGTTCATTGAGCCTGCCGTGTCGAATCGATTGGACTGATTCCCAAGGCTCCGGCCGGCATTTTCTCCCCGGGCGCGAGTGAACGTGCTCCTTTCGACGGAACCTATCGCGACGTTCTGTGACGAGCGTCGCCGGGTCATTTTTTTAAATTGATGTGGGTAACCGACGTTCTCTTGTATCTCGCACGAGAGCTGACGTGAGTCTTGACACAGGCCGGTGAGACCGCTTCCGGATTCGGCGTTGTGTACAGAATTGAAAAGTCTTACTCAGGATTCCTGTTCTCAGGTATGATTTGCGTCGGGCGGTTGATTCGTGGCTTGAGAAATCGGATCGAAGAACAGGAGATTCCGTTATGCCGTCGGTTCATCTTGTGTCCGATGAAGAAGCGCCTCCTGTGCCTGCGGCACCTGCTGCGACATCGTCATGGATGGGCTGGGGATACCTGGCGGCGGGGGCGGTGCTTGTGGCGGTGATCGGAACCTGGCTGGTCTGGTTCTCCGCATCGATTCAACGCCAATTCCAACAAGAAGATATCCGTGCATCCTGCCAACGGGTCATGCCGGAGACGGCCGAACGGTGCTATGACACTGTGGTCATTCAGCGAGGGGGAGTCAGACGGTGAGTAATACAAGGTACAGGCTGGTGCGGCCGTTGCTGGCGGTTGTCCTGGGGGTGGCGGTTACCACAACGGCCTCTGCCTGGGCTCAGGATACTGAAACGCAGACGAGGCCGCGCGTAGAACTGTCGGCGCGGTCCTGGCTCTTCACAAACGGCCAAACAACGTGGAGCCACGATGCATCCGGGATCAATCCTGCATTCGGGGATCCCACTTCAAAGCTGACCTATAAAGACAATAATACCCATATCATTGAATTCGGCGCCAAGCTTCATCTTAGCCGCCGATGGCATCTCGATGGGGATGTGGGATTTGCCATTGATTTTGATCGCGGCCGCTTGATCGATGACGACTACCTGGCGGGTCAATATCTGTTTTCCCGGACAAGCAGCAACGTCACGGGAACGGGTACCTGGTATGTCAACGGGAATGTCGGCTATCGCGCGGTGGAGTTTTCAAACGGGCGCGGACATTTGGATGTGGTGGGAGGCCTTCGGTATTGGCAGACTGAGTACGAGGCCACCGGATTTGATCGTTTAGTGTGCGATCCCGCTGTCGTCATTTCCTGTGTTCCTCAGAGCTCGACAGCCCGCGCAATCACGAACACCAGTCATTGGATTACGCCTCAGGTTGGAATCAACACGGACTATCGGCTGACCGGGCGTTTGAGTGTCGGGCTGAAAGCTTCCGTGACTCCTGTGAGTATCATCTATAACGAAGACGTTCATCATCAGTTTTTCCATGTGGGGGGTTGGATTCGGCGGCAGTGCCGAGCCGACGGCCAAGCTCATGCTGACTCGCAACCTTGCGATTACAGCCGGTTACCGTGTGTGGTGGAATCGTACATATACCGGAACCTGGGAAGTCCATTCGGTCGCAAGCGGCGCTCAGTCGGCGCCTCTGACCGAATTTCAAACGATTCGCCACGGGCCGACGGTCGGTCTCACCGCCTCGTTTTAGTCGCGACGAACAGCTCCCATCGTTATCGCCGTGGCCTGCCAGACGGCAGCGTTTCTTCTTCATATTCAAAAAAGAGTCGTTTGGCTTCCGGGTGCAGGTGGCCTGCGTGGCCGGAGGGGATGGCTGCCGTCTTGAAGAGTGGTACCAGTTTGCCGTTGGGATGGAGGTAGCCGGCGCGCAACGGCACGGTGCGTTTGCTGTGGCGGACTAATCGACAGGTTGTAGGTCGGATAGAAGTCAGCCAGTCGGCGATATCCTGTGGATTGCCGATTGAGGCCGACAGAAGCAGGAGTTTGGCCTGTGATGGGCAAAAAATGATGGTTTCCTCCCACACGACTCCGCGTTCAGGGTCGGCAATGTATTGCGATTCGTCCAAAATCACGAGTCCAAGCGTATCCAGTCTGATATCGATTTCTCCGCTTGCCGCATCGTAGAGCAGATTGCGTAAAATCTCCGTGGTCATGATCAGCAGCGGAGCCTGCCCGTTTTCCTGGCGGTCTCCTGTGAGGATGCCCACCTTATCCGGGCCGAATATTTTTGAGAATTCCG
>LNFM01003879.1_pt1 | contig 28582 bp, 23 predicted proteins | sample 596031 | NCBI WGS metagenome assembly LNFM01 (sample SAMN04254537, study PRJNA301005) | activated carbon metagenome | isolation source: dual media filters at the Ann Arbor, Michigan drinking water treatment plant | place: USA: Ann Arbor
TGAAAGATTTTGTTAAAGTTATCGACAAACTTTTCAAAGGCAATCTTAAAAACACTTTATCTGGTAAGCAGGCACAAAGTGGCCCAAAATTAACATTATTTGTTAACTAAATTTTCAATGAGCGCCTTCGGTTATTTCGCTAAGCTGTAGGCTGTCGCACCTTGCAAAAGAAAGCGACCGTTACAAACCTAAATTTCAGATAACATAATCGAGTTAATATTATGCCAAGGCAATTTCAAGAAATATTCAATACAGTAGCAAACAGAATAAATTCATTTGCGGAAGTTGATAAGTCTAACTTTAAAATTGATTTAAATCGGGGCGCGTTCTTCGAATGGAATATTCTTTGGAAAGCAAATTCAATTTTCGAACGAAAAAACCTTCCAGAATTTGTGATTCAATGCAGTTGTGGTCGCATAGACTTAGTAAATAAAGAAAGTTTTGACAAATTTCATTCAATTGAACTTAGTGAAGCCGATATGGCACCTTCGCTAAAGTGCTCCGTGTGCTTGAGAATCGAGATTGACTTCAATGGGCCCATAACAATTTCCCAACGAACTTCCGAGGGGCTTGAAGAGCTAAGTCGCATGTTTCGTAAGGCCGAAGAGGAAAATTACATGACTCTTTGCTGGTATCTTTGGGAAACAATGGGAATTGAAAAAGAGCAGCTCCGGGAGATCTATGAATCAACATCGTTAATATTCGATCAGTATACAAAGAATAACTTGGAAGTCTTTCTACAGAACTGCGGCCTAGGTCAATTCAGGCTGACTAACGACTACCATTACCCCCGTCAGTACCTATTGTGTCTTCTTACGTTGAATCATATAATTGAAATTGATGGCTTATACGACATCCTAGTATCACTAGGAATGATAGCAGAGAGTGAAAATTTTTTGATTGGCGACGACGGAGTTTCAATTTTTCCAGTTGGCGTAAAAATTACGAAAGACATGAACGACGACAGAGAAACAGTTAAATTCAAAATTGCAGTAGTTAAAAAATGGCTTCGACAACACAAGTATATGAAATTAGCCAAACTGATTCAAACCGCCTTCAACTATGAACTGCGAAACGCTTTTGCTCATGCTGAATACAAGTTCACTAAAACAGGCGTATACCTAATTCGTTACAAAAGAGAAGTTTCTTATCAATCCCTACAAGAATCCTTTTTAGGGGCCTATCATTTACTATCCCAGCTTGTCACATTAGTTCAAACTGCTAGAGAAAAATTTATTCAATCAGGTGGATATTCTGAAGGTGGCTGGACTATTACTCCGGATATTTCACCAAAAGGTTTTTCTGTGCAAATTTCGAGCAGCTCACCCCTTCCTAAACCTACAGGTTCAAAACGAAGTAAGAACTAACTCTGGCGTAGCGCCAAATTTTATTTGATTTAGTTCAAAAAAATAGGCTGTAGTATTATTGTTAAGTAATTTAATAGATATTACATTTTTGTAAACAAGGAAATTAATGGAAACATTTAAATGGTGGTTATGTTTTTTTATTGGAGTTGGCGTCTTAGCAATGTTTGCTTGGATTGTGTTTCACAAACAAAGGGAATTTGATGCGCCTCTTTTAGGTTTATTAACACTTGGACTTTTCATAATACTAATCAGCATCGTACAACCTGACTCGATTAAATATGGCGATTTAGAGCTATCAAAATTAAAGAGAGAGGCCCAACAGGTTACCAAAGAAGCTAAGGAATCTATAAAGCTCGCACTCGAAACTACTGCCATGCTTACTTGGAATGCCGGGCGTTGGGGTGATGGCCAGACGAATAATGAAGAAATTGCTACAAACATTTTAAAGCGTCTCTACGGCGACAAAGCAACGCAGTATCGCTTTTTTCTTCAACGGCAAGGCGTATTTCAAACGCCTGCCAACGAGTTATTGCAGGTGCCGAACGTTGACATACCCAATGGCATTAACTCCCCCCTTTATGAGTCATTTTTGAAATCTGAAAGATCAAACAAAACGTTGCAAGAAAACAAATAGATTTTTAAAAAGATTATAAAGATTAAAGTTAATTAATCCGTAATTATAACATCAGTTTTTAAATTAGGAGAACATATGGAACAATCTGTATCTAGTACGTTAGTAATAGCAGCTGGGATTATGATTTTCACTTTAGTAATTTTTCTTATTTGTAGAGAAATCGTTTGTTGGTACTGGAAAATTAATAAAAGTGTTGAGCTTATGGAAAAAATACTAATCGAGTTAAAGAAGGCAAATGAAAAACCTTGATGCTTGGGAATCGAGTAGAAAGAGAGATCATTCTAGCCTTAAGTTCAATAAGCCTTTTCTAAAGGTGGAACAACATCGATAGAATTATCTCATTCGAGGTTATCGTTCCGTAGTCGTCATACGGCGGATTTGCACCAGCCGAAAGGAACTCACCGAAACTAAATCCAATGGATCTGTAATTCAGTTCCATCGACATATTTCGAAACAGATGATATCCAGCACCCACCAAGTAGCCCGTTCCGACTCCTGCTTTATGCCCTACTGTTCCAGTTTTCATTTTAAATTTTGGATCAACAAATAGGATTTCAATCGGGACATAAAATTGCCGGAAACGATACTCTGTCCCAATATGGGCGACATTTATGTGAACACTATCTAATAGCGAATAGGTTGTCGCTGGTATACTTGTTCCTCCTAGATTAATGTTTCCGCCAGTTAAATCAGATTCTTGAAGTGCTTCGTACCCTAGAGTAAAACCTAATGAATTCTCTTTGCTGAATTTCAGAAATCCATAATAGCTGGGCTGAGATGCAAATTCGAAATCTGATTTGATCGAGGCATTCGTAGAGGAACGCTTTCCAGATCCTTCAAACGACCTACCGTTCGCCGGATAGAGAAGCCCAACTCCCAAAGTCCAACCGCTTAAGCTCTTTGATGAGGGCGCTGCACTAGTGACACTATAAATTCCGCAAAAGAGAAAAAATATAAAGTATTTTGCTTTCATCTAAAAAGGATAGATTAGAAACCGTTCAGCTCTAAGCAAAACCTGATTTATACAGACTTAGGTCAAATTAAAATTGTCGAATAAATGAAATATTCCCGTTTGTTACTTCATGTCTAGTTGATGGCGTCGTTCCTTCAAAACCTGGCGAAGACGTCCCTAACATCATATCCCCATTATAAAAATTTTGATCAGTGAATCCAGGGATACTAACGGTAAAATCAGTGAAATTTTTTCGAAGCACGCTATACTCAATCGCGCCTACACTTGGCATTGTTGCAGTTCCACATGCTCGTCCGACTATGCTTTTTGCAATGTTCATCGCCCAATCTGAAAAACCACAAAAATTTGAGGTATTAAATGAATTGGCAAAAGTCGTTGATGCAGGAGTGACTTCATAGGTTCCTAGCGTAGAGTCGATGTTTACATAGCCATATCTTGGATCAGAAATACTGTTATTTTCCGAGGTTACATAGTTCCCAGTTATTCGTTGAGTGAATGCTTTATTGAAACAATTAGAATCTGTAAATGAATCGATTGTTTGCGAAAATGTACCATCCGCCGAATAAATAATTTCACCTTGAACATAGCTTGAAGAAAAGTAGGGGCATATTCCTCTTTGCACCCAACCGCCCTGGATATTCCAATCGGGAACAATTGATTCATCCTCAACTAGTTTTTTCTGACAGCTTTGAAAAAGAATCCCTGAGATCATTATGAAGACGAACGTGTTAAGTAATTTACTAATCTCAGTCATATCACCTTAACGACTTTTCACATAAAAATCTTTAGGACTTTAAAATTTAAACAATCAGCCAGGCAAAAGTTGAGGGACTTCAATCCGCAAAAGCTAATAATGAATACTAATTGTATCGAAACAATACATTGCTATTGTCTGAATCATCCAATCAGCAATTGAAAATTAAAAAATTTTTTAATTTCATCATCTTGTCAAATCGGTACCAAGAATCCACTTCAATCCAAAAAATCCTGATTTAATTTTTAAATCTAGGTAGTCACCAACTGCAATTCTGTTAAATACTTCCCTGCTTACAATATATTCTTCGCCTCCGTCAGCAGAACGAACGTTGCAAAGCGGAGGCAAAGTTTGTCCATAAAATTTATGGGCAATCTGAATCCGCTTAATTTTGTGTGCTCCAAAGTCAAGAACTACGTTTAATGACCTGATTGAAGAAAATGTTAAAATTGAAAAAACTAAAGTAAACAAAGCCCAGTCAGTCTTCGGGAAATTCTTCAACTTTGAAGTCAATGCGATTATTCCAATTGTGCCAACGAAAAAACTAACTAACATCACCTTGTAAAGTGAATCTTCCATCTGAACTTCAAAACCTAAAAGTATTGATTCCCCAAAGACTAAAAAACTTGGAATTAAAAGTAGTACGGAACTTCTAGAACCTTCATCTTTATTTGCAATTAAATCAAGAATCACTAAAGTTGTACCAGTCAAAGAAAGCGTCAAAACCAATTGCCCTAAGATGAATAAGAGACTCGAAATTTGATAGTCTGTAAATGATAACAAATGAAAAGCAGTTGTTAATAACATAACTATCAAAAAAACTTTTCCAACAAACTTTCGAATCACGTTTATCTCTTTTATTGTGCTTCTGGGTAGTCCCAGTAAAATCGCCATCCTCCATGAACGCTACAAACCAAGATAGTGCAGGATTATTTTGTAGACGATTTTTCGATGGATATAGATGATTCCCCTGTGCCATTATTTTTCTTTTTGACAAACGGCAAGGCAATGCTAACCAATATCCCGATTAAAAAAATTATTGCCAAAAACAAAACAAACAAATTGTTTCCGTCTAAATTTCTAAATTTTTTCATCAGCACCCCTTGAAGCTAAAAACGCTATCATGAAATCCCGGTCTTGAGAATTCTGATTATTTGCGCCAGGAATTAGCGGTGGGATAAACTCTGCGGGTGATTTGTCATAGATGTGAAAGAAGAAAAACCCATCATCTATAATTGGCGGCAAATTCCAGAATCCTGTGTTGTCCAAGTTTCCCCCTGGGGACTCAATACACATATAAACGGACCTTGTAGGCACCCCAACGCACACTCCCCGCGATATATTCTGCCCATTTGCCAGGGTTCCAGTGTAGTTCAGTGCTCCACTAAATCCAGCAAACGCTCCTGCTCTTGCTCCAACCCAAAACCCATCATCAAATGTTCCTAAGCCGCCCGCTTGAAAAGCAGCCCCTGCTACAACGCCGCCTATCGCCGCTCCAAACAGTGTTGAAGCGATTAAGAATCCTGTCGTTGAAGAAGCAACAGCGGCAGCTAGCACTGGAGCTGCAAAGTATGCAACGATCGCTGAAGCAACAGTAACTATTCCCTTCTGAATTTCCGGATTCTTTATGAATCTATCGAACTCCCGACCAAAATTTCGCGCCGCGTCTCCACTTATAACATCACTCAACCACGATAGACCCGAGGGATCTGAGTTCAAAATCGGATTATTATTTCCATAAATAAACTTAGAGTTGAATGAGCTCGGCATTTGCAGCAATCCAGGATGTGGGTCCTGCTGTAAAAATCTACCTGTATTTGGATTATAATACCTCGCACGATAATAATACAATCCAGTTTCTGGCTCAAACTCACGGCCTGTAAATGTGTAACTGGTTTTTATTGAAGCCGAGTCAAAGCTAACTTCGACATCATTCGAATCTTTAATTTCTCGCAAAACACCAAAAGCCGAATAGTCGTATTTCTGAATTATGTTTCCATCGTCAGAAATTATATCCGTAATCGAACCAAGATGATCTTTTAAATAGTAAACAGATCCTATCCTGTCAGACAAAATCTGTCCTTCAGATATTGCAGTTCCAGAATTTGCAGCGCTCACTGCAAAATTCGAAAAATTAGCCGCTATAATGTCATCAGGTCGCAGCGGTGAATAGGTGTAAGCAGCAGTAAAATTGTCCACCAAGTCTGCTTCTGCAAATACATTGTCCCCATCGTAGTAAAATTTTTTGGTATAGCTTCTAGTCGAATCAAAATTATCAACCACGGATTTAACAATTCGACGTCCAGCTGGATCATACTTAAAATATATATCCTTAAGAATAATCGAACTCAGTGGTGCCGACATAATTTTAATTCGATTTATTTGATTCAATGCCGAATATTCAAATGAGTAGCTCACTCCATTGGATTTTGAGTTTTTAGAAACAATATTCCCATTTAAATCGTACAAATAAGTGTATGCTCCATCATCTTGAATGCGCTGACCAGTTTGATCGTAGCTTGAGTTGACTCCATTGTAAGCTATTCTGTTGCCGAGTGAGTCATATTGAAAAACTTCGTTCGTACTTGGACTTTCGACTACGGATTTTGCTGAAAGTTGCCCGTTTTCGTCATAGCTGTAATTTGAAGTCGAAGCAGGACTTCTTTTTTGAGTGATAAAATTTCGATCATCATATTGGTATGCGAAACTATTTTTAACACTTCCATTAGCTCTGTGAACAATAGAAGTGAGCGTGCTTGCGATGTCATAACTAAACTCAGATTGTGATCCCGGACGAATTATTGAAGCCAAACGATTTCCAGAATCATAATTGAAATTAAAACTGTTACCAAAACTATTTTGAATTCCCGTCAATTGATAATTATATGGATTATAAAAATAATTAACAGTTTGAACTGGGCTACTTGCTTGCGTTCTTAGATCATTTTGCGTGTATGTGTATGCAATAGTATGCGAAGGATAATTTACACCTGACACAGTTTCAGAAGTTATTCTTTGTTTTAGATCCCGAATATAGTTAATCGTAGAGGTCTGATTCTGAATTCCTACAACATTGTCTTTTATATTATAAGCATACTGAATCAAATCGTCAGAAGTTTGAATTCCTGTGACTTTGTTTATCGAGTTATACGAAAACGTTTTCGAATTTCCTTTCGGGTCTGCTTCAGTCAATAAGTTCCCATTAGCATCATATGTCATAGACCACGTACTACCCATAGGGTCTACTTTTTGAATCACTCTTCCTTTCAAATCGTATTGAAACTGAGTTACCTTGCCATTTGGATCAGTAATCGTAAGGAGTTCCCCTACCAAAGAGTATGTGTAAGAGGTCTCTTCTCCTTTAGGTGAAGTCACCTTCGTCAATCGATTCATCTGGTCATATTGATACTGGGTGATTGCACTTGTTGTACCGCTAATGTTACTAGTTGTTGAAATTACGTTTCCAACCGCATCATACGTATATGTAGAAAATTTTCCGTTCAAATCCGTCTGCTTTGTCATTCGACCAAAACCATCGTACTCAAATGTCATCTTGGATTGAAGATTTCCATCCTCATCAAACATTGATTTTTCGACTGGAAGACTCAGCGAATTATAACTAACGGTTGAAAATTTTCCGTCTGCCCCAGTCACTTGAGTTGGCAAAAGTTTTGAATTGTAAATTGTAGAAGTCACCTTCCCATAAGGATCTGTTTCACTAGTTAGCTGTCCATAAATGTTAAATGTTTTTGACGTTGATATGCCGAGAGAAACATTTGTTGATTGGATCAAATCTCCGAAATTTTGATCATATGCCATTTGTGTAATCGAACCATCAACATCTGTAACTTCAACCGGTCTTCCTTCAAAGTCCCGCTTTATTTTCGTGGTTCTATTTAGCGGATCAGTGATCGAAGAAATGCTACCATCAAATTCCTTTACGAATTTCACTATGTTTCCATTCGGATCAATTATGCCATCATTCTCAGAAACTGAATTTTTAGGTATAAATGCTCCGTCAGATCCATCAATTCGCTCTAAACCTTTCGCGATCGCATCGCTAATTTGAACTTCGCTGTTATCAGCTGCGGTCGTGATTTTCTCAAGCCTATCGAATTCATTGTAAACATAGTTAGAAATCAGTCCTTTTTGATTTGATTCCTGTATTAGTAACCCAGCATTTGAATAGGAAAATTGCTTTTGCGAATTATCCGGGTAGTAGACTCGAGTCAAGTGACCCTCGGGGCTATGTTCGATTGAAGTCTCACGGCCTGCGAAATCGACTATAGAATCTAGGCGACCTCCGGAATAATTGAAGTTTACTTGTTGATTGTTCGGATACCTAATTGAAGTGAGATTTCCTGAATCGTACTGATAAACTACAGCTAGGCCATCAGGAAGCATGGTTTGAACATGTACTCCTTCTGAATTAAATCGCTCACGCTGGTTATTTCTAAAAATGCGTTCCCAGGTACCATCTTCATTTCTAATTAGCTTAGAGTGGTCCTTTGAAGTGCTTGAATAGGCTAGCGTAGTTCCAACTGTCGACCCTAGCTGAATTGATCTAATTCGGTTGTTTCCACTGTCGGCAATCAAAAGATTTCTATTTTGATCTATGTGCAAATGCGTCGGTGTATCTAGTTGTGCATCGATACCTGGTCCACTATCACCAGCAAACCCTTTAGTTCCATTTCCAACGACAGTTTCCATTCTTCCATTGCTAAGATTTATTTTTACAACACGATGGTGGCCCGAATCAGCGACAAAAAGTGAATTGGATTGTGAATCAAATGCTAATCCGTAAGGGCTATTCAGCATCATTTCAAGAGCATTCCCCTCGATATCAAAAAATCCACCTGATGCATTACCAGCAATTAAAGTCGAATTGCCGCTGGAATCAATTTTATAGATATGTCCAATGTCCGTTGATACGTAGATATTGCCCTGTGAGTCTTGAGCAAGTCCTTTTGGCCCTGAATATCCAGACAAGCCTAGGTCAATGTACGATGATTCATTCGTGGAAATGTCATAACTTACGATCATCGATGAGCCCGTGCTTGCAATTAAAAGTATATTCGGATCGTTCGACTGAATAATTGAAGCTGGGGCATTTAATGTATGGGTATTGTAAAACTCACCAACTGGATTCGGGACTGTGGCATTTGGTTGTCCACATCCATTGTGATATGGATATAAATCATTGCGCACAGAAATACGTGCTTGTTCAGGAGCAACTGGTCTAACAAGACTAGGATATGATGAAAAGAAATCCTGTGCGGTAGCTTCATCATATCGCACATTTATAAAAAATGGATCATTTGGTCTTGTAAAGGCACCACCTTGGACTCTTGGAAATGTGGACTTGGCAAATAATAGATCTTGATTTCCACCTGAGCTTAAATAGCTCAATGAATTCCTAAAAGTATCTAAAACATATGCCCCGTTTGCAGTTGCTACAAAATGTGATGGCTTTGAACTCTGGCTGACCGGATAACGATTCGCTCTACATGTTGATTGCGGCAATTGATAGTATCTAGTTTCGTAGTGCCACTCTTGACAATAGCTTCCGCCAGGAAAGTAAATTCGATAGTCACAGACGTATTCCTGATATGACTCACCTTGTGCGATCCAATTGAAATAAGTAAACAGGTTTTGTAAATGCTTTTTCGGGGTGAACGTTTGCCAAAGCGTAGTAACCTTTAAAAGTCGCCATGTAATACAAGGACTTTTCAGTTTGAACTTTCTTAGCTTTGAGGAATTTACCTTGCTCAAGCTGCAGAAGTCGCTTTCTAGCCCATAAATCACTTAGTGCTGATTCATCTTTCAAGGTAACTTTGAAAAACTTATGAAATACATCCTCGACCGAAGCAAATTTCATATCGACAATAAATTCGATAACTTCCAAATCCCTTGAAGTTAAACTTACGTTTTTGAATGATACCTTTCGTTCCGGTTCCTGGGTTAACTCACGCATTAATGCTAATTGCATATCTATCTCCATTTTTTAAAAAAAGAGCCCGCCCTGTGTTGTTGTTCATTTGAATATTAAATGTCTTAGCCTTGCTCTGCTGCTGACCACCTGCCATCACTCGTTGAGGGCGGGTGGTCAGCAGCGCTAAAGAGCAAGCGCGGCTACGATAGACTAATAAAACTAGCCATTTACAGGGCGGGCTCTGTCCCTGGCTGAGCTTTATAGTCAGATGATTAAATTGATGAAGCGCTTTGTAGGGGGTCTGAAAAGTGGAAGCCATTGGAAGCCAAACTTGGTCCCCACGTGTCCCTTGCAGTCCCCGATAGGAGAAACAGCCTGTCTAACCTGTTGAAAGCAGGTTCTAGGTGCTTACGGAAACTTAGATTTTTCTTGATTTTTTGGAAGGGGAAATTTGGGGTGACCGGCATAAAATACTTCAGCTTTTGCTAAGAGCAAAGGATTCACTCTAGATCTTAAGAGCGCTTTCGAGTTCGACCAAAGTCTACATTTGAAAACGATTAAGAACTGCCATCGACTTTCCATCTGATTCTCGAGCCAAACTGGACTCCCAAAGCGTGGCAATTCGGCCGATTTAACCACTGATGTGGTTTGAAAAAATTCAGCATACTTCGCTTTTTCGCTTTTTGGATTTTGATGAAAATCAAATTCAAAATTTAGAAGCCTATTTGACGGACGCTTCGGAAAATGAAGTCATTCTTCTGCAGGGCACACTGCTAGAATATCTGTTCATCCCGATCACGACGTCCTTTAGCTTAGAGCTTCAAATAGATTCAGTTTTCCAAAAAATGGGCGAGATCACGGCTGGACGATCAGTTAATCTCTACTCTTATCTTCGCAACATTCCGGTCCATTATGGGTGCAGAGCCAAGTATGCGGGCCAGTATCTTAAAATACCAAAGATAGTCTTTGATGAGATTCTGAACAAAAACCAAACGGTCAAAACCTACCTTTTTAAGACAACGGAAGAACCGACCCTTTTGGCGTTAGCAAAAGAGTGGCGTAATGCCGGAATTGCCGATGACGTGATTTTGCCTTTAATCAGCGAGCTTCAAGTCGAAACGATTCAACCGCATCAATTCATGATTCAAAATGGCCAACTTATTACTCGATGTGTGTATTTAGTCGACGGAAAGTTTGTTGTACATGAATCTCATCAAAATAAAAAATCATGGCTCATGCCGCTAAAAACGTGGCACTTTTTTGAAGGCGCCCTTCAGCAAAAGACTGCGACTTATGGCCTCTCTGCACCTGAAAAATCAAAATTTCTCTCGATCGGTGCAAATGAGCTGATGACAATTCAAAATCAATTTCCTGAAGATTTTGAAATTTTGGCGAAGTATCTTTCGAGCGGAGCCGAAAGCCCTAATGTTGAAGAAGAAGATCTAGATGTCGATTTCGAAGATTTATTCAAAGGATCCGTTGAACAAAAGAGTTGGCAGTTCAGTTTTCCAATTGTCAGACAAAATGATCAAATGGATTGCGCTCCCGCCTGCCTTGCGATGCTAAGTGAATTTTTTGGCCGTAAACTTTCCCTGCATTTTTGGAGATCGCGATTGTCGACAGATCGTGAAGGAACGAGTCTCTACGACTTGGCCGTCACCACTGGGAAAAATGGATTCATTAGCCATTGCCTGGAACTTAAACGACTCGAAGACGTCGATTCGTATATGGTTCCTTTCATCATTCTTCGCAAGTACCACTACATGGTTGTCTACAAAATCAAAAAAACGACGGCGATTGTTGGCGATCCAGCGTATGGCTTACGCGAGATGTCCCTGTCCGAACTGCACGAAGGATTGGAGCCGATCGGTCTATTTCTGAAACCAAATGCAGACTTTTTAACACATGAAGATTCCCCGTCACCTTGGCTTCACTATGTTAAACTTTTCCGAGGCTTAGAAAAGGAATTCACAATTGCCTTTGCTTGCAGCTTGTTGGGGGTGCTCTTTTCGATTGTTCCGGCACTCATTAGTCAATTTGCTCTTGACGAAGTTTTGGCGCAAAAAGATTTAGATATGCTTTGGTTCGTTCTAGGAGCATGTGTCGGTGTCACGATTATTTCAAATTTGATTAACTGGGCAAAAGGTTACTACTTCATTTACATCATGAATAAGTTCAACTTTAGATCGACAAGTATTTTCGTTCAAAAGTTGTTTTCCCTACCCTACACTTTTTTTTCAAGCCGACACGTCGGAGACTTTACTCTGCGTTTAACAGAACTTTCCCAGCTGCGAAGTTTTGTCACCGGAACACTTTTTTCAGTTGTTATGAACTTGTTGTCTCTTTTCTTTTATGCAGCTGTGCTTCTGCTGATGAGCTACGAGATTGGCCTTTTTACTCTTGCAACCATCCCCATTATGGTCGCGATCCCCGTCCTTTTTTCGCGGCGCTTAGATCGCCACTATCAAAATATATTTACCAAGTCGAGTGAGCAATCCAGCTTCATGACAGATCTCATAGAAGGTATTTCAGTCCTCAAAACAGCCGGTGCAGAAACTTCGTCGCGACTCAGATTTGAGAATCACCTTTTAGATTTGATCAAATCACAAAATAGTTTCGCCATGACGTCCATTGGAATCAATACAGCCTCGCAAACTTACTTGCAAGGCGTGCAGTTTATGATCATGGGAGTTTCTGTCTACCTTGGAATTTCTGGAAAGCTTTCTGCTGGCCAAGTGATTTCCGTTTCTTTAATTGCCAATCAAATGTTTTTGCCTCTGCAATCCTTAACTTCTCAGTGGGATCAATTTGTGCGCTTAAAATCAATTTTGTCGCGGCTGAATGACGTCTTTCTCGCGCCGAGCGAAAAAGCGATTTCTAAGCCCGGTCCAACGCACAGAGGGGCTCGTCTTCGCGGCGAAATTGAATTCAAGAATGTATGGTTTCGCTACGGTGCAGAGGGCTCTGATTGGGTTCTAAAAAACTTAAACTTCAGAATTGAACCCGGCCAAAAAATTGCAATCGTCGGGCCCAGTGGTTCTGGGAAATCAACTATAGCCGGACTGCTCAGTCGCATTTATGAACCAACTGAAGGACAGATCTTTATCGATGGGCGCGATTATCGCGAATTTGAATTAGGCTGGTTACGAAATCAGATTGGCCTGCTTCAGCAAGATAATCGCCTTTTCAGTGGTCGTTTGTTCGAAAATGTTGCGCTTTCCGAGCTAGATGCCAAAGAAGATGATCTTTATGCCGCCGCCAATAATGCTTCGGCTACAGACCTCGTTGGCAAAAAATCACATGGGTGGCAGCACCATGTGCCACACGGTGGTATCGGGTTTTCTGGTGGTGAGAAACAAAAAATTTCTTTGATGCGGCTCTTCTATAAAAATCCATCGCTGATCATTTTGGACGAAGCGACGTCTGCCCTAGATGGAATTTCCGAACGTGAAGTGATTCAAAACATCGAGACCGTTCTAAAAAATAATACCGTCATCAACATAGCCCATCGTTATTCGACCGTGAAGTACAGCGATTGTGCCTTGGTACTTAAGGATGGACGAATTGTCGGATTCGGATCCCTTGAACAACTGCAAAATACCAACCCTACGTTTCGTGCTCTTTTTGATTTAGTTGCCAGCGATACAAACATTTCGCATTCGCCATCGGAAGACAACTCTGACGAAGAAGATCGAAGGGCGGGATAATGCAAAACTATCAATGGAAAGCAACCGCCTTTCTATCGCACACGTCCTCAAAACCTTTGATGTATGTGATTATTGGAATTTCATCCCTGCTGTTAGGGGGTGTCATCGTGGCTAGTCAGTACATGGTGGACTCACGAGTTGTTGTTTATGGTGAAGTCATTAGCCAAAAGGGCGACCGCGATGTCACTGCTAGCATCAGTGGAGTGATTGACTTAGTCGATTTAAAACTAGGCCAAAATGTGAAGGAAGGCGACGTTATCGGGCTCGTCAAAATGCAGTTCACGAATCAGGAACGAGTCGACGAAATTCTTCAGCGGCTGCATTCCCTATTTGGTGAAATTTCTGCGGCTCAGGACACCTCGTCAACAGTTTGGCCCGAACTTGCTTCTGAAAACCCAATGATTTCCGAACTCTTGCAAAAATCGCGACAGTCGTTCGAAGACTACAACAACGAAATTATAGTCAAGCGACGTCTCACAGACCTAAAAATAAAAAATCTTTTATCCAATAAAAATTTGCTTCAAAAAAGATTAAAAGTTTTAGAGAAAAGCAAAACAAGGTCTTTGACAGAGAGTCTTATCGAGGAACAAAAAAGAGAAATTGCAACAATTACGGAAGAACTTGCAAAATTAAATAACGAAAATCAAACGAAGGCCTCTGAAATTAAATCTCGGCTACTCGCCGAGCTTAAAAGCAGCTACCTGAGAATACACGAATACCGCGAGTCACATATTGTAAAGAGTTTTGCGCCGGGCCGAATCTCTAAGATATATGTTTCATCATCACAACAGATACAGAAAGATCAGCCCTTGATCGTGCTTTCGCCACTGGATGAAGAATTCGAACTAAGGCTTCGAGTTCCGACATTTCAAGCAGGAAAAATTGAATCACAACTTCAGGTTCATGCTGAAATCGATGCTTTCCCCTACCAAAAATTTGGCATGTTCCAAGGGAAAATTATTCGTATTGACCAAATCGTGACTCGATCTGATGATGAAACATTCTTCAATGCCTATGCTTCTGTTTACCCCCCACGGCAAAACAACAGATCGATGGCTTCGACGATTCAACTCTTACCAGGGATGCGTGTTAAGTCGCATATCATCATCAAACGATTAACAATTCTGCAGCTGCTTTATGAGAATCTTTTTTTACGACATGAAAATCCATAAATACTTTTCCATATTCATCATCATCGTCGCTTCAAGAGGAGCCGCCGCCGAGAGTTTGGATTTAACAAACCTTTATGAGTGCCTGGCCACAACCTCCAATAAAGATTACTGGTCAAATCTCAATCGACAAATTTTGGATATTTCAAAAATTTCTTCAAAAATATTTCCTGAATTCACAGCCGAGTTGGCGAAGACGTCTGATGCATTCAATTCGAACCTCCAAGAACCTGCATATGTCAGCATTCGAGCCGAGCAAGTGCTCTATGATAAAAACTTAAATCAGCAAGTGGATTCGGCAGAGGCCGCACTGGAGACAATCAGATGGCAGAAAACAAGTTCGACGATCGAGGATCTAAAAAACACACTTCAAACAATTTTTCTTTACTACAAAATGTTAGAAGAAAAACAGATCATCGATCAGAAATTAAGTCGACAATCAAAGTTAGTATCTGTCTTGCGTGACATGGTTAAATCTAAGATCAGCGATGGCGTCCTGCTCACGCTAAGCGAAAGTGACTTAACTCTTCTTCAAATAAAATCAAATGAGCTCGGTCTTCGAATTCAAAAAATTCAAAAAAGTATTCTCGCACCAGAACCAATCACAAAGGCCATCGTCAACGGAACAGTTCTAAAGTTGGCAAAACAGCTGGCCGCAACGAGAAAATTTTCTCGTCGAGCGAACAAAGCAAACACCGAAGCCTTCGAGAGCCAGAAAAAGCAGATCGAAATTGAAAATAGATCTTTCGGAGATACTTTTTTTCCTCGTGTCGCATTTGGTTTAAACTATTTTTCTTTTTTAGAAAAATCAGGGGGTGTCAAACCCGCTGATGAACTGCAGGTTAGTCTCCAGCTCCGTCTTAATTTTTCTGAGCTTTATACTTCAGCGCAGTACTCGAAGAATCAGGCTCAGCAGCTCGATTACATACAAGCGAAACTCAAAGAAGTTAGCCTCAAGTTGGCTGCTGAGGATGACTATAATCTTGAGCGCATCAATCAAATTAATCTTTCACTCAAAGATCTCAATCAAGTAAAGACCAATATTGAAAACGCAAAAGATGTTCTTTCAAAAAAGCTACTTCTCAATAAAGCGAGCTACAGCGACTACATCAGTGTAGATGACAAGCTTGACGACGTTGACATGCAAATTGCTTCGATGCAGTTTGAAAAACTGCAGTTAGTTGTCAATAACGATGCTGAAGCTTTATATTCGTCTTCGCGGGGTGCTCAGGGAGCATCATGCTCCTATTGAGTTTGCCATTTATGAGAAGGAATCCTCCTCAGAATTTAACGGAGAAAAGATTAAAAATTATTTCTTCTATTTTTTTTGGAAACTTTCCTGAGTTCTGATAATCGATGAGGGCTAATGACCTGCGCCCACGTGTTGATCCAAATACTAGTCATAAAAATGTAAAACGCAATTCAAATACAGCACCAGCAAAGAGCCTTTGGAGTACTCAAACAGTCTGACTTGCGAGACAAAGGTCTAGATGCTTGTGATCGAACTTTATCAAACTTTGCATAGCTTCAATAAATTCGTAATCTTTCGCTATGTCAAACCACGATCAGAAGCTTCAAAAACTGCGAAGCACAATTACTCAGATCGACTGCGCTCGCGTGAAAACAGACTTTGAGGAAAAAAAAATGGCCCTCATCGATTGTCGCGAAGAGTCCGAGCATGTTGCTGGATATATTCCCGGTGCCATTCGTATTCCACGCGCCCTCTTAGAATTTCAGGTTGAGAAGCATGTTCCCGATCTAAATCAAACGATGGTGGTCTACTGTGAGTCTGGCGTCCGTTCTCTGCTAGCCGCACAAACTTTACTGGATCTCGGTTACACAAATGTGCAGAGTATGATCGGTGGGATTCAAGCCTGGAAAGCGCAGAATTTTAAAATTGAGACCGATCAGCAAAGGCCCGTGCTCAATACCAAAAGATACGGGACGCAGATTCGAATTCCTGAAATCGGTCGACAGGGACAGAGTAAGCTTTTGGCCGCGAGCGTGCTCATTATCGGCGCCGGCGGTCTGGGATCACCGGTCGCACTTTATCTCGCGGCCGCGGGCGTGGGTCACATCGGTATCATCGATCACGACGTCGTCGACGAAAGCAACTTGCAGCGACAGATACTTCATTCGACAGATCGAATTGGGATTTTAAAAGTTGATTCTGCTTTTATGGCCCTAAGATCGATCAACCCTGAAATAAAAATCTCTCGCTTTTCTGAAAGACTTTCTGCGGCTAATGCCATCAATCTCTTCAAACAATTCGATATCATTGTTGATGGCACAGATAATTTTGAAACAAGATATCTCATTAATCAAGCGTGTTACATGACGAATCGACCCAATGTGCATGGCTCCGTGTTTCAGTGGCAGGGTTTAATTTCAGTATTCTGTTGCGACTCGGGACCATGTTACGAATGCTTATTTCCAGTCCCGCCGACGGATGACCTGGCTCCGAATTGTGCTGAAGGTGGCGTTATCGGCGCTGCAACTGGCACCATCGGCAGTTTGATGGCTTGCGAGACTGTTAAACTTATCTGCGGAATTAAGAGCGAGCTCGGTCACTCTATGCTGAGTATAGATTTGAAGGAATCGGCTTTCGAAGTTCTTCAAGTCGTCCGATCGGAGACGTGTCCCTGTTGTTCAGTGCCGAGAAAGGATTCTGTGCTTCGGCCAATCGAAACGAAATTATGCGCGGTTTAACTAACAAATTAAAAGAAGAAATTTAAAAGAAGCAATTTAAAAGAAGGTACAGGAAATTATGCCGGCCGTAACGCTACCACCTCAAGTCGCTAAACTCGTTGATGCACCGTTAACCTTTATGGTCGACGCAACCGATCTGCCAGAAGCTTTTCGCGTCATGTGTAAAAAATTTCCCGGCCTGAAAGAAAAATTATTTTCAGGCAATGATTTCGAATCTTTTAACCGATTTGTAAGAGTCTTTGTCGATGGACGCGACTGCGGTTCTCGTGTGCTAGCAATGAAACTCAGCGGCGATTCGAAAATTAAGGTGTTGATCGCAATGGCTGGAGGTTGATGTGTCGTTAACATACACAAAGGTCGAGGTTGTTGTTTGTTCGTCTCAATTCGGAACAAGGTCAAGGCGATCCAAATTTCCGATCGATCTGGCCATGCCAAAATCGGTTGCAATTCGACAGCTCGGGCCTTACCCTAAATAAACAGCCTCAAACTTATAAAGGAGTCTTTATGAACAGCAAAAAAACGAACCAAGCAAAATCGAAAGCGACTAAAACACAAGACAAAGCGAAAAAGCACAAAAAACTTACTCCAGAAAAGTTGAAGGTCATCAAAGGCGGTCAGGAAAGACCGGTCTGCCGAGTGACAGAAAGTTAGAAATTATTTTTGTTACGTGTGATTCCCAGTCGCAACCGCGACTGGGTTTTTTTTAAATTTAGAAATTCGTACTGGGATGATTCGAGCATCACCATCGATATCTTTTTTAATAATCCAATCGCGTCGATATTTTTTTGAGACGGGCTTGACGCGAAAACTCTTTTGATTGCCGGCAATAAATCATCGCGCCCAATGGCTTGGATTTTTCTTTGAAAGTCAGACAGATTGCGCTGGCTATAAAACATTTTAGCAAACTGCCGCAATGTCCATTCGCGGTCACGAATAGAAAAATGTCGATCTTTAAGTGCAGCGAAATAAAAATCGACATAGGTCATCGTCAGCGGATGAATCTCAGTGTCCGTTTGTGCAAATGTTTGGGCGAGAAAATCATCGCGAAATCCAGGCGTATTTAGAATCAAATTATAAATTTCGCCATGCCCGACCATACCGAATTGGCGAAGCTCTGCGGCCCTCATCGCGCCCATGCTTGACGCCCCGAAAACCCGAACGCCACTACGAATCGCATCACGAATTTCGTCGCATGAGATCGCAAGAGATTGCTCAAATCCACCGTCGATAATTGCGACAATGTGGACATTATCTTGAACATCCTTCAACAGATCGCCACGCCGAATGGGTGCTACAAATTTCGCTGTCGGTAGGATTTTTCGGCACTGAGCCGCGGTCAGACTAAGTCCACCGTAGACTTTAATGCGGGTCTGGTGAGAGAGTTTCATCGTGTTATTCCGTATTTTCGAGACACATAAAAGGCTTCTGTAGCGCTTCCACCTATAATTTCGTCAGCGGAACTTCGTAAACCCGGCACAATTATTTTTACGACCGGAATTTCGATCCCGTGCCGCGTGTGGTTCACGGCGAAGACGTCGGTCGAAAACACCTTCGCGACCCATCCAACGAGGTTTTCAACCTCAAGGCCCAGATTCTTTGATCCAATGGACTGCGAATAAAGTCTCCTGACAGCCCTTCGATTTGACAGATCAAGTGCTTGGACCGTCGGTAACCGCTTGAGCGCCCGCATGAACCGTCCGTCGTATTTATTCAGAGCGGGATCAAATTTTTCATTCATATCTTCTCGTGCTCCGCTTGAGGCTGTCGCAAGAACTTGAAAGGCTTCTGTAATTGCCTTGTGCGCCGCTTGGTGTGGATCAAAGTGACACGCAGTACCGTGGGCGAGCGAATCCTCGTTCGTGACTATCGCAAGCATAACCGGAACGTTTGGTATGTCCAACACGATGCTATACAATCGAATCTCAACCTCGGGGTGATGACGCAAAATTTTTCGATACGGTCTAAGCCAGCTCTCTTCATCGACGACACCAACGACTTTAGAATGATTCTCATACAACCAGATGTGGCGATAGTGGCGTTCAATCAATTCGTAGAGACCCGCCAGAACCGCTTCGGAGTAGCTCGCTCCCGCCCCGATCCCGTTCGAGTCACACGGAAAACTAACTTGTGTGTCGTATGTTGCTGGGAAAAAAGGGAAAAATGCCGATTCAGCCGGAACAAGAACTTCGTCACCTGACGTCAGTGAAACGGCACCTGTCCACATCATCTGTTTTTTGGACAAACCTTTCGATTTAAACTTTCGTGAACACAAAAAATCGGAAGGATTTACGACTTTGTACATGTGTTTCAGATGATGATACGATGACCGAATCAGTTGTGCATTTCGGGGCTCAACCGAGAAGGCCTCGAGACTCTCCATGAGGCTCGAGATGATGGCTTGGTCGCGACTAAGGCCTTTTCCTTGTGAGCCCGTATTTTCTCCCCTCGTCCAGTGCGAATAAATTTGTGGCCTTGTGCTTTGAAAAACTGCGAGATCAATCTGGGAGAAACCGGTGATATCAGCCAGTCGGGTCACGCCAAACTTCGAAGCCACATCCGTGACACGACGTCGAAACTGAGCTTGATTCTTCGATCGACTGGCAAGCTTCCCCGAGAAGACCGGTTTTTTGTCTTTGAGAGAATTCCAAATGGCTTGCGGCGGATAGGTCGAATCGATCAGCATTCTGTTTCTCCGTTCTGAAGGTCTGGCTTAGAAACCAAGATTTTATCTGAGAAAATTTTCTAGCCCTCCCCGGACTTGAAAAACAATCACTAAAATACTACCACGAAATAATATGATGTGAATAAGATACTCCGTCAATAATCTAGAAGCCCGCTGGTGCCGGCAACGCCAAAACCTCGACTCAATAAAAGCCTTTGACTAGGCCATGTCATATCCTATGATTTTGTAGACGGAGTGCTTATGTTGAAAAATAAATTGAATGCCAAAGATTATTTACGCCTAAAATATTGCAACCTGATGTTTTTAACTGCTGAGGTATTAGAGGTTTCTGAGCAAATTAGACGTTTAAAAATAGTTCCCAATGACGAATTGAATTATGCTCTGTGCAAACCTTTATTTCTGACGAATCCAAACTTCTGTCAATTCGGCCTTGCTCCTTTGATTGCAAAACTACTAGGACATGAAATTCGAAAAAAATGCAAAAATGAGCTCGACCCTAGCATTGGAGAAGTCAAAAATATTTGGGCTCAGAATCATTTATTAAAAAAATATACGGATTTAAAAATTAGCGGCACTACGTGGAAAATTATTTTTAAATCAAAAATGAAAAAATTAAAAACTTCTGACTGGCAACAAAAAGAGTGGATTGCTCGATTTGAATATGACGGCTATATCCACCCCTTTCATTTACCTAAGAGATACTTTTTAGCATTTAGTCACTTATTGAGTTTATTAGATGGATCACTTAGTACCCATGAAGTTGCAGAACAATTTAAACATAAATTTCCAAAACAATTCTCTATCTTTAAAAAATTTTTAAAATTTTCCCAAGAATTGGGAATTCTTGAAGCAACTTCAAAACCCCGCCCATCAATACAGAATCAGCCATCGATGCAGTTTATTTCCCACTCTTCCGTTAGTTTTTCTACATCGAAAGCTTCCGTTCTTACGGATCCTTGCCTCATCAATATCCAAAGGGGAGTTAATGAAAAAATCGCCTATAAAGCCATAGACAAAAGCTTACAGGTGCTGCAGTCCCAAACGGCCATTTTTGTCAGTCATCATCACTGGGATCACTGTGATATTTCGACGGTATCTAGAATTCGCAGAGATATTCCGATTTATGTGCCTAAGGTAAAAGTAGAATCACGTTCAAATCCTTCCGTTAAAAATTACTTTTTGACTCTTGGTTTTAAAAAGGTCGTCGAAGTAGACGATTGGGATGAAATCATGATCAACGACATCAAAGTCAAATGCCTTCCTTTTTATGGAGAATGGTTTGGCCCCCAATCACAATTTGATGCCTTTGTTTATCTCGTCGAGTGTAATGGCAAAACATTTTTGGGAACTGCAGATAGTGATAAAGATGAAACCGGCAACATGAAAACTATTTTTGAAATGATCAAAAAAGAAAAATATAAAATAGATTATTTGTTGTTCTGCAGCTCAGCGCAAAAGCATGATAATTTAATTTTTTCTGCATGCCCTTGGCAGGCCGAAAATAATCTGGATAAAAAATATGGCAAGATGCGCCAGTACCATCCCGATACCCAGCAAGTTTATCAATGGTGTAAAATATTAAAGCCCAAAATTATTATACCTTATGCAGAATTTATTTTTCAAAATCCCAATGTAAGACCACCATTGGTTGTTAATGAAAAATTCTCTTTTTATACCCACTTTAAAACATATTGGAAAAGCCAAAAATCAATTCTCAATAAAGATCTTATTGATTGGAAAAAATCGATAGCAGGCCTCCAAGGCCAAGTTAAAAAGAAGGGATGCCATCTGTTAATGATGGGACCTGGAGAAACTCTTCTCTTAGATACGAATACATAGAGCGAGTTCGAAGTTAACCGGCGTATTGCTCACGATAGCTTGACAATTGCCTTCTAACTAATTTTTCCAGCGGCAATCGACCTTGCTGTTTCGGCAGAGCCTTATGTTCAACGAGCTTCATAGAGAATGGGTTTTAATGGCGATATTTGCCGCATTTAGTCGCGTCAATAAAATTACCTTTCCTTTTATTTTTATTCAGAGAGTATAAATTTATGCTTGAAGCAAAACTCTTTAATTTTTTTGGTGAGACGGCACCTGGGCTACCGGGTTTCGATTTTGAATAAATTCGGCCAGAGACTCGGCAGACAAGGAGGTCTATGAAAGTTCTTTCAAAAAAGAAAAACTTAATTAGAAATCCAAACTTTAAAGTAACTCTCGAGGTGAAGGCGCGAAAGCGCGGCTCTGAAGTATCTGATTTCAAAGTTGACGTCGACGAAGAACCCGAGTTTGCGAAACTCTTTTGGGATATCGCAAAGTGTAAGCCAGGACGTAAAGGTCTTCCAAATAGTCTACGCCGCCATCAAAAAGTCATTGAGGAGGCCGCAGGTTTTATTGAAAAAACTGAGGTGACGAACACTGTTTTACCTCACTGTCGTCTATCAAAGGATCTTCTATCCCTTATCCCTTCCGATTTAAAAGAGCGCGCCCAAAAAATGGTTCGTGAAAAGACCCTTTTGTTAAGCCCGGATATCCGGATTCAAAGGGGGAAGAACAGACCAGAAGGCTTCGCGACCATTCCTCCTCGAAATGAATTTCCAAAAGGAGGAAATATTCTATGGGTGCTGGATCGAGGAACCCATATGTGGTCCGCCTATCAGATCACGAATACGCTGGCTCGACGTCTGCAGGAAATTAAAACGGGTCATGCCGGGGTAAAAGACCTGGATACAAAAATGCAAGAGCTCCTGTTTCTTGGCAATATCCTCACCACGCAAGCTCTACAAAAACAAAGGCTCAAGCACTGGGCCGCAGAAATCGCCCTTGCGGCAAAGTCGATCTCGTCAAAGCAATATGCCGTTGTTCGCAATGTACTGCCTCCTTTGCAAGTGGCCGTTTTGAGAAAGTATTTTCGTGAGCTCGAGCGCGAAGGCTATTTGAAAGTGGATCACCAACAGGTTCGCGAAATGCGCTTCAAACTAGAGAATGAGGCCGTTTGCCGGTTCGTTCACAGACAAAGTTCAATCCTGTTTCGAAAAATTACACGCGAGCAGGTGATTCCATCATTTACCTATTTTTCAGCCTATAAAGAGGGCTCAAGCTTAAAGCGACACACGGATCGCCCGCAATGTAAGTGGAATGGCTCATTGATGGTCGACACGTCTATTGACGGTGCGACTTGGCCCATTTTTTTAGAAGTGAACAAAAAGAAAGTGGCCATCAAACTTGATCTTGGAGACTTAGTTATTTATAGCGGTGAAAAGGTGCCGCATTGGCGACCAAAAATTGCGCGCGGCCTGAGACAATCTTTTTTACTTTTGCTTTTTGTGCCCATCGAATTTACTGGAAGTCTCGACTAAGCCGTCATTCAAACTCCTTGAAGGTTGTTGATATTTTCTTCGGCAAAAAAACTAACATTACTTTAGTTTAGCCTATCTCACTTTAGTCCTAATGACTGAATATCTTAGTGAATTTCAATTGCAAGGGCACTTCTTGTCGAAAAATGTGTAATTTTGGAACGATTGAAAGAATGAATTTAAGACTCTAATCAAGATCAATAGTTCCGATAAGAGACCGTGTATTAGCCTGCCTTAAACAACAAGGAATCTGATCATGCAAACCCGATTAACTGCGATTGAAAAACGAAAGCTTAAGAATTTATTACTTTATCGCAATGACGAAATTCTCCGCAAGTTTCAAGAAGAAAACAAAATGTCTCGACTCCAAAGCATGTCTATCTTTAAAGATTTACTTCGCTATCTTTGGCTGACCCAATTCGCTCAAAAACTAAATCACGCCAACAGAGGCAACAGCAAATACGAGCGTCTAACCATATCAATGTTCGAAGATATTTCAATTCTTGATGAAATGTGGCATACTTTCATATTACACACGGCCGCCTACGAGAAGTTTTGTAATACTTATTTTTCGAAGCGAATCGAACACTATCCAGCTTCGATGACGAAAAAAAAACCAACTCGAAAAGAAGTGGAAGCAGTATTGAACATTTATCATAATCAAAAACAATTGGTTAAGAAACTTTTTGGCAATTCTGTTTATCATCGCTGGTACACTGAATATCCCAAATTAAGCCTGGGTCGAATAAAAGAAAAACAACTTCAGGTGCTCAAAGACAATTTAAAGTTTGTGGCTTAAATAGTTGGGAACTTCCCGGATGGTGGAGGGAAATTTGGGGTGACCAACGGGGCTTGAACCCGCGACCTCAGGAATCACAATCCCGCGCTCTACCAACTGAGCTATGGCCACCACATGAAAAAAACTGAACACTGTTATAACGAGACAGGACTTTAAAATCAAGCTGCAATAGCCTTAATTTACAGCAATTAGGTCACTATTTATCTAATTCTTTTTTTGCGGCCTTTACCGAGTCCTTTAGTCCGCTCCATAATTTCTTTGTCGCGGCTTCGACCCGATCAAAAGTGTCACTTGAACTGGCTCTAAGCTTTACCAATTGCGCACGGACGACCTTTTGTTCGGCCTCCAGCCTTTCGACTAACTCTTTGGTTTCTGCTTTTGATTTCTTTCGTAAAGCCCTGATTTCATCCGACATTTTATCAAGTTCTGACTCCATCGCGCGAACCATTTCTTTTCTTTTTTGATTTGCAGCAGTCGCCGACTCCTTTAGGTTTTCTTTTGCGGTCTCGGTTATTTCCTTTGTTTCAGAAACAGTTTTGTCCATAGTTGCTTCTTCTTGAGCACTCACGAATCCACCAGCGACGACTCCCAACAAAAAAACTCCACCCATAAGTCTAGCCGCGATTTGGCTTTTCAGGTTCAAACGATGAACTTTCATTCTGGCCTCCTATAAAATAATTGGAAAGACTTCACAAAATCCAAATCTCAATTAGACTTATACAAAGACATGCACAACTCAAGAACTCAAATTTATAAAACAACCCCGAAGCCTCAAACGAGTCTTAATACCCATCCGCTCGCCGCAAACAGGTCTTTATTTCGGTTGGCTATCGTGGGGCTTCTTGTCGTTATTCCTTCTGGATGCCAGTCGATTAAAAAACTTTCCACGCACGCTCCAGAGCCAACACTGCTAACTTTAAGTGATCTCAATGCTGAAGCGATTCAAAAATTTCACAGTGAGCGACATGAGCCAAGTTCAGATGCTCAGAAATTCATGAATCAGAAAGCAGGTTTTGAGCCCGACCCTGAAAAACTTCTTTCTGGATCTTCCAAAAAAAGCTCGCGAACCAACGTCTTCAGTCTACCCGTGAGCGAACTCACTTTAAGTCAGGCTCTGACTTACTTTCGACGTTACGAGCTGAAAGAACTCATGACAACTTCACTCGAGGTCGATCGGACAACCTGCAATTTCAACCCAAACGCAAGCTATGCCATCGCCTCGCACAGTGAACGTTATTTTCCAAATGAACTTGCGCGTGAAATCGCCGAGACGAATTACAAACATGCCATCAAATGTGGAGCCTCTGAAACGTTAGAACAGGCTCGATACCGACATGGCCTTTTAAAAATTGCTTTTTCAAATTCCTGCGATGACGCGATACCCGTGCTTCAAGATCTGAAAGACGACCAGGCCACGCGACCCGCTTTCAAAGTTCGTGCAGCCTATTGGATTCAGCACTGTAAATCTCAGCTCGACCCAGAGACGACAAAGTTTGCAGATCTTGAATTACTCAATCAATTTCCGCTTTCACATCACGCCTTGATTCTTGTCGGACTCACTCAACCTGCACCGGTCCTTTCCGGCTCACCCACTGAAATCGAATCACAAACCCAATCCTTCCGAGCGCCACTTGAATTGTTTCAAGAAACGATGGCTGGTGAGGTGAATCCCTATAGTCTAGACCGCACCATCAATGATTGGCTTTGGTTTATGGAAAGTGCGTATATAAAAAATGATTTCAGGGGGTTAAGTCGAATACTTCATGCGTTTGCACAACTAGACTTTGCCACTGGTCGCAAATCTGCAGACCCAGTTTTGGATTCCCGCGTCTTGCTCTACGCTTCGCATTTTGCGCACATCAACAGCGATTATCTTCCATTGTTTCAGCTCGTTTCGAAAGCGATTCACTTAGAACCAAGATTCCGTAGCCGCGATGTCATGGCGCGATTTTTCCCGCTTGCATTCGATGGCTCAATCGCCTCAAACAGTCGCGATCAAGATCTTGATATCAATCTGATTCGCGGCCTGATTCGACAAGAAAGTGCATTCAACCCATCCGCACTTTCGGTCGCTGGTGCTCGGGGCCTGATGCAAATCATTCCGCACACGGCCCGAAGGCTTGATCGCTCGGCCTCAAAAAGCCAACTCATGGATCCTTCAACGAACATACGACTTGGGACGAAATACCTGCGACAATTGATCCACCGATTCAACGGAGATCACCGTTTGGCTTTAGCCGCTTACAACGCTGGAGCGAGCAAGGTAGAGGACTGGATGCGGCGATATCCAACCCAAAATATGCAACTTTTGGTTGATCTATTTCCGTACCGAGAGACCCGCGAATATGTGGCTTCGATCGAACGAAATCGTTTTTGGTATCGGCTCTTGTATCCGACGGAACACATTGCAAGACCTTCATTAAGTGAACTCTCATCTCCAACTGTCAACCGCGACAAACGTCGACTGGTCGGCTCGCAAAATTCAAAACAAATCGAGAAAACAAAATCATTGAAACGTTAGATTTTAAAAACAGGACATGCACGAACTTTTCTGATGCCACATAAACATTTATTGTTTAGACTTTTACCATGTATTTAAAAAATAGAATTCTAAGTATCCCGTTTTTTATAGTTTTGTTTTTTTTCAGTTTCTGGTCTTTAGCTCAAGATTCAAAACAAGCTCAATCAAACCCTGAAACTGGGACGGCAACAACCACACCGACCGACCCGCAAGCCACTCAGACACCGCCGGCCGAAGAAGGTGCAGCCGAAGCCAGCCCACCGAAAGAAGAAGTCAAAAAGGATGATTCGAATGAACTTCCGTTTCGGTACTTGAACCAATATTTTGCCTACGAAATTCAACTTCCACAAAACATTTTACTCAACGACCGTTCCTACAACATGTCTGAATTTGTGGTTCAAGCATCTAGAAAACGCTTAAAAATAACATTAGGTGAAGGACTCAGTGGAAATTTCAAAACCAGTAAGCTTGAGTTTTTAAATGGCGATAGAAAGAAGCTTGGCGAACGCGACATCCAGCTCTCTGGGTCAAAGCTTGAAATGGAAACTGAAATCACCGAGGGACTCCGTTCGGTTTGTTTGATTGCGGAATCAAAGTATTCCATTGCCAGGATTTGCAAGCCTATCGATTCGAAGCTTGAAAAACATGAGGACATCGATGATGCGCTAAAGAAAGTCACCGCCGATGGTGTTGAGCTTGGAGCCTCCGGACAAGTGGTCCTGCAGGACTCTAAAGTTCGATCCAATTTGAGCGTGGAATTTAAAAATGGGGACTGGTTTTACTTCGAAACAGAACGCCGCAAAGTTTATCCTTCTACGATTAACAAGAAGGCTGACTCTCTCCAAATCAACATTCGCTATGTGGATCTTGATGATCAAACCGTTGCTTACGATGATGTTATGGTGGTCGGTCAGCGATTTTTCGAAATTAAATTAGATCCACTTATTTCATTACGCCAAGACATTGTTTTTTCGGAAGAAGATATACGAAATAAGGCGATATCTAGAACCCTTATTGACCGCGCCAAAGTCACGATCGTGACTAAAAACAGAACCATATTAACTCCAATCATTGCCTTTCAGCAGCTGGTCGGTGACAACGCAGATCTTGCTTTCAAACTGAGATCAACGATGGGTTTTGGACTCGCCGCCCAGTACATCAAGAACTTTTCCTCAAAATGGGATTGGCATGTTGGCGGAAGTTTTTTAACAACTAAAATCGTTTACGATGAAGCAGACAAAGTGCTGGTTGGGAAAGACCAATCCATTTTCGAACTCTACGGCGGTACGGTTTACCGTCTGAACCGAACACTTGATTTACAGGGAAGTCTTGGTTTTAAAAATGATATGTTTGCTACTGCCATCAATGTCGACGATGGATTGGAAGTCTCCGTGGGACTTAACAAGTATCTTGAAGGTGTTGTCCTTTGGAACGCATTTGAAAATCGAAGCTTTGAAATCGTAGCACCTCTTTCAATCCGCTTCATTCTACCCGGCAAAGCTGGAAACGTAGAGGCTAAAGCCGGAACTGCATTTGATCTTGGAGTGAACGGCCTTTTCAAAACAGATTGGGGTCGAATTTTAACCGGCATGAAGTACGGCTCGCGAATTCAAAAGTATGATGATTTCAATTTTCAAGAAGATTATTACTACATCATGGGTGGAATCGTTTACTTGTTCTAATTTATCTTCACCTAGGGGAATTCCAAATGAAAAATCCAAATCCCGCTCTCATCCTAGTGCTGCTCAGTGCGCTTTCAGGCTGTTCGACACCGTCCGAATCAAACACAGACTCGCCCCCTCAAGTTAATGGCCAGATCAGTGACCAACCGGAAAATCGCAAGCTTGGCCAGGTCCTTTCCATGGCGAGCGATATTCCCTCGAACTCTGAAATATTGGTAGTCGATCTCGGACAACGACTCGCCTATTTGATTGAAAAGAATGGTCGAATTTTGGAAAGCATTCCCGTCGAGCCCGGGCAA
>LNFM01003880.1_pt1 | contig 28580 bp, 19 predicted proteins | sample 596031 | NCBI WGS metagenome assembly LNFM01 (sample SAMN04254537, study PRJNA301005) | activated carbon metagenome | isolation source: dual media filters at the Ann Arbor, Michigan drinking water treatment plant | place: USA: Ann Arbor
TCTTGAACCTCTCAAGGGGTTCGTCGCGCGGCGCGGTCGAACGTCTCAGGTGATCGACACCGGTCGGCCCTCAACCGAAAACACTGAAAATGAATGAGAGCCCGAAGCGATCCGAGGACACTCAGGACGCGAACCTGGACATCGGCGGGTTGTACCGTCCCGGACCGGCCGACTCGGCCCAGCTCCGGAAGGCACGCCCGTCATCCTTCAACCGTTCCAACCTCCGGCGGTCCCCCCCCGTACTCTTCAGGCCGGTCAACAGCGCCCGGGCGAACCGCTCGGGGCACTGTCCGGTCGGAAGGGCCGGCGAGGAGTACTCGGGCAACGACCTCAGCCCCCCCTCCCTCAGAACGCCGACGAGCCAGCGTTCCAGGCGGGTCCCGGGCGGCTCCTCACTCAAGGCGGAGCATTCCCACATAAGTTCCCCCACGACACGACAAGATGAGAATGAACGCGATAAATGGACGCGGGACGGGTCCGCCCCTTTCGGGCCGGGCCGCCGCCACGTCAAGCAATAGTTTAAAGGTGCCCGCGGGGAAAGGCAAATCCCGGTTATCTCGCCCCGGGGGCGTGGCGGGCGTCAGCCCTCCCCGTCGCAACACCGGTCGGTGGCCGCCCGGCCCGCCCCGGCCCCCGGCTTGATCATCACATAAATTAAATCGACCAACGAAACGATGGGGACGTCGTCACACTTGAGGGCGTCCGGTCCCCGCGGGGGGTCGGCCCTGCCGTCGGAACCCGGAGGGTCCGCCCGGCGGAGCCGTGACCTCGCCCGCTCGAAGAGGTCCCGGCATTCCGACTCCTCGCGGCGGAGCCTGCCCAGTTCGTGGCCGGGCCGGACGGGCGCGCCCCTCATCGCGGCCTTGTGTTCGAGTGCGTCGAGCGCGTCGAGGCCGTCCGACTTCAGCCGCTCCAGCCGGACCCGCTCCCGGGCCATCAGGCCCGCGGGCCCCTCGCCCTCCGCCCACGGGTTCCCGGACCGGTCGGTCCCGGGCACCCCCAGCAGATCGAACGCCAGGGCCGTCTGGGTCTCGGTCCAGTCGCCCGACTCGACGTGTGCCTGGGCGAGATGCGCCCAGCGCCCGAGCATCCAGTCGCACCCGGCCTTTGAGGTCGAGAGCCTGTAGGCCGTCAGCTCCGGGCGGCGGTGGAGCCCGGAGCCCAGCCGACCGGCCCGCCGGCGTCGGTCCATCTCCCAGCAGGCCGCGGCCCTCGCCGCCTCGCAGGCCCTGAGCGACTCCTGGCGTTCGAGGCAGTTGTCCAGCCGCAACGAGTGGACGACCATCTGCTTGAAGAACCAGAGGTCCTCCGCGGTCTCGATCCGGTACAGGCCCCGCCAGGCCTCACAACGGCGGCCGATCACTTCGGCCACCTTCCCCCCGGTGAGCGTACTAGAGTTGGCCAGGGTGACGGGCGAGTCGGGCGTCTCGTTCGGAGTCATTTCGGGCGCTCTCGAGGTGTCCGGCGGCACGGGTCTCCCCTGGGCACTATCGTGAGACCGGTGAGTTCCGTCACGTTCTCGGGCGCGGTTGGATCGACTCGGAACCGTGATGTCGAAATGCAACCATCGTGCCGGCAGGTGTTGAGTAATAGCGACACGGGCGACGTGATTCGGATGCCGCGGGGGGGGTCGAAACTACCCGGAGAGGCGATCGCCGCCGTATCCTCCCGCAGGGGCTTGGCGGCCGACGATAGGAACGAAGTGACAAAGGTCCGCATGACGACCGAAACTTGCCCGACGCTCGACCCGGCGCGGTCCGCCTCCCGGGTCCCAGGCCGGCTGCTGCTGCTCTCGACGGCGATGGGGATGGGCGGGGGTGCCGAGGAACAGGTCATCCGGCTCGCCTACGGTTTCCAGGACCGCGGCTGGTCGACCCGTATCGTCTCGCTGGTCCCCCCGACGGCCATGCCCCCCGACTTCGCCGGGCGCGGCATCCCCCTGTCGGACCTGGGGATGCGGAAGGCCCTCCCCGACCCCAGGGGGATCGTCCGGCTCGCCCGGGAGGTCCGGGCGTTCCGCCCCGACGTGGTCCACAGCCACATGGTTCACGCCAACCTGCTCGCCAGGGCGGCCCGGCTCGTCCAGCCGTTCCCCGTGCTGGTCTGCACCCACCACAACCAGACGATGGCCGGGGTGACCCGCGACTGGAGCCCCGCCTTCGAGTTCGCGCACCGGGTCTCCGACGGCGTGGCCGACCTCTCGACGGCGATCAGCCGGTCGGCCGCGACGTATTACGTCAACAGGCGGGCCGTCCCCGCGGAGAAGATGCTCTTCCTGCCCAACGGGGTCGAGATCGGGCGGTACCGGCCCGACCCGGCCTCCCGGGCCCGGCTCCGCCGCGACCTCGACGCGGGGGACGCCTTCGTCTGGCTGGCGGTCGGCCGGCTCGAAGCGCAGAAGGCGTACCCGACGATGCTCAGGGCGCTGGCGGGCCTCGACGGCCGCCCCCGCCTCCTGCTCGTCTGCGGCAAGGGGTCGCTCCGGGCCGACCTGGAGGCGCTGACGGCGGGCCTCGGGCTGTCGGACCGGGTCCGGTTCCTCGGGCTCCGCGACGACATCCCGGCGGTGATGAGCGCGGCCGACGGTTTCGCACTGTCGTCCGACCTTGAGGGGCTCCCCCTGGTGCTGCTCCAGGCCTCGGCGGCCGGGCTCCCGGTCGTGGCGACGGACGTCGGCGGGAACGCCGAGGTGGTCGAGGACGGGGTGTCGGGGTACGTCGTCCCCGCGGGCGACCCCCCCGCGTTCGGCGCGGCGATGGCCCGGACCGAGGCGCTCACCGCCGAGGCCCGCCGGGCGATGGGGGAGTCGGGCAGGGCCCGGGTCAATGACCTCTACGACGAGACGCGTGTACTGGACCGCTGGGAACGCCTCTTCGCCGAGATGCTCGGCCGTGGCCGTGGCCCGAGTCGGTTCGCCAGAGGGGTTTCTACGGACAGATGACCATGCTTAATTCGGAACTCGCCGAGCTGGAAAGAGAACCGGTCGCGGCCGCGGGGCGTCCCGCGCCGGCCGCCACGGTCCCCGGGGCGGTCGCGGCGGCGGCACGGTCGGCCCCCGGCCGGGTCGCGGTCGGCGACGAGAAGGCCCTGCTCACCTTCGGCGAGCTCGACCGCGGGGCGAACCGCCTCGCGGCGTTCCTCTCCGACGCGGGGGCGGGCCCGGAGACCTGCGTCGCGCTCTTCCTCGACCGTTCGGCCGAGTTCGTCTCGGCGGCGCTCGCCGTGCTCAAGGCGGGGGCGGCCTACCTGCCGGTCGACCCCTCCACGCCCCCCGACCGGGCCGCCTTCATCCTCGCCGACGCGGCGGTCCCCCTGGTCCTGACCCACCGGGGCAAGGCCGCCGGCCTGCCCGCGGGCCCCTGGAGGGTCGTCGAACTCGACGGCCGCGACGCCCCGGCGGTCTCGGCCTTTACCGACGCCCCCCCCGCCCGTGAGCCCGACCCCGACTCGCTCGCCTACGTGGTCTACACGTCGGGCTCCACCGGCCGGCCCAAGGGGGTCGAGATCACCCACGCGAACCTCAACAACCTGGTCGAATGGCACCGGGGGGCCCTGGGGATCACCCCCGACGACCGGGCCAGCCAGGTCGCCGGGCTGGGGTTCGACGCCACCGCCTGGGAAGTCTGGCCCCACCTCGCCGCCGGGGCGAGCGTCCACGTTGCCGACGACGTGACCCGGCGGTCCCCTTCGCTCCTTCGGGACTGGCTGCTCGCCGAGAAGATCAGCGTCTGCTTCGCCCCGACCCTGACGGCCGAACTGCTCCTCGACGAGTCCTGGCCGGCCGACGCCCCCTTGCGGTTCCTCCTGACCGGCGGCGAGGCCCTGAAGCGCCGGCCGAGGCCGGGGCTCCCCTTCCGGCTGGTCAACTGCTACGGGCCGACCGAATGCACCGTCCTCGTCACGGCGGGGGAAGTCCCCCCCGCCCCCGGCGACCACCCCCCCCCCCCGATCGGCGGCCCGATCCCGAACGTCCGGGCGGCCGTGCTGGACGACGGCCTCAAGCCCGTCCCCGTCGGGGAGCCGGGTGAGCTCTGCTTCACCGGGGCGAGCGTCGGCCGGGGCTACCGGAACAACCCGGGGTTGACCGCCGACCGGTTCGTGACGGTCGAAGGTGAGAACGGCAGGCCGGTCCGGGCCTACCGGACGGGCGACCGCGCCCGGCAGCTCCCCGGCGGCGACCTGGAGTTCCTCGGCAGGGTGGACGACCAGGTCAAGGTCCGCGGCTACCGGATCGAGCCGGGCGAGGTGGTGTCGGTCCTCTGCGGCCACCCCGGCGTCTCGACCGCGGCCGTCGCCCCCAGGGGCGAGGGCCTCGACCGGTCGCTCGCCGCCTACGTCGTCCCGGCGAAGGGGGCGGCGCTGTCGGCCGGGGAACTCAGGGCCCACCTCGGGGCGAAGCTCCCCGACTACATGGTCCCGTCGCACTTCGTCGCACTGGATGCCCTGCCGTTGACCGCCAACGGCAAGCTCGACCGGGCCGCGCTCCCCGCGCCGGCCGCGTCGAACCTGCTCCCCGAGGGCGCCGCCGCCGGCGGGCCGGCCGCCTCCTCCGGGGAAGAGTCGCGGATCGCGGCGCTGGTCGCCGGACTCCTGGGACGGGAGGAAATCGGCCGGGATGAGAACTTCTTCATGGTCGGCGGCCACTCGATGCTGGGCGTCCAGCTCGTGGCCAAGGTCCGCGACGCCTTCGGCGTCAAGCTGACCCTCCGGCAACTCTTTAACGCGCCGACGATCGCCGCGCTGGCGGCCGAGGTCGCCCGGCTCGGCGCGCCGAACGCCCAGGCGAGGTGACGCCCGTGTCGACCGAGACCACCGCGGATGCCGGCCCGGGGCTGAGCCTCTACCACCTCCTCGACCCGGAGGTGCTGGCCGACCCCTACCCGCTCTACCGCAAGATCCGCGAGTACGACCCCGTCCACTGGGACCCGTACCTCCACGCCTGGGTCGTGACCGGCTACGACGATGTCGTGACCGTCCTCCACAAGTTCTCGGCCGACCGGACGCCGACCCCCGAGTACTTCGAGGCCCTGGGTGCCCCCGAGGTCGCCCCGGTCGCCCGGATGATGGTCAAGCAGATGTTGTTCCTGGACGCCCCGGCGCACACCAGGCTCCGGGGGCTCGCGGCGCCCGCGTTCACCCCTTCGAGGGTCCGCCGCCTCCGCGACCGGATCGCCGCGATCTCCGACCGGCTGATCGACGACATCGTCGCCCGTGGGGGGGGCCGGTTCGACCTGATGGCCGAGTTCGCCGAGCCCCTCCCCGCGATCGTCACCGCCGACCTGCTCGGCGTCCCCGAGGAAGACTACACGCGGCTCAAGGACTGGTCGGTCGCGTTCGCCGAGATGCTCGGTAACTTCCAGCACAACCCCGACCGCCTCCCTGGCGTGCTGGCGGCCGTCGAGGGGATGTCGGCCTACTTCCAGGGGGCCGTCGCCCGGCAGCGCGTGACCCCGCGCGACGGCCTGATCGGCGACCTCCTGAACGCCGAGCTGGACGGCGACCGGCTGACCGAGGAGGAGGTCGTCGCCAACACGATCATCGTGATGGTCGGCGGCCTGGAGACGACCACGAACCTGATCGGCAACGGCGTGCTGACACTCCTGCGGCACCCCGGCGAGCTGGCCAGGCTCAGGGCCGACTCCGCCTTGATCCCGTCGGCCGTCGAGGAACTCTTGCGGTACGAGAGCCCGAGCCAGCACACCGCCAGGCTCGCCCCCGACGACGTGACCCTCGGCGGCAAGTCGATCAAGAAGCGGCAGGCCGTCCTCGCGGTGATGGCCGCCGCGAACCGCGACCCGGACCGGTTCCCCGACCCCGACCGGCTCGACCTCGGCAGGACCGACAACCGGCACCTCGCCTTCGGCTGGGCCTCGCACTTTTGCTTCGGGGCCCCGCTCGCCCGGCTCGAAGGTCAGATCGCCTTCGAGGCCCTGCTCCGCCGGTTCCCCACGCTCGGGCTGACCGGGGAACCCCTGGTCTGGCGGGAGAACCTGGGCCTCCGCGGCCTCACCTCCCTCCCCTTGCACTACGAGGCCGGGCCATGACCCTGTTGCACGACCACGGCCGGGCGGTCGGGCAGCCGACGCTCCGAACGCTCCGGTTCGACGACTACCCGGCGGTCGCCCGCCTTGAAGCGTCGCAAGGTCTGCTGACCACCCCGGAGCGCGACTGGCGGGGCTTCTGGCTGGAGAACCCGCTCTGGCCGACCGTCGGGGACCAATGGCCGATCGGCTGGGCCCTGGAGCACGCCGGGGCGATCGTCGGCGCGGTGACGAATATCCCCAGCCGTTACGTCTACCAGGGGCGTGACCTGGTCGCGGCCAACGGCCGGGCCTGGGTCGTCGCCCCGGCCTACCGGGGGTTCGCCCTCTGGCTGCTCGACGAGTTCTTCAACCAGGAAGGCGTCGACCTGTTCTTCAACACGACCGTCAACGACCAGGCGGCCGAGACGTTTCACGTCCTCGGCTCGAAGCGGGTGCCGCTGGGCGACTGGGCGCACGCCGCGTTCCGGATCACGAGCCACGCGGGGTTCACGTCCTCGGCGCTCCGGATCAAGCGGGTCCCCCTCGCCGGGCCGCTGGGCTACCCGGCCGGCGCGATCCTGCGGCTCAAGGACGCCACGAGCACTCCCCCCCTGCCCCGGCCTTCGGCCCCGGGCGGGGTGACCTTCGCCTGGTGCCGCGAATTCGACGAACGGTTCGACGCCTTCTGGGCCGGGCTCGTCCGCGAGAACCGTTCGAAGCTCCTGGGCCGCCGGGGGCGGGACGACCTCGCCTGGCACTTCGCCGGCCCGGTCCGGTCGGGACAGGTCTGGATCGGCCTGGCCTGCCGGGGGGGCCGGATCGCCGCCTACGGCGTCTTCAAGAGGCAGGACCACGCCCCGTCGGGCCTCACCCGGATGCGGCTGGTCGACCACCAGACGCTCGAACAGGAAGGGGGCCTGCTTTCGGTCATCGTCGCCGCCGCGGCCCGCCGCTGCGCCGACGAACGCATCGGGGCCCTGGAACACGTCGGCGTCGGGCTGCCGAAGATGAGGGCGTTCGACCGGCTCGCGCCTTACCGCCGCAACCTCCCGGCCTGGTCCTACTATTACAAGGCGTCTGACCCGACCGTCAGGGAGGCCCTGGAGCGCCCCGAAACCTGGGACCCGTCGTCGTTCGACGGCGACGCCAGCCTTTGAACCGCCCCGACGCCGGCCGGCGTCGGGGGCGCGGACCTGACCGGCGGACCGACCCATGAGACTCGAAGAAAGCGTCAGCGGGGCCGTCGCGCCCGCCCGCCGGGGCGCAGCCGCCCGGCCGCTCGGCGTGGCGATGTTCACGCCGTCGGCCCACGGCGGACACGCCCGGTACACCCAGGAACTCCTCACGGCGCTCGCCCTGGCGGGCGGGGAGCGGGGCGTCCGGCCGTCGCTCGTCACCAGCGTCGACCTCGGCGACGACTACCGGACCGACGCCTACCCGATCCACGCCGTCCTCCCCCGCCTGGCACCCCGTTCGGAGTTCCGGGGGAAGGCGGCCTGGGCGCTCTCCCGGCTGACCCATTACCCCCGCCGCGACCGTTCGGCGTTGCGTTGGGCGGACGGTCAAGCCGGCCTGGACGTCTTCCACGCCCAGGAGTCGACCCCCTGGGTCGCCCTCTGGCTCTACCGGGAGCTGAAGCGCCGGGGGGTCGCGGTGGCCGAGACGGTCCACAACATCCATTTGCACCATTACATGAGCGCCGGGCACCGCCGGGTCCACGACGCGACGGCGCGCGCCGCCTGGCGGGTTTGCGACGCCCTGCTCGTCCACACCGAGGGGCTCGCGGCCGAGCTGTCCGACTTCCTGGGCGCCGGGCACCCGCCCGTCTTCGTCACCCCGCACGGCGTCTGGGGCGTGACCGGCGGCGGAGACGCCCCCCCCGCCGACCCGTCCTCGCCGCTCCTCTTCTTCGGGGTCGTCCGCGAGAACAAGGGACTTCACGTCCTGGTCAGGGCGATGGGGCACCTCCCCGGCCGCCGGCTGACCGTCGCCGGCCATTTCGTGTCGGCCGCCTACCGCGAGGAGGTCGACGGCCTGATCGCCCGGCACGCGCCGGGACGTGTCGACGTGACCGACCGGTTCGTCAGCGAGGCCGAGGCGGCGGAGCTGTTCCGGGGGGCGGGGCTGGTCGTCCTGCCTTACACGACCTTCGCCGCCCAGAGCGGCGTGCTCCACCAGGCGCTGGCGCACGTCCGGCCGGTGGTCGTGTCCGACGTCGGGGCGCTCGGGGAGAGCGTCCGGTCCTGGGGGATCGGCGGGGTGGTCCCCGCCGGCGACCCCCGGGCGCTCGCCGACGGGATCATTTCGGCGACCGAGCCCGGGCGGTTCCGGGCGTCGGCCGCGGCGGCGGAACGGGCCCGCGACTCCCTCTCCTGGTCCAGGACCGCGGCCCTTACGATCGACGCCTACGAGGCGGCCGTCGCCCGCCGGGGGGGGCGACGGTGATCCGCCGTCGTCGTCGTCGCCTTCAGCGGCTCGCCCCCACGGCGGGGGCGGCGGGGGCCCTGTGCCGCTCGGGGGTGTCGGGCACCCGCTCGACCAGCTCGTTCGGCTTGCCCTCCCGCTTCTTCAGGTCGAACCCGTCGTAAAGGTCGCCGACGGCCGTCCGGGCCTCGTACTTCAGCGTGTCGCCGTCGATGGTGATGATCTGGTAGAGCTGGGTGTCCTCGGCCGACCGGACCATCCAGGGCATCCGCTTGTTCTCATACATCTTCGGCCCGCTGACCGAGACGACGTACACGGTCCCGCCGCCGTCGTCGCGGCGGTTGATCCCGGTGGCGACGTTGTCGTACGCCCGGAGGCCGCTGCGGGCGTAGGTGTGGTCGTGCCCCTGGAGGACGAGGTCCACCTTGTATCGGTCGAAGATCGGCTGCCAGAGGTCGCGGAGCTTCGGGTTGTCGCGCTCCCCGGCGGCCGAGTAGATCGGGTGGTGGAACGTCAGGACGGTCCAGCGGTTCGGGTTGTCGGTCAGGACCTTTTCGAGCCATGGGACCTGCTCCTCCTGCCGCTCGTTCGAGTTCAAGGAGACGACCCGGGTCCCCTGGTAGTCGACGTAGTAGACCGTCTCTTCCAGGCCCGCCGGCCCGTGTTCGGGAAGGGCGAACTGGGGCCGCCAGTGCCGCGAGACCTCGGCCTTGAGCGTGGCTGGGGTCCCCTTCTCGACGGGGGTGCCGGTCGGGGCGGTGTTGACGACCGGGCGTTCGTACTCGTGGTTGCCGGGGGTCGCGAGGCTCGGCACCATCGCGTTGAGCCAGCCGCCGGCCCGGAACCAGTCGCCCCATTCGGCGTCGCGGTTGGCCCGGTTGATCAGGTCGCCGGCGTGGACGATGAACGCGGCCTTGGGGGCGTCGGAATAGGCCCCGCGGATCACCCGCGACCAGAGCGACTTGACGTCGTTCTGGGCGTCGCCGAAGTAGATGAACGAGAACGGCTCGGCCTTGTCGGAGGCGGTCCGGGCGTGGACCCACTCGCTCCAGTTCACGCCGTCGCCGACCCGGTAGGCGTAGATCATCGACGGGACGAGGTCGCCGAAGACGACCGAGTGGTAATGGGCGTTCCCCAGGTCCGACTTCAGCGGCACGGTCCTGGCGTCGAGGGTCTTCGCGCGGGCCGCGAACCCCGGCCCGGCGTCGGCCGGGGCGATCTGGGCGACGGCCTTCGAGACGCCGTCGTCGGTCCGCCAGGTCACGGCGATCGACCGGGCCGGGTCGGCCGCGAAGGTCCGGATGATCCGGTCCGGCAGGGCCGACGGGCGGTGCGCCTCGGGCTCGGGGACGGGCTTCGGCGGGTGGTGGTCGTGTCCGTCGTGCGCGAACGCCGGGGCCCGGACGGCCAGCAGGGCGAGCAGGGCGGCGAGTCGCCGGGTCGGGGCGGGTAGGCTCATCGTTGTCGATCCTCAGGAGGGTTGCGGGGGCCCGACCCCGTCCGGGTCGGTTCCGGTCTGGTTGCCCCCACGATATCGCAAGCCGGCCCCGACCACAGCCTCCCGTCGGCCGTCGGCGACGGGGAATCAGCGGGCGGTCGTTGATCCGGCGGGCCTTTCGGGTCACGATATCCGGGAGTCTCCGGCTGGGGTGTGAAGTTTCGGGGAAACCAGGATTCAGGGCGGACCGGCCCGTCGACGGCGGTCCGGGACCGATGGGGGGTGACGCGGTGCTCCGAATGTCCTATGTCTGGGCGTGCGCGCTGGCCTTGCTCTGGCCGAACGCCGCGCCGGGGGCCGACGGCCCGGCCCCTGATTTTCTGGCCGGGGCGGCCGCCCGGTCGATCACGCCCGACCCGCTCCTGCCCGTCTCGGGGGGCCTCGGGGCGCCGGAACCGGTCCGCGAGGCGAAGGGGGACCTCAAGGCCAGGGCGGCCGTCTACCGCAAGGGGGACGTGACCGTCGCCGTCGTCTCGCTCGACCTCCTCGGCTTCCCGTCGGTCCTGGGGGACAGGGTCCGGGCGCGGGTCCCGAGGGTCCCGGGCGACCACATCCTGATCGGCTCGACCCACACCCACAGCGCCCCCGACTGCTACGCCTTCCCCGACGGCAAGGGGGGGCACACCGGCGACCTCGCCTACATGGAATCGGTCTGCGTCAAGGCGGCCGAGGCGGTCAATGAGGCGATCGACCGGCTCCGGCCGGCGACGCTCCAGGTCGCCACCGGCGAGGCGAAGGGGAAGATCGCTTATAACTACTACGCGCCCGACCTCTACGACAAACGCATGAGCGTGGTCCGGGCCGTCGGCCGCGACGGTCAAACCGTCTCCACGCTGGTCAACTACGCGATCCACCCCGAGGTGCTGGGCAACGAGGTGGGCGTCCTCAGCCCCGACCTGATCGGCCCGCTCTGCGACGCGATCGAGGCCCGGGACGGCGGCACGGCCCTCTTCATGAACGGGGCGCAAGGGGGGATGATCACCGCCGACAACCGGCCGACCGACCCGGCCGCCGACAAGGGGGACCTCCGGCGCTGGGACGAGTGCCTTCGGATCGGCAACCTCATGGCCGACGAGGCCCTCAGGCTGATCAACGGGGCGCCGACCCAGGACGCGCCGACGCTCGTTTGCACGTCGGCCGACGTGAAGTTCCCCGTCGAGTCGGACCTCATGTGGGGTGTGATCCAGGGCTCCCCGCTGAAGTACCCGCACGGCGACGACCGGACGGTGACCGCCCGGGTCAACCTCGTGAACCTCGGCAACGCACAGATCCTCACCATCCCCGGCGAGGCCCTGCCGAACATCGGCTTTTACCTCAAGCGCAAGATGCGGGGGACGCACAACCTGCTCTTCGGGCTCACGAACGAGGCGTTCGGCTACATCCTCACCAAGGTCGACTTCAAGAGCTTCCCCCGGTACGACTACGTCTCCCGGACGTCGCTCGGCGAGATGACCGGCGAGATCCTGATCGAAGAGGCGCTCGGCCTGGTCGAGCGGTCGCCCCGCCCGGACCGCTGAGAAAGGGGCGACCCTCCCCGCCGCCGGAGAATGCCGGGCCTACCCGGTGTCCCCCGGCGGCCTTCGCCGTTACCCTGTTGGGGGCCGACGCGGGCCCGGGGCCGTCGCGGCAGGCGGCAGGCGGCAGGCGTACCGAGGGGGCGACGAACCCCGGGCGACCGGAGGTCAGTTCATGATCGTTGGTGTACCTCGTGAGATCTATCCGGGCGAGCGGCGGGTCGCGCTCGTGCCCTCGGTCGTCCCCGGACTTTCCAAGGCGGGGATCGAGGTCGTGGTCGAGGCCGGCGCGGGGGCCGCGGCCGGCTACCCCGACGCCGACTACGCCGCGAAGGGGGCCCGGCTGGTCGAGAGCCGGGCGGACGTCTTCCGGCAGGCCGAAGCGGTCGTGCAGGTCCTCTGCCACGGCGCGAACGACCGGACCGGCCGGGAGGACCTCCCCCTGCTCCGCCCCGGCCAGTTGTTGATCGGCTTCCTCCGGCCGCTCGCCTCGGTCGAGACCGTCCGGGAGATCGCCCCGCTGGGCGTGACGGCGTTCGCCCTCGAACTGATGCCGAGGACGACCCGGGCGCAGAGCATGGACGCCCTCTCGACGATGGCGACCGTCAGCGGCTACAAGGCGGTGATCCTCGCCGCCGACGCCCTCCCCCGGTTCTTCCCGATGCTCACGACCGCGGCGGGGACCGTGACCCCGGCCCGGGTCCTGGTGATCGGCGTGGGGGTCGCGGGCCTCCAGGCGATCGCCACCGCCAGGCGGCTCGGGGCGGTCACGTCGGCCTACGACGTGCGGCCCGCCGCGAAGGAACAGGTCCTGAGCCTCGGCGCCCGGTTCGTCGAACTTCCCATCGAGGCGGGCGACGCCCAGGACGCCCAGGGGTACGCCAGGGCGCAGGACGAGACCTTCTACCGCCGGCAACAGGAACTCCTCGGCGCGACGGTCGCCTCCAGCGACGTGGTCATCACGGCCGCCGTCGTCCCCGGCAAGACCGCCCCGGTGCTCGTGACCGGCGAGATGGTCCGGGGGATGGCCCCCGGCTCGGTGGTGGTCGACCTGGCCGCCGAGCGGGGCGGGAACTGCGAACTGACCCGGGGGGACGAGACCACGGTCGCCCACGGCGTCACGCTGATCGGCCGGTACAACCTCGCCGGCACCGCGCCGTTCCACGCCAGCCAGCTCTACGCCAAGAACGTCAGCTCGTTCCTGCTCCACCTGGTCAAGGGCGGCGCCCCGCGCCTCGACCTTGAGGACGGGATCATCCGAGACACACTGGTGACCCACGGCGGGGAGGTCGTCAACGCCCGGCTGGCCGACCCCGGCCCTGCGGCGGGGGGGGGTGCATGAACGTCGATATCGTGTCAAGCCTTTACGTGATCATGCTGGCCGGCTTCATCGGCTTCGAGGTGATCCGGCGGGTCTCGCCGCTACTCCACACGCCGCTGATGTCGCTGACCAACGCCCTCGACGCCATCTCGGTGGTGGGGGCGATCCTCGTCGTCGGGGCGGGCAAGGGGACGTTCGCCACGGTCCTGGGGACGGTCGCGATCGCCGCGGCGATGAGCAACGTCGTCGGCGGGTTCCTTATCACGGACCGGATGCTGGGGATGTTCAAGTCGAGCCGCCGGGGGAAGTCATGACCGAGTTCCTCCGCGAGTACCACGTCATCGAGGCCGCGTACCTCACGGCCACGGCACTGTTTATCCTTGCGCTGAAGTGGATGAGCTCCCCGGCCACCGCGAAGCGGGGCGTCCGGGCGGGCGAGGTCGGGATGTTCCTGGCGATCGCCGGGACGCTCCTGCACCAAGAGGTCGTCGAGTACAAGTGGGTCGCCGTCGGGCTGGTACTGGGGACGATCATCGGGGTGCCGCTGGGCCTGGTGAAGATGACCGCCGTCCCCCAGCGGACGGCCCTGAGCCACGCCTTCGGGGCGCTCTGCGTCACCCTGGTGGGGACCGCCGAGTTCTACGTCCTCGCGCCGGAGATCCCGCCGTTCCTGATGACCGTCCTCTCGGCCGAGGTCATCCTCGGGGCGCTCACGTTCACGGGGAGCCTGATGGCGGCCGGCAAGCTCCAGGAGGTCTTGCCCCAGCGGCCGATCACCTTCAGGGGGCAGAACGCGCTGAACTTCGGCCTGCTCGGCCTGACCCTGCTGCTGGCCGGTCTGCTGGTCGCCGACCCGTCGCGGGCCTGGCTCTTCCCGCTGATCATCCTGATCCCGCTGGCGTTCGGCGTGCTGATGATCGTCCCGATCGGCGGGGCCGACATGCCGACGGTCATCTCGCTGATGAACTCGTACGCCGGGCTCTCGGCCGCGGCGATGGGGTTCGTGCTCGACAGCAAGCTCCTGATCGTCGCCGGGGCGCTCGACGGCGCCTCGGGGTTCATCCTCTCGGTGAACATGTCCAAGGCGATGAATCGGTCCTTCACGAACGTCCTCTTCGGCGCGTTCGGGCAGGACCAGACGGCCGCCTCGGCCGACAAGGGGGCCGCCGCGCCGGTCAAGACGGCGACCGCCGAGGAGGCCGCGGCCATCCTCTCCGCCGCCGGCAAGGTCGTGATCGTGCCCGGCTACGGCATGGCCGTCGCCCAGGCCCAGCACAAGGTCCGCGAGCTTTACGACGCCCTGACGAAGCAGGGGGTCGACGTCACCTTCGGGGTCCACCCCGTCGCCGGCCGGATGCCCGGTCACATGAACGTGCTCCTCGCCGAGGCCGACGTCCCCTATGACAAGTTGATCGAGATGGACGAGGTCAACGGCGACATGGCGCAGACCGACGTCGCCCTGGTGATCGGGGCCAACGACGTGACCAACCCCGCCGCCCGCGACGACCCGTCGAGCCCGATCTACGGGATGCCGATCCTGAACGTCGACAAGGCGAGGACCGTCATGGTCGTGAAGCGGGGGATGAGCCCCGGGTTCGCCGGGATCGACAACCCCCTCTACACACTCGACCGGAGCCTGATGCTGTTCGGCGACGCCCGTTCGTTCGTCGCCGAGATCGTCCGCGAGCTGAACGGCAGCCCCGGCGGCCACGGCTAGGCACGGCAGGCGCCGGCCGTGCCCCTCAGGCGGCCGGCGCGTCGGGCGTCGGCTCCGGGTCGCCCCGGCCGCCCAGCCACTTCGCGACGAGGACGTCGGTCGACGAGTGGGCGATGATCGACCCGACGATGCAGACCGCCACGATGTGGAACAGCTTGTCCGCCTCGGCCCAGTCGATCTTCGACGCGTTCGCCTCTTTCAGGATCAGCAGGCCGAAGACCACCGACGCGAACCCCTTCGGCCCGAACCAGGCCGCCGCCGCCCGCTCGCGCCAGCCGAGCTGGCTGAAGAGGAGCGCGATGGACAGCGCCACCGGCCGGACGGCGATCAGCGCGAGGACTGCGAAGACGTAGCCCGACGGCGGGATCTCCGCCAGGAACTGCGGCGACATCAGCGCCCCGAAGACCAGCAGCGCCGCGAGCTTCAGCAACTCGGCCACCAGCTCGCCGAACTCGTGGAACGACTTGCGGACCTCGGGGCCGACCGTCGCCACGGTGATCCCCGCCGCGAACGCCGCGAGGTACTCGTTGGCGTGGACGATCTGGCACATCGTCAGCACGAGCAGGCCGATCGCGAAGGCGTTCAGCGGCTGGTAGGTCTTGTGCGCCGAGAAGTACTTGCTCCTCTCCAGCTTGATGGCCGCCCAGGGGACGGCCACCCCGATGGCGACGCCGAGGCTGACTTCGAGCAGGATCTCGGGGAGATCAAAACTCTCCGACGCGACCAGGGCGAGCATCGCCAGGACGATCGGCAGCGCCAGGCCGTCGTTGACGCCGCTCTCGACGTTCAGCAGCCTGCGGAGCCGGACGGGGACCTCCTCCCGCCCCACGATCGCGGCGGCGAAGACCGGGTCGGTCGGGCTCAGGACCGCACCGATGAGGAACGACTCCGCCCAGGGGAGGCCGACGACCCACCGGGCCAGCAGCGCCGTGCCGACGAGCGTCAGCGGCAGCCCGAACAGAAGCGCCCGGCCCGGCAGCCGCCAGGCACGCTTCAGGTCGTTGAACCCGACCCTCATCCCGTCGGTGAAGAGGACGCTGAACAGCGCGAGTTCCGCGAGGAGCGCGACCGCGGGGGCGTCCGGCTTGATCGACACGAAGTCGAGGACGCCGTCGCCGGCCAGGAAACCGGCCACCAGGAACAGGACAGCCGTCGAGAGGACGCTCCGGTCGGCGAGGTCCGAGATCAGGACCGCCACCATCAGCGTGACGGCGAAGACGAACACGGCGGTCATCGGCTGACTCCCTGGTTGGCCGGGGTCGCCGCGGACCCCGTGAACAATTGTGGAAATGTGCGGGCCCGGATCGGCCCCTGCGTCGCCCGCCGCCGGGGCCGGCCCCGGTCACGCGTCCGCCTCGATCACGGCGACGGGGAGGGTCGCGAAGGCGAGCCCCAGGGGGAGCGCCGAGCCCCCCTCCGGGCCGGCCGAGGGGGCGAGCACCCGGCCGGTGAGCAGGTCCCTCAGGCGGGCCGACGCGGGGAGTTCCGGCAGGGAGAGCGCGGTGTCCCGCCAGACGTCGGGGCCGACGGGCGCCCCGTCGCCGCCGGCCGTCGTCGAGGCGGGCCGGGTGCAGACGGCGACGATCAGCGACCCCCCCCCGTGCCGGCGCTCGTAGGCGCAGACCGCCCCGGCCCCGGGGCCCCGGGGCTCGACCGCCCTGTAGCCCCCCGAGAGGTAAAGGTCGCGGCGTTCGCGGCGGTGGCGGAGGAGCCTGGCCGTCACGTACATCTTGATCCGGCCGTCGACGGCGCCCGCGAGGAGTTCGGCGACCCTGGCGTCGAGCCCGGCGTCCCCCCCCTCCAGCGCCGGCCGGAGCGATTCGAGCGCCTTGACCCGCGCCGCGTAGTCGACGGGCCGCCGGTTGTCGGGGTCGACCAGGCTGAAGTCCCAGAGTTCGTTCCCCTGGTAGAGGTCGGGGACGCCGGGGCTGGTCAGCTTCATCACGACCTGTGAGAGCGAGTTGAACCGGCCGAGCCGGGCGACCCGGGCGGCGAACGGCCCGAAGGCGTCGAGGAACGGGTTGCCCCTGGGGCCGCCGAGAAGGGCCGAGGTGAACTTCCTGACCCCGTCGTCGTAGGCGGCGTGGGGGTTGATCCAGCTCGTCTTCTGCTTCGCCTCGCGGGTCGCCTTTTCCATGTAGGCGACCACCCGGTCGCGGTAGGCGGCGAGTTCGCCGGCGGCCCTCGGTGCGGGGTCGGGCCAGGTGCCGACGAGCGTTTGAAACAGCAAATATTGATCGTTCAGGGTCGGCGCGGGCTCGCCGTCGACCACGGCGGCGTGGGGTGCGGCCAGGCCGTACCAGCGGCGGACCTCGGCCGCCCACTCGCCGGCCATGTCGGCGAGGACGTTGATCCGGGCCCGCGCGTCCTCGCTCCGCTTGGTGTCGTGGGTCGACGAGCAGAGCATGGCCGTGGGCCACTGGGCGGCGCGCTCGGCGTTGGCCTTGTGGAAGGCTTCGACCGTCGAGCCGTGGGGCTCGGGGTGTCCCCCCACCTCGTTGAGTGAGATCAACGTGTGGTCGACGTAAAAGGCGGTGTCCTCGATCCCCTTCGCCATGATCGGCCCGGTGACCTGCTGGAACCGCAGGACCCAGTCCATCACGCGGGGGCGGTCCTCGCGGGGGAACCGGCCGAGGTTCCTGAGGAGCACCGTGTCGCGGATGAAGTTGAAGATGTCCCCGCCCGACCGGCGGTTCTGCCGCTTGGCCTCGTCGCAGGCGAGCTCGACGAAGTGCCGGTCGCGGTCGGAGACCCGGCCGTCGGGGGTGGTGTAGCTCCGGTAGATCGCCAGCGACGCGATGAACTCGCGGAGGGCGTACCGGAGGTTGCTCATGGTGAAGTCGCGGTAGCCCCGGTTCCGCTCGGTGATCCGGTCGAGCTGGTGGCTGAGCGTGTTGATCTCGCTCGCCATCGAGTTTTGCATGATGAGCTGTTTACACTTGCGGACGAGCGGGTCGAAGTCGTGCCCCTCGCCGGTGACCTCGCGGTAGAGCCGGCGGAGGGCCCTGACCTCCTCCTCGCCGACGAACACGAGGTTGCAGGCGTTGAGGAAGTCGTACCCGCTGGTGCCGTCGACGGCCCAGTCGGCGGGGAGCGACTCCCCTTCCCCGAGGATCTTCTCGGCGACGACGTAGAGCGGCCCGCGGCCCCCTTCGGCGATGACCCGGTCGAGCGCCTCGAGCGCCTCGGCCCGGGCGGCGGGGCTGACCGGGCCGCCGTCGGCGGCGGCGAGGCGGTCCACCAGGTAGCGCTCCTGGAGGTCCTTGAAGTAGCGGGTCGGGGCGTAGAGCCCGTCGGGGTGGTCGACCCGCAGGCCGCAGTTGCGGACCGACGCGAGGAGGCGGAACGTGACCTGGTGGGTCGCCTCGAAGACGTCGGGGTCCTCGATCCGGATGGCCGCCAGCTCGTTGACGTCGAAGAACCGCCGGTAGTTGATCTCGTCCATCGCGACGAGCCAGAAGGCGGGCCGGTACGACTGGTCGGAGATCAGGCGGTCGATCGCGTCGAAGCTCTCCGACTGGCCGACCCGGCCGTTGTACCGGTCGACCGCACCGGCGACGGCCCCGCGGACCTCGGGCGAGGCGGCGACGAGGTCGGCCAGGCGCCGCTTGATGATCGCCACCTCCCGGTAGCGCTCGGCCTGCCGCTCCTCGGCCAGCCCCGTCCGGGGGGGGAGGTGGTGCAGCGCCGTGAGGATGCTCCGGTACTCCAGGACGTGGTCGTGGTCGTCCCCCAGGCGCCGGGCGAGGTCCTCGACCTGCGACGAGAGGATCGGGATGTAAGTCGTCGGCGCGACGGGGAGGGCCGTGTCGTAGTACGAGATCGAGAACGCGCCGTCGTCGTAGGCGAGCCGGAGGTGCCCGGCCTCCAGCGTCTTGCCGTACTGGTCGCCGAGGATCGGCAGGAGGACCTTGTACTCGAGGTCGGGGTTCGTCGGCCGCCAGTCGATGTCGAACGTGTCGGCGAACCGGGAGCTGGCGCCGTGCTCCAGGACGTCGCGCCACCAGGCGTTGTCGGCGTTCCCGACGGCCATGTGGTTCGGCACGATGTCGATGACCAGGCCCATCCCCCGGGCGTCGAGGTCGGCCGCCAGGCCGAGGAGCTCGGCCTCGCCGCCGAGCTCCTCGGAGACCTTCGAGTGGTCGCAGATGTCGTAGCCGTGGGGGCTCCCCTTCGTCGCCTGGAGGACCGGCGAGGAGTAGACGTCGGTGACCCCCAGCGCCTCCAGGTAGGCGACCAGGCCGCGGGCCTCCCGGAACGGGAACGAGTCGCGGAACTGGAACCGGTACGTCGCGCCCGGCACGTGCCGCCCTGCGATCAGCGACCCGACGAGGGTCGCGGCGTCGGGGCGGTTCCTGAGTTCAAGTGCCTTTTTTTTTTCGGGCCCGACGACCACGCCGAGCTTGTCGCCGAGTTCCAGGAACATCTCGACCCAGCGGGCGGCGGCCGGGTCGCGTGCCGAACGCTCCGCGGCCTCGTCGAAGGCGCGGCCCCGGACGTCGAAGTAGACGTTCTGGGCGGTCCAGAGGTTGCTCTCGAAGGGGAGCTCGCCGGCGAGTTCGACGCCGGCGAGGAGCGTGGCCAGCGGCTCCAGTTGTTCGGGCTGGGCGGCCCAGCGCTGGGCGGCCCGGTCGAGCATCTTGGTGAGCTTGAAGCCGAGCGCCTTGCCGTCCATCGGCAGACCCCAGGTCTTCGCCTCGTCGACGAGGAACCGGATCTGCTCGAAGTCGGGGTCGTCGTCCTTGAACGCCCAGCGGAGGTCGGAGTTGAAGAGGACCTCGGCGGTCGCCTGCAGGGGCATCGGGATCGGCACGGAGAGGTGCTGGAGGAACCGCATCAGCGGGAGGTTCGTGTCGAACGACCGCTGGTACATCTCGGTCATCTCGTCCAGCCGGTCGCGCAGCAGCTTCTTGAGGACCTGCCGCTGGAGGTCGCGGAAGAGTGAGGCGATCGAGTACCCGGCCTCGCCGAAGGACCGGTCCATGATCCGGAGGAGCTGCGGGGTGTCGACCCGCGCGAACGCCTCGGCGAGCTTGTCGCGGGTCTCGGCGAAGGCGGGGTCGCCGGGGTACGGGGTCACCCCGGCGTTGACGTTGTGGTCGCCGAGGTGGAGCGCGGCGTAGGCGAAGTCCCAGCCCTCCAGGGTGACGTCGGAGTGCAGCCGGGCGTGGCCGACCACCAGCTTGATCTTGCCGGCCTCGTGCTGCCCGGCGGCCTCCTGGATGATGTCGTAGCAGAAGACCCGCGAGGTCTCCTCGAACGACTGGAAGAGGGAGGCGACGGCGTAGTGCGCGGCGATGTTCCGGAAGTTGATCCGGGCCGGCCGGACGTACTTCTCATAGACGTCGCGGCCGGTCTTGTGGAGCTTCGGGACGTTGCTGGGGGCGCGTCCCAGCGCCTCCAGGAAGGCCGGCTCCAGTTCCGCGCCGGTGGTCTCGGAGGCGAGCTGGATCATCCTGCCGGCGTACATCAGGATCTGGACCGTCTCGATGCCGGAGATCTCGTCGAAGAACCAGCCGCAGCTGGTGTACATCAAGAGGGCGAACCGCTGCATCTCCAGGAGCTTGATCGCCCGGACCCGGTCGTCCTCCCCCAGGGTGCGGCGGGAGTGCCGGGCGAAGAAGGCGTCGATCGACCCGGGGGAGCGGTCGAGGATGACGTCGATATAATCGTTCCGGGCGGCCCAGGGGTTCTTCAGGAGCTCACCGGCGTGCTCCTCGAAGAGGGGCCCCGCCGCGTCCCGGGCGCCGTCGAGCGCCGCGCGGAGCGGCCCCCGCCACTCCTGCTGCCAGCCCGCCTTGCCGGAGTTGCAGCCGCAGTTCGACCGCCAGCGCTCGACCCCGTGGACGCAGCTCCACGACGAGTTGTCGTGGATCTCGGCCTCGAACTGGGGGGGGTGGAGTTCCAGGAACTCGCCGTAGATCGTCAGCGTGACGCCGGGGGTGGCCGAGAGCTGGTCGAGCGCGTAGGCCAGCGCCATGTCGCCGTGGGCGTGGTGGTGGCCGTACGACTCGCCGTCGGTCGCGATGTGGACGAGCTGCGCCCCCTTCCGATCGTCGGAGAAGGCCGAGGTCAGCCGGCCCGCCAGGGCCTCGCCGCGGATCAAGAGCCGTTCGAACGCGACCGCCTGGGAGACCGGTCCGTCGTAGAAGAAGAGGGCGATCGATCGCCCCGAGGGGAGCTTCTGGACGTAGGCGACCGAAGGGTCGACCCGCCCGCCGCCGACGTCCGTCCACGCCTTCGCGCCCAGCGGGCGGACCCGGGCCGCCTGGCCGGGGGCGAGCACGGTGAACTTGATCCCCTGCTCCGCCAGGACCTCCAGGGTGGCGACGTCGGCCGCCGTCTCGGCGAGCCACATCCCCTCCGGCTCCCGGCCGAACCGCCGCCGGAAGTCGTGGACCCCCCAGACGACCTGCGAGACCTTGTCCTCGCGGTTCGCCAGGGGCATGATGATGTGATTGTAGACCTGGGCCAGCGCCGGGCCGTGGCCGCCGAACCGCTCGCGCCCCTCGCGGTCGGCGTCGAGGACCCGCTGGTAGACGTCCGGCGCGTTCCCCTCGAACCAGGCCAGCAGGGTCGGCCCGAAGTTGAAGCTGATCCGCGAGTAGTTGTTCATCAGCCGGGAGATCCGGCCCCCCGAGTCGAGCACCCGCGCTACCGAGTTCGGCCCGTAACACTCCGCCGTGATCCGCTCGTTCCAGTCGTGGAACGGGTAGGCCGAGTCCTGGAGCTCGACCATCTCCAGCCAGGGGTTCTCGCGGGGGGGCTGGTAGAAGTGGCCATGGATGCAAACGTAGCGGCTCACGGTGCTTGGTTCCTCTCGGTTCAGGACGTCCGGGCGAAGGCCGCGAACGACCTCGGGGGCACGATGAGCGGGGCGCCCTCGCCGGCGGCGACGGACGCGGGGAGGGTCGCCCCGGGGCCGCCCCAGCGGGCGTCGGAAGAGTCGATCAGTTTCCGCCAGGGGCCGTCGGCGGGGACGTGGATCGGGGCGGAGTCGGCCGCGCCCAGGTGGAAGACGATCCGGACGGCCGACCCGGGCCCGCCCCGGAGGACGTCCAGCAGCGGGCCGTCGGGCGCGACCGAGACCTCGCGCGGCCCGCCCCGGCAGCCCAGCGCGGGGACCCCCCGGCGGAGCCCGAGCAGCTCCCGGTAGAGGGCCTGAAGCGCCCGCCCCTCGGCGGTCGCGCCGGCGGGGTCGATGGCCGACTTGCGGAAGGTCGCCTCGTCCTGCGGGTCGGGGACCTCCCCCTGCCAGGCGAAGTAAGAGAACTCCTCGCGGCGGCCGTTCCGGACGGCCTCGACGAGGGCGGGGTCGCCGTGGCTGACGAAGTAGAGGAACGGGGCGGTCTCGCCGTACTCCTCCCCCATGAACAGCATCGGGACGAACGGCGAGAGGGCCACCAGCCCGGCGGAGAGCCGGAGCCCGGCGGCGTCGGTCAGCGTCGAGAGCCGGTCGCCCCGCGCCCTGTTCCCGACCTGGTCGTGGTTCTGGGCGCAGACGACGAACCGCCAGGGCTCCAGGCCGGTCGGGTCGTTGCCGTGCCTCCGGTCGCGGTGCTTCGAGTAGCGGCCCGCGTAGACGTAGCCGTCGCGGTAAGCGTCGGCGAGGTCTTCGACCGAGCCGAAGTCCTCGTAATAGCCGTCGACCTCGCCGGTCAGGAGGCTGTGCAGGGCGTGGTGGTACTCGTCGCTCCACATCGCGTCGAGGCCGTGGCCGCCGGCCGCCGGGGGGTCGACCATCCGGGTGTCGTTCAGGTCGCTCTCGGCGATCAGGAGGAACCGCCGGCCGCTGTCGGCCGACCGGGCGGCGGCGAGGTCGGCCAGCTCGGCGAGGAGGTGGTAGGCCGAGAAGTCCTTGATCGCGTGGACGGCGTCGAGCCGGAGGGCGTCGATGTGATAATCGGTCTGCCACATGAGCGCGTTGGCGAGGAAGAAGGCGCGGACGGCGTCGCTCCCCGGGCCGTCGAAGTTCAGGGCGTCGCCCCAGGGGGTCCGGTACTGGTCGGTGAAGTAGGGGCCGAACTCGCGGAGGTAGTTCCCCTCGGGGCCGAGGTGGTTGTAGACCACGTCGAGGACGACCGCGAGCCCCCGGGCGTGGCAGGCGTCGACGAACCGCTTCAGCCCGTCGGGGCCGCCGTAGCTCGCCTGCACGGCGAACGGGTAAGCGCCGTCGTACCCCCAGTTCCGCGAGCCGGGGAACTGGGCCACGGGCATCAGCTCGACCGCGGTCACCCCCAGGTCGACGAGCCGGTCGAGCCCCTCGATCGCCGAGTCGAACGTCCCGCCGGGGGTGAACGTCCCGACGTGCAGCTCGTAGATCACGTAGTCGGCCAGCTCGGGGCCGTTCCAGCCGGCGTCGGTCCAGGCGAAGTCGTCCCCGACGACCTCGGAGGCGGCGTGGACCCCCTCGGGCTGCGACCGGGAGGCCGGGTCGGGCCGGTCGCGCCCCTCGCCGATGTCGAACAGGTAGCGGTCCCCCGGCGAGACCCCTTCGACGACCGCCGAGTGGTACCCCGGGGGCCCCGGCTCCATCGGGATCGTCCGGCCGTCGCGGGGGAGCTTGAGCCCGACGGAGGGGACCGCCGGCGCCCAGACCAGGAACCGGCAGGCCCCGGGCGCCGTGAAGGTGGCCCCGACTTCCGGGGGGGGTGTCGTACTCGGCATGTCTTGGGAAGCCTCGCGCCTCGAACGGTGCGTCACCAGGTGTCGTCGCCCTTCGTCGAGAGCGGGGCGGCCCGCCGACAATGGCGGGCGACGCCCCCAAGCCTAACGGCCCGCACCTCGGTAGGAAAGGGCGGAACCCGATCCCCGCCGCCAGGTTCGATCCGAACAGGCGGCGGGGGGGGCGATCACCGGCCCGAGAACGCCCGCGCTTGACGCCCGTTCTGAGCAATTCGCGTGCCGACGACGGGTCAGGCCGCCTCGGGGTCCTGCCGCCGCTCGCGGTCCTGCTGAACCTTGAGCGCCCGGCGGAGTGCCTGGCTGACCGGCTGGCCGGTCGGCCTCTTGCTCCGGACGGTGACCGTCGTGCCGTCCCCCAGGTCGATCACGACGGCGGCCGGCGCGGCCGGACGGCCGGGACCGGTCCGGGCGGCCCGCACCGCCGCGGCCACCTCCGAACGGCTCAGGCCGGAGGTCACGGCCTCGTTGGCGAGTTCGGCCTGCGCCTCGGGGGCGTCGAGCTTCGCGATCTCGGCCGCCGCCGAGGGGGCCAGTGCCCCCTGCTCCACCTGCGACCGCACGGCCTCGGGCAGGCCCAGCAGCGCCAGCGACCGGCCGACCGACGTCTGGTGGACCCCCAGCTCGGCGGCCAGTTCGGTCATCGTCCACCCCTTCGCGTCCATCAGGCGCTGATAGGCGCGGGCCTGCTCGACCGGCTTGAGGTCGTCGCGCAGCGCGTTCTCGACCAGGGCCAGGGCGAGCCGGTCGTCGGCGGAGAGGGCCCCTTCGTGGATCACGCACTGGAGCTCGGCCAGGCCGGCGAGCCGGGCCGCCCGCCAGCGCCGCTCGCCGGCCAGGATGACGTAGGCCCCCCTCCCCTCGTCCCAGCGGACCCGGATCGGCTGGAGCTGGCCGCGCGTCCGCAGGCTATCGGCCAGGCGTCCCAGCGCCTCGGGGTCGAACTCCTCGCGGGGCTGGTCGGGGTCGCGCTCGATCCGGTCGACCTCGACCCAGGCGGACGACCTGTCGCCCCGGACCCCGGCCAGCCGGGCGGGCCGCCCGACGGCCTGCGAGGGGTCCATCCCGGGGGGGAAGACCGACGGCCGGGCCCCCAGGGTCGCGGCCCGCCGGACCTCGTCTTGCTTGCCCATCAGGCCACCCCCTTCCGGGCCCGGTCGTCCGCCTGCACCGTGCAGGTCCCCAGGGCGTCGAGCCGCCCGAGGACCTCCACGGCCAGCGCGGCGAGCGCCTTGGCGGTCGCCGACCGGGGCTTGTACCACGACAGCGGCGTGTGGTTCATCGTCGCCTCGGGGAGGTCCACGGCGTGCGGCACCCGGGTGTCGAAGACGGTCGCGCCGTAGGTCTCGCGGAGGAGCTGGTCGTAGGTCTGGTGGACGACCTTCCGGGCCGCGAACATCGAGATGATCACGCCGAGGGTCGCCAGCCGGGGGTTCACCGTCGCCCGGACGAGGTTGATCGACCGCTCGACCGCCGCGAGCCCCTGCACGCCGTAGTCCTCGGGCTGCACGGGGATGATGAGGGCGTCGGAGGCGGCGAGCGCCGCCCAGGTCGCCATGTAGAGGTTCGGGGGGCAGTCGACCAGGACCACGTCGTAACGCGGGCCGAGGACGGCCATCAGCTCGACCAGGGCGACCTGCTCCCCCCAGGGCCGGGCGTGCGGCTCGGCGAGGTTGAACCGGGCCGAGTGCTCGGTGTTGGGGAGGAGTTCCAGGTTCGGGAACCCGAGCGTGAGGACGAGTTCCTCGGCCGGGACGGGCTCCCCGGAGTAGACCGCCGCCAGCGACGCCTCGGGGGCCAGGGCCAGGGCCGCCTCGCTACCGAGCGCCCCCTGCGTGAGCGACGCCTGGGGGTCGTTGTCGACGAGCAGGACCCGCCGCCCCGACCGGGCGAGCGCCCCCCCGAGGTGGAAGGTCGTGGTGCTCTTCCCCACGCCCCCCTTCTGGTTCAACAGTGTGACGACCGCCATGATTCTGAGCCTCCCCGGGACCACCTGCACCGTGCAGGCCCGGTCGCGCCGGGCCCTTCCCTGTGCTTGGAATGATCGGGTGCCCGTCGCCCCGCGCATGAGGCCGACGCCCCCCGCCGACGGACGTCTCTCCTCGGGACCGCTCCACCTCCGAGTGTCGCCCGGCCCGACGCCCCGCCTGCACCGTGCAGGTCGTCGGACCGCGTGCCGCCCCGCCTGCACCGTGCAGGTCGTCGGGCCGTCGGACCGCGTGCCGCCCCGCCTGCACCGTGCAGGTCGTCCCACGGCCCCTCGGCGTCAGGGCCTGCCGACCGGCACGCCGCCGCCGGCGGGGGCCTGGCCGAGACCCTGGCCGGGGGGCCGGAGCGGTCCCGAGCCGGGGGGCCGAAGCGTCCCGACCTCGACCGACTCCTCGACCAGTTCCAGCCCCTCGATCGCGACCTCGGCCCGGCGGAGTTCCAGCAGTTCTTCCAGGTACTTGATGAACGCCATCCCGTAGGCCGACCGCGACGACTGGACCCGCGAGAAGCTCGCGTCCTCTTCGCGGAAGCTCTTGTAGTAAAGGTCGAAGGCACGCCGGGCGCGGGGGAGGATCGAGTCCCGGTAGCGGCCGACGTTCACCAGGCTGGTCTGGTAGTGGTTGAAGTCGCGGGCGAGCCGCTGCTGGAGGTTGAGCCGGACCCGGCCGACGTCGCGGCTCAGCTCGTCGAGGCCGCCGCGGGCGGTCCGGATGTTGCCCCGGTTGCGGTCCCAGATGGGGAACTCGACGTAGACCCGGGTGTACCCCGTCGTCTGGCCGCTGACCGGGTCGTGCCCGGCCCCCGCCCGGACGATCAGGTCGGGGATCGGCTCGCGCCGGGCGCGGTCCAGGGTCAGCTCGGCGCGGCGGACCTGCAGCGCGGCGATCCGCAGTTCCGGGCTCTCCTGGAGGAGTCGGTCGAGGTCACGCGCCCAGTCCCGTTCGGGGGTCTCGCCGTCGAGCCGGCCGGCGAGGGGGACGGGCGACATGTCGGGGGTCCCGAGGAACGCGGCGAACTCGCGCCAGGTGTTCACGTAGCGCTGGCGGAGCTGTTCGAAGTCGAGCTTCATCTGCTCGGCCTCGTTCTCGGCGGTCAACAGGTCGGCCTCCGACGCGTGGCCCGTCCCGACCTTCTCGCGGGTCGCGGCCACCACCTCGTCGGCGAGCCGGTTCAGCCCGGCCCGGAGGTCGAGCTGCTCCTGCTGTGAGACGACCTGGAGGAACCGCATCCGGACGCCGTTGCGGACCAGCATCTCCTCCTGGGAGACGGCCACCCGGGCACTCTCGGCCTCGACCTCGAACCGGGCCCGGTCCACCCGGAGCTTGCCCCCGATCACGATCGGCTGCTGGACGTAGCCCTGCTGGGTGCCGGCCGTCCCCTCGTCCCCCAGGCTCGACGCGTTCCAGATCAGCAAGGGGTTCGGGTACGCCCCCGCCTGAACGGCCCGGCCGTACGCCTGTTCGAGGCGGTCCCTCGCCTGCGCGAGCGTCGGATTCTGGTCGACCGCGATCCGCTCCAACGTGTCGAGCGTCAGGGGGCCGCCGGCCCCCGTGGGGCCCCCGGGGGCCGCCGCCGCCTCGATCGGGGCCGCGGTTCCGGGCGGACCGGGGGGCTGCCCCGCGCCGGCCCGGACCGCGCCGGCACAGGCGCAACCCAGCAACAGTGATCGGCCGACCTTCACGAACGTCATCTCGTCGTCCCCGCCGGTCGCCCGGGTCCGTCGCGACCCGAACGACGGTCGATGGGTTCGTTTCGTCAAAACCAGGACCTGCACGGTGCAGGTCGCCGGGGGCGAGACGACAACGGTCCCGTCGGTGCCCACGCCGCGGCCCTCCGAACCCTCCGTCGCCCGCCGTTGCGGCCGGGGTCCATTTACTTACAATCGGCACCGGCGGCGGTGGGGTCCGCACGATCCCGCGAAAAATGCGGGATCGTCCCGATCTGACGCGAAATCCGGTCGGACCGAGTCTCCCGCCGCCCGGAGACAGATGGGCCCCGACCCGGCCGGTCTGTCCCCGACCGTCGCGCCGCGCGACATTCGGCCCCCCGCCCAACGACCTGCACGGTGCAGGTGGTCGTCGCACGGCGCGACAGACGCCCCTCACTGACCCCGACCTGCACGGTGCAGGTGGTCGTTGCTCGGCGCGACAGCCTCGACTCGGTTACCCCGACCTGCACGGTGCAGGTGGGTTCGTCCCCCCGGCCTGCACGGTGCAGGTCGGGGGTCGGCGGCGATTCCGTGGACGGAAAGTGCCGGGCGATCGATGGTACTCCGGGGGACTGCGCGGCGCGCGGCCCGCCGCAGGAACGCACCCGGAATCACGAGAGAATCCACCGATGAGCAAGAACGACGAGGGCGGCGCGGGGCAGGGGGGCGGGCTCTATTACATGCCGGTCGTCGCCGTGCCGGTCGACCTGATCGACCCCGACCCGGAGCAGCCCCGGAAGGAGTTCGACGAGGGGGAACTCGGGCGCCTGGCGGGGAGCCTCGCCACGCTCGGACAGCTCCAGCCGATCACCGTCGTCCGCACGCAGGACCCCAGGCGGTTCCGGGTCGTCTTCGGCGAGCGCCGGTGGCGCGCGGCCGTCCGGGCGGGGCTGCCGACCGTCGACGCCCTGATCCTCGACGGGCCCCTCGGACGCGACGCCGCCCGGGAGATCCAGATCGTCGAGAACGCCGTCCGGGCCGACCTCAATCCCCTCGACGAGGCGACCGCGTTCCGCGCCCTGATGGACGCGAAGGGGTGGGTGGCCAGGGAACTCGCCGAACGCATCCACGTCCACCCCACCACCGTCACACGTGCGTTGAAGCTGCTCGACCTCAACGGACCGCTCAGGGAAGGGGTCAAGGGGGGGAAGGTCGCCGCGCGGACCGCCCTCGCCGTGAACAAGGTCGACGACGAGGGACGCCGGGCCGCCCTCACCGCCCGAGCCGTCGCCGGCCGGCTCACCGCGACCGAGGCCGAGGCCGCGGCCGTCGGCCCGACGCCCGCCACGCGCGTCGGCTCCCGGACCGTCATCCCGGTCCGCGACGGCCGGATCGTCTTCGAACTCGGCGCCCACCCCCCCGGCCGCCAGGCGCTCCTCGACGCCGCCCTCGAAGCCGTCGCGGCGCTCGCCGCCTCGCCTTCCTGAACTCCCCGTTCGGTGATTCTGACCGACCCGTTCCGGGCTTCACGTTCCCTTAAGGTTGCCACCATACAATCAGGCAACGGGCGGCGGGGAGGTCCGTCCCCCCCGCCGCCGGGTCGTGCCTCGATTCAGAAAACTGTCAGGGACGCGAAGGGAGAATCCGGATGCGAGCGACCGGGATCAAGATCAAGGGGCGCTGGGGGGTCTTGCCGGCCCTCGGCCTGGCGATCCTCACGCCGTTGACGTCGGCCTCGGCGCAGCCCCCCGAGGGGCCCCCTCC
>LNFM01003883.1_pt1 | contig 28573 bp, 24 predicted proteins | sample 596031 | NCBI WGS metagenome assembly LNFM01 (sample SAMN04254537, study PRJNA301005) | activated carbon metagenome | isolation source: dual media filters at the Ann Arbor, Michigan drinking water treatment plant | place: USA: Ann Arbor
GCGTGAAGGACGCAAAACGGCTCGCCGCGACACGGGTAGCTCGAACCGTTGGCGCAAACCGTATCGCACCTCCGGCGGGGATGTTTGGGAACAGGTGAAAGTGTAAGGCGGTCAGGCGGCCAGATCGTCCAGCGTGACGTTCAGCGCGTCGGCCAGCGCGCGAAGCGTTGCGAGCGACCCTTGTTTCCGACCCGTCTCAAGCTCGGCCACGGTGACGCGGTTGACGCCGGCCTTTTCCGCAAGGGCGGCCTGGGTCAGGCCACGCAGGTCGCGGTAGACGCGCAGGGGGCTTTCGCCTTCGAGGAGACGGTTGGCGAAGGCGGCGGGGATCAGTTCGTCTTCGCCTGTGGCCAGTAGTGCCGTGGCGCGATCATGGACCTGCAGATCGGCCAAGTCCTCGGCGGCGGCGAGGAGGCGGTCGTATTCGGCGCGGGGAATGGTGACCAGTTCGTTCATTGCAAATCCTTTCAGTCGTAGATACCGCCGCGTGGGCCGATATCCAGAATGGCGAGCACGTTCCCCTGGTCGTCCATGATGACCCGCCAGTCGCCGACGCGAAGCCTGATACCGGCGCGGACCCGCAACGCCTTCACGTTGTTGGCCTGTGAGGCGGGGTCGGCCGCATAGGCCATTATCTTCGAGCGGATCAGCGTGGCGGTGTTCACTGGCATTCGGCGCAAGGCCCGGATCGCGGCCCTAGTGTAGCTGACCTGCTTCATGATGTAGCTTTAAGCTACGTCGCCGTGGAAGTCAAGCAGATTGTCGCCGAGAGCTACATCGGAAATGCAAGGTGCGCTGCAGCGCACCCTATGATCTTCAGGGCGTCTGGTCCTAGAGCTCCGGGTAGATCGGGAAGCGCTGGCAGAGGGCCTCGACCTCGGCTTTCACCTTGGCCTCGACGTCACCGTTGCCGTCTTCGCCGTTGGCGGCCAGGCCTTCGGTCACTTCGATGATCCAGCGGCCGATCTGGCGGAACTCGGGTTCACCGAAGCCGCGCGTGGTGCCGGCGGGGGTGCCAAGGCGAACGCCGGAGGTGATGGTCGGCTTTTCGGTGTCGAAGGGGATGCCGTTCTTGTTGCAGGTGATGTGGGCACGGCCGAGGGCCTTTTCGGTGGCGTTCCCTTTCACGCCCTTCGGCCGCAGGTCGACGAGCATCAGGTGCGTGTCGGTGCCGCCGGTGACGATGTCGAGGCCGCCCTTCATCAGCTCATCCGCGAGCGCCTGGGCGTTCTTGATGACCTGGGCCTGGTAGGTCTTGAATTCGGGGCGCAGCGCTTCGCCAAAAGCCACCGCTTTCGCGGCGATGACGTGCATCAGGGGGCCGCCCTGGATGCCGGGGAAGATGGCCGAGTTGACCTTTTTGGCGATGTCTTCGTCGTTCGTCAGGATCATGCCACCACGCGGGCCGCGCAGGGTTTTATGGGTGGTGGTGGTGGCGACATGGGCGTGAGGGAAGGGGCTGGGGTAGAGGCCCGCGGCTACGAGGCCCGCAAAGTGCGCCATGTCGACGAGGAGGTAGGCGCCGACGCTATCCGCGATCTCGCGCATGCGGGCGAAGTCGATGATGCGGGGGATGGCAGAGCCGCCGGCGATGATGAGCTTCGGCTTGTGTTCAGTCGCGAGCTGCGCGAGCTGGTCATAATCCAGCGTCAGGTCCTGCTTGCGGACGCCATACTGGACGGCGTGGAACCACTTGCCGGACTGGTTCGGCGCGGCCCCGTGGGTCAGGTGGCCACCGGCGTCGAGCGACATGCCAAGGATGGTGTCGCCGGGCTTGATCAGCGCCTGGAACACGCCCTGGTTGGCCTGGGAGCCGGAGTTCGGCTGGACGTTGGTGAAGCCGCAGTTGAAGAGCTTGCAGGCGCGCTCGATCGCCAGGTTTTCGGCGATGTCCACATACTGGCAGCCGCCGTAGTAGCGCTTGCCCGGATAGCCCTCGGCGTATTTGTTGGTCATGACGGAACCCTGCGCCTCCATCACGGCGCGGGAGACGATGTTTTCCGAAGCGATCAGCTCGATCTCGTGGCGTTGGCGGCCAAGTTCCTGGGTGACGGCGCCGAAAAGTTCGGGGTCGCGCGAGGACAGGGGTTCGGTGAAGAAGCCGGTGTCGCGGTGGGAAGCGTTCATCGTCCTGATCCTCTGGTGCTGAGTGTGCGGGGCTATTTAGAGCATGGGGGGCAGTCGGGAAAGGCAGGAAAGCGACATCTCCTGCGGTCGGTGCGAAATAATGTTACGCGGGGGAAACCGGGGGCGTGTATCGGAAACCGGGCTTGAGTTCCGGGGCAGGGACAGCAACAGTGCGCGGCAGGTTGTCGGAGGGCAGGCGTGCGGATCAGGTTCACGGCATCGAAGGCCCCGGCAGCGGTGGCGGCGCATGCGGCGCTGACGGCGCAGTATGGCCAGGCGGATGTGCGGGTGGCCGAGGTGATCGTGGCGCTTGGGGGTGACGGGTTCATGCTGCAGACGCTGCACGCGGCGCATGGCCAGCGGTTGCCGGTCTACGGGATGAATTGCGGGACCATCGGCTTCCTGATGAACGCCTATGCGGTCGAGGACCTGCCGGAAAGGCTGGCGGCGGCGGAAGAGACGGTGATTCATCCCTTGGCGATGCGGGCCGAGAATGCGCGGGGCAAGGTCACCGAGGCCTTGGCGATCAACGAGGTGTCCTTGCTGCGGCAGGGCCCGCAAGCGGCGAAGCTGCGGGTTTCCATTGACGGTCGGGTGCGGCTGCCGGAGCTTGTCTGTGACGGGGCGCTGGTGGCGACGCCGGCGGGATCGACCGCCTACAACTACTCCGCCCACGGGCCGATCCTGCCGATCGGGTCGGATGTGCTGGCGCTGACGGCGATGTCGGCGTTCCGGCCCCGGCGCTGGCGGGGGGCGCTGTTGCCATCATCGGCGGTGGTGCGGTTTGATGTGATCGAGGCCGAGAAGCGGCCGGTGATGGCGGATGCCGACAGCCGGTCCTCGGTGCGGGACGTGACCAGCGTCGAGGTTCGGTCCGAGCCCACAGTCCGGCATCGGTTGCTGTTCGACCCCGGGCACGGGCTGGAGGAACGGCTGATCGGCGAGCAGTTCGTCTAACGCACCGTCAGCCTGCCTTTGCGCTCCACGCCTCGATCTTGCGGTAGAGGGTAGAGGGCGAGACGTCCAGCACGCGGGCTGCCTTTGGGATCGAGCCGCCGTGGATTGCCAGAGTGGCTTCGATCAGGCGGCGTTCGGCCTCGGCCAGGGGCAGGCCCAAAAGGCTGTCGGCGGTCAGCGCATCGGGCGAGGCGAGGACAGCGGGTGCCATCTCGCCGGGGTTACCCTCATCGGCAAGGCCGGGTGGGAGCATTTCAGGGGTGACCCAGCCGCCCTGGTTCAGAACCACCACGTTGCGCATGACGTTCAAAAGCTGACGGACATTGCCGGGCCAGGGCAGCGATTGCATCAAGGTCCGGGTTGTCGGGTCCAGGCCTTGGAAGTCCCGGCCCTCTTCCTGCGCGAACCGGGTCAGCGCGGCCTCGGCGATTTCGATCACGTCCTGGCCCCGGTCGCGGAGCGGTGGCATGTGGATCGGCACGACGTACAGCCGGTAATACAGGTCCTCGCGGAAATGGCCGCGACGGACGGCATCCAGCGGGTCGCGGTTCGTGGCACAGACGATGCGGACGTTGACCTTGCGGGGGCGGGTCGCGCCGACCGGCTGGACGGTCGAGGTCTGCAGGAAGCGCAGAAGCTTGGTTTGCAGGGCCGGGGCCATTTCGCAGATTTCGTCCAGGAACAGGGTCCCGCCATCGGCGGCGGTTGCCGCGCCCTGCTTGTCCGAAATCGCGCCGGTGAAGCTGCCCTTCATGTGGCCGAAGACTTCGGATTCCAGCAGGTCCTGCGGGATCGCACCGCAGTTCAAGGCGATGAAGGGACCAGAGGCGCGGTTGGAATTGGCGTGGATCGCGAGCGCGCAAAGTTCCTTGCCGGTGCCGCTTTCGCCAGTGATGAAGACGGTGGCCATCGACTTTGCCACCGAGCCGATGGTGGAATGGATACGCCGCATCGCCTCGGACCTGCCGATGAAGCCCGAGCCTTCGGCGACCTCGGCGGGATCCTTGGCCTGTGTGGCCGAGCCCGGTTCGGACTTGGCGGTGTCGCGCAGGTTCGCTTCGGCCAGCGCGTTCTGGACCGCCGACAGAAACCGCCCCTCGTCGAACGGCTTGACCAGAAAGTCATGCGCGCCGGCCCGCATCGCCTCGACCGCGCGGTTGACCGAACCGTTGGCGGTGATCGCGATGACCCGCGTTTCCGGCTGCAGCGCCTGGATCTCGCGCATCAGTTCAAGCCCGTCGCGGTCGGGCAGGATCAGGTCCAAAAGCACCACCATCGGCCGATGCGCGCGGAACTGCTGCAACCCGTCCTCGGCGGTTCCGGCAACGGCGACGCGGTGGCCGGCGGTCGCCAGGATCGACCGGTAGACCATTTGCAGCGACATGGTGTCTTCGACAAGCAGCACCGACGGCCGCGAGATGGGGTTCGCACTTTTCATCGCACACCTCCGGTCGAGGGTCGGGTCTCGCGGACCAGCTGGATCAGGCTGGCAAGCTCGGCATCCAGGGCGGGCATCAGGTCATCGACGGCATCCCGGTCCTGGCCATGGGCGATGGCGTTCAGGCTTTCCGCCATGATCTGCAACGACAGGGCGCCCACGGACCCCGATAGCGAGATCAGGACGTGACTGCCTTCCCGAAGCGCCTTCCAGTCCTGCATCGCGGCCCCGTCGATCAGCTTGTCCTGCGTCGCGGTCAGATCTTCGGTCAGGCGCGCAAGCAGTTCCACGGCAAGGTCGGGGCCGGTGATTTCCAGAAGGTGGCTTAGACGCGAGGGGTCAAAGTCCATCAGGCCGATGGATCCTTGCGACCGGGGTTCGGCAAGTCCCGCAGCGGTCTGTTCAATCAGGAACAGCGCCGCCTGTTCATCGGGCGAGCCGAGATGCGGGCGCAAAGCCTCGATTGCCTGACGGAGGTCCGCCAGCGCTTTCGATTTTCCACCCATCAGCGTCACGACAGAATCGTCCCGAAATGCGAAAACTGGCTTTGCATAATGCAACAGGTGCCGCAAATTGTGGCGCCTGTCCAGTTTTCTTCACGTTAGCCGCGAGCGAGGCCCAGTGTTTTCAACGCAAGGGTAATCTCGTCCAGGATCGCGGGATCGTCGATGGTGGCGGGCATCTTCCAGGGCTGGCTGTCGGCAATCTTGACCATGGTGCCGCGCAGGATCTTGCCGGACCGGGTCTTGGGCAGGCGGTCCACGACGACGGCGCGCTTGAAATCGGCGACGGGGCCGATCTGGTCGCGGACCAGTTTCACGCATTCCTTGACCACCTCTTCATGCGGGCGGTTGGACCCCTTGTTGAGGCAGAGGAAGCCCAAGGGCGACTGGCCCTTCAGGTCGTCGGCCACCCCGATTACCGCACATTCCGCGACGTCCTTGTGGGCGGCCAGCACCTCCTCCATCGCGCCTGTGCTTAGGCGGTGGCCTGCGACGTTGATGACGTCATCGGTGCGGGCCATGATGTAGAGGTAGCCGTCGGCGTCGATGTAGCCCGCATCGCCGGTCTCATAATAGCCGGGGAAATGGGCGAGGTAGGATTTGCGGAAGCGATCCTCGGCGTTCCACAGCGTCGGCAGGGTGCCGGGGGGGAGCGGCAGCTTGATCGCGATGGCGCCCAGGGTGCCGGGGCTGACGGCATGGCCGCCTTCGTCGAGGACCTGCACGTCGAAGCCGGGCATGGCGACGGAAGGCGAGCCGATCTTGACCGGCAGGTGTTCGATCCCCAGCGGGTTGGCGGCGATGGCGTAGCCGGTTTCGGTCTGCCACCAGTGGTCGATCACCGGGACGTTCAGGTGCCTTTGCGCCCAGTGGATCGTGTCGGGGTCGGCGCGCTCTCCCGCCAGGTAGAGGGCGTTCAGGGTGGGGAGTTTTGGGACCATCTTCCCTTCGGGGTCGTCGCGTTTGATGGCGCGAAGGGCGGTGGGGGCGGTGAAGAAGGCGCGGACCTTGTGTTCGTTGATCACGCGCCAGAAGGCGGCGGCGTCCGGGGTGCCGACGGGCTTGCCTTCGTAGACGACGGTGGTGCAGCCGGCAATCAGCGGGGCGTAACAGATGTAGCTGTGGCCGACGACCCAGCCGACGTCGCTTGCGGCCCAGAAGACGTCTCCGGCCCCGCAGTTGTAGATCGCGCGCATGGTCCAGTTGAGCGCGACGAGGTGCCCGGCGGTGGGGCGGACGACGCCTTTGGGGGCTCCAGTGGTGCCGGAGGTATAGAGGATATAGGCCGGGTGGTTGCCTTCGACGGGGGTGCAGTCAGCAGGGGTGACGCCGTACTGGAATTCATGCCAGGCGACATCGCGGCCTTCGGTCAGCTTCGCGACCTCCTGCTCGCGCTGGAATATCACGCAGAAGTCGGGCTTGTGGCTGGCCTGGTCGATGGCGGCGTCGAGCAGGGGTTTGTAGTGGACGACGCGGGAGGGTTCGATCCCGCAGGAGGCTGCGATGATCGCCTTGGGGGTGCAGTCGTCGATGCGGACGGCAAGTTCATGGGCCGCAAAGCCGCCGAAGACGACGGAGTGGATGGCACCCAGGCGGGCGCAGGCGAGCATCGCCTCCAGCGCCTCTGGGACCATCGGCATGTAGATGATGACGCGGTCGCCCTTCGCGATGCCCTTGGCTTTCAGCGCGCCTGCCAGACGAGCGACGCGGTCCTGAAGCTCGGCATAGGTGATGACGTGTTTGGTGCCGGTGACCGGGCTGTCGTGGATGATCGCGGGCTGCTTGCCACGCCCGGCGATGACGTGGCGGTCGACGGCGTTCCAGCAGGTATTGACCTGGGCGTCGGTGAACCATTCGTACAAAGGGGCGCGTGAGGTATTGAGCGCCTGGGTCGGATTCTTGATCCAGTCGATCCCCCCGGCGGCGGAAAGCCAGAACCCCTCGGGGTCCTGCTGCCACTGACTGTAGACTTGTGCGTAGCTCATCGCGATCTCCCCCCGCTGATGCACTGCTGCGGTGGTATGCGATGGGATGCCGGTCGCGCAACGGTGTTACCGGTAGCAGGGTGCGGCTAATTTGCAGAATTTGCGGTATTGGGAGGCAAATATTTGCAAACTCACTGTCCGCTGCTAAGTCGTTGCCACTGGCCGAGCGTGGTTTGCAAAGGGCGGCGGAGGTTTCGAAAACTCCGCCTCGGAGCCTGCAAAGGCTCCGGTCCGATCTTCTTGAAGAAAAATCGGCCCCCGGTTCAGCCGTAATGCGCGACGGGCGTCCCCGCGATGGCGGACATGTTCAGAAGGCCGCGCGCGGTGATGGCTGGGGTCACCACATGCGCCTTGTTGCCCATGCCCATCAGGATCGGCCCGACCTCCAGCCCGCCGGCCTTGACCTTAAGGATGTTGCGGACACCCGAGGCCACTTCGGAGGAGGCGAAGACGAGGACGTTCGCCGCCCCTTCGTAGCGGGACCCTGGCAGCAGACGGTCGCGGATCGACTGGTCCAGTGCGGCGTCGAGGTTCATCTCGCCCTCGTAGGCGAAGTCGGGCTCGCGGGCGTCCAGCATCTCCAGCGCCTCGCGAATGCGGCGGGCCGAGGGGTTGTCCATGTTGCCGAACTGCGACTGGGTGCAAAGCGCGATCTTGGGTGTGATGCCAAAGCGGCGGACGTGGCGGGCTGCGCCGATCACGGTTTCCATGATCTGGTTCGGGCTCGGCTCGGAATGGACATGGGTGTCGGCGATGAAGAGGGGACCATCCTCCAGGATCATCAGCGACAGGGCCGCGACGGGGTGCAGCCCGCCGCGCGCGAGGATCTGACGGACATAGCCCAAGTGCCAGTTGAACTGGCCGAAGGTGCCGCAGATCATGCTGTCGGCCTCGTCCCGGTGCACCATGATCGCAGCGATGGCGGTAGAGTTGGTGCGCATCACGGCGCGGGCGATGTCGGGCGTCACGCCCTGCCGCGCCATCAGGTCGTGGTAGGTGCCCCAGTAGTCCCGGTAGCGGTGGTCGTTTTCCGGGTTCACCAGCGTGAAGTCGCGGCCTGGGCGGATCGGCAGACCTGCGCGTTCGCAGCGCGCCTCGACCACTTCGGGTCGACCGATCAGGATCGGCAGGTCGGTGGTTTCCTCCAGCATCGCATTGGCGGCGCGGAGGACGCGTTCATCCTCGCCTTCGGCAAAGACGATGCGGCGGGTGGCAAGCTTCGAGGCCTCGAACACCGGGCGCATGAGAAGGGCGGACTTGAAGACCGAGCCGTCCAGCTTGCGCTTGTAGGCGTCGAGGTCGTCCAGGGGCCGGGTTGCGACACCGGTTTCCATCGCGGCCTTGGCGACGGCGCTGGCGACGACGCCGATCAGGCGGGGGTCGAAGGGTTTGGGGATCAGGTAGTCGGGGCCGAAGGACAGGGTTTCGCCCCGGTAGGCGGCGGCGGCCTCGGCCGAGGTGGTGGCGCGGGCAAGTGCGGCGATGCCTTCGATGCAGGCGATTTCCATCGCGTCGTTGATCGTGGTCGCGCCCACATCCAGCGCGCCGCGGAAGATGAAGGGGAAGCAGAGGACGTTGTTGACCTGGTTCGGAAAGTCGGACCGCCCGGTGGCGATGATTGCGGTCGGGGCCACTTCGCGTACCGCGTCGGGCAGGATCTCCGGTGTCGGGTTGGCCAGCGCGAAGATGATCGGGTTCGGCGCCATCGCCTTGACCATGTCCTGCGTCAGGACACCGGGGCCCGAGAGGCCAAGGAACAGGTCGGCGCCCTTGATGACATCGGCCAGCGTCGATGCGGAGGTGCCTTGGGCAAAGGCGGCCTTCTGCTGGGTCATCTGCTCGGCCCGGCCGTGGTAGACGAGACCCTCCAGATCGCAAAGCCAGACGTTCTCGCGTTTGACCCCCAGTTTCACCAGCATTTCCAGGCAGGCGATTCCCGCTGCCCCGCCGCCGGTAGAGACGACCTTGATGTCGCCGAATGACTTGCCCGCAACGATCATCGCGTTGGTGGCGGCGGCCCCCACGACGATGGCGGTGCCGTGCTGGTCGTCGTGGAAGACGGGGATGTTCATCCGCTCACGGCACAGCTTTTCAACGATGAAGCAGTCGGGGGCCTTGATGTCCTCAAGGTTGATCGCACCGAAAGTGGGTTCCAGCGCGCAGACGATTTCCGCCAGCTTCACCGGGTCGGGTTCGTTCACTTCGATGTCGAAGCAGTCGATGTTGGCGAACTTCTTGAAGAGGACGGCCTTGCCCTCCATCACCGGTTTCGACGCCAGAGCGCCGATGTTGCCAAGACCAAGCACGGCGGTGCCGTTCGAGATCACCGCGACCAGGTTGCCGCGGCTGGTGTAGCGGCTGGCGGTTGACGGATCGGCCTTGATTTCCAGGCAGGCTTCGGCGACGCCGGGCGAGTAGGCGCGGGCCAGGTCGCGACCATTGGCCAAGGGCTTTGTCGCGCGGATTTCCAGTTTTCCGGGCTTTGGAAACTCATGATAATCCAGCGCCGCCTGCCGAGCGTTGTCGTTCCGAGCCTCGTCCATTCACCCCTCCCAGAAGATGGTTTAGTGTTAAACCACTTTCTTTCTGTCGCCAAGTTGCGGCTTTCCGCAGCCGTCTTGCAAATCGCCGTTCCGCCGATCACCATGGCCCCATAGCACGGGGAATGCCATGACGGAAACACGCGCCGAAGTAAGGTTGCCGACGAAACAGCTTCGCGACGATCTGCCGTTTTACACCAAGACGCTGGGGATGCGGCTGGACATGATCTTTCCGGCCGACAATCCGGAAGTTGCCGTCCTGTCGGGCCATGGCTTGCGGCTGCGCATCCAGAAGGGGGCGTCCGAAGCGCCCGGGACCCTGCGCATCCTGACCGACGATCCGGGGTTTGCGGGTGGGGCGAAGGTTCTGGTGGCGCCGAACGGGACGACGATCGAGATCGACGAGCTGAACCCGCCCGTTGTCACTCCGGCGACCGAGCATGCGTTTGTGGTGCGGCGATTGGCCGATCAGGCGCCCTGGGTGATCGGGCGGGCGGGGATGGAGTATCGGGATCTGATCCCGACGCGGCTGGGCGGCGCGATGATCGCCAGCCACATCCGGGTGCCGGACGGGCCGGTGCCGGACATGGTGCATTTCCACAAGGTCGGTTTCCAGCTGATCTTCTGCGTCGCGGGCTGGGTGGACGTGTTGTACGAGGACCAGGGCGATATCCGCCGCATCCATGCGGGCGACTGCTTCATCCAGCCGCCGGGCATCCGCCACAAGGTGCTCCATTCCGAGGGTGTGCAGGTGGTCGAAATTGGTGTGCCCGCAGAGCATGTCACCGAGATCGACCACGAGATGAAACTGCCGACCTCGCACTACCGGCCGGACCGGGAATGGGACGGTCAGAGGTTCGTGCACGACATCGGGGCGGAAGGGGTCTTCAAGCCCTTCCGCATCCCCGGTTTCGAGGCGCGCGATACCTCGATCATGGCGGCCACGAGGGGCGTCGCGTCGGTCATGGTTGCCCGACCGGTGGGCGAGGCACCTTGGACGGTGCATGACGGGGATATCCTCTTCACCTTTGTCATGCAGGGCGGGATGACGCTGGAGGGCGAAGGGAAGGACCCTTATCGGCTGGAGCCGGGCGATGCCTTCGTGATCCCTCCGGGCATGGCGACCTGGTATTCGGATGCGACGCCGGACCTGCAACTGCTTGAGGTGACGCTGCCCGGCAATCCGGTGACGCGCGTGGTGTGAGCCGCTTGCGGAAACGGCGGCTTCGGCCCACACTCTGACCAAATGGTCAAAAGGAGGGGCGTGATGACGCTTCTGGAGGCGGCGACGGCGGTCAGGGAACGGGCCTATGCGCCCTATTCGCGGTTCAAGGTCGGTGCGGCTTTATTGTCCACCTCGGGCGCGGTGCACGTCGGCTGCAACGTGGAAAACGTGGCCTATCCGGAAGGCACCTGTGCCGAGGCCGGGGCCATCGCGGCGATGATCGCGGCGGGGGACACCCGGATCGCCGAAGTCTGTGTCATTGCCGACAGCCCGGACCCGGTGCCACCCTGTGGCGGCTGCCGCCAGAAGATCGCGGAATTCGCGGGGCAAGAGGTGCGCGTCACGCTGTGCACCACGGACGGCAAAGAGAAGGTGATGACGGTGGCCGAACTGCTGCCCGGCGTCTTTACCGCAGCGCATATGGAACGGACATGACCGACGCCCGTCAGGTCATCGCCAAGGTGCGGGATGGGCGGAAGCCCTCGGTCGAAGAGCTGCGCTGGTTTGCGGCGGGGCTGGCCTCGGGGGCAGTGACGGATGCGCAGGCCGGGGCTTTTGCGATGGCGGTGCTATTGAAGGGCCTGTCCGAAGAGGGGCGGGTCGCACTGACGCGGGGGATGCGGGACAGCGGGAAAGTGTTGGAGTGGGACCTGCCCGGACCCGTGGTGGACAAGCATTCGACGGGCGGGATCGGGGATTGCACCTCGCTTTTGCTTGCCCCGGCGCTGGCGGTCTGCGGGGCCTATGTACCGATGATCTCGGGCCGCGGGCTGGGCCATACCGGGGGGACGCTGGACAAGCTGGAGGCGATCCCGGGGTTCCGGACGGGGCTGACCGAAGCAGCTTTGCGCAAGCAGATGGTCGACGTGAAGTGCGCCATCGTGGCGGCCTCGGCTGATCTGGCGCCAGCGGACCGGCGGCTGTACGCGATCCGCGATGTTTCGGCGACCGTGGAGTCGATTGATCTCATCACGGCCTCGATCCTGTCGAAGAAGCTGGCGGCGGGACTGGAGGCGCTGGTGCTGGACGTCAAATGCGGGTCGGGCGCGTTCATGAAGACGGCCGAGCAGGCCGAGGCGCTTGCGCGGTCGCTGGTCAAGACTGCGCAGGGGGCGGGGTGCATGACCAGTGCGCTCATCACCGATATGTCGCAGCCATTGGCGACGGCGGCGGGCAACGCGCTGGAAGTGATCGAGGTGATGGAGACGCTGACCGGCACCTCGGTCAACGCGGCCTTGTGGGATGTGACGGTGGCGCTGGGCGGCGAGGTGCTGGCGCTGGCGGGGCTTGCCTCGGACGCAAGCGATGGCGAGGGGCGGATTGCCGAAGCGCTGGAATCGGGCGCCGCTGCCGAGTGTTTCGGGCGCATGGTCGTGGCCCAGGGCGGGCCTGCGGATTTCGTCGAACGCTGGCCGGACCGGTTGCCCTCGGCCCCGGTGATGATGGAGGTGCCCGCGCTGCAGGACGGCTTTGTCGCGCGGATCGACGGCGAGGCGCTGGGGCTGGCCGTGGTGCATCTGGGCGGGGGCCGCTTGCGTGAGGGCGACCGGGTCAACCCTTCGGTCGGGTTGTCGGACCTGGCGGGGATCGGTGAGGAAACGGGCGAGGGGGTGCCCCTGGCGATGGTCCATGCGGTGACCGAGGATGCAGGCCGCGCGGCAGTGGCGGCAGTGCAGGCAGCTTACGGGATCACTCCGGAGCTGTCCGAGGAGCCTGCCCTGATACAGAAAAGGATCGGCTGATGGCGCGCGCTTTTCTGATCGTGATGGATTCGGTCGGTTGCGGTGGTGCGCCGGATGCCGAGGCTTTTGGTGACGCCGGGTCGAACACGCTGGGCCATATCGCGGCGGCCTGCGCCGAGGGTCGGGCGGAGGTCGGGCGGTCGGGCCCGCTGAAGATGCCGAACCTTGACCGGCTTGGGCTGGGGGCGGCGGTCCGGCTTGCCTCGGGTGCCGCGACGCCGAGGTTGGCTGCGGTGCCGGAGGGGCTGTGGGGGGCGGCGACCGAGGTGTCGCGGGGCAAGGATACGCCCTCCGGCCACTGGGAGCTGGCGGGGGTACCGGTGCCCTGGGACTGGACCTATTTCCCGGACACCGTGCCCGCCTTCCCGGACGACATCGTGGCCGAGGTCTGCCGTCTGGCGGGGACCGAGGGCATCCTTGGGAACTGCCATGCCTCGGGTGTGCCGATCATCGCCGAACATTGCGAGGAACACCTGCGGACGGGTTGGCCGATCTGCTACACCAGTGCGGACAGCGTGTTCCAGATTGCCTGCCATGAAGAGGCCTTCGGGCTGGAGCGGCTTTTGCAGCTGTGCAAGGACCTGGCACCCATGCTGCACGCCCGGAAAGTCGGGCGGGTAATCGCGCGGCCGTTCACCGGGGGGCCGGGGAACTTCAAGCGGACGTCGAACCGGAAGGATTTTGCCATCGCGCCACCTGCTCCGACGCTTTTGGACTGGGTTTCCGCTGCGGGGCGGGCGACGCATGGGGTAGGCAAGATCGGCGACATCTTTTCCATGCGGGGGATCGGCAAGCTGCACAAGGGCAAGTCGGATGCTGATCTTTTCGAACACCTTGTCCGGCTGGGTGGCGAGGCCGAAGCGGGATCCTTGACCTTTGCGAACTTCGTGGAGTTCGACACTTTGTATGGTCATCCCCGCGATGTTGCGGGCTATGCCCGGGCGCTGGAGTGGTTCGACGCCGGGTTGCCCCGTTTTTTCGCGGCACTGCGGCCCGGAGACCTGGCGATCTTCACGGCCGACCACGGCAATGACCCGACGTTCCGTGGCACCGAGCACACGCGCGAAAGGGTGCCGGTGGTGGGCTGGGGAGTGGGTCCCCGAGAGATCGGCTTGTGCGGGTTCGTTGACGTCGGGGCGAGCGTTGCGGCGCATCTGGGGGTGCAACCGCAGGGGCCGGGGCGGGGTTTCCTGTGATCGGCCCCCGGGGGTTTCACACCCCCGGACCCCCGTGGGATACTTGAAGACAGATGAAATCAGGGAGCGTTTCGTGAGCGGACTGCCGAAAGTCGAGTTGCATCTGCATCTGGAGGGGGCAGCGCCTCCTGCCTTCATCGCGGGGCTGGCAAAGGAAAAGCATCTGGACATAGCGGGGGTGTTCGATGAGCAGGGGAACTACCAATACAAGGACTTCTGGGATTTCCTGAAGGTCTATGAGGCGGCGACCTCGGCGTTGCAGTCTCCGCGCGATTATCAGCGGCTGGTGCTGGCGGTGCTGGAGGAATCGGCGAAGTCGGGAGTGGTCTATTCCGAGACGTTCCTGTCACCCGATTTTTGTGGGGGCCGCGATGTTGGGGCGTGGAAGGAATACCTGCACGCGATGCAGGAGGCGGCCGATCAGGCGGAGCGGGAGATGGGGATTACGCTCCGAGGGATCATCACCTGCATCCGGCATTTCGGGCCGGACAAGGCGCGGGAAACGGCGCGCTGTGCGGCGGAAACGGCGGGGGACTGGATCGTCGGCTTCGGCATCGCGGGGGACGAGAAGATCGGCGCGCCCAAGGATTTCCGCTGGTCCTTCGACTGCGCGCGCGAGGCGGGGTTGCGGCTGACGGCGCATGCGGGGGAATGGGGTGGGCCGGACAGCGTGCGGGATGCAGTGCGCGACCTGGAGGTGGAGCGGATCGGGCATGGGGTGCGGGCCATCGAGGACCTGGCGCTGGTCGACGAACTGGCCGAGAAGGGTATCGTGCTGGAGGTCTGTCCGGGATCGAACGTTACGCTGGGGATCTACCCGACTTTCCGCGACCATCCGATTGCGGAACTGGATCGGCGGGGGTGCAAGGTCACGATCTCGACCGACGATCCGCCGTTCTTCCACACCACGATGGCGCGGGAATATGAAGAACTGCACCGGGCCTTTGATTGGGACGAGGGGCAATTCCGGAAGATCGCGCGGCAGTCGCTTGACGCGGCCTTCTGCGATGCGGATACCAAGGCGAGGATCGGAAAGCTGTTGGAGGCCTGAATGCTGGATCACCTGACCGTTGTCAGTCACCCGTTGGTCCAGCACAAGCTGACCCTGATGCGGGAAAAGGACACCTCGACGGCAAGCTTCCGCAAGCTTCTGCGCGAAATCAGCCTCTTGCTGGCCTATGAGGTCACGCGGGAGCTGCCGATGACGACCAAGCGGATCGAGACGCCGCTGGAAGCGATGGACGCCCCGGCGATCGAGGGGAAGAAGCTGGCGCTGGTCTCGATCCTGCGGGCGGGGAATGGGCTCTTGGACGGTATCCTGGAACTGATCCCGGCGGCTCGGGTGGGGTTTGTCGGCCTGTACCGTGACCCGGAGACGCTGCAGCCGGTGCAATACTACTGCAAGCTGCCGGATCACATGGAGGACCGGATCGCCATCGTCGTCGATCCGATGCTGGCGACGGGGAATTCTTCGGCGGCGGCGGTCAGCCTGTTGAAGCAGGCGGGGGCGAAGCAGATCCGGTTCCTGTGCCTGCTGGCCGCGCCGGAGGGGATCGCCCGGATGAAAGAGGCGCATCCCGATGTGCCGATCGTCACGGCGGCGGTGGACAGCCATCTGAACGACCACGGCTATATCGTGCCGGGCCTTGGCGATGCCGGGGACCGGATGTTCGGGACCAAGTGATGCGGGGGGCGCTGCCGGCGGCTCTGGTCCTTGTGCTTGCCGGGCCGGGCCTGGCGCGGGAGCCGTTGCGTCCGGCGGAATTGCCGCCTGCCGGCTATGCTGGCCAGCAATACGTCGATTCGAAGGGCTGCATGTTCGTTCGTGCCGGGACCGGTGGCGAGGTCGTCTGGGTGCCGCGCGTGTCGCGGGAAGGGACACCGGTCTGCGGAAATCCGCCCTCGGGACGCCGGGTTCCGGTTGCCGAGGAAGTTGGCGCGCAGGCATTTGCGCCCGGCGATGCCGGGGCCTCTGTTGCCAGCACGGGCGCGGCAGAGCCGACGGCAAAGGCGGCTGCGCCTGCCCCGGCATCGGCTGAAGGGGGATACTTCGTCGCGGTGGGCAGCTTTGGGGTCACGGCGAACTCGGACCGGGCAGAGCAGAAGCTGCGCGCGATGGGCTATTCCGTCGTGCGTGGCCGGTTGCAGGGCGGAGCTTCAACCCTGGTCACGGTCTTTGCCGGGCCGTTTGGCGATGCAGCCTCGGCGGATGCAGCAAAGCTTGCGTTGCGGGGCAGCGGCTTTCCCGATGCAATCGTGATGGGCCCCTGAGCCCCAAGGATCAGTCGCTGCAGATGCCTTGCAGGGCAACCCAGGATTCGTCAGGGATCAGCGGCGAGGGGGCGAGGCCCTTGTACGGGTCGTCGGCCAGAAGAGCGGCCGTGGCGGTTCCCTGCGGATCAATTGCCAGAGCATAGGGGGTTGCCGGGATCTGTGCGGCCTCAAACGCGGCCAGCACCTGGGCATCTGGCAGAGCGGCGGGTGCCATGCGCAAGAGCGCCTCGCCATAGCCCGCGATTTTGTCGTCGGGCAGGGCGGCCGTGGTCAGAAGCTGCAACGTCGCACGCAGGCCTGCATGTTCCAGCATCGGAATGATCGGGTCTTGCGCCCGGGCACGCAGCCGTTCGACAAGGGCCGCACCCGCCACGGCTTCGGGACCGTTCGCCTGTTCGATCATCCGGCGCGGCAGGATGATCACGTCGCCCGGCAGGTGCAGCGGTTGCTCGACCCCTTCGGGCATGACGTAGAGGATCGGCGTGTCGACCGGGCCGAAGACCCGCTCGGATAGGTTGGCCAGCGCCTGCAGGCCAAGCTGGTTGCTGCAGTTTGCGCCCGTTACCCGGGCCAGATCATCCAGCGCGCGCTGGCCCAGGTCGGCGCGCTGAGCGGGCGGCACGACCGAGGCGGTGTGGCGGACCAGCGCCCCCGGCAACCAGATCGCTGCTACGGCAAGCACCGCGAGCGTCGCCCCGCCCAGAAGCACACCGCGCAGCCGGCCGGGGCGCGCTGCAGCGGCCTGCACGGCATGGCGCACGGCCCCAAGGGCGGCAATCATCTCGGGGTCGGTCAGTTCCAGGCTTTCGCTGGCCTCGGCCCCCGGCGCAAAGACCGGAGGCTCTTCGCCCTTGTTGATCCGCTCGATCGCCGGAAGCGACCAGTGGCTGATCGCGGTGCCGCTTTTCGGGTCGGAGAGAACAAGGGTCGCATCGCCAAAGCGCACCAGGACGTCGCGCCGCTGATCCTGCGGCGTCTCGCGCCACAAGCCGCCGCATTCCAGCCTCTGATACTTCTTCAACGCCGTCATCGGCCGGAGGGTCTCTGCCTGTTTGCGCACAAGTCTATCCGGCCCGGCGCGCGGCGACAATGACCCCCGGGTTACAGGTGATGCCGAAGGTGCATCCGCGACCGGGATTTGCGAACTTGCGTCGCGTTCGGGCAGGCGATGGGGGGACAAGCCCGTCATTCAGGGCAAGGAACAATCCGGACCGGCAGATGAGCGCACCGCAGAACCGAACCCTGGCCGCCTTTGGCGCAGTGCTGATCTATGCCTTCGTCATCGCCTTCACCGACAACTATGTGCGGGTGATCGCCCGGGATGGCGGGCTATGGCAGTTCCATGCCACGCGGACCCTGATGGCCTTTGTGATTCTGGCGCTGGTGGCGGTGCCCCTGAGGTTGCAGCTGCGGCCGAAACGGCCTGGGGCGGTGCTGGCCCGGTCGGCGATCCACGGGGTCGCGATGGTCATCTATTTCGGCGCGCTGGCGTTTCTGCCGGTTGCGCAAGTTGCAGCGGGGCTGTTCACCGCGCCGATCTTCGTGCTGCTGATCCAGCGGTTTCTGTACGGCCAGACCATCACCGGCCTGCAGGTCCTTGCGGTCTTTGTCGGTTTTGCCGGAGTCGTCCTGGTGCTTGGGCCCGAAGCAATGTCGGGTGCAACCCTGGCCGCCCTGTTGCCGGTGATCGCGGGTGCCCTGTACGCGATGGGCAACATCGCCACCCAGCGCTGGTGCGCAGGCGAAAGCGCCGAGACGGTGGTGGCAGGGTTCTTCGGGATGCTGGGCGTGTTCGGGCTGGTCGGGATGGCCGTGCTGTGGGCCTTCCCGTTGCCGGTACCCGAGGGGGCCGAAGGCTTCCTTCAGCGCGGCCCGGTCTGGCCCACGGGCGAGTTCCTGTGGTGGACCTTCGTTCAGGCGGCAGGCTCGCTTTTGGGCGTGGGCATGATCGTGAAGGCCTACCAGATTGCCGAGGCGTCCCGCGTGTCGGTCTTCGAATACGTCATCCTGCCCGCCTCGGCCGCCTGGGGGCTGATCCTCTGGGGCGAGACGCTGACCCGGATCGCGATCATCGGCATGGGGCTGATCGTGGTGGCCGGGGTGCTGATCGCCCGGCCGGTGCAGGATCAGTCGCCGACCGCCTCGCGCCAGTGACGGCGGCAGAGGCTGACGTAGGTCTCGTTCCCGCCGATCACGACCTGTTCGCCATCCTTCAGCGCGCGCCCATCCGGGCCGCGCCGGATCACCATGGTCGCCTTCTTGCCGCAGTGGCAGATCGTGCGGACCTCGCGCATCTCGTCGGCCCAGGCGAGAAGGGCGGCGGAGCCGGGAAAGAGGTTGCCCTGAAAGTCGACGCGCAGCCCGTAGCACATGACGGGGACGCCAAGGTCATCGACCGCGCGGGCCAGCTGCCAGACCTGCGGCTTGGTCAGAAACTGCGATTCGTCGATGAAGACGCAGGCGACGGGGCCTTGGGCGAAGCGCGCCTTCAGCTTTTCGAACAGATCCTCGTCCGGGCCAAAGGTATCGGCATCCTCGCCGATGCCGATACGGCTGGCGATCCGGCCCTGACCGGCGCGGTTGTCGAATTGCGCGGTGATGAGATAAGTCTGCATGCCGCCTTCGCGGTAGTTGTGCGAGGCTTGCAGAAGCGAGGTCGATTTCCCCGCGTTCATGGTAGAGTAGTGGAAGTACAGTTTGGCCATGGCAGCACTGCCCTAGCCGATCACCGGGCTGCGCTGCAAGCCTTTGGCCTGCGAGCGCCGCCCGGCGACGGGAAGAAACTGGCACTGGGGCGGCAATTCGGGCCCGATACTGTTACCTGCGGAAACAACCGCAAACTCGTCAAGGAACACGGGCCCGCCGCGTTACATCGGCACCGCCGTCAGTCTTTGGAAGACTGATGCGACGGGCCCCACCCCTACCGGCGCTGGGGACGCCGGCCACTCGCTACACGTTCCGGGACAACCGGAACATCTTTGTAAATGACAAAGAGTTCCCATCCGATTAATGGGAAAAAAGCGCCGGGTTTCCCCCGGAAATGACCCTGGGTCAGGCGAGTGGAGTGAAAGTGCATGTCGGTCGAATCCTATCTGAAGAAACACACCGAGGCACTGGTCAAGGATGTCGGGATCGAGGCTGCCTGCGAAATCACCGGCAAGTCGAAGGCGACGCTTGGCCGCTATTATTCCGACAGCGGCGAACATGATGACCGGTTCATGCCGATCGACGTCGTCGCGGCGCTGGAAGAGGCAAGCAGGTTTCCCCACGTCACCTCGGCGCTGGCGGATCTGCGGGGGATCACCCTGGCCTATGACGGCGAAAAGCGGAATGCGACCTCATCCGGGGTGAACCAGGACGTGGTCGCGCTGGCGCAAAGGTTCGGGATGTTGATGGCCGAGTACAACCAGGCCATTGGCGACGGGAAGATCTCGATCAACGAGGCCAAGCGCCTGTTGCGCGAGACGCTGGCAATCCAGCAGGTGCTTCTGGAAATGAAGCTGAACCTGGAAGAAGAGGCGGGCTGACGGGGCCGGTCCGGGACCGACCCCATCCGCTTTTTCTAGCGCGCGTCGCGGCGCGGGGCGAAGCTGCCGCCCTGCGGCTTGGCCGGGCGCTGGCCGGCGGGTTTGCCCTGACCGGCAGGACGACCCTGGCCGGCAGGCTTGCCCGCACCGGACCGCTGGCCCTGCGGCTTTGCCGTCAGCTTCTGGCCCTGGCGTCCGCCGTTGCCCTGCCGCTGGCCGCGGTTCTGGCCGGGCTTGGGCGCTGCCGCCACCACATCGGCGGCCCAGGGGGCACCACCCACGACCGGCAGCGGCTTCTTCAACATCTTTTCGATTGCCTGCAGCTCTCCCATCTCGGCCGGGGCACAGAAGCTGATCGAAGACCCGTCCATCCCCGCCCGCGCGGTGCGGCCGATGCGGTGGACATAGTTTTCCGGCACGTTCGGCATGTCGAAGTTGTAGACGTGACGCACCGTCGGAATGTCGATCCCGCGCGCGGCGACGTCGGTGGCGACCAGCACGTCAAGCTCGCCATTGCGGAACTCGGTCAGGGTGCGGTCGCGCTGGTTCTGGCTTTTGTTGCCGTGGATCGAGCCGACCTTGAAGCCCCAGGTCGCGAGGAGCTTCATCAGCTTTTCCGACCCATGCTTGGTGCGACCGAAGACCAGGGCCTGTTCGCCCGGGTGCTTCTTCAGATATTCTTCCAGCACGCGGGCCTTGTCGCCGTTCGGGATGTAATGGACGCCCTGAGAAATCCGCTCGACCGGTTTTCCGGGGGGTGCCACCTGCACCTTGACCGGATCGCGCAGGTAGGTGTCGGCGATTTCCGAGATGTCCTTGGGCATGGTGGCCGAAAACAGCATCGTCTGGCGCTTCAGCGGGATGTGCTTGGCGATCTTCCGCAGGGAATGGATGAAGCCCATGTCCAGCATGTGGTCGGCTTCGTCGAGGACGAGGTAGCCGCACTGGTCCAGCTTGACGTCGCCGCGTTCCAGAAGGTCGATCAGACGGCCGGGGGTCGCTACCAGCACGTCGGTTCCCTTGGACAGGGCCTGCGCTTGCTTGAACAGCGAAGCGCCGCCCACAACCATCGTGATCTTGACGGCGGTGCCTTTGGTGAAGACCTCGAAGTTGTCCTTGATCTGGCCGATCAGTTCGCGCGTCGGCGCAAGGATCAGGGCGCGGACGTTCTTCGGGCCCGGCGGGTGGCCGATGTCGAGAAGGCGGTGGAGGAGCGGCAGCCCGAAGGCCGCGGTCTTGCCGGTGCCGGTCTGGGCAAGACCCATCAGGTCGCGGCCCGCCATGATATGAGGAATGGCCTGCGCCTGGATTGGCGTGGGCGTCTTCAGCGTGGTCTTTTCCAGCGCCTTGAGAATTTTCGGCGATAGGCCGAGGTCGGCAAAAGTGGTCATTGGAATCCCATCCAATCAGAGGGCCTACGACCCTCGCCCCGGGCTGATGCCCGTGACCGTGCCGCAAGCGGCGCCCCTGCGTGACTGTGGGAACCAGAATGTCCGGGCCTTTCGGTGCTCACGCGGCACGGGCATCGGACAGGGTGCAAATGGGGGGTTTGGTGGGCCAAGTCAAGACAAACCGTCTGGTACGCAAGGGCTGGACCTCTTGCGTGCACGCGCGTATCACTTGCCGCGTCAGGCCTTGCAGGCTACTTCGGTGCATTCCGTGTGACTGATCTGCCGCCAGACCAATTAGAAAATGTCTTCCTATCAACAACTTGCCCCAGGTGCTGCCGACCATGCCGAAATTCCATCGTATTGCCGCCCTTTGCGTGATGGTTGCCGCTACGACCTGGATTGCGACCGGTGAGTTTTCGTCGGTGGGCAGCGCGCAGACGTCCGAGGGTCAGGAATCCCCTACGCCAGACGCGTCGCCGGTCGAGGCAGCCAAGCTGGTGCGCACCGTTTCGGCGGTCGAGCCGACCTTCGTCGACCATGCCCGCGCCATCCGTCTTTCGGGGATCACCGAGGCCGACAAGCGTGTCGACCTTGCCGCGCGTGCCGATGGCGTGATCGCCACGCTGGCGATGGAGAAGGGCGGCAGTGTCGAGGCCGACACCATCGTGATGACCCTGGAAGGCCCGGAAGCCGTGGCCCAGGAGAAGATCGCGGAAATTGCGCTGGCGCAGAAAGAGCGTGATCTGGAAGTGGCCCAGAAGCTTTTCGAGGCCGGCAGCACGACGGAAAGTGCGCTGACCAACGCCCGTTCGGCCCGCGATGCCGCCGCAGCCGAACTGGCCCGCGCGCAGGCCTCGGCAGACCGGCTGCGGCTGAAAGTGCCGTTCTCGGGCATCGTCGATACGCTGTCGGTGGAACTTGGCGAATGGGTTCAGACGGGTGCGCCCGTCGCCACCATCCTGTCGCTGGACCCGATCGTGGTGAAGGCCGAGGTCAGCGAAGTGGACCTTGCCAGCGTGGTCGTCGGCTCGACCGCCAAGGTCAAGCTGGTCAGCGGGGCCGAGATGGACGGAACCGTCCGCCTTGTCTCGCGGGAGGCTTCGGCCCAGACCCGGACCTTCCCGGTCGAGATTGCCTTGCCCAACCCGGAGCTGACCTTGTCTTCCGGCATGACCGCCGAGGTGTCGCTTTACGCCGCCCCGGTCCGCGCCGTGGTCGTGCCCCGGTCGGTCATCACGCTGTCGGATGAGGGCGAGCTTGGCTTGCGGGTCGTGGGCGCGGACAACGTGGCCAAATTTGCCGTCGTGCAGATCATCGACGACACGCCCGACGGTCTGGTGGTGACCGGGGTGCCCGAGGGTGTCCGCATCGTCACCGCCGGGCAAGACCTTGTCCGCGATGGTGACACGGTCGAAATCGCGCCCGGGGTCGGCCAATGAAGCTTGTCGAAACCGCCATTGCCAATGCACGGCTGACGATCTCGGTCCTGTTGTTCCTGATGCTGGCCGGGGCGATGGCCTACGTCTCGATCCCGAAAGAGGCCGAGCCGGACATCCAGATTCCGATCCTCTACGTCAGCATGTCCTATTCCGGCATCTCGCCCGAGGACAGCGAACGGCTCTTGTTGCGGCCGATGGAAACCTCGCTGAAGTCGATCACCGGCATCAAGAAGATGACCTCGACCGCCTATCAGGGCGGCGGCAACGTGCTGATCGAATTCCAGGCCGGGGCTGACCTGAAGAAGGCCCTGGACGATGTCCGCAACAAGGTCGACCTCGCGCGGCCCGAACTGCCGGACGGGGCGGACGAGCCCACGGTGAACGAAGTCAACCTGTCCGAATTCCCGATCCTGGTCATCACCTTGTCGGGTGACGTGCCGGAACGGGTGCTGGCCAAGGCCGGTCGCGAGCTGCGCGACCGGATCGAGGAGCTGCCCCCGGTCCTGAACGCCGAGCTGCAGGGTGTCCGCGACGATCTGGTCGAGGTCGTGATCGACCCCGGCAAGCTTGCGACATACGGCCTGCGCCCGGACATCCTGATCGCGGGCTTTGCCTCCGGGAACCAGCTGGTGGCGGCGGGGGCCCTGCAAGGGGCCGAGGGCCGCTATGCGATCAAGGTGCCGTCGCTTTTGGAAACGATCGAGGATGTGGCGACCCTGCCCGTGGTGTCGACCGGGACCGCCACGGTGCGGGTCCGCGACATCGCCCAGATCCTGCCGACGTTGAAGGAGCCGGAAACCGTCACCCGGTTGAACGGTGCTCCTGCCATCGCCATCGAAGTGTCGAAGCGTACCGGAGCGAACCTGATCGAGACGGTTGACCAGGTGAAAGCCGTCACCGAAGAGTTCAAGGCGCTGCTGCCCGAAGGCACCGAGGTCACCTTCAGCCAGGACAAGTCCAAGGACATCCGGCAGCTGCTGTTCGACCTGCAGAATTCAGTTTTGGCTGCGGTCATCCTTGTCTTCATCGTCATCCTTTATGCCCTGTCGGTGCGGGCGTCGCTGCTGATCGGACTGGCGATTCCGGCCTCGTTCCTGATGGGGATGCTGGCCCTGTCGCTGTGGGGCTATACGGTCAACATCGTCGTCCTCTTTTCGCTGATCCTGGCGGTGGGGATGCTGGTCGACGATGCGATCATCGTCACCGAATATGCCGAACGCCGCATGTCGGAAGGCATGGAAAAGCGCGAAGCCTTTGCGATGGCCTCGCACAAGATGACCGGTCCGGTGGTTGCGGCGACCATGACCCGGGTCGCGGCCTTCTCGCCCCTCTTGTTCTGGCCGGGGATCGTCGGCGAGTTCATGAAGTACCTGCCGATCACGCTGATTGTCACGCTGTCCGCCTCGCTGGTCTATGCGCTGATCTTCGTGCCGACGCTGGGCGCACTGATCGCCAAGCCCTTCAAGCACCCGCCCGAACACAAGGACGGGGCCTACATGTGGGTCGTGGGCAAGGCCGTGCGGCATCCGGTGATCATGCTGATCCTTGCCATCGGGCTTCTGGTCTCGGTCCCCTTCGCCTACGGCAAATACGGCAAGGGTGTGATCTTCTTCCCCGACGTCGAACCCGAGTTCGGCCTGCTTTACGTCAAGGCGCGGGGCAACCTGTCCATCGCCGAAAAGGACGCGCTGGTGGCCCAGGCCGAGGCGCGAATCCTGGGCTGGCCGGGGATCGAGACGGTCTATACCCGCACCGGTGCAGGTGGCGGCATGGGGCAAGAGGTCGACGCAGACGTGATCGGCACGATCCAGTATGAATTCGTCGACTGGCGCGAACGGAAGAATGCGAACGCCATCCTTGCCGACCTGCGACAGGCGATGGTGGGCATCCCGGGCGTGGATATCCAGGTCTCGGTGCCGCAGGCCGGGCCGCCGACGGGCAAGGCAATCCAGATCCAGCTGTCGGCCGACGACCCGACCTACCTGAACGAGGTTGCCCAGCAGGTCGCGACCAAGCTGGCAACCGTACCCGACGTCATCGACATCTCGAACGGCCTGCCGCCCCCCGGCGTCGATTGGGAGCTGCAGGTCGACCGGGCCGCCGCCTCGCGCTATGGCATCGCGCCCTCGACCGTGGGGGCGATGGTGCAACTGGTGACCGGGGGTCTGAAACTGTCCGACTACCGCCCCGCCGGTGCCGACGACGCGGTGGACATCGTCCTGCGCCTGCCGGTCGAACAGCGCACCATCTCGGCGTTGGATCAGCTGCGCATCCAGACGGCGGATGGGTCGGTCCCGATCTCGAACTTCGTGACCCGCAAGGCCGCGCCGACGACGGGCACGCTGACCCGACTGGACAGTTCACGAACAGTCACTGTTCAGGCTGGCATCCGCGAAGGCGTGCAGCCCGACGCGATCTATGCCCAGGTCACCGCGGCGCTGGACGAGGCGAAGCTGGACCAGTACGGCATCCGCTGGAAGCTGGCCGGTGAGGACGCCGAGCAGGCCGAGGCCGGGGCCTTCCTGTCCAAGGCCTTTGCGGCGGCGATCTTCCTGATCTTCATCGTGCTTCTGGCGCAGTTCAACAACTTCACCTCGGTCTGGCTGGTGTTGTCGGCGGTGTTCATGTCCACGATCGGCGTGCTTCTGGGTCTGATGATCATGGGCCAGCCCTTCACCATGGTGATGACCGGGATCGGGATCATCGCGTTGGCCGGGGTCGTGGTGAACAACAACATCGTGCTGATCGACACCTACGACACGCTCCGGCGCGAGGGCCGCCCGAAGATCGAGGCGATCCTGCAGACCTGCCGCGAACGCGCGCGTCCCGTGGTCCTGACCGCGCTGACCGCGATCCTGGGGGTGCTCCCCATCGCCTTCGGCCTGAACGTGGAGCTTCTGAACCACGAGGTCACCATCGGCGCGCCCTCGACCCAATGGTGGATCGCGCTGTCGTCGGCCATCGTCTACGGCCTCGCGTTCGCCACGGTGCTGACGCTGGTCATCATTCCGTCGCTGCTGATGCTGGTCACGCGGGCCGACAATCCGAAGCCCTGGTTCTGGCAGCGCCAGAAACGGCGCGAATGGTATGCGAAATACCGGCCCGAAAAGCTGCGGGCCAAGGGTCGCAGCGGCGCGCAGCCTGCCGAATAGGTCAGTACATCGAGGTCCGGTAGTCCGCTTCCAGTCCTTCGTCGATCTTTTGCATCTCGGTCGGGTCCTGCGGGGCGCCGGTGGTCTGATCGAGAATCATCTGCATAAGACTGGGCATCTCCTTGCGGTCCTGCCGGGCCTCGGGGTCCCACAGGCGCGAGCGGCGGAAGGCCTTGGCGCAATGCAGGAAGACCTCGGACACCGAGACGACGATGGCCAGGGTCGGCACCCGGTCGTTGATCGCCATCGCCTGCAGGACCTTCGGATCGGTCGACAGGCTGGCCGTGCCGTTCACCCGCAGCGTGTCGTCAAAGCCGGGGACCATGAACAGAAGGCCGACATTGGGGCTGGCCAGGATGTTCGAAAGCGTGTCCAGCCGGTTGTTACCCGGCCGGTCCGGGATCGCCAGCGTCTTGTCGTCCAGCACGGTCACGAACCCTGCCGGATCGCCGCGCGGGCTGACATCGGCGCGGCCATCGCGATTCTGCGTGCCGATGGTCAGGAAGGGCGAGCGCCGGATGAAGTCCCGCGCGTGCGGGTCAAGGATGCCCAGCGACTTCACCGCCGCAAGCTTGTGCGTCGGCGGATAAAGCGCCCGCAAGGCCGCCTCATCCTGGATGTTGAAGTCGGGATCGGGAAGCGTCTCTGGCATGGGTGATCCTGCGAGCAAGGGCCTGGGTGCAAGCCTGGGTGCGCCGACATAGCAGGGGTATCAAAACCGACAGGTTGCAAAAAGCAAGAAATAATTCTGTCGCAAAATTATTTATGGCGGAGAGTACTACGGGAATGCGTGACGGAGATCTCTGACTGCAGCGAAAACCAGCGCACCTGGCGATTGTGATGGCGGAGAAATCGGAAAGTCCGCCCCGCTGCCCGTTCTCCGGCAACTTCGCTGCTGGGAAAGGCTAGAAATGGCAGGCCGAGCGCCGTATTTTCTTCAGTCTCTGAAGTCATATGCCAGCGCAGGTCGGGAAAACCAAAACGGCCCGCTTCGTCAGAAGCAGGCCGCTTTAGGTGTAAACCCGAAGGTTCTCTTTGGTGGAGCCAGGGACCGCCATTCCGCCATCGCATCCCGTGACAAGCAGTCGGGTTCGTGTGCGTCTTCCAGTTGAAATCATGTCATTAATTTTTTGGCCGCGTTGCATGGCATTGTATCCTGTGGCTTCCAATGCCATTACTTTAGGCGGGTAGATTGGAGGCTGTCACTTGCCACGCGTAGCAAAGGAACTCGGGCCGCTGGACGTGAAGCGGGCAACTCATGCCGGGGGCCAGGGAAACACTATGCTTCCGGTCGGGGGCGTCGCTGGTCTTTACCTTCAAATCACCCGCAAGGGGGGCAAGACGTGGATACTGCGGGCAGCCATGGGCGGCAGGCGGGCTGAGATTGGCTTAGGCGGCTTTCCGACCGTGACCCTTGCCCAAGCCCGCGACAAGGCGCGCGAGGCCCGTGACAAGATCGAGCGGGGACAAGACCCGATGGCAGAGCGCAAGGCCGCACGCGCCGCGTTGGCCGCCGCCTTGCGACCGGGCCTTACCTTTGCGGAGGCGGCGAACCGATACCTTGACGCAAAGCTGGACGCCTACCGAAACGAAAAACACCGCTACCAGTGGCGCGCGACCTTGGAACAGTTTGCTTTCCCGGTCTTGGGAAGGCTGCCGGTCTCGGACATCTCCGTTCAAAACGTTTTGCAAGTGCTGCATCCGATCTGGACCGAACGAACAGAAACCGCTTCCAGGCTTCGCGGACGGATTGAGTCTGTCCTGTCGTGGGCAACCGTCTCGGGCCATCGGACGGGCGATAATCCCGCGCGCTGGGCGGGCAATCTGAAGGAGCTTTTGCCTGCACCGTCCAAGATCAAGGCACCTGGCAATCAACCGGCCCTAAGCCTGGAGGACGCGCCCGTCTGGTTTCGTGCCATTCAAGGCCGGATCGGCTTCGGTGCACGGGCTTTGGAATTTGCCGCACTGACGGCTGCCCGATCCGGGGAGGTTCGCGGGGCTGTCTGGCCGGAAATCGACCTGGCCCGCGCCCTATGGGTTATTCCTGGAGAGCGGATGAAGATGGGCAAGGAACACCGCGTTCCTCTGAGCGCCACCGCGATGGCGCTGTTAAGGGCGCTGCCGAGGCTGGACGGCAGCGACTTCGTGTTTCCGTCCAGCAAGGGCGGGCAACTGTCTGACATGGCCCTTAGCGCCACCATGCGCCGCATGCATGAGGCCGAAGTCGACGCCGCGCGCCCCGGCTTTCTGGATCGGGTGAGCAAGCGCCCTGCGGTGCCACACGGGCTGCGAAGCACCTTTCGGGATTGGGCTGCCGAAAAGACAGAGTTTCCGGGCGACATGGCAGAGATTGCCCTTGCGCACCGAATCAGCAGCGCGGTGGAGGCAGCCTACAGGCGGGGTGATATGGTCGAGAAGCGCCGCGCCATGATGGCGGATTGGGAGGCATTTCTTGAAGGCGGTAGTCGAGATTGAGTTTTCCTGTCAGATTGACGGCATCTGCGGTTTGAAGGGATTGGTGGGTCGTGCCTGTCGGTCAACACGCTTGTGAATTGCAAGCTGACGTCATCTCAGGCCCCACACAAGTCAAACTGAACATGCCATCAAAATGAGAGGTAGCCTCAGTTTGCAAAGTGAAACTTCGGCAGGTTCAACGGACCGACCGGCCACTTAGAAGGCTTTGGAAGCGAGTTTCCAGTTTCTCTTGACCCCTTCGTAGGATTAAGTTCGTTCGCAATCACGTCGCAATCTGCCGCATCGGTGTGTCGCTAGGTCGCTGGTTGGGGTGTGCAGCGATCGTAGTTCCGATTGATGTCATGTCAGCACTTGTGAAGGAGCTTTCCGTGTCGAAAGCCGATCACTCACTTGCCAAGGTTTGGGGTTCCTCAGCGACCTGGGATGTCGGAGCTGCGGAGCAATTGGTCCTTGCTGTTCATGGCGCCGGCCCAGAGTGCGCGCCGCATTTCTTGCGCCCAAGAGAAGACGAGAAGCCGCACCGACTGTCCGAGTGGCGCGATCTGATGGGTCAGCTGGCAGAGTACGTTTCGGATGCTTTCACCCGCCGCGATGTCTTGCCT
>LNFM01004763.1_pt1 | contig 28557 bp, 24 predicted proteins | sample 596031 | NCBI WGS metagenome assembly LNFM01 (sample SAMN04254537, study PRJNA301005) | activated carbon metagenome | isolation source: dual media filters at the Ann Arbor, Michigan drinking water treatment plant | place: USA: Ann Arbor
ACGTGGAGCATCCCCTCCGAATGAGCGAAGAACGCGACGCACGCGGCAGCAAGGCCAGCAGGCGCGCGGGTCCATTCATAGACGGCGCCGAGATCGTCGCGCATGCTGCTCGTTGTGCGACCACCCAGTCGCGCGCGGTCGAAACGATCGGACGCACCATAGCGCACGCCGCGCATGTCGTACCGAACCGTTGCCACGCCGCGCGTCGCCATCCGTTGGGCGAGATCCTTGAACACCAAATCTCGCGGCGTCCCGGCCTTGCCGAAGTTGGCATCGCGATCGAAGAGGCCCGTGCCCGCGACAAAAATCACGGCGAGCCGGGGTCGCGGCGCGGGCACGCTCGCTTCTCCCAAGATCTCGACGCCGTCCGCCGACCGCACGCGAAACTCCTGCGCATCCGCGACAGCACCTGCAGAACAACCGGCAAGAGTCGCCAGCAGAACGCTCGGCAATGGCCTCAACCTCATGATCGATCCTCCAGCGCGTGCGACCGTGTCTCCAGTTGGTCCATTGACATAAGGCAACTACGGCGGGAACAGGTCGTCCATGCGCGCCGCAGCCAGATCCGCGAGGCGGCCTGTCCTCCCCTGGTTTGACGTCGCCCTCGCTGCGTGGCAGCTTGCCGGGACAAAATTCATAATCAGACCAAGAGGAAAGGCACCGACGATGGCTGGCTGCTTGGACGGCAAGGTAGTTGTAGTGACAGGCGCGGGGCGCGGCATCGGGCGGGGCATGGCGATGCTGGCCGCCAAGGAGGGCGCGAGCGTCGTCGTCAACGACCTCGGCGCCTCCGTCGACGGCGAGGGCGCGGCGAGCCAGCAGCCGGCTGACGATGTGGTCGAGGAGATTCGCAAGGCCGGCGGCAAGGCCGTCGCCAACTTCGAGAGCGTCGCCGAGCCAAAGAGTGCGGAAAAAATCGTCCAGTGCGCCATGGACAATTTCAAGCGCATCGACGGCGTGATCAACAACGCGGGCATCCTGCGCGACCGCATCTTCCACCGCATGTCGGTCGTCGACTTCGACCAGGTCATCAAGGTGCACCTTTACGGTGCCTTCTACGTCAGCCGCGCCGCTGCTAATCATTTCAAGGAGCAGGAGTCGGGCGCGTTCGTGCACTTCACGTCGACGTCGGGCCTGATCGGCAACTTCGGGCAGGCCAACTATGCCGCCGCCAAGATGGGCATCGTCGGGCTGTCGCGCGGCATCGCGCTGGACATGCAGCGCTATAACGTACGCTCGAACTGCATCTCGCCGTTCGCCTGGAGCCGCATGATTGGCACCATCCCGACCGAGACGCCAGAGCAGCAGGCTCGTGTCGAGCGCATCAAGAAGATGACGCCGGACAAGATCGCGCCTCTGGCCATCTTCCTGCTCTCCGATCTCGCCAAGGAAGTCTCGGGCCAGATTCTCGCGTCGCGCATGCACGAAATCTATCTCTTCAACCAGACGCGACCGATCCGCAGCATCCATCGCGAGGAAGGCTGGACGCCACAGACGATCGCCGAGCACGCGCTTCCCGCCATGCGCTCGTCGCTCACCGCACTCGACCGCTCGGGCGATGTGTTCTCTTGGGATCCGGTCTAGAGATCTAGTTGGATGGGCGCGTCGCCGGACGCGCCCTTTTCTATTTTTTGGCACGAGAGAGAGACCGCATGCCCCCCTTCCCCGCCCGCAAAGACACCCACGTTCTGTTTGCCCACGTCGCGTATGAATTCACCGAACCGTTCAAGGCCCGCAACACCGGCATGAGCTTCGAGATCGCCCGCAACTACGAGGAGCTCGTTGCAAAACTGCCGAATGCGGATGTGCTGTCGGTGTCGATGATGTGGAAGAACGAGCTGGCGGCGAAGAATCCGCGACTGAAACTCATCCAGTCGATCAGCGCCGGCACCGACCAGTACGATAAGGATGTGCTGAAGACGAACGGCATCCGGCTCGCCAGCGGTCATGGTGTGAATGCCAACGCGGTCGCCGAGCACGCGATCTCGCTGATGCTTTCGCTGTCGCGCCAGTTGCATTTCCTCCGCGACATGCAGCACGCAAAGTCGTGGCGCGGGATGCAGGGCGATCGTACGATCCGCGAGGACGAGATCGAAGGCAAGACGGCGCTGATCGTCGGCGCCGGCCGGATTGGGCAGCGGCTGGTGGCGCTGTGCAAGGCGTTCGGGATGAAGGTCATCGCGACGCGGCGCAACCCAGCGGCCGGTGGCGGCGGCGCCGACGAAGTGGTCGCCGACAGCGCGCTGATGGCGAAGCTGCCCGAAGCAGATTTCGTCGTTCTGACCTGTCCGCTGACACCGGAGACGACGAATCTGATCTCGGGCCCCCAGCTCGCGGCGATGAAACCGACCGCGTTCCTCGTCAACGTCGCGCGCGGAAAGGTCGTCGACGAGCCCGCCATCATCGCAGCGCTACAGGCGAAAAAGATCCGCGGCGCGGCACTCGACGTCACGGTCGAGGAACCGCTACCCGCGGCGTCGCCACTTTGGACGATGCCGCATGTCATCGTGACACCGCATACGGGCGGCGAGACCGTGCGCTATGAGGACCGCGTCATCGATCTGCTGATCGAAAACGTCGACCGCCTGCACCGCGGTGAGGCGAAGCTCGTGAACGATATGGTTTGAGGGCGGAATCCCCTCTCCCCGCTCTACACGGGGAGAGGGGGAAAAAGCATAGCGGCCGAAGGCCGCGCGGCCGGCACTCAACCGAGAGGCAGCACCTCGGCAGCATTAGCCGAAGGCGTTGCCGTCCGCCGCACGAAATCTCATCTCTTCGCGCGCACGAGCCTGTCCGCGATGATGCCCACGCCGACGAGGGCGATACCGGCAAACTGTATCGCAGAAAGTTTCTCGCCGAGCAGAAGTACGCCGATCGTGACGACCGTGACCAGCTCGAGGCTGACGATGATCGAGTAACGCGCGCCGCTCAGGCGGGGGAGCGCGTAGGCAAAGGACACGACCGGTATGACGCCGCCGACAATGGCTATGGCGAGCAAGCTCTGCCATGCCTGCGCATCGACCGGGAGTATGAGACCGTGGAACATGGCCACGATCACGTACCCGAGGCCAATGCCGAGATAGATGGCGCTGGCACCCACGAACGGTGTCGCCTGGCGCGTGTAGCGATAGGCGATCGCGACGTAGGCGCTATAGACGAACGGTGTCGCAAGGAGACACAGAATGCCGACAGGGTCGACCTCACCGATACTGAGACTCGGCCAGCCGGCGAGCACTGCACCGGTGAAAATCAGACCGACAGCGGCGATCGACGACCATCTTGGGGTTATCGAAAACAGGTAGCGATCTACCGCCAGCATGATCATCGGGTAGACGAAGAAGACCGTAATCACGACGCTGGAAGGAAACGATTCGACGGCGCGAAAGTAGGTGTAGGTCTGGGCTACACCGAGGGTGAGGCCATTGAGGAACAAGCCGCGCCCAGCCGCGTTCCATTCCGCCCGCAGGCCGGGGCTGGTCCAGATCGCGAGAGGGATCAGGATCATCAACGCGATGGCGTAGCGCCCTAACAAGACGGAAGCGACGTCCATGCCGCCATGGTAGAGGCCGATCGCGAAGTACGGCACGCTGCCGACAAGCGAGGAACCCAGCGCGGCAACGGCGACTGCACGCGTTTCCGCACCAGGGCCGGGAGGTGATGGTGCGGACATTGATGGTGCCGGATACGGGATGCGATGCGGGGACGCGGCGTGAAGATGCGAGCCCACGCTTATAACGTCAGCACCGGCGAAAGGCGATGCGGGGACAACGCAGGCGCAGCAAAGTTTGGAATTGCGCGGGTTGACTCTTTACGCCGCAACCAGTTCGGCGACCTCGCGCATCGGCGCCGGCGCGTCACCGAGCAACAGATCGGCGATGCGATCCTCGCCGCGGCCCGCTTCGAGCGCAAACGGATCGCGCGCGGCGAGACGATGATCGAGCACGAGGCGCGAGAGCAGGAGACGGCGGGCATCGCCACGACGTTGGTGGATGCGATCCGCTTCCCACGCGAGATAAACAGCGCTCGCGGCATGGTAGAGCACGCTCGTGGCGCGCCGTGCGTCGGCTTCGTTGGCGTTGTCCTTGGCGACTTGGCGGGCGAAGGCGATGGCGCCGTCGATGTTGCGGCGGAGCCGATGTACGCCAGCGCTGTCGTCGAGGCGGGCGTGGAGATCGGCCGCGAGCGCAGCTTCGGCGCTGTGGCGGCCGACAGCACGCGTGAGCGCATCGAGCGCGACGATGTTGCCGGTGCCTTCCCAGATCGAGCCGAGGTGGGCGTCGCGCAACAGCCGCGCGCAGGCGAATTCCTCGACGTAGCCGATGCCACCACGAAACTCGAGCGCGTCGCCGGTCATCTTGCGCGCGTCGCGCGTGGCCCGGTACTTCAGCACCGGAGTCAGCATCCGCACCAGCGCGGCCGCCTCCTGGCTGCCACCCAGCTCGGCGCGATCGAGCGCATCGGCGGTAACGAAGCTCATCGACAGCGCCTGCTCGAGCGGTAGCATGAGTTTCATGAGCTGACGACGGGCGAGCGGCAACTCGATGATGCGACGGCCGAACGCGCGACGGCCATGCGCGACGGTCATCGCGTCATGCAGTGCGCGGCGCATCAGTGCGGTCGACTTGACGCCATTGGACAGGCGCGACCAGTTGACCATCTCCGCCATCTGGACGAAGCCGCGGCCGATATCGCCGACCGAGTACGCGAGCGCACCTTCGAGCTTGATCTCGCCCGACGCCATCGAGCGGGTGCCGAGCTTGTCCTTGAGGCGGACGATCCGGTAGTTGTTGACGGAGCCGTCGTCGAGGAAACGTGGCATCAGGAACAGGCCGACGCCGCGTGTGCCGCTGACCGCGCCTTCGGGACGTGCCAGCAGCATGATTATGCCGGCGTCGGCGTTCGAGCAGAACCACTTGTCGCCGTGCAGGCGCCAATGATCGCCCTCGGGCTTGGCGATCGTCGTCAGGCTGCCGACGTCGGAGCCGCCTTCCTTCTCGGTCATGAACTGCGCGCCTTGCGTGAGGCGGCTCATGTCGGTTTCGGTCAGGCGATCGAGATACTTCGCCTTCAGCGCCGCATCGCCGTAGCGGGCCAGCAGCATCGCGGCGCCGTCGGTCACATTGAGTGGACAGCCCATGCCGAACTCGGCCTGGTTGAAGAGATACGTGAAGGCATGTTTGGCGGCCGCCGGATACGTGCCGGGCCAGCAGAGGATGCCCTTGCGATGAGACATCGCGTGGATGCCGAACTCGCCAAAGCCGACGCGCTCGAGTTCGCGGTAAGCGGGATGGTATTCGATGCGCTGGACGTCGTTGCCGAAGCGATCGCGCGCGTGAAGGATCGGTGTGTGCTTGTCCGCGAGGCGCGCGCACGTGTCGAGATGATCGCCAGCGAGCGCGCCAAGCCGATCGAGATGCGGCTCGATGTGCGACCACAGATCAGCGGGCAGGTGGAGCTGCAGCAGATCAGACAGCGAGGGATCGGCGCGGAAAAAATTGAGCCCCGTCGTATCGGGCGCGATGGCGCCGGTCGCCGTCGGATGCGGATACGCGGTCACGAGAACCTCCCAAGAGATCGGGCCTGCTCAGCCCGGCGGCGGCTCGTAACCTTCGGCCGCCACCGCTTCGCCGGCCAGCGAACGCACAAGATCGAGCACCGAGCGGCGCACCTTCGGATCGGTGATCCGCGAAAACGCACGGTTGAGTTCGAGACCTTCGCGGCTGCTCAGGAATTCAAAGACGTGGCTGTCGGGCGCGCGTTCGGCAAAACCGGGCGTCGCGGCCGCTGCATGGGCACCGAGCGGCGCGTCATCATAGAAAAACTGAATAGGCACGCCGAGCACGCGCGACAGCTCGAACAAACGGCTCGCGCCGATGCGGTTAATGCCCTTCTCGTATTTCTGCACCTGCTGGAAGGTCAGACCGAGACGCTCACCGAGCTTCTCCTGGCTGATACCGACAAGCATGCGCTGCAGGCGCACCCGGTTGCCCACGTGAATGTCGATTGGATTCGGTCGGCGCGTCCCACGCTCCGGCGCTTCGCCGTCGTCCGTGCGATCGACCATGCTGTCCCCCTGCATCAAGCAATGATGTACCCCAGAAAAGCCCGCGGTCAGTCCGGCGCGAGCCGCACAATTCCTAGGTGTGGGGGGAAGTTCCGTCAACCACATGCTGCGTTAGAATGACCAATTGGCCCAGGGTTCTGCTCCATTTGGGTATGTATTCCTATGAACGCCGGTAACACCTCCTTGCGGACGATGGAGGCCGCCCGTAGTTATGGCGCTCCACCCAGCGTGAGGGCGCCATGGCCAAGTTGAAAACATCGGTCAATACCGGCTCTGACGACTTCGCCACCAACCGCGCGGCGATGTCGGCCGTGATCGCCGACTTCGACGCCAAGCGCACCGCTGCCGCCGCGGGCGGCCCAGAGCGATTGCGCGAACGCCATCTCGCGCGTGGCAAGTTGCTGCCGCGCGATCGCGTGCTCGGGCTGATCGATCCAGGGTCGCCATTTCTCGAATTGTCGCAGCTCGCCGCCTACGACATGTACGGCGGCGACATCCACGGTGCAGGCGTCATCACCGGCATCGGCCGCGTGGCAGGGCGGCCGTGCATGATCGTGTGCAACGACGCGACGATCAAAGGCGGCACCTATTATCCGCTGACCGTGAAAAAGCATCTCCGCGCACAGGAGATCGCGCAGGAGAACCGCCTGCCGTGCGTCTATCTCGTCGACTCCGGCGGCGCCAACCTGCCCCATTGGACCGAAGTCTTTCCGGACCGCGATCACTTCGGCCGCATCTTCTACAATCAGGCGCGGCTGTCGGCCGCCGGCATTCCGCAGATCGCCGTTGTCATGGGTTCGTGCACCGCGGGTGGCGCTTACGTGCCGGCAATGTCGGATGAGACGATCATCGTGCGCCGGCAGGGTACGATCTTCCTCGGCGGCCCGCCGCTCGTGAAAGCCGCGACGGGCGAGGATGTCTCGGCGGAGGATCTCGGCGGCGCCGATGTCCACACTCGGCTCTCAGGCGTCGCCGACCACTACGCCATCAACGATCATCACGCCCTGCAGATTGCGCGCGACATCATCGCAACGCTGCCGCCCGGCGAGCGTGCAGCGGTTGCGACGCGTACACCTGTGGCGCCCGCGTATGACCCGGCGGAAATTGACGGCGTCGTGCCCGCCTCGCTGATGACCCAGTACGACACGCGCGAAGTCATCGCGCGAATTGTCGATGGGTCGGAGCTTCACGAATTCAAGCACAACTTCGCGACGACGCTCGTGACCGGCTTCGCGCACATCGAAGGGATGCCCGTCGCCATCCTCGCCAACAACGGCATTCTCTATTCAGAGACCGCTCAGAAGGCCGCTCACTTCATCGAACTCGCCTGCCAGCGCCGGACGCCGCTCCTTTTCCTCCAGAATATCACGGGGTTCATGGTCGGGCGCGACGCGGAGGCCGGCGGCATCGCGCGGCACGGCGCAAAAATGGTAATGGCTGTCGCCAATGCGGACGTGCCGAAGATCACGCTGGTCATCGGCGGCAGCTATGGCGCCGGCAATTACGCGATGTGCGGGCGCGCCTTCGGGCCACGCTTCATGTTCACGTGGCCGAACGCCCGCGTCTCGGTGATGGGCGGCCCGCAAGCGGCAAGCGTGCTCGCGACCGTTCGCCGCGACAACATCGAGGGCGAAGGCAAGAGCTGGTCGCAGGCGGAAGAGGACGCGTTCAAGAAACCCGTTCTCGACGCCTACGAGCGCGAAGGGCACCCCTATCACGGCACCGCGCGCCTTTGGGACGACGGCATCATCGCGCCATCGGAGACGCGTCGCGTGCTCGGCCTCGCACTCGCCACCTGCCTCGAAGCACCGATCGCAGATACGAAGTTCGGCGTATTCAGAATGTAGCGCTAACGCTCCAAACTCCACCACGTATCGACGTTGAACCCGTAAAGCGTCGGCCGTGGGGCGGGCTGTAGATTGGCCCAATAGGCGACCCACTGCTTCTTGAGATGGAACAGCGGGATTACGTAGTCGCCGGAAATGAGCGCGCGATCGAGCGCGCGCACAGCGGCATCGAACTCTTCGCGCGCTTCGGCCTTGAGTAGCGCTTCGATCATGGCGTCGACGGCGGGGTTTTTGACTCCGGGGTAGTTGAGCGAGCGATCGTGATCGGCCGACTGGCTGCCCCAGCGATTGATCTGCTCGTTGCCCGGCGAAAGCGATGCCGGCCAGTTCGCCTGGATCATATCGAAGTCGAAGGTCTTGAGCCGCTCCTGGTACTGGGAACTGTCGACCTGACGCACGCGAACGTCGATGCCGAGCCGCCGGAGCGTCTCGGTATACGTGAGCATGAGCCGCTCCTGTGCGCGGCTCGACGCAAGGATCTCGAAGGCGAGTTGGCGCCCATCGCTTGCCAACATCCGTCCGCGCTGCAGCGAGAATCCCGCAGCTTTGAGGAGCGCCACGCCGCGTGCCAGATTTTCGCGGTTGTGGCCGGAGCCATCACTTTCAGGTAAGCGCCACGTCCCTTCGAGCACCTCGGGTTTGATGAGAGCTGCGTAAGGCGCGAGCAACGCACGTTCACGCGCGTCCGCAGGTCGGCCAGTCGATGCCAGCGCCGAACGCTCGAAGTAGCTTTGCGTGCGCGTAAAACTGCCGTGGTACAGGTTGCGATTGATCCACTCGAAGTCGAACATCGCCGTCAGCGCCTGGCGCACGCGCGCATCGGTGAACGGCCAGCGCCGCGTGTTGAAAGCCAGCGCCGCCATGCCTGCCGGAACGGAAATGTCGAACTCGGCGATTTTGGCGCGTCCCTCTGCGACAGCCGGGAGCGCGGTGCCCTCGGCCCAGCGCGCTGGTTCCTCCTCGGGTCGCAGAGTGATTTGGCCGCTCTTGAAGGCCTCGAACAGCACCGCGGCGTCGCGGAAGTAGTCGTAGCGCACCTCGTCGAAATTGTACCTTCCGCGGTTGATCGGGAGGTCGCGCCCCCACCAGTCTGGATTGCGCCGGTAGGTGATCGAGCGTCCGGCATCGACGGCGGCGACGGAATAGGGGCCACTGCCGATCGGCGGTTCGAGGGATGTCTGTTCGAAGGTCGCGGCGTCGAAGCGATGTTTCGGCAGGATGGGCATGAGCCCGAGCAGTAGCGGCGCTTCCCTATTGCCATGTGTGTCGAAGTCGAAGCGGACGCTACCCGGCTGCACGACCGTCGCCTTGATGGCGGTGCGGTAGTGCGCCCGCATATACGGGAGCCCCTTCTCCTTGAGCTGCTCCCAGGAGAAGATCACATCGTCGGTCGTGACCGGGCGGCCGTCGGAAAAACGCGCGCGCGGGTCGAGATGGAAAACGATGTAACTGCGGTCGGGCGGAACTTCGATCGAGCGGGCAAGCAGTCCGTACAGCGAAAACGGTTCATCGAGCGAGCGGCCGAGCAAGCTCTCGAAAACATAATCGCGCAGTCCCGCCGCGGCGACGCCACGAATGATGAACGGCGTCAGGCTGTCGAAGGTGCCATGTTGGCCAAGGACGATGCGACCGCCTTTGGGGGCGTCCGGGTTGACGTAGGGGAGATGCGGGAAATCGCGCGGCAGAGCCGGCGCACCGTGCATGGCGATGCCGTGAATCGTCTCGGTCAGCGGACTAATCGGCGCCGATTGCGCCCAAGCGGTCGCGCCGCCGCCAAGAGCGCTGCCGGCAACCAGCGCGACCAACAACAGCCCCACCCGGGCCCAAGACCCGAATGAGAGCTCGAATCGGCGCGCGCCGGACCTCTCGGCCCACAGCGATATTCCCCACTTACCCATGCCGGAAAGGCATGCACACCGAACGCGGCCGGATCAAGTCACGCCCCCGTTGCCCGAAGGCCACGGTATCCCAGGGTTCGCTTGTGTACGACAGCAGTCGTCGCAGACCGCGTCACGGGAATGCCGTATTCGGGCCCTTAGTGCGGGGGCAACGCGAGGTGGATCCGGCCGCCGAAGGTGCCGATGCTTAGCCGATCGTCGCGGGCTGCCTGATCAGGCGATCGAAGGGATGCGAGCGGTCCAGCCGCTTCACAAGCACGAGGGTTGCAGGACAATGAAGGATACGGCTCGGAAATTTGGGTGGCTGGTGAACGGCGCGCGGGTCGCCGTGCTGGCTGCGGGCGCTCTCGCCGTCGCAACGGTCGCAGCACCGGCGCAGCAGCCGCCCGCCAAAAAAGAGCAGCCGGCCAAAAAGGACACCAAAGCCAAGGCTCCGGCTGCCGCCAAGAAGGAGGGTGGGGCGGTAGGCGAAAAGCAGCAGACCTTCTGGGTGAAGCTCTGCGAGAAGTCGCCGATCGTGGTCCCGGACAAGGAAGGCAAGCCGATGCGCGAGATGCGCAACATCTGCTTGACCCACCACGAACGGATCGATGGCAATTCCGGCATCGTTGTCATCTCGGCGGCGCTGCGGCAGGTCGAGGGCGAGGAAAAGCAGCACCTGATGCTGATGGTCCCACTCGGAACGGCGCTGGCGCCGGGCCTGCGTGCGACGGTGTTCAACGCCGAGCAGTGGGAAAAGGTCCAGAAGAGCGAGAAGTTCGACGACTCCAAGCTCGAGCCGATCAAATTCGCCTTCTCGTTCTGCCATCAGGCCGGTTGCACGGCTGAAATCGAGGCGACGAAGGAATTGATCGAGGCGTTCCAGAAGGGCGCCGGAATCATGGTCCTTGCGTACAATGCCCAGCGCCAGCTCGTCGCGTTCCCGGTGCCCTTGACCGGCTTCAATGAAGCGCTCAGCGGCGAGCCTGTCGACAACGCGAAGTATTCCGAAGCTCGCAAGGCCGCGATGTTGCAGATCGCCCAGCGCCAGCAACAACTAGCGGAAGAGCATCGCAAGCGCCAGGAAGAGGCGGCGGCAGCCGCTCAGAAGGGTGGCGCTCCGGCCGCACCAGCCAAGGCGCCAGCGCCCGAGAAAAAGAAATAAGACGGCCGCTCAGGCCTGCCTGAAATTCCAGAACTCAATCACACCCCTTCCCGCTCACCGCGGGGAGGGGTTTTTAGTTGGCAAACCGGAAGTGCATGACGTCGCCGTCCTGGACGACGTAATCCTTGCCTTCGAGACGCATTTTCCCAGCGTCGCGGGAGCCGGCCTCGCCCTTGTAGGCGACGTAATCCGCGTAGGCGATCGTCTCGGCGCGTATGAAACCCTTTTCGAAGTCGGTGTGGATGACGCCAGCGCCCTGCGGCGCCTTGGTGCCGCGCTCGACAGTCCAGGCACGCGCTTCCTTGGGGCCGACGGTGAAGAAGGTCACGAGATTGAGGAGCGCATAGCCGGCGCGGATCAGTCGGTTCAATCCGGCTTCCTCAAGTCCCATCTCGGCGAGAAACGCCTGCTGCTCGTCATCGGCGAGGCCGGCGAGTTCGGATTCGATTTTAGCGGAGATGACGACTACCGCCGCGCCTTCGGCCGTGGCGCGCTCGGCGACTGCGGCCGAATAGCTGTTCCCAACGCCGGCCGACGCCTCGTCGACATTGCAGACGTAGACGACCGGCTTGGCAGTGAGCAGTTGGAGGGCGCGAAATGCCAGCCGATCATCCTCGGGCACGACGGCTGAGCGCGCAGGTTTGCCCTCCCGCAACGGCGTCAGCGCGAGTTGCATCAGCGCAACCTGGGCGATCGCTTCCTTGTCGCCGCCTTTGGCCTTCTTCTCGGCGGCCGACATCCGCCGCTCCAGACTCTCCATGTCCGAGAGCATCAGCTCGGTCTCGACGACCTCGGCGTCGGCCATGGGATCGATGCGATTGGCGACGTGGGTGACGTCGTCGTCATCGAAGCAGCGCAGTACGTAGGCGACGGCATCGACCTCACGGATATGGGAGAGGAATTTGTTGCCGAGCCCTTCGCCCCGCGAGGCGCCCTTCACCAGCCCGGCAATGTCGACGAACGTCAGGCGGGTCGGAATGATCTGGGCGGACTTGGCGATCGCCGCGAGCTGATCGAGCCGGGGATCTGGGACGCCGACCTCGCCGACGTTCGGCTCGATCGTACAGAACGGATAATTCGCGGCCTCAGCCGCAGCCGTCTTCGTCAAAGCGTTGAAGAGTGTGGACTTGCCGACATTGGGCAAGCCGACGATACCGCATTTGAAACCCATCGATCAGTCCTTTTGCCGGCGACTGGCGAGCCAGTTCCGCAGATTGTCCGCCAGTGCCGTCGCGCGTTTGCCTGCGCCTTCGCCGGCCGGATGGCGGGCGCTTCCTTTGGCGGGGCGGTCTCGATCGGCAGCCGGTTCGGTAGTCGCACCTGTGTCGCGTCGCGGCGGCTTGGCGTCACCGGAGCCGTCATCGAGCATTCGCGCGACATCGGTGAGGAACCGCGCGGAATCGCCCGTGGCCAGCCGTGGCGCAGCGTCCGCGATGGCATCGAGCAGCGGGACGAGCCACGCTTGATCGTCGCGCGAAAAATCGTGCAGTACCCAGCCCTGCACCAGTTCCTTGACGCCGGGATGGCCGATGCCGATCCGCACCCGCGCATACTCGTTGTCGAGGTGGGCCGTGATCGACCGCAGGCCGTTGTGGCCGGCATTGCCGCCGCCGGACTTGACCTTGAGCTTGCCCGGCAGCAGGTCGAGTTCATCGTGGAAGACGACGATGTCGCTCGTCGCGAGCTTCAGAAACCGTGACGCCTCTCCGACGGCGCGGCCGCTTTCGTTCATATAGGTATCGGGCTTCAGGAGCAGGACCTTGTTGCCGTCGAGATCGCCATCGCTGGCGTAGCCCTGGAAGCGCTTGCGCCAAGGGCCGAAGCCATGCCGCTCAGCGATCCGCTCCACCGCCATGAACCCGACGTTGTGGCGGTGCCGGGCATATTTGTCCCCGGGGTTCCCCAGCCCGACGAATAGCTTCATCCGTTGAGAGTCCTCGAGGGTGGTCGTAGCGGCTCGTGGCAAGGGGCGCGAGCCCCTTGCCTCAAATCGTCGCCTGCAGGAGATGCAGCGGCGATGTCGATCCCTTGACGCCAAGAGGCATCGTCAATTGACGATGCCATCTCAGGCCGGTGAAGGCCACCGCAGCAGCAACCTCACTTCTTGCCCTTCGGCGCGGCAGGAGCCTTCGCGGCCGCCGGAGCCTTGCCACCAGCCGGCGCCTTGCCAGCAGCGGCAGGAGCCGCGGCAGCCGCCTTGGCGTCACCAGCAGCCGGTGCGGCCGCAGCACCTGCAGCAGGCGTCTCCTCATCATCTTTGCTGCCGCTGCCAGCGATCGTCGCGATCGTGAAGTCACGATCGGCAATCGTCGGCTTGACCCCGTCAGGCAGGGTCACAGCGGAAATATGGATCGACCGGCCAATCGCGAGGCCGGTCAGATCGACCTCAAAGAACTCCGGTATGGCATTGGCCGGGCTCCAGACCTCGACGTCATGACGCACGACGTTGAGAACGCCGCCGCGCTTTAGTCCAGGAGACAGCGCTTCGTTGATGAAACGCACCGGAACACCCACGCGCACCCGGTTGTCGGACCCGATCCGCTGGAAATCGACGTGGAGCGGAAGATCCTTGACCGGATCGAGCTGGACGTCACGGGGGATCGCCTTCAGCGTCTTGCCATCGACATCGATATCAAAAACGGTCGACAGGAACCGACCCTTTTTAATCATTTTGAACAGATCGTTAGCGTCGATCTGGATCGTGTCGGCGGCCTTGTCGTCACCGCCATATACGACGGCGGGAACATTGCCGGTCCGACGAACAGCGCGAGCGGTCCCCTTGCCACCCACGGCGCGCGCCGAAGCCTTGATTACGTTGGCCTGAGCCATTTCTGGTGTCTCCAAACAAATCCGGCCCCGACCATGCTCATGGCCGAGGCGCCTAGCCATACCCGCCGGCCTCCAAGGGTGCCGCGCGAACTCTCAGAACGATGAGATGTGGGGCTTATAGCGAGAGAGGCCTGCGAGCGCAATCGCGAGAGGGTAACGGAGGATCGCAATTCCCGCTTTGCAAAAACCTGCCGCGACACATCGCCTACCTCGGTAAATTCGGCCGTCAACGCACGACACTGTTGACTTATGGCAACGCCGGGCAGGGCGTTCGCATCGACGAGAGCTTTTTTCCTTTTAATTAACCTCCCTTCCACCCGCTAATAGCGGCTGTGTGGTGGTGAGTCGTTTCGTCGACCAAGCTGTGAACAGCCTGGTTGGAATTTGTGGAAAACGAGGGTTGTTCATAGGTGACCTGTGTCCCTCAGAGCGTGTGTCACGTTCTAGCAACTCGCGGCGCCGGACGGCAGATCGAATGGTAATGACCAAGGATCGACCCACCTCAGAACGCGGTTCAAGCCGCGCCTTGTGGAGCCTCATAGCAGCGGGCCTTATGTTTGCCGGTGGGGCCATGTCCTCATCGACGGCAGGCGCCGAGACCCTGCACGAGGCCCTCGCTTCGGCCTACAAATACAACCCCCGCATCGATGCAGAGCGCGCCCGCTTACGCGCCACGGACGAAGAGATTGCCCGGGCCAACTCCGGTTATCGCCCAACGATCTCAGGCACCGCCGATATCACGTACGACTGGCAGAAGACGCGCCCCCCTTCAGTCGGCGACGGCGCCAACACTTCCAAGGGTTATAGCGTCGGCGTGACCCAATCGCTGTTCAACGGCTTCCGGACGGTCAACGCCGTCAATGAGGCCGAAGCGGTGGTCAGAGCCGGCCGCGAAACACTTCGCGACGTCGAGCAGGGCGTACTCCTCGACGGCGTGACCGCCTTCATGGACGTCGTCCGCGACCAAGCCATCCTTCGCCTGCGGGAAAACAACGTCAACGTGTTGTCGCGCGAACTGCAGGCAACTCGAGACCGCTTCGCAGTTGGTGAGGTTACGCGTACCGACGTCGCCCAAGCCGAGGCGCGGCGTGCCGGGTCGATCTCGGCGCTCGACCTCGCACGGTCCAATCTGAAGATCAGCCGCGCGACCTTCGAGCGTGTCGTTGGCCATGCGCCGGTTCGCCTTGTGGAACCGAAAGGCGCTTATCCGCGCATGCCGCGCACCCAGGATGAGGCGGTATCGATCGCCATTCGTGAAACGCCCTCCGTTGTCGGCGCGTTGTATCGCGAGCAAGCCGCCCGCTTCACGGTCGAACGGATTTGGGGTGAGCTGCTGCCTGAAGTTCGGCTGGAAGCAAGCTACGGCCAGCGCGCTGACCCATCGGCCACCATCGACCAGCGTGATGGTGCAACCGTCACCGGCCGCGTCAATATCCCAATTTATTCAGGCGGCGAGGTTCACGCCCGCGTTCGACAGGCTAAGCACACACACCTGAGCCGCCTCCAGGAGATCGAGCAATTTCGCACCGAGGCGCGTGAGGCGGTGTATTCCGCCTGGGCGCAGCACGCGGCGGCCCGCGCCCAACTCGAATCGGATCAAGCCCAGGTCGCTGCGGCACGAACCGCCCTTACCGGCGTGCGCGAAGAGCAGAAGGTAGGCCAGCGCACGATCCTCGACGTCCTCAACGCCGAGCAGGAGTTCCTTTCGGCCCAGGTCTCGCTCGAAACGACACGGCGCAACTTGGTGGTGACTTCTTATCTCGTGCAGCGCTCTATCGGGCGGCTGACCTCCGAGCAGCTCTCGCTGACCAAGTTGGTCTATGATCCCGACGCCCACTACCACGAGGTCCGCCGGAAGTGGTGGGGCATCAGCATCACGCATAGCGATGGTCGCCGCGAGAAGCTGGACCTGTGGGACAAGCAGGGCTCCAAGCAGCCGATGAAGTGATCCGGCTGCCGTTCAATGACGGCGGCGGGATACAGGGCCACCGTCAGCCGGAAGCGGCTCTCTACTTCTTGGTAGCGTCTGCGGTAGTCGGCCCATGCGGCCGCCCGAAGTCTGGCGCGGACGTATCCTGTCCGGCCTGGACGATGCCGCGGCGTAGGCTACGTGCTTCCGTAATCATCTTGAACAGTGTCTCGCCGTCGCCGAAGCGCATGGCGCGCTGAAGATGCAGCAGATCCTCGATAAAGCGGCCAAGCATTTCGATCATCGCGCCGCGATTGGTGAGAAAGACGTCGCGCCACATCGTCGGATCGGAAGCGGCGATGCGCGTGAAGTCGCGAAAGCCGCCGGCCGAGAACTTGATCACCTCGCTCTCGGTGACCCGCTCCAGGTGCGCCGCCGTGTTCACGATGTTGAAGGCGATCAGATGCGGCACATGGCTGGTGATCGCAAGGACCATGTCGTGATGCTCGGCGGGCATGATCTCGACATTGCTGCCGAGCGCTTGCCAATAGGTCTTTAGACGATCCACGGCCCCGAGATCGGTGCCGGGCGGCGGTGTCAGAACACACCAGCGCCCATCGAAAAGCTCCGCGAATCCGGATTCCGGACCGGAGTGCTCGGTGCCGGCAATCGGATGCCCGGGAATGAAGTGGACGCCCTTCGGGACGTGCGGTGTCACGTCAGCGACCACCGAACCTTTCACCGACCCGACATCAGTCAGGATTGCGCCGGGTTTCAGGCTGCCGGCAATTTCTGCGGCAACCGGACCGCAGGCGCGCACAGGTGTGCAGAGGATCACAAGATCCGCGTCCTTGACCGCGTCCGCCGCGCTCTCGAACGCCTCGTCGACGAGACCGAGACGGAGTGCGGTTGCCCGCGTGGCCTCTGTCTTCGCCGAGCCGACGATCCGGCCAGCGAGGCCGCCGCGGCGTGTGGCATGGCTGATCGAGGACCCGATGAGGCCGATGCCGATCAGGGCCACGGTTCCGAAATGCTGTGTCATCGGGCACTGCCCTTCATAAAGGCAGCCAACGCCTCGACGACGGTGCGGTTGTCGGCCTCGGTGCCGATGGTCATGCGCAGCGCATTCGGCAAGCCGTAGCCTGCGACGCGGCGCATGATGACCCCTCGGGTTTTCAGAAAAGCGTCGGCGGCGGCAGCCTTGTGCGCACCTTCGGCATTGAAATGGATGAGCACGAAGTTGCCGACGCTCGGCGTCACCTTCAAGCCGAGTTTCTCGATTTCCGCAGTGACCCACGGCAGCCACTTCTCGTTGTGCGCGACCGAGAAGTCGACGTGCGCTGTGTCTTCGATTGCCGCGACACCCGCGGCGATCGCCGCCGACGTGACATTGAACGGTCCACGGATGCGGTTGAGGACGTCCGCGATCGCCGCCGGGCAATAGGCCCAGCCGAGGCGCAGTCCGGCAAGCCCGTAGATCTTCGAGAACGTGCGCGTCATGACGGTGTTCTGCGTCGTGGCGACGAGTTCGATGCCGGCCTCGTAGTCGTTGCGGCGTACGTACTCCGCGTAGGCCGAATCGAGCACCAGCAGCGTATCCGGGCGCAGGGCGGCATGGAGCCGGCGGACCTCGTCGAACGGAATGTACGTGCCGGTCGGATTGTTCGGGTTTGCGAGGAACACGACCTTGGTCCGCGGCGTCAACCGCGCGATCAGAGCGTCGACGTCGGTCGTGAGATTTTTCTCGGGCGCAATGACCGGTGTCGCGCCGTTGCCGAGCGTCACGATCTTGTAGACGAGGAATCCGTGCTCGGTGAACAGGCACTCGTCTCCCGGTGCCAGATAGGCGTGCGCGAGCAGGTTCAGCAGTTCATCGGAGCCGCAACCACAGACGATGCGGTTGGGGTCGAGCCCATACACGCGGCCGATCGCATTGCGGAGCGCGGTCGAGGCACCATCCGGGTAGAGCGCGAGTTCACCAGCCAGCGCGTTGTACGCCGCCACCGCTTTCGGGCTCGCGCCCAGCGGCGTCTCGTTCGACGACAGCTTGATCGGCTTGATGCCGCCCGGCACCGCGCTTTCGCCCGGCACATAGGCCTGGATGTCGAGAATACCCGGCTTCGGCACAGGCGCTTTGGCGGTCATATCGGCGCACTCCAGCAAGGACGGCGGGCAGCCCGTCGCCGGGGCCGATACATAATCGAGAGGCCGGCCGATGGAAACCGGAAAGCGGTTGCTTGCCGATTTCAGGCGCTGTCCTGAGACGACACGGTGAACGCCGCACCGGTCACGGGATCGAGCCTCGGCAACGGCACGGCGGCGATGCGAGTTGCAGCTCCCTGGCGATCGGCGGCATTGTTCCGGCGAAGATCTGCGCTCTGGCCCTCCGGGTAGGCGCCAACGACGGATAGGTCGTCGCTCATGTCGAGTCGGCAGTGGCCGACGCCTGCCGGGATCAGCACTGCATCGCCTGCCGAGACCTCCAGCTTCGGGCCGTTGGGGCCGCCGAACTGCACGAGTGCCCGGCCGCGAGCGATGCCCAGAACCTCATGGGCCGTGGCGTGGTAGTGCTGGAAGGGATAAATGCCGTTGATCCAGGCGTCACCCCAACCGTTGGCCGTAAATTGGCGGATGATCGCGTCCTCGCGGTCGCGCCCGCCGAAATCGAACACGGCACGATAACAACCAAGTGGCAACGTGGGATTGTTGGGGATGTACCCGTCCGGCACGAACTGCAACGTCTCCATCTCTCGCTCCCGAGCCCGAAACACTCATCTGCATCCTGTCACTTTTTGAACGTCGCCGCGACGGGTCACGTTCCGCGGTCGCTATTCACCGCAATCGCATCTGCGAAACCGGGCGGGTGACAGTCCACCTCCAAGCTGATCTTATGCGCCCGCGAATGGTGCCGCCTTCGTCGCCCCGTTTGCCACATCGAACGCCCCTCACTCAACAGCCGGCATGACCACGCAGACCGCATCGTCCGGCCTCTCGGGAATCACGGCCCATCAGTGGCTGATCCTGTTGACCGTGCAGCTCTGCACGCTGCTCTTCGGCATGACCATCACGATGGCCAACGTGGTGCTGCCGCAGATCAAGGGATCGCTGTCGGCCACACAGGACCAGATCGCCTGGGTCATCACGTTCAACCTGATTGCGACCGCCATCGGCACGCCGCTCGTCGGATGGCTAGCGAACCGGCTCGGCTGGCGCATGGTGATGTTCGGGTCGGCGCTGGGATTTACGATCTCCTCGTTCCTCTGCGCATTCGCCACGAGTCTCGAAACGCTGATCCTGTTTCGCATCGGGCAGGGCCTGTTCGGCGCCCCGATCATGCCGATGGGGCAGGCGATCATCCTCGCGACGTTCCCCCGTCACCTGCACGCGATGGTGATGATGATCTGGGGCATCGGCGGTGTCATCGGGCCGGTATCGGGGCCGCTGATCGGCAGCTACATCAGCGAACTCTACGGCTGGCGGGCGTCGTTTTTGATGATCGTGCCGCCCGGGTTGCTCGCGGCCACCTGCGCCTGGGTGGCGCTCTCCGGGCAATCGTCGCGGGCCGATCGCCATTTCGACTGGACGGGTTTCATCGCGCTTTCCGTGGCGATTGCGTCCGCCCAGCTCATCATGGATCGCGGCAACCGGCTGGACTGGTTCCAGTCGACGGAAATCTGGATCGAGCTTCTGGTGGCGATCGGTGCGCTGTGGATCTTCCTGGTCCACACCTTCAGCAGCAGAAAGCCTTTCCTAGATCCGACGCTGCTGTTCGATCGCAACTTCTCCCTGGGCTTGATCGTCGCGTTCCTGATGGGCGCGCTGAGTTTCACCGCGATGGCGCTGTTCCCCGGCCTGCTCCACGACCTGCGCGGCTACCCCGACAGCTCGATCGGCCTCCTGCTCGCGTCGCGCGGCCTCGGGAACTGGGCGTCGTTTTTCATCATCGTGCCGATGACGCGCCTCTATCCGCGCACGACGCTCGCCCTAGGATTTTTCTGCCAGGCCGTCGCCGGCTGGGGCATGGCCAACCTCGACATCAATCTCACCAATTTCGATGTCTTCTGGACCAACGCGTTGCAGGGCTTCGGCTTCGGCCTCGCTTTCACGCCGATGTCGGTGCTCGCTTTCGCGACGATCGACAAGGGCCGAATCACGGACGGGATGTCCGTCTTCCATCTCGTGCGCAATTTCGGATCGAGCCTGTTCATCTCGCTGTCGATCGTCGTGCTCGTGCGCTCGACCGCCGCCAGCTATTCGGGCTTTACCGAACACATCTCACCCTTCAACAGGGTGCTGGCCTATCCCGGCTCGGTCGGACTTTGGAACCCCGAGAGCCAGGGCGGACTTCTCGCGCTCGCCGGCGAATTGCAGCGCCAGGCCGCCATGATCGGGTATATAAATGCGTTCTATCTGTTCGCGTTTACCGCAGCAATCGCAGTGCCGCTGGCGTTCCTGATGCGCGACGTGCCGAGGGATTGATGGATTCTATGAGCAGCCCCACCGAGCTTAAATCGATCACCCCGATCCTGTTCGTTACGGATGTGCCGACGAGCGCGGCACACTTCCGCGACAAGCTCGGGTTCGCGATCGACTTCCTCCACGGCGAGCCGCCGTTCTATGGCGCCGTCTCACGGGATGGCGTGTGTATCCACTTCAGGTGCGTGCGCCAGCCGAACTTCGCCGAACTCGCCGCGCGGGAGCATTCGCTGATCCTCGCGTCCATCGAGGTCGCCGACGTTCACGCGTTCTTCGCCGAACTCCAAGGGCGCGGCGCAGACATTATCCAACCGCCGACGAGGCAGACCTGGGGCGGCACCGATCTTTACGTTCGCGACCCCGATGGCAACGTGATCTCGTTCGTCACGTTCGGGCTCTGAACCCCGCCGCCCCCCTCCCTGCCACACCGTGGCGACCCGTCCCATATAGTGGTATAGCCACGCACGATTGACGGATTTGGAGGCCCTACCCTTGAACGACGAGAGCCCGAGCGAGATCGCGGCACCTGCTCCGGCGATGCCGCGCCCGACCGGCGGGTTGGCGGCGGAGATCGCGCGCGAAGTGGCACGGCGGCGGACCTTCGCGATCATTTCGCATCCTGACGCCGGCAAAACGACACTTACCGAAAAGCTGCTGCTGTTTGGCGGCGCGATCCAGCTTGCGGGACAGGTGCGCGCCAAGGGTGACCGGCGGCGCACGCGCTCCGACTGGATGGCAATCGAGCGGTCGCGCGGCATTTCGGTCGTCACGTCGGTGATGACGTTCGAATACCACGACACGGTGTTCAACCTGCTCGACACGCCGGGCCATGAGGATTTTTCCGATCACACCTACCGGACGCTGACCGCAGTCGACGCCGCGATCATGGTGATCGACGGCGCGCGCGGCATCGAAGCGCGGACGCGCAAGCTGTTCGAGATCTGCCGGCTGCGCGACATTCCGATCATCACGTTCATCAACAAGATGGATCGCGAGAGCCAGGAACCGCTGGAACTGCTCGACGAGATCGAGAAGACGCTGGCGCTCGATACCGCGCCGATGGTTTGGCCGATCGGCAAGGGCCGCGATTTCCGCGGCACGTATGATCTACACAGCCGCCACATCACGCGGCTCGACGAGGATCCCGAAGGCCTCGAGGCAACAGGCCCACATGATCCGGTGATCGACACGCTGCTGTCGGAGGACGACGCGCGGCGCTGGCGCGAGGAAATGGATCTCGTCACCACAGCCGCCGGTCAATTCGACCTCGAATCATTCCGCCATGGCACGTTGACGCCGGTGTACTTCGGCAGCGCGCTCAAGAATTTCGGCGTCCGCAACCTGCTCGACGCGCTCGTCGCGCACGCGCCGCCGCCGCGCGCCCAGACCGCCTCCACGCGCACGGTTGAGGCGACCGAACCGGCAATGTCGGGGATCGTGTTCAAGATCCAGGCGAACATGGACCCGAACCACCGCGACCGCATCGCGTTCATGCGCGTATGCTCGGGCAAGCTGACGCGTAACATGCGGGTCAAGGTCGTGCGGACGGGGAAGACGATGGCGCTGACGTCGCCGCAGTTCTTCTTCGCGCAGGACCGCTCGATCGCCGAAGAAGCCTATGCCGGCGATGTGGTGGGTATCCCCAATCGCGGCACGCTCCGCATCGGCGACGCGCTGACCGAGGGCGAGGACCTGAAGTTCCTGGGCATTCCGAGCTTCGCGCCGGAAATCCTTCGCCGCATTCGGCTGGAGGACGCCATCCGCGCGAAGAAGCTGCGTGAGGCATTGCAGGAGATGGCGGAGGAAGGCGTGGTTCAGCTTTTCGTGCCGGTCGATGGCTCGTCGCCGGTCGTCGGCGTGATCGGCGCGCTGCAGCTCGACGTGCTCGCCGATCGCCTCGCCAACGAGTATGGCCTGCCGATCGCATTCGACCCGGCGCCGTGTGACACAGTGCGGTGGATTTCGGCCCCAAGCGAGACCGATCTCGATGCGTTCATCGCCCGCAACCGCTTGCAGATCGCCCGCGATCTCGACGGCGATCCCGTGTTCATGGCGCAGTCGGCGTACTCGCTGCAGTGGATCGAGGAACGCTCACCCGAAGTGAAGTTCGCGGATCTCAAGGTCAGCAGCGTTTAGTTGGCCGCGGTCGCCAACGCCTCCGGCTACTGGCGCCGTGGCGGCTGCCTCTCGGTCGCGTTCTTACCTCGCGATCTTCGATCGCTACAGAAATTGTTGGCTGTGTTTCTCCTCATACAAAGAGAGCAGCACACATCCGTGCGAAATAGTCCAAATGAACTTGGCGAAATGAATTGCAAGCTGCGACTCCCATGGCTGAAACGCTCGATGAGCTACTGAAAAGTTACGCTGACGGGAACACCACGACCTTCCTCGACTTCGACGTCGTTGAAATCAATAGCGTTGGTCTCGAGGACCGGACGCCGCTTCACGTGGCCTGCACCCGCGATGCCGTTCACGATGTCGAACTGCTCTTGGGCGGTGGGGCCAACGTGAATGCGCAAAGCTTCTGAGGCACACCGCTTCACACGGCCATATACCATCGAGATCCGGTAATCGTTCGGCTCCTGCTGACTGCGGGTGCTGATCCAAATATTCCAGCCCCGCTAGATGGCAAAAGTCCGCTTGATCGGGCCCGCAGGGACGGACTGACCGAAATCGTCTCGATGCTGGAGGAAGCGCAAAAAATGCGCGGCAGCACACGCTGACGTTTGCATATGCCGCCGCCCCTCACCCTAACCCTCTCCCCGTAAAGGACGGGGAGAGGGGATGCGGAGCGCTCGCGGCTCGTTCCAAGCTCATAAAAAGGACGGGGGATTCGGGGGTGTCCCCCGAGCGGGTTGCAAGGGCGGCAGCCCTGCTCGCGCCGGAAGCGCGATTAATTCACACCGCCAGGTCGTCAACCCTTACCCCTTCCCTGTCCGCCCGAGTTGGAGGATGCGCGCGAATTCGGCCATGCCGGTCTGGCGACTGCCGCGATGGCGTTCAGCGGCGAGAATACCGAGCAGCACGGCGAGGCTGTCCGCGATGACCTCGTTGACGATGACGTAGTCGTATTCGTTCCAGTGGCCGATCTCGACGTCGGCGGCGGCGAGGCGGCGGGCGACGACATCGGCGCCATCCTGCGCGCGAGCGAACAGACGCTGCTCAAGCGCATCCGCCGACGGCGGCAGGATGAACACGCGCACGAGATCGGTCGGCGCGGCGGCGGCGAGCTGCTGGGCGCCCTGCCAGTCGATGTCGAACAGGACGTCGCGTCCGTTGGCGAGTGCTTCCATGACGGGCCCGCGCGGCGTGCCGTAGAGATTGCCGTGAACGTGTGCCCATTCGAGCAGGTCGTCGGCGTTGCGCATCCGCTCGAACGACGAGGTATCGATGAAGCGATAGTCGCGCCCGTCGACCTCGCCGGGTCGCGGCGACCGGGTCGTCACCGAGACCGACATCACGATGTCCGGTTCAGCCGCCATCAGCGCCTTGGCCAGCGTGGTCTTCCCAGCGCCCGATGGTGAGGACACCACCAGCATCACCCCGCGCCGCGCCTTGTGTGTGCTCGTCATCGGTGCCCCTATTCGATGTTCTGGATCTGCTCGCGCATCTGCTCGATCACGGCCTTGAGCGCGAGGCCCGCCCGCGTCGTCTCGATGTCGTTGGCCTTGGAGCAGGTCGTGTTGGCCTCGCGATTGAATTCCTGCGCCAGGAAATCGAGCCGGCGTCCCGCCGGCTTGCCGCCCGCCATCATCTCGCGCGCCGCCGCGATGTGCGCGCGCAAGCGTTGCAGCTCTTCCTCGACGTCAGCTTTGACGGCCAGCAGTGCCGCCTCCTGGTGCAGCCGCGTTTCGTCGAGCGGCGTGGCGCTGTCGAGCAACCGGGCGACCTGCTCCTTGAGACGCGCGCGGATCGCCTCCGGCGATCGGCCGGGCGACGCGCCAATCTCGTCGACGAGCCGCTGGATGGATGCGAGGTGCTCCTCGATGACCGGGGCCAGTCGGCCGCCCTCGGCGCGGCGCGAGGCGACAAGCTGGGCGAGCGCGCGCTCGAAACTCGTGAGGATCGCAGCTTGTCGAGCTTCGGCCACGTCCTCGGCCTCGCTCCCTTCGCCGACCTCGAGAACACCGCGCAAACCCAGCAGTCCTTCGACGCTCATGGGCGCGAAATCGCCGCTCGCGCGCACCCGCGCGGCCATCGCGAGAACCTTGGCGAGGGCCGCTTCGTTGATCCTGAGTTCTGCGCCGCCGTCGTCGCGCGTGACGTTGAGGCTGACCGAGACGTTGCCACGGGTCAGCGTCGCCCCGATCCGCTCGCGCAGGCGCGGCTCCAGGGCATCGTAGCCGGGTGGCAGGCGCAAGCGCACGTCGAGGCCGCGGCTGTTGACGCTCCGGATATCCCAGCGCCAGGCGACGGCGAGATGCCGCCCCTCGTCACCGCCGAAGCCAGTCATCGATGGAACCGGGTCATTCTGCTTCGGCATTGGTGAAATCACATCTCGTTTCGCGTCGATCGGGGCGGGTTCAGCGCAATATCGCGGGACGTATAGGCCGCGGTCCCCCGAATGTCCCGTTGTTCGCGCGCCACGGCAACAAAATTACCAACTATGCCCTCAGCGCGGGCAGGTCGGCGCTGGCCGCTCGCGTCGGGGTCTGGCCATTGGGGGGCAGTACGGATAGGTTCGCGCGGCACATCCGGGTATATCCATCGGTGGCGCTGGGAACGACCGGCGGGGTGGCGAGACGGGAGAGACGACGATGGTTCAACGGGCGCCGCACCGCGGATTGACCTTTGGTATCTTTCTGGCCCCGTTTCACCGGGTCGGCGACAACCCGACGCTGGCAATTGGCCGCGATCTCGATCTGATCACCCACCTCGATCAGCTCGGTTACGACGAGGCCTGGATCGGCGAGCACCATTCGGCGGGCTGGGAGCTGATCGCCAGCCCTGAGCTGATTATCGCGGCGGCGGCGGAGCGGACCAAGAACATCCGCCTCGGCTCGGGCGTGACGAGCCTGCCGTATCACCACCCGTTCCTCGTCGCCCAGCGCTTCGTTCAGCTCGATCACATGACCAAGGGCCGCGCCATGCTCGGCTGCGGACCGGGTGCGCTGACGTCCGACGCCTACATGCTGGCAATCGAGCCCGAGACGCAGCGCCCGCGCATGATGGAGGCGTTGGATGCGATCATCGCCCTCCTCAAGTGTGAGGAGCCGGTGACGATGAAGACCGACTGGTTCGAGATGCGCGACGCACGCCTGCACCTCGCGCCCTACAGCGATCCGCATTTCCCGATCGCGGTCGCCAGCACACAGTCGCCGGCGGGAATGCAGGCCGCGGGCAAGCATGGCCTTGGCGTGCTATCGCTCGGTGCGGGATTGCCGGGTGGCATCGACCAGCTCCCCGCACACTGGAAGATCGCCGAAGACGAAGCCGCCAAGCACGGCACCACCATCAGCCGTAAGGATTGGCGCCTTGTCGCCAACATGCACTGCGCCGAGGATGATGAGCGGGCACTGCGCGATGTCGCCTACGGCGAGCGCCAGGAGACGGTCACCTATTTCGAGGATACGCTCGGTCGTCCGCCGGGTCGGTCGCAGGATCCGTTGCGCGAGGGCGTCAAGGCCGGCAACACATTGGTCGGCTCACCCGATACCATCGCCAAGGGCATCGAACGGATGATCGAGGCCAGCAAGGGTGGCATCGGCGGCGTCATGTTCCGCGCGCACGAATGGGCGAACCGCGAAGACACCATGCGCAGCTTCGAGCTGTTCGCCCGCTGGGTGATGCCGAGGTTCCAGGGCTCGCTCGACACCGTGATCGCCTCGCGCGACTGGTGCCGGGACAACCGCAAGACGATTTTTGCCCCGAACGTCAAAGCTATCGAAAAGGCCTATGAAGCGGGTGGTCGGGCGGCGCCCGAAGGTTACCGCAGCCGTCTCACGGGCGCCCGTGACGACGGCAAAAGCTGAGCGCGACGCGCTCTGGGGCAAGAGCTGAGCGCAGCGCGCCTTGGTTTCATTAGCAGAAGCGACAGAGGTTGTATGACGACAATGACACGAGATTGGTCCGCCGACGTCTTCAAGGAGATGAAGGCGCGCGACATCAAAACCGTCGCCACCATCCCGGACGGCGGATTGACGAGCCTGCTCCAGATGGTCGTCGCCGACAAGGACATGCGCCTTGTGACGCTGTCGACCGAGGAGGAGGGCATCGGCGTCGTGACCGGGCAGTGGCTCGGCGGCACGCGGGCGATGATCGCGATGCAATCGTCGGGAGTCGGCAACTGTATCAACGCCCTCGGCATCCCCGTGACGATGCGCACGCCGTGCCTGATGCTGGTGACGATGCGTGGCCAGTGGGGCGAGTTCAATCCGTGGCAGGTGCCGATGGGGCAGGCGACGCGGACGGTGCTCGAGGCAGTGGGTGTGCGGTGCTTCCCGGTCGAGCGCGCCGAGGAGATCGGCGAGGTATTCGCCGCCGCCGCCGACATCGCGTTCAATAGCACCGTGTCGGCCGCCGTGCTGGTCAGCCAGCGCGTGATCGGCGCCAAGGGTTTCGGGCAGAAGTGAGAACCATCCAATGAGCAATCCAGCAACAAGCGCCAGCCCGGCACCGAACAAGATTTCGCGCCGCCCGTTCGTCGCAGCCCTTCTCAAGCAGCGTGGCAATGCGCTGGTCGTCCCCGGTCTCGGCAGCCCGACCTGGGACATCTCGGCGTCGGGTGACTCGCCGGACTATCTCTATTCATGGGGCGGCATGGGCCTTTCTGTCTCGACCGCACTCGGCGTTGCGCTGGCGCGGCCCGACCGCCGCGTCCTCGTGATCACCGGCGACGGCGAGATGATGATGGGCATCGGCTCACTCGGTGTCGTCGCCGATCAGGCGCCCGCGAACCTCGGCATCCTCGTGCTCGACAACGAGCATTTCGGCGAGACTGGTCGCCAAAACGGCCTGACGGGCACGCGCACCGATCTCTGCAAAGTCGCGGAGGGTTTTGGTATCGCCAAGACGATGCTGGTGACGGAGGACGCACAGATCGGCGCGCTCGCCGATCTGATGTTCAAGCAGCCCGGTCCGACATTCGCCGTCGCCAAGATCGCGATCACCGAGGATCCCTGGGCGTTGCCGGTGAAGGATGGCGCAGCGATCGCGCGCCGCTTCCGCATCGCACTCGGCGTCGAGAAGGCGTGAGGACCAGGGCACAACGCTAAGAGCCTGCAAAGGGCCGACCAACAGGGAAGCACACAAGTCGGGAGTGACCGCCGTTGTCGACATTGCAGGCAACTAGAAGCAGCACCCAGACGTCGTCGAAGCTCGACTTCGACGCCGTCATCATCGGCGCCGGCATTTCCGGGCTTTATCAGCTCCTGAAACTCCGAGAGCTCGGCTTGCGCGTAAAGGTGTTCGAAACGGGCACCGGCGTCGGCGGCACCTGGTACTGGAACCGCTATCCCGGCGCGCGCTTCGATTCGGAGAGCTGGTCGTACGGCTATTCGTTCTCGAAGGAGCTGCTGCAGGAGTGGGACTGGACGGAGCACTTCTCGCCCCAACCGCAGACGCTGAAGTATTTGAATTTTGTCGCCGACAAGTTCGATCTGCGCCGCGATATCCAGTTCAAGAGCCGCGTCACCGCCGCCCACTACAAGGAGGTTGATCGGAGCTGGGATCTGACGCTCGAAGACGGCAGCCGATACAGCACGCGCTTCCTCGTCACCGCGATCGGCCCGCTGTCGACGCCGACCATGCCGCGCATCGAGGGCGTCGAGAGCTTCAAGGGCGAGGCCTATCATACGGCGCAGTGGCCGCACACGCCGGTGAGCTTTGAAGGCAAGCGCGTCGGCATCATCGGCACCGGCGCGACCGCCGTGCAGACCATCCAAGAGGTCGTCAAGACGGTCGGCCATCTGACCGTCTTCCAGCGCACGCCGAACTGGTGCGCGCCCCTGCACAACGCCAAGATCACGCCTGAGGAAATGCGCGAAATAAAAACGCGCTACGACGAGATCTTCGCGCGCTGCAAGGAAACCAACGCGTGCTTCGTCCACACGCCTGACATGCGCGGCACCTTCGAGGTAAGCGATGAGGAGCGCGAGGCGGCGTTTGAGCGGCTCTACAATACGCCGGGCTTCGGCATCTGGCAGGGCAACTTCAAAGACATCCTGACCGACCGCAAGGCGAACGCGGCAATCTCGGAATTCGTCGCGCGCAAGATTCGCGAGCGCGTGAAGGATCCGGCCATCGCCGACAAGCTGATCCCCAAGAACCACGGCTTCGGCACGCGCCGGGTGCCGCTCGAGACGAAATACTACGAGGCCTACAACCAGCCGAACGTGAAACTCGTCGACATCAAGGAAACGCCGATCGAGCGCATCACGGAGACGGGCATC
>LNFM01005059.1_pt1 | contig 28556 bp, 28 predicted proteins | sample 596031 | NCBI WGS metagenome assembly LNFM01 (sample SAMN04254537, study PRJNA301005) | activated carbon metagenome | isolation source: dual media filters at the Ann Arbor, Michigan drinking water treatment plant | place: USA: Ann Arbor
TCGGCAACCAGAACGAAGACCGTGAGTGGCAGAGCATCGAACAGCTGGTGCTGGAGTATGTCGGCTTGTCCGAGTACGACTTCGAGAACCTGCGCGAGAGTATTCGCGATCTGGGCGCGGGTCTTTAAGGCGGCAGTGGCGTATCGTCGCTCTCGGGCATTCCTGCTAAGGTTGTCGCCCGTTTTGACTGCGCCTGATGCCCTGTTATGCCTGAGCTTCCTGAAGTAGAAACCACCCGTCGCGGTATTGCCCCTTATCTCGAAGGCCAGCGCGTCAGCCGAGTCATCGTGCGCGACCGTCGGTTGCGTTGGCCTATCCCCGAAGACCTTGATGTGCGCCTGTCCGGCCAGCGTATTGAATGCGTCGAGCGGCGCGCCAAGTACCTGCTGATCAAAGCCGAAACCGGCACGCTTATCAGCCATCTGGGTATGTCTGGCAGTTTGCGCTTGGTGACGTGCGGTTTGCCTGCAGGCAAGCATGAACATGTCGATATCGAGCTGGCGTCGGGCATGGCGCTGCGCTACACCGACCCTCGCCGTTTCGGGGCGTTGCTCTGGAGCCGTGAGCCTTTGCAGCATGAACTGCTGCGTAAGTTGGGCCCCGAACCGTTGACCGACCTGTTCGATGGTGAGCGCCTGTTTCAGCTTTCGCGGGGGCGCAGCATGGCAATCAAGCCCTTTATCATGGATAACGCTGTGGTGGTGGGGGTGGGCAATATTTACGCCAGCGAGGCGTTGTTTGCCGCCGGCATCGATCCCCGTCGAGAGGCCGGTTCAGTCTCGCGCACGCGCTATGTAAAGCTGGCGGCGGAGATCAAACGCATTCTGGCCTACGCCATCGAGCTTTCGTCGGAGGCGACGGCCAGCCCGGTTACTTCCAGCAAGAACTGTTTGTGTACGGGCGCGGCGGTGAGTTTTGCAAAACTTGTGGCAGCACCTTGCGCGAGGTCAAATTGGGCCAGCGCGCCAGCGTGTATTGCCCGCGCTGCCAAAGCTGAGTGACGCGCAGCGTCCTGCTGCGCGAGAACGTAAAAGCGCATTGAAACAACAATAAGAAAGGCCCGAGGTATAGATGTCCGGTAACTACTTGCCTGCAAATCCCCCTGCGCAATGGCTGGGGCGCACTGTTTTGAACCTGATGGGTTGGCGCATCGAAGGGGAACTACCCAAGCTGGACAAGTTTGTGGTGATCGGCGCGCACCACACCTCCAATTGGGACTTTGTGATTTTCATCGCGGTGAGGTTTCTGCTGCGCCTGAACGCACGCTGGTTTGGCAAGCACACTATTTTCCGTTGGCCTTTTGGGGCGCTGATGCGTTCGTGGGGCGGCATTGCCATTCGCCGTGAGCGTCAGGGCAATACGGTTGAGCAAGCGGTGCGCGCCTTTACCGAGCATCAGCAGTTTATGTTGATCCTCTCGCCGGAAGGCACGCGCAAAAAGGTTGATCGCTGGAAAATGGGCTTCTATCACATCGCCCTCGGTGCTGGCGTACCGATTGTGCTGGGCGCGCTGGACTATCAGAATCGCCGTGTGGTGATAGGCCCTAGCATTATGCCGACGGGCGACGAGGCTGCCGACCTGCGACAGATCTTGGCGTTTTACCGCTCCTTCGTCCCGAAAAAACCGCACTTTGCCTTTAATGGTGATTGACGGCCGTCACGCTGACAATTACCAATGCACTGTTATAGTTAGCCTTACCGCCTCCTAACTGCTGAAGGATCGCCCCATGACACTGTTCCGCTCCACCGCTGCTGCTCTGGCACTGTCCACTGGCCTGCTGGCTTTGCCTGCTTATGCTGAAGTGGCGCAGCAGAACACCAGCGGTGACCCGATGTATACGGCCGACTCGCCGAAAGCTTTTTCCATGATTGGCGATCTGCTGATTGCCCGTCCGCTGCTGATCGGCGCTACTGCAATTGGCGCAGTTGCGTTTGTGGTTAGCCTGCCGTTCACCGCTGCGGGCGGTAATGTGGGTGAGGCGGGCCAGGCACTGGTCGTCGAGCCAGGCAAGGCGGCTTTCGTTCGCTGCCTGGGCTGCACCACCACGGGTTACAAACAAGACTGATCAACACTCGATGTCCGCGCCAGGCCGCGATCCTCGTCAGCAGTGGCGGCCTTTTATATGGGCTGTCGCATTAGCCCTGCTGACGCTGAGCTTCTGGCTCAGTGATGGCTGGCTTGCCCTCTGCGCGGGGCTGGCGCTGTTTCTATTCGGCATGCAGTGCCTGGAAGATGGCCTGCGTGACCTGGCCGGTGGTCAGCTTGAGCGTTTGCTGACCCTGAGCACGGCCACTCCCTTCAAAAGCCTGATGTTTGGCGTGACGGCGACCATGCTGGTGCAGTCCAGCTCGTTGGTTTCGCTGTTGACCGTGGCCTTTGTCAGCACGGGGCTGATTCAACTGGCTGCCGGGATCTCCATTCTGTTTGGTGCCAATTTGGGCACCACCAGCGGCATCTGGCTGCTGGCAATGGCGGGGCAGAACGTCAGCCTTGGGCCACTGGCGCTGCCGTTGTTGGTGTTCGGTGTGCTGGGCAGCTTTGCCGGGCCGCGTGGCCGAGCAGTCGGTCGCGTAGTGTTGGGCGTGGCCTTTTTGTTCCTCGGCATCGATCAAATGAAGGGCGGCTTCGATGCGCTGACCGGCGACTTTGAGCCGTCGCGTTATGTGCTGCCTGGCATGCTCGGGGCCTTGCTGTTTACCGGTATCGGCTTGCTGGCCACGGTGGTCCTGCAATCCAGTCATGCCACCTTGATGCTGACACTGGCGGCGTTAGGTGCCGGTCAGCTCGGGCTGGAGCAGGGACTGGCGATTGCCATTGGCTCCAACATGGGCAGCACGGTGACGGCGGTACTCGGCGCGCTGGGCGGCGCACGTGCCGGGCAGCGGCTGGCACTGGCGCATGTTCTATTCAATTTCATCACAGGCATTCTGGCGCTGATCCTGCTGGTGCCGATGAGCTTGCTGGTACAGATGGCGACAGCGCCTTTTGGCTTGGGCGATAACGTATTAATCCAACTCGCCCTGTTCCACACCCTCTTCAATGCCACTGGCGTGCTGCTTTTCTGGCCTTGGCAAGGTTGGCTGGCCGAACGGTTGCAACGTTGGTTGCCCGATGCACAAGAACCTGCCGTGTTGATCCGTGAACTGTCGGTGCATGCGACGCCTGCTGCAGTGGCGCCGGTGCAGATCACCGACCTTGAAGCCGTCACCCATGCGCGTTACCTGGACGACAGCGCCCTGGCCACTGCCGACAGTGCGGCCTGTGCGGTGGTTAAAGAGTTGCAGCACCTGGGTCGCCTCAGTCTGGAGGTGATTTGCCACGCGCTTTACTTGCCTGTTCATCAGCTCAACCGCTCCAGTGCGGACGAAGCCCTGCTGAGCGCCCGCCCTGAACCCCATGCCCTTGAAGCGGAGCTGTTGTATCAGCGCCATATCAAAGGGGTGTATGGCGATCTGCTGGGCTTTATGGGGCGTCTTGAGGTGGTTCTTGATGAGGCGCATCAGCAGTTTTGGGTGCGTTGTCAGGTGGCGGCGTTGCAGTTGGTGGATGCGGTCAAAGATGCCAAGCACCTGCAGAAAAACCTCGGCCGCTACCTGCGTACCGAGCAGGAGGATGTGGCCCGTGATGCCTATGTGCAGTTACGCCGGCATTTGCTTGGGGTGTTGCAGCAGGTACGTGAGTTGGGTCGTATGGAGTTGCCTGAGCAGGCTTGGAGCGAGCGTTTGGAACTGCTGGATCAGGAAGCCGGCACCTTCGACAGCCAGTTCCGCCAATGGCTGTTTACCCAGGTGCGCGAGCGTCACCTCAACGGCTTACAGGCCAGCTCATTGATGAACGACTTGGGCTACGTCAGCCGCATCACGCAAAGCCTGCGCAATGTGCTGATGCTCAGTCAGGGCGAGGGCAGCGAACTGTTCCGTCCGTTGCGGCAGATGCTGGCTGAGGACGAAGCACTGATCGAGTTGCGCTGAGGGCGCGTGAGCTATCAACGTGTTCCTCGCCTTGCTATGGCGTGACCGTGCTCAGACCAATACCGCGCCGATCACTGGCGGCCTGTACCTGATTATCCGTTTTATTCCACAACAGCACCTGTTGGTTGCCATACGCGCGGCCCGTGGTTTTCAGCACATGCCCCCGCGCCTGCAGGGCCGCCAGTTCGCTTGGGGTGAAGGCGTCGGGCTCGTGTTCGATCACATCCGGGCGGAACTGGTGGTGAAAGCGCGGGCGATCGGTCCAGCGCTGCACGGGTTGTTGCTGCAGATATTCCAGCATGGCCAGCAGTACCATGCTGGGGATGCGGCTGCCGCCGGGCGTGCCGAAGCTGGCGAAGGCGTCGTGGCTTTCGATAAAGCTGGGGCTCATGCTCGACAGCGGGCGTTTGCCGGGGGCAATGCTGTTGGCCTGGCTGCCGCTCAGGCCATAGGCGTTACTGCCTTGCAGGTCGGCGGCAAAGTCATCCATCTCATTGTTCAGTAGCACCCCGGTGCCCGGTACGGTAAAGGCCGCACCGAAGGGCAGGTTGATCGACAGCGTGGCGGCGACGGCATTGCCCTCGGCATCCAGCACCGAGAAATGCGTGGTGTGGTCGCCTTCGTGCCAGGGCTGGCTGGGCGGCAGGCTGTCACTGGGCGTGGCGCGCTGGTGGTTGATGCTGCTGGCCAGTTGCTTCAGGTAATCGGGGGCGAGCAACTGATCGATGGGGTTTTGGACAAAGTCGGGATCGCCCAGCACACCGCGATCCCGGTAAGCACGGCGCAGGGTTTCAACGATCAGGTGTGTGCGCTGCACGTTGTCGGCGCTCTGCCAAGGCAGGTGTTGCAGCATGAGCAAGCTTTGCCCGATGGCAATACCGCCAGCCGAAGGTGGTGGTGCGCTGATCAGTTCGCGCCCCTGTGCAAGTTGCACACGCAGAGGCTGTCGTTCCACTAGGCGGTATTCGGCCAAGTCCTTGAGTGACCAGATGCCGCCAGCGGCTTGAACGGTCTTCACCAGCTTTTCGGCCACCGGGCCCGCATAGAAACCCGCATGGCCATGGTTGCCCAGCTGTTCGAGGGTATTGGCCAGTTCGGGCTGGCGCAGCAGGCCGAATTCTTCCGGGATTTCGCCACGGTCGAGGAAGATGCGTGCGGTTTCCGCATCTTCACGCATCGCGTCCAAGCGCCAACCGGCGCGTTCGCGGTACACCCGGTCGATGCTCACACCGCTGCGCGCCAGACGAATGGCAGGGGCCAGTGAGTCGCGCAGGGGGAGGCGGCCATAGCGTTCGGCCAACGCCACCAGCGCGGCCGGCAGGCCCGGAATGGCGGCGGCCAGTGCGCCGTTGAGGCCGGTACAGGTCAGTGTGGGCGCTGAGCGGGGCGCGTTCGCGGGCGTCGAGAAAGCGATAGGTCGGCGTTTCGCCGGCCTCGCGCAGTAGAAAGAATCCGCCGCCGCCAATGCCTGAGCCGTAAGGTTCGACCACTGCCAAGGCGGCGCTGATGGCGACGGCGGCATCGAAGGCATTACCGCCCAGCGCCAGGGTCTCCTGGCCCGCTACCGTGGCGGCGGGGTGGGCGCTGGCAATGGCGCTGCGCCCCGGTTGCGCCGCGTGCAGGTGCAGCGAGCAGAGCAGGGCCAGCGCCGCACAGGCGATGCGCCAAGGCAGATGGCCGCGAATCAGGCGGCCGCTGCTCATGCTTTGCCAGTGATGATCAGGTACTTCTGCATCAATTCATCGCGGCTTTCGACGTTGTTCGCGTCGAGCGGGATGCAGTCGACCGGGCACACTTGTTGGCACTGTGGCTCGTCGTAATGGCCGACGCATTCGGTGCACAGGTTGGGGTCGATTTCGTAGATTTCTTCGCCTTGGGAAATCGCCGCATTCGGGCATTCGGGTTCGCAGACGTCGCAGTTGATGCAGTCGTCGGTGATGATCAGGGACATGTCAGAACCACTCCTGCTGACGCTCGGCAGCGCAGCCTAGATGTGTACAGAAAGACGGTGGGGGAATTGTGCCGCATCGCGGCCGCGCATGCACGCGGCCTGGCGAGCGCGATCAGCGCTTGAAGCGTTCGGTCAGCGCGGCGGCGACGGCCGGGTGCACGAAGTTAGAGATGTCACCGCCCAGGGCGGCGATTTCGCGCACCAAAGTCGAGGAAATAAACGAATACTTTTCCGGCGGTGTGAGGAACAGGCTTTCCACATTCGGCGCTAACTGGCGGTTCATGTTGGCCAGTTGAAACTCGTATTCAAAGTCAGACACGGCGCGCAGGCCGCGCAGAAACACATTGGCACCCTGTTCTTTGGCAAAGTGCGCGAGCAGGGTGGAAAAGCCCACCACTTCGACGTTGGGCAGGTGTTTGGTGACTTCGCGGGCCAGTTCAACGCGCTGTTCGAGGCTGAACAGAGGATTCTTTTTCGGGCTGGCGGCCACCGCAATGATCACGCTGTCGAACAACCGTGCGGCACGCTCGACCAGATCGCCATGCCCCTTGGTGATGGGGTCGAAGGTGCCTGGGTATAACACTCGATTCATCGTGACGTCCTGGCGGGTCCGTTGGGGAGTCGGATGGTAGCGCAGCGTTTCCCCATGGCCAAGTCGTACGCCACACTGACGCGCCATTCACGGGCCCTCAAAGGCCCGTGAATACCTGGCTATCAGGCGGACTGGAGGCGCTCGGCGAGCAGGGTCGCCAGCTTGGCGGTGAGGCCGTAGATCGACAGTTGCGGGTTGGCCCCGATGCTGGTGGGGAACAATGAACCGTCGTGGATCGACAGGTTGCTCAACTGATGATGCCGGCCGAGGCTGTCGGTGACGGCCTGGCGTGGGTCTTCACCCATGGCGCAACCGCCCATGACGTGTGCACTGCCCAGGCGGGTGCGGTACAGCTCCAGGCTGAGGTTGTCGATCAGGCTCTTCGCCTCGGCCAGGGTTTTCACGTAGTCGGCGTCGGCGTGCAGCGGCAGCACGGCTTTGGCTCCGGCCGCGAACTGGATTTCCGCCATGGTGTGGAAAGCCCGGCGTACGCCGTCCCAGGTGTAGTCGGTCATCTGGTAGTCGAGCACCGGGCTGCCGTCCCCGCGCAACTCGACGCGGCCTTCGGCGCTGTCCGGGTGGAAACCATCGCGCAACAAGGCGAGCATGACGTTGGTGTTGGGCAGTTGTTCCATGCGCATGGCGTTGTCGATGCCGAAGCGGCCGAGCATGGTTGAGGTCAGTGCGGGCTGCAGCGGTGGCACTTCGAGTTTGTAAGACAGTCGCCCGGCTGCACCGTCATCCCACTGGAAGTGATCGGAGTAGACCGACTGCGGCGCACCGTAGAACGGGTTGATGACCTGCTCGAAGAGGGCGGCGGAGAAATTCACCAGGTGCAGGTAGGTGCGTTTACCGGCGCGTTCGTGCGGATCGGGTGCATTTGAACGCAGCAGAATCCCCGGTGTGTTGATGCCGCCGCCAGCCAGAACGTAATGCTTGGCCTTGACCCGGATGGTACGGCCGTTGGGCGCGACGCTGCGCTCGTCCATGCCCAGGCATTCGATGCCGGTGACCTTGTCGCCTTCGATTAGCAGGCGGGCGGCGCGGGCGAGATAGAGCAGTTCGCCGCCTTTATCCAGCGTGGCGGGAATGGTGGTGACCAGCATGGATTGCTTGGCGTTGGTCGGGCAGCCCATGCCGCAGTAACCGAGGTTCCAGCAACCGCGCACGTTGCGCGGGATCACCTGCCAGTCGTAGCCCAGTTTCTCGCAACCCTGGCTGATGACCGCGTTGTTGGCGTTCGGTGGCACGGCCCAGGGCGCAACGCCCAGGCGCTGTTCCATGCGCTCGAACCAAGGTGCCATGTCCGCCGGGCTGTGGCCTTTGACGCCGTGCTCGCTGGCCCAGTGTTCCAGGGTTGGCGCGGGCGTGCGGAAGCTGGAGGTCCAGTTGATCAGGGTGGTGCCGCCCACCGCACGGCCCTGCATGATGGTGATTGCACCGTCTTTGCTCATACGGCCGATGCCTTCCTGATAGAGGCTGGCGTAGGCCTGATCTTCGAGCATCTTGAAGTCGTCGCTGGTCTTCAGCGGGCCTTCTTCGATCAGCAGCACCTTGAACCCGGCAGCGCTGAGAATTTCCGCCGTGGTGCCGCCGCCTGCACCGCTGCCGACGATGGCCACATCGGCTTCGAGGGTCAGGTCGTTGTCCAGACGCGAGCCGTTATAGGTCTTCCAACCACGGGCCAAACCTTCTTTAAAGCTATCGGGTACAGGCATTTCAGGTTCTCTTTTTATGATCGCACTGCATAAAAGGTTGAGCGAGCTAGAGCCAGGCTAGGCGCATATGCGCGAGGACGCGGAGTTTACGAGCTGTAAATGAGCAGTCCGAGCGCATCTGCAACAACGCCTGGCCGACGCGCAGCCAGCCGGCCATCAGACAGCCGGCGGGCCGGGGTAACCACAGTGTGCCCACGACTCCGGCCGGCTGTACCAGGCCATCATCACCAGTTGCAGCAGGGACGAATGGCCCATTCTGAGCAGGCCGATAGAGCTGTTCTGCCAGCGCTCAAGAAACGCCTGCATGTCCGCCGGCGAGGCGTTTTCCCAGCTGCCCCAAATGCCGGTCAACGGCCCACGGGTGATGGGCAGTGCCAGCACATCAAACAATTGCACGGTCAGCTTGAGCATTTCCGGCGAGACGTGGTTGAGGCTGTAGTCGAGGTTTTGCAGCGTGGCGCTGACTGCGGCAGGCATCTGTTCTGCAGGCACCGCGCCGTGGAGCAGCACCGGAATCAGCGCCTGAAAAAACGGCAGGTCGGTTTCGCGCAGCACGGCGAAGCCAGCTTTGGGTGTGCTTGCCGAGCACCCGCTGAGGGTGGCGGTGAGCCCTGCCGTGCCGAGTAATGCCGTGCCTAGCAGGCCAACCTTGAGCAGGCTGCGGCGCGACAGGTTGGGTGAGTCAAGGGTGGTGTTATGCATTGTTGTTTTCACCAAAACAGGTTTTGCAGGCGTCAGCGGGCCAACGCCTAAGGTCATGGGGTTAACGCACGAACAGTTTGTAGACCAGTTTCTGCAGCGCCTTGCCGTACGGTGGGTAGATCATCTTGGCGGCGTTAAAGCGCTGCTTGATAAACACACCTTTGGCTTTGCTGAAGGTCAGGAACCCTTCGTGGCCGTGGTAATGGCCCATGCCGGAAGGGCCGACGCCACCAAACGGCATGTCGTCTTGGGCAACGTGCAGCAGGGTGTCGTTGAGGCACACACCGCCCGAATGGGTCTCGTGCAGCACGCGCTGTTGCTCGCCCTTGTCATAGCCGAAGTAGTAGAGCGCCAGCGGGCGATCGCGCTCGTTGATAAAGGCGAAGGCGTCTTCCAGTTTGTCGTAGGGGATGATCGGCAGCAGCGGGCCGAAGATCTCGTCCTGCATCACTTTCATCTCATCCGTTACGTTCAGCAGCACCGCCTGCGGCATGCGTCGGCCTTGGGCTTCTGGGTAAAGCGGGATGATGGTCGCGCCTTTGCTTTCGGCGTCCTGCAGGTAGCTGTTGAGGCGCTGCAACTGACGCTCGTTGATGATGGCGGTGTAGTCCGGGTTGTCTTTGAGCTGTGGGTAGAAGCTTTGCACCACGTTGCGGTAAGCCTCGATAAAACCGTCCACACGGTCTTTGGGCACCAGCACGTAATCCGGAGCCACGCAGGTTTGCCCGGCGTTCATGGTTTTACCGAAGGCGATGCGTTCGGCGGCGTCACTCAGGGGCACGCTGGCCGAGACGATGGCCGGCGATTTGCCGCCCAGTTCCAGGGTTACAGGGGTTAAGTTCTCGGCGGCGGCGCGCATCACGTGTTTGCCGATGCTGGTGGCGCCGGTGAACAGCAGGTGATCGAACGGCAGCTTGGAGAAGGCCATGCCCACCTCAGCTTCGCCCAGGCTGACACTGACCAGATCTTCCGGGAACACCTTGGCCAGCAGGTCTTTGACCAGTTTTGAGGTGGCCGGGGTCGACTCACTCATCTTGATCATCACCCGGTTGCCAGCCGACAGTGCGCCCACCAGCGGGCCAATGGCCAGAAACAGCGGGTAGTTCCACGGTACGATCACGCCGACCACGCCCAGCGGTTGGTAAATCACCTTGGCGGAGGCGGGCATAAACTGCATGCCGACGCTGCGGCGCGAGGGCTTCATCCATTTTTTGATGCGCTTGGTCGCGTAGTGGATGCCATGCAGGCTGGGCATCAGTTCGGCGAGCAGGGTTTCGTCGGCGCTGCGGTTGCTGAAATCCTGGGAAATCGCTTTGATCAGCGCCTCGCGCTCGTTGCTGAGCATGTCGCGCAGGGCGTTGAGCCACTGGATGCGCTGCTCGGCAGACGGCATGGGGTTAGCTTTGAATGCCTGCCGCTGAACGGCAAAGCTGCTCTGCAGCTGACTGATTTGCTGTTGACTGTGTTGCAGGCTTTGTTCGAGGTAAGCGACGTCGGCGACCATGATGCGGCTCCTTGGCAATCCAGCATTGCAGGCATCAAGGGGCTGATGCTGCTTGAAATGGCTATGCTGGTTTTTTAGAGCAATTGCTCTAATCTGTCAAATAGCATGCCGCGACCAGCCGACGGACGCAGCCCAACGAAAAGTTAGCGGGTCGCCTGAGAGGGTGTGCGGGTAACACTTTGGCGGCGGGTGCGTGTACCTTTGCCGGGCTTTTGAGTTGAGTACGAGCCTTATGTCAGCCCCACTAAAAACCCGCGAACGCATCATTCAGGAAAGCCTGGCGCTGTTTAACGCCCAGGGCGAACGCAGCGTGACCACCAATCACATCGCTGCGCACCTGGGGATTTCGCCGGGTAACCTGTACTACCACTTCCGTAACAAGCAGGCGATCATCGCCGAGTTGTTCGCCCTGTATGAGCGTCAGGTCGATACCTTTCTGCGCCGCCCTGAGGGCCGTGCGCTGACCGTGCAGGACAAAACCTTCTACCTCGAAGCGCTGCTCGCGGCCATGTGGCACTACCGCTTTATGCACCGCGATCTGGAGCATTTGCTGGAAAGCGACGCTGAACTGGCTGAGCGCTACCGCCTGTTTGCTCAGCGCTGCCTGGTGCAGGCGCAGGGTATTTATCAGGGTTTTGTCGAGGCCGGCATTCTGCTGATGAACGCCACCCAGATCGAAGCCCTGACCCTCAACAGCTGGATCATCATGACCTCGTGGGTGCGCTTCCTGTGCACCACCCGTGGCAATCCGGGTGACCTCAGTGAAGAAATGCTGCGCCGTGGCATCTATCAAGTGCTGGCGCTCGAAGGCGGCTACACCGCGCCTGAGGCCCGTGAGGCGCTCGATGCCCTCTACGCCAAACTGCATGTGCCGTTGGATCAGGTGATCTGAATTACAAGCGGCTTCGCTGTGGCGACAATGCGTAGCCCGGATAAGCCTTGGCGCAATCCGGGTTTACCGTCCCGGATTGATTGCGCTGCGCTTATCCAGGCTACGGGTTGAGTTGGTGTTTCAGCCACTGTGGAATCCGCCGTTCCAAGTAATAGCCCGGTTTACTCAACCTGCCTTCGACAAAACCGACATGGCCGCCGTGGGCGTGCAGTTCGAATTCGATGCTCGGCGACAGTTCGTCGGCTTCGGGGAGGCTGTGGGGGAAGACGAAGGGGTCGTCGGCCGCCTGAATGATCAACGTGGGTGTTTCGATACGGCCGAGAAAGTAACGGCTGGACGCGCGGCGGTAGTAGTCCTCGGCGTCGGCGTAGCCATGCAGCGGCGCGGTGATGCGGCCGTCGAAATCCCAGAAGGTGCGCATGTTGTCCAGCGTGCCGAGGCTGTCCAGCGCAGCGAGGCGGTCATGCATGCCCTGATGGGCGAACAGGCGCTGCTTGTTGCGCACGTAGGCGACCATCTCGCGCATAAAGTGACGCTGGTAGACCTTGGAAAAGCCCATGCCGATACGGTCGGCGCACTGATCCAGACGAAACGGCACCGACACCGCCGTCGCGCCCTGCAACTGGCTGTCTGCGCCGGTTTCACCCAGGTATTTGAGCAACACATTGCCGCCCAGTGAATAACCCACGGCATACAGCGGCGCCATCGGGCGCAGGGCGCGCAGGTGGCGCATGGTTTCGGCCAAGTCTTCACTGGCGCCGGAGTGGTAACCACGGGCCAGCAGGTTCGGCTCGCCGGAGCAGCCGCGCCAGTTCAGCGCCACGCTGGCCCAGCCCTGAGCCGCCAGTTGCTGCTGCAAGCCCAGCACATAGAGCGAGTCGGATGAGCCGGTCAGACCGTGCAGCACCAACACCAGTGGTGCTTCGGCTTCGTGCGGGCCGTGCCAGTCCAGATCAAGAAAGTCGCCATCGTCGAGCCACAGCCGTTCGCGCGTGCGCGCAAGCTTCGCCGGCTGGCGACACATCGGGTTCCACAGGGTTTGCAGATGGGGGCCGGGCAGCCACCAGGCGGGTTTGAACGGATTGGTCATGAACCGGTATCGCTTGGGAAAGCGCTCAGGCTAGGGCCTTGGGCGGTGAAACGGAAGCTATATGACGGGTGCGAATAACAGAACCTGACCTTGGGTGGGCGTGTTCTGCAGTCTGGTGGGTTGTGCCGTCTACATCCCGGGGTTAACCCCCGGTGATCGGCTCCGGCTAACCCACCCTGCAAAAGCCCTAAGCTGCCGTGCGCTGCCACAGCGCGTAGTAGACCTGCCCGGCCTTTTGCTCACGGTGCAAGCGCCAGTTGCCGGGCATGCCGAGACTGGAGGGTGGGTTTTCGCTTTCGGTGTAGACCCAGGCATCGGCCGCCAGCCAACCGTTCTGCTCCAGCAGGGTGCAGGCGGGCAGCAGCAGGTTTTGGCTGAACGGCGGGTCGAGAAACACCAGGTCGAATGGCGTGGCGGCTGGGTTTTGCAGGTAGAGCAGGGCGTCGGTTTGCAGCAACTGGCCGTTGTCGCATTGCAGTGTGTGCAGGTGGCTGCGCAGGCTGGCGATGGCCGCTGGGTTGAGGTCTAGCGCCAGGGCGCTGCCGGCACCGCGTGACAGGGCTTCAAGAAACAGTGCACCGCTGCCGGCGAAGAGGTCGAGCACCTTGGCCCCTTCAACGTATGGTGCGAGCCAGTTAAACAGCGTTTCGCGCACGCGGTTGGGCGTCGGGCGCAGGCCCGCTGCCATGGGGAAGTTGAATTGGCGTGAGCGCCATTGCCCGGCAATGATCCGCAGTTGGCCGTCGCCACCGTGGGCGGGGAGGGCTTTCTGCGCTTTGGCTTGCTTACTCATCAGTGCTCCGGTACGCCGGAAGGTTGTTCGGCGGGGCGGTCGGTGGGGGGCGGCAGTGCTTCTTGGGTTACGGTCGGGCCGGCAGTAACGATCACCAGCGCCTCAGGATTGAGGTGTTTGGCCATGGCGGCTTTTACCTGCTCAACGTTGAGCGCCTGCACGTCGCGCACAAAGTCTTCCAGGTAGCTCAATGGCAGGTCATAGAAGCCCATTGAACCGAGCTGGCCGACAATATCGGCATTGCTGGCAGTTGAAAGCGGGAAGCTGCCGGCCAGTTCGCGCTTGGCGTTATTCAGTTCGTCGGCGGTCGGGCCATTGCGCACGAAGTCGGTGAGCATGTCTTTGACCAGTTGCAGGGTGCCATCGCCCAGTTCGGCGCGGGTTTGCAGGTTGATCATAAAGGGGCCGCGCGCTTGCATGGCGCTGAACCCCGAATACACACCGTAGGTCAGGCCGCGTTTTTCACGCACCTCAGTCATTAGACGAGTACCAAAGCCACCGCCGCCAAACACCTGATTACCCAAGTAGAGGGCAGCATAGTCTGGGTCGCGCCGGTCGATGCCCAGTTGGGCAATCATCAGGTGCGTCTGGTTGGACGGGAACTCAATATGTTGCCGCCCCGGCTCAGGTGTTTCCGGCTGGGCGATGCGCGGCAGTGCCGGGCCTTTCGGCAAGGCGGCGGAAACCTGGTTGGCCAGCGCTTCGGCATCGCTGCGCGAGAGATCGCCGACCAGTGCAATCACCGCGTTCTGCGCGGTGTAGGCCTTGGCATGGAACGCTTGCAGTTGCTCGCGGCTGATGGTCGGGACCGATTCAGCCGTGCCATCGCTTGGGTGGGCATAGGGATGGCTGCCGTACAGGCGCTCAAACAACGCCAGGCTGGCGAGTTTGCCGGGGTTTTGCTTCTGGAATTCGAAGCCCGCGAGCATCTGGTTTTTGATCCGCGCCAGCGAATCGTCCGGGAAGGTGGGTTGGCCGATCACTTGGGTGAACAGCTGCAGGGCGGGTTCGCGTTGCTCCGGGGCGCTAAGGCTGCGCAGGCTGGTAATGGCCATGTCGCGGAACGCACCGTTGCCAAAGTTCGCCCCAAGGTCTTCAAAACCGGCAGCAATGGCGCTGACATCCTTGCCCGGCACGCCTTCGTTAAGCATGGCGTTGGTCAGCGAGGCCAGGCCCGCCACGCCGTCATCGTGACTGCTGCCAGCGGCGAAGGTCAGTTGCAGGTCGAACATCGGCAGCTCGCGGGCTTCGACAAACAACACCTTGGCACCCTCGGCTGTTTGCCAGCTCTGGATGTTCAGGTCGCGGCGGCTGGGGGCTTGGTCGCCTAGGGCGGCGAGGGATTCAAGTTTGTCCGGATCAGCGCTGGCGATCGGAGCCGGTGCGCTATTCGGGCGGGGGATGATCAGGGCCAGCAACGCCAGCAGTATCAGTAGCGCCAGGCCGAGCAGGCCGTAGCGCAGGCCATTGCGCTCACTCATTGCGCGACTCCTCAGGCAGAACATGGGCGACGCTCAAGCGGTCGCGGGTAAAAAAGGTGCTGGCGGCTTGCTGAATATCGGCCGGGGTGACGGCTTCCAGTTCAGCCAGCTCTTGATCAATCAGTTTCCACGACAGGCCGACGGTTTCCAGTTGGCCGATGGCGGTGGCCTGACTGGTGATGGAATCGCGGCCAAACACCAAGCTGGCAATCACCTGAGCACGCACGCGGGCCAGTTCTTCGGCGCTGGGCGGGGTGTTTTTCAAATCTTCCAGTTCACGCCACAGGCCGGCTTCGACCTGCGCCAGGGTTTTGTCTTTTTGCACGTTCGGCGTGGCGGAAAGCACAAACAGGCTGTCGCCACGGGGGAAACCGTCGTACCAGACGGAGGCACCCGCCACCAACTCCTGATTACGTTCCAGGCGCGCGGGCAGGCGAGCGCTGTAACCACCGTCCAGCAGGGCGGCGGCCAGGCGCAGGGCATAGACCTGGCGCGGCTGTTCAGCGGTGGCCAGACCCGGCACGTTAAAGCCCATAATCAGGCTCGGCAGTTGGGTTTTCAGGTACAGCGTGGTCCGCCGCTCGCCGGGCTTGGCCAGCTCACGGGGGATTTTCGCTGCTGGCAAGGGGCGCTTGGGGATGGGGCCGAAATAGCGTTCGGCGAGTATTTTCACTTCGGCGGCGCTGACATCACCGACAACCACCAGCGTGGCGTTGTTCGGTGCGTACCAGGTTTCATACCAGGCGCGCAGGTCTTCAACGGTCATGCGCTCGAGATCGGCCATCCAGCCAATGGTCGGCGTGCGGTAGCCGCTGGCCGGGAAGGCCATGGCGGAAAATCGCTCAAAGGCCAGCGAGCCGGGGCGGTCATCGGTGCGCAGGCGGCGTTCTTCCTTGATGACTTCCATCTCTTTAAGAAACTCATCGGCCGGCAAGGCCAGGCTGGCCAAGCGGTCAGCCTCCAACTCCAGGGCTACGGCCAGACGATCACGGGCCAGCACTTGGTAGTAGGCGGTGTAATCGTCGCTGGTGAAGGCGTTTTCTTCAGCGCCTAAGTCACGCAGGATGCGTGAAGATTCGCCGGGGCCCAGCTTGCGGCTGCCTTTGAACATCATGTGTTCGAGGGCATGCGATAAGCCGGTATGGCCGGGCGTCTCGTAGCTGGAGCCGACCTTGTACCAGAGCTGGCTAACTACCACGGGCGCGCGATGATCTTCGCGCACAATGACCTTGAGGCCGTTGTCGAGGCTGAATTCATGGGTCGGTTGAGTGTCGGCGGCCAGGGCCGTCAGCGGTATGCAGAGCAAACTGAGCAGCAGGGTTGCACTGCGTTGGGCAATCTTGAGCATAGATTTCGACCTGTCGAACAGGCCCGCTTGGTCTTAGCGTCGGCGGGCGCGGAGGTGCTAGGATACGCATCCGTTTTACTGGCGACCACGCCTGCTAAAGCTTCTGATTGTTACCGCGTGCACTCTTCAGCTTTTAAATGTCGCGTGAGTAGTGCTTTCAGAGCCTGTGGCTGGCGCGTCGCTCCTTTGAGATAGCCGTCTCCATGTTTGGTTCCAACGACGACAAGAACAAACCCGCACCCTCTGCGCCGGCCTCTGCCGAGAAGCCCGCGGAGAAGAAAGACCTGTTTGGCTGGTTGCGCAAAAAGCCGCAAACACCGGCTGATTCTTTGCCGCAAGCAGCCCCGCCCACTGATCAGGCGCCGGCTGTGCCTGAGCCTGCTCAGGCACAGCCGGCGGTTGCACCGGTGATTCCGGTTAACGGGACCGCCGAGGTTGTTGCGCCCGTTGCTGCGCCCGTCATCCCGCCGGTTGTCGTTGTTGAGACGGTCGTTGAGGCGCAGCCTGCTCCGGTTGCTCCGGTTGCTCCGGTTGCTCCGGTTGCTCCGGTTGCTCCGGTTGCTCCGGTTGCCGCTGCAGCGCAGCCTGTAGCCGACGTTCAATCGCCTTCAGCCGAAGCCAATCCCGCGCCGCGCCCCTCGCGTTTTCGTATTAATGCCGGCAGTGAAGTGCTGCACGCCCACGTGGAGGTGCCGGTTGAGCCGCCTGCACCGCCGCCCGCGCCTGTGGTCGAGCCGGTAAAGCCAGCCGAACCCGTTAAAAGTGCCGAGGAAAACCGCGCTGGATTCCTTGAGCGACTTAAACAAGGCCTGTCGAAAACCAGCGCCAGCTTGGGCGAGGGCATGGCCAGCCTGTTTCTTGGCAAGAAGGTTATCGACGATGACCTGCTTGAAGACTTGGAAACCCGCCTGCTGACCGCCGACGTCGGCGTTGAAGCCACCACGGCGATCATCGGCAACCTGACTAAACGTGTGGCGCGCAAAGAGTTGGCCGACAGCGGCGCGCTGTACAAAGCGCTGCAAGATGAACTGGTGGCACTGCTCAAGCCGGTCGCACAGCCGCTGAAAATTGACAGCAGTAAGCAGCCCTATGTGATTTTGGTGGTCGGCGTAAACGGCGCAGGCAAAACCACCACCATCGGAAAATTGGCGAAAAAACTGCAGCAGGACGGTAAGAAAGTCATGCTGGCTGCGGGTGACACCTTCCGCGCCGCTGCCGTCGAGCAGCTGCAGGTGTGGGGTGAGCGCAACCAGATCGCGGTCATTGCCCAGCACACCGGTGCCGATTCCGCCTCGGTGATTTTCGATGCGGTGCAAGCGGCCAAGTCGCGTGGCATGGACGTGCTGATTGCCGACACCGCCGGGCGTCTGCACACCAAAGACAACTTGATGGAAGAGTTGAAGAAGGTTCGCCGCGTGATCGGCAAGCTGGATGAAAGCGCGCCGCACGAAGTGCTGCTGGTGCTGGATGCCGGCACCGGGCAAAACGCGATCAATCAGGCCAAGCAGTTCAATCAGACGGTCAACCTCACCGGCCTGGCCCTGACCAAGCTGGATGGCACCGCCAAGGGCGGGGTGATCTTCGCCTTGGCCAAGCAGTTCGCTTTGCCGATTCGTTATATCGGGGTGGGTGAGGGCATTGATGACCTGCGCACCTTCGAGGCTGAAGCCTTCGTTCAGGCGCTGTTCGCGGAGAAATAGGATGATCAAATTCGAGCAGGTCGGTAAACGCTACGCCAACGGCCACGTCGGGCTGCACGAACTGAGCTTCCACGTGCGCCGTGGCGAGTTCCTCTTTGTCACCGGCCATTCCGGCGCGGGCAAAAGCACCTTGTTGCGTTTGCTGTTGGCCATGGAGCGCCCCAGCAGCGGCAAACTGCTGCTGGCCGGTCAGGATTTGTCGCACATCACCAATGCGCAGATCCCGTTCCTGCGTCGGCAGATCGGTGTGGTGTTCCAAAACCATCAGTTGCTGTTCGACCGCAGCGTATTCGACAACGTCGCGCTGCCCTTGCAGATTCTCGGTCTGTCCAAGGACGAAATCGGCACCCGCGTGCGCACGGCGCTTGAGCGCGTGTCGTTGGCCGAAAAGGCTGACCTCTACCCTGGCGACCTGTCCACCGGCCAGCAGCAACGTGTCGGCATCGCCCGCGCCGTTGTTCACCGTCCGGCCCTGTTGCTGGCGGATGAGCCGACGGGCAACCTCGACCCGCGTCTGGCCGCCGAGATCATGGGCGTGTTTGAAGACATCAACCGCTTGGGCACCACGGTGCTGATCGCCAGCCACGACCTAGCCCTGATCGCGCGTATGCGTCATCGCATGCTCACCTTGCAACGTGGTCGCCTGATCGGCGACGGGGAGGCCGCATGAGCGCCACCCGTATGCCGCCACCGCAACCCGCGCAACGCGTCGGTGCCGCGCCGAAGAAAACTGAAACGCCACCGACCGGTGACGAAGGCCCGAGCTTCTCGCATCAACTGCACGCCTGGCTGGAAAACCATCGCGCCAGTCTGGTCGATAGCCTGCGTCGCTTGGCCAAACAACCGATTGGTAGCTTCTTCACCTGCCTGGTGATGGCCGTGGCCCTGAGCCTGCCGATGGGCTTGGCGCTGTTGCTGGATAACGTCGAGCGTTTGGGCGTGTCCTGGCAGCGCGCGGCGCAGATTTCGCTGTTTTTGCAGATTGATGCCACTGAAGCCCAAGGCCAGGCCCTGCGTGGAGACATCGCGGCCATGGCTGATGTGGAAGAGGCCGAGTGGATCAGCCGCGAACAGGCGCTGGAAGAGTTCCAGCAGCAATCGGGTCTTGGCGAAGCCTTGAAGGAACTGCCGGATAACCCATTACCAGGCGTTATCGTCGTCACCCCGCAAGAGGTCGATAAGGTCGCCTTGGAGGCCTTGCGCCTGCGCCTGGCCGAGTTACCCCGCGTGCAGCAAGCGCAGTTGGACCTGCTCTGGGTCGAGCGCCTGAGCGCCATGCTTAAACTGGGCGAGCGCTTTGTCTTCGGCCTGACCTTGCTGCTGGTGATGGCGCTGTTGTTGGTGATCGGCAATACCATCCGCCTGCACATCGAGAATCGCCGTGTCGAGATCGAAGTGATCAAACTGGTGGGCGGCACGGACAGTTACGTACGTCGGCCTTTTCTATATATGGGGGCGTTGTACGGCGTTGGGGCCGGTGTGTTTGCCTGGCTGCTGCTGGCCTTTGGCCTGAACTGGCTCAACGATGCCGTGGTTAACCTCGCCGGTCTTTACGGCAGCAATTTCGGCTTGGATGGCGTGCCGGTGGCCGATGGTCTATCCCTGCTGCTCGGCGCGGTGTTGTTGGGCTATATTGGCGCCTGGTTGGCGGTGGCGCGCCACCTGAACGAACTAGCGCCACGTTAAGTTATTGTTTTAATTGATATTGACTATGTGTAAGGGAACTTGTACCGAGGTACAAAGTCCCATAGGGCAGTGCTAGACTGCCCCACGATTCGTAAGTCGGAGGATTCAAATGTCCACTTCTTTGCAGCCTGTTCATGCTCTGGTTCCGGGTGCCAACCTCGAAGCGTACGTGCATGCGGTAAACGGCATTCCGCTGTTGACCCTCGAGCAGGAGCGCGAGCTGGCCGGGCGTCTCTTCTATCACCAAGACCTCGAAGCCGCCCGGCAAATGGTCTTGGCGCACCTGCGTTTTGTTGTACATATCGCCCGCAGTTACTCGGGTTACGGCCTGGCGCAGGCGGATCTGATTCAGGAAGGCAACGTCGGCCTGATGAAGGCGGTCAAACGCTTCAACCCGGAAATGGGTGTGCGCTTGGTGTCCTTCGCTGTGCATTGGATTCGCGCGGAAATCCACGAATTTATTCTGCGCAACTGGCGCATCGTCAAAGTCGCCACCACCAAGGCCCAGCGCAAACTGTTCTTCAACCTGCGCAGTCAGAAAAAACGCTTGGCATGGCTGAATAACGACGAAGCCCATGCCGTGGCTGAAAGCCTGGGCGTGGAAGTACGCGAAGTGCGCGAGATGGAAAGCCGCCTGAGCGGTCACGACATGGCATTTGACCCGGCTGCCGAGGCGGACGATGAAAGCGCCTTCCAGTCGCCTGCGCATTACCTGGAAGACCACCGCTACGACCCGGCCCGCCAGCTGGAAGATGCCGACTGGAGCGACAACTCCACGGCCAATCTGCACGAAGCGCTGGAAAGCCTGGACGAACGCAGCCGTGACATTCTTTACCAGCGTTGGCTGGCCGAAGAAAAAGCCACCCTGCACGACCTGGCGGCCAAGTACAACGTCTCGGCTGAGCGTATTCGCCAGTTGGAAAAAAATGCGATGAACAAGCTTAAAGGCTCCATCGCCGCGTAACGCGCGTTACCGTCAGAAGCCGCACCTAGGTGCGGCTTTTTTATGGCCTGTCTTCTCTGCTGGCCACCCTTTGTGCTGTCGCTGTGCGACGTTAAAAATCGCTCCCGGCGGTTTATATGGTCAAGGAACAACCTGATGAAATTGCCACCGATACGCCCTCAGCATTGGTTGATCTTTGCCGCAGTGGCCGCGCTGTTTTTTGCCTGGGGCGCTTGGTTGATGCGTGCGCAAGCACCGGCTCAGCCGTGGCCCTGGTTGGTGCAATGGCAAAGCACGGTGTTTACTCCGTTGGCGGACGACCAGCTGAGCCTGGTGCACCTGCGTGACGTACAAACGGGCGAGCTGTGGTTGCAGCCCAACCCCGAGGGCGCGCGCCTGCTCTACCGCGCAACCGTAAATGAAGGCGAAGAGGCCTGGTCGCTGGAAGCTGAAGTGGGCCTGCAAGCGGCTGAGCGTGACAGCCTGATGGCGGCGGCCGGCGTGCAACCCGGCGATAAGGAGCAACCTTTGGGCAGCCCGCTGCTGGTCGCTTTGGCCAACCGCCCGATCATCGCCCTGACCCTGTTGCCGCCTGAGCCGATGGACACCGATCAACTGGCCGCCAGCCTCGGCCAGCCGCGGTTGACTCTGGAACTGGCCGAAGGCAATGCCTGGGTCTACCCCGAACTGGGCTTGACTGCGCACCTGCAGAGTGACGAGCTGTTCTTCCTCTACGCTGTACCTCGCCACCTGTTGCAGCAGCGCTGAGTGTATTTCGACTTAAGGGCACCTCTAAGAACGTAGGTGTTTTGGGCAGTGCCTTAAGTGTCGACGAGGCAGGTATTTATAGGTTGGGCTGCGCTCAACGCCGACCTACAGGTGGCGGCATGCCGCGCTGTTAAACCCCTTTAAGCCAATCCGGCCACCATTCGGGGCGGTTGGGCTGCAGGCGGTTGAGGTAATGGCTGCCACCGAGTTGCCACATCTGTTGGCGAATCCAGTTGGCGCGGCGCGCGGTGTGGGCATTGGGGCGGCTGGCGCTGCGGGCGCGCGGGTTGGGCAGCACAGCGGCGAGCAGGCTGCTTTGCTGGCGTGACAAATACGGCGCGCCGACCTTGAAGTGATGCCGTGCGGCCGCCTCGGCACCGAAAATACCGTCGCCCCACTCGGCACTGTTGAGGTACACCTCAAGGATGCGTTGTTTGGGCCATAGCAGTTCGATCAACCCGGTAAACCACACTTCCAGTCCCTTGCGCAGCCAACTGCGGCCCGACCAGAGAAACAGGTTTTTCGCCACTTGCTGGCTGAGGGTGCTGGCCCCGCGTACGGAGCCGCCTTGCTGGTTATGCGCCAGTGCGGCGCGGATGGCCGCGACGTCAAAGCCCCAGTGCTCGGCAAATTTTTGATCTTCAGCGGCAATTACGGCCATTTTCAGGTCGTCTGGCAGTTCAGCCCAGGGTCGCCAAGTGCGTTGCAGGTCGATGGGTTGGTCGTCGCGCCAGGCGTCGATTTTGCGCTCCAGCATCAGCGCAGTGCCGGGCGGTGGCACCCAGCGCAGCATCAGCACCAGCAGCGCGGAGCCGACGGCCAGCCAGAACAGCAGTTTGAGCAGGCGACGAGCGATGGATCGAAACATGCGTACTTGGCCGGGTGGGATTTGCCGGCCATTATAGCCAGCGATTTTTATCTGGCTGGAGTGATGTATGGCGCGTTTGTGGTTGTTGCTGTCTGCCTTGGCCGGTTTTACCGGTGTGGGCCTGGGGGCGTTTGCCGCTCATGGGTTAAAAAATGTGCTGACGCCGGCCTACCTCACGGTGTTTCAAACCGGCACGCACTATCACCTGATTCATGCGTTGGCCCTGTTCGGCGTTGGGGTGCTTGCGCTGCAGCGCCCGTCGCGCTTGCTGAACGTGGCCGGTGGCTACTTTGCGTTGGGCATCGTGCTGTTTGCTGGCAGCTTGTACGCGCTCACATTAAGCGGCATCGGCGCGCTGGGCATGATTACGCCCGTGGGCGGGGTGAGCTTTCTACTGGGCTGGTTCTGCCTGGGGTTGGCGGCCTGGAAGCACGGCGCTTAGGACGAGCGGCGAGCTTGAGCCTTGGTCGGCGTTCGTGATCAGGCTAGAATGCCGGCCCTTTCCCAGTTGTGACCGAACCGTCATGCGTATTCAGTTAAACGGCGAAGCTTTTGAATTGCCCGATGGGGAAACGGTTGCCGGTGTGATCGAGCGTCTGGACCTGAGCACACGCCGCGTGGCGGTTGAGCTCAATCTGGATATCGTGCCGCGCAGCCAGCACGCCAGCACCGTCTTGCGCGAGGGCGATCAGATAGAAGTGGTCCATGCTATTGGCGGTGGTTGAGCCTAGCGTCTTCGTTTGATCGCGTTCTGATTGCCGCCCACCTTCACGAGGATTACCCATGAGCCATGCGCCCAGCGACAAGCCCTTTACTCTGGCCGGCCGTACTTATCAGTCGCGTTTGCTGGTGGGGACCGGCAAGTACAAAGACCTCGAAGAAACCCGCTTGGCCATCGAAGCCTCCGGCGCCGAGATTGTTACCGTGGCGGTGCGTCGGACCAACATCGGGCAGAACCCGGGTGAGCCGAACCTGCTGGATGTGATCAGCCCCGAGCGTTACACCATCCTGCCGAACACGGCCGGTTGCTACGACGCTGTTGAAGCGGTGCGCACCTGCCGTTTGGCCCGCGAACTGCTCGACGGCCATAACTTGGTCAAGCTGGAAGTGTTGGCGGACCAGAAAACCCTGTTCCCCAACGTCATCGAAACCCTCAAAGCCGCCGAAGTGCTGGTCAAAGACGGTTTTGACGTCATGGTGTACACCAGTGATGACCCGATCATCGCTCGCGAACTGGCGGCCAAGGGCTGCATCGCGGTGATGCCGCTGGCCGGTTTGATCGGCACCGGGCTGGGCATCTGCAACCCGTATAACCTGCGCATCATCCTTGAAGAAGCGACCGTGCCGGTGTTGGTCGATGCCGGTGTCGGCACCGCATCCGACGCCACCATCGCCATGGAGTTGGGCTGTGAGGCGGTGCTGATGAACAGCGCCATCGCCCATGCGCAGAACCCGATCCTGATGGGCGAGGCCATGAAGCACGCGATCATCGCCGGGCGCATGGCCTACCTGGCCGGGCGCATGCCGAAAAAACTCTATGCCAGCGCCTCGTCGCCGCTGGATGGCCTGATCAAGTAAGGACTACGATTTGCTGCGCGTCGGCCCTGCTGCGTTAAAAACAGGCTCGGAATGCTCATTTACAACTCGTAAACTCCGCTTCCTCGCCTGTTTTTGCCTTGCATGGCTCTAGCTCGCGAAATCGTAAAAGCACTCTAAAAGCACTTTAAGAGCACAGCATGACTGATTTGCAGCAACAGCCCGAGCCGGCTGAAGACACCTCAAAGCACCGCGCGATCAAGAGTTTCGTGATGCGCGCCGGGCGCATGACTGAGGGCCAGCAGCGTGGCCTCGATCAGGGCTGGCCGAAGTTTGGCCTGCAACTGGAGGATGGCCTGCGCGACTTCGATCAGGTCTTCGGTCGCACTGCGCCGCGCACCTTTGAGATCGGCTTTGGTATGGGCCATTCGACTCTGGAGATGGCCGCTGTCTCGCCCGAGCAAGACTTTATTGGCGTTGAAGTGCACCGTCCGGGTGTCGGTGCGCTGCTCAATGGTTTGATGACGCAAAACCTCAGCAATATGCGCGTATACAGCTGCGATGCGCTGGAAGTGCTGCGCAACTGCGTGGCCGACGCCAGCCTGGATCGCGTGCTGCTATTCTTCCCGGACCCGTGGCACAAGGCCAAACATAACAAGCGGCGTATCGTGCAGCCGGCGTTTGCTGAGCTGGTGCGGCAGAAGCTCAAGGTGGGTGGCGTGCTGCACATGGCCACCGATTGGCAGCCCTACGCTGAATACATGCTGGAAGTGATGAATGTCGCGCCGGGTTACCAGAACCTGGCGGCTGACGGGCAATACATCCCCCGTCCAAGCGAGCGCCCGACCACCAAGTTTGAACGGCGCGGTGAACGTCTTGGGCATGGCGTCTGGGATCTCAAGTTCCAACGCAATAGCTGAATGTTTCAAGCGCCCGTCAGGGCGTAGCTAAAACCAAGCCCAGGGAAGATCGCACTAGATCGGAATAATCCGACGCCCGCCAGGACGGCTCCTCACCAAGACGGTACCTACACTCGATCACTACGATCGGGTCATAACAACAGCAGCCCTGCCTCAGGCCAGGCTGCGAGGAGATCGCTGTGTTGAGAACCTTTTCCATCCTGCTGCTGGCTACGTGTGCGCTTCAGGCACACGCCAGCGTCGACAGCGCTCAGGCTGCGCGCCTGGGTCAAGATCTGACGCCGCTGGGCGGCGAGCGTGCAGGCAATGCTGCTGGCACCATTCCGGCCTGGGATGGTGGCATGGCGCAACCGCCGGCCAACTACCAGCCGGGCATGCACCACCCTGATCCTTACAGTGCCGATGCGCCGCTGTACCAAGTCAACAGCCAGAATCTGGCGCAACATCAGGCGCAGTTGCCGGACGGCTTGAAGCTGCTGCTGGAAAAAAATCCAGACTACTTCCTCAACGTTTTCCCGACCCGCCGCAGCGCGGCCGCGCCGCAGCGTATCTATGACGCGACCCGCTTCAATGCTGAGCGTGCCGAGCTGATTTCCGGCGGTAATGGTGTGGAAGGTGTTGCGTCGGGTATCCCGTTCCCGCTGCCGCAAACCGGCCAGGAAGCCATCTGGAACCACATCATGCGTTACCGTGGCGACCAGATCCGCTTTGTCACCAATCAGGCGGCTGTGCTGTCGAGTGGTGCCTTCAACTTGCTCAAGCTGGAGCGCGAGATTTATTTCGTCTACGGCCGCGACGGCGTCAGCCCGCAAGACCTGGACAACACCCTGTTTTTCTACAAGTACAAAGTGGTGGCACCGTCCAAGCTGTCCGGTTCGGCCTTGGTGATTCAGGAAACCCTCGACCAGGTTCTGGCTATTCGTAAGGCCTGGCGCTTCAACCGTGGCGAGCGTCGCGTTCGTCGTCTGCCGATGCTGGCGTATGACTCACTGCAACCGGACACCAACGGCATGGCCACTGCTGACCAAGTGGATTCCTACAACGGTGCGCCGGACCGCTACGAGTGGACGCTGGTGGGCAAGCAGGAAATGCTGGTGCCTTACAACAGCTACGCCGTGCACCAGAAGGGCATCGCCTACGACACCATCCTGCGCAGCAATACCGTCAACCCGGAACTGCTGCGTTACGAGCTGCACCGCGTATGGATAGTCGATGCCGATTTGCGTAAAGGCTTCAGCCACCCGAACGCCAAGCGCCGCTTCTACATCGACGAAGACAGCTGGCAGATTCTGGCCGTCGACCTCTATGACAAGAGCGGCACGCTGAGCGGCCTGCAGGAAAGTCATCCGATCAGCTACTACGACGTACCCATGTTCGGCAGCACTCTGGAGACCATCTACGACTTCAAGGGCAAGCGCTACTTCGTCGACGGCATGGACAACAACGAGCCGATGTACGACTTCAACGCCAAACTGCACCCGCGCGACTTCACCCCGCAGGCCCTGCGCCGCGAAGGCAACTGAGTTTGCGCTGAACCCGAAACCGCCTCTTGCAGGCGGTTTTTTTATGCCTTTTTGCCCGTTGTCGGATGTAAAGCCTTGTTGGGCGGAAGTGATCAGAGCTGGGTGATGGGCGGTTTGAGCGGTCCTGCTGATGGCTGGATGTTGCTATCTACGCGCCCGCCGGGGTTCTTATCCGGAAAATGCAGGCTCTCGCGGCGGCCGTCGCGTAGCAAGGTCACATGCAGGCGTTCGACGCTGGCCAGGGTCACGCCTTGGCTGATGCTGTCGCCGACCTTGAAGCGCCGGGGCGTGTCGCCAGTCTGCGCGATCACCGCGCTGGAGCGGTTGCTGTGTGGGTGAGTGAACACGGCCATCAGTTTTAAATTCAGAGCGGTGGCGGGCGCGGGGCCGTTGTTGGCCGGCATGGGCCTACCAAATAAATCAGCCAGTTGCTGCAGGTTGAGGGTTGGTTCGGCTGCACGCTTTACGGGCGTAGCTGTGGTTGCTGGCTGGGCGAGCAAGCGCCAGAAAGCCGCGCCTTGGTATGACAGACTCAAACTCCCCGCCAGCAAGAGCAGCAAGCAAAGAGCGGCGGGTAGGCGCGCTAGATGTGTCGGCGACATGCGTCTTCCTCAATGCAAAAGCCCCTGGCAGCGATAGCAGCCAGGGGCTTATGGGTGACGGGCGGGTTACAGCTTGTTGATCGCGATGTTGTCGATAAACAGTGATTGCCCACGTTGAGTGCCGACGATCAGCAGGTCTGCACGGCGCAGGTTGCCAGCGGGCAGTTGCACGTCCTGCTGCAGTTTGCTCCACGTACCGCCACGGGTGTTGCGTTGGCCCAATGACAGGTACTGACCACGGCCGTTGCTGTCTTCGACATACAGGTAGGCGTAGGCAATGGCGCTGACCGTTGCGGCGCGGCCAACGGTGACGTCTGCGGTTACCCGGTAGCGACTGCCGGCTTGCACATTGCCCAGCACGCTGACGCTGGCCCCCGAACCTTCGAACTTACGGCTGTGCGCTTCTAGAGCACTGCGGCTAGCGCTTGCGAAGGTGCTGGCGCGGATGCTGCCATGTACGGCCGACCAGCCGGCGATGCCGCTTTCAAAGTTCCAGCCAAACCGTGTCGGGGCTGGGGCGACCGGTGGGGCGCTTGCTTTGATGGCCTGCAACTCCACTTCATCAATCAGCAGGCTGCTGCCGCTGTCGCTCCACACCGCCACGTAGAGGTTGCGCACATTGCTGGCGGCTTTGTAGGTGAAGGTTTTCTCCAGGCGGCTGAATTCATTCCCGGTCACTGAGAGGCTGACAGCTTGATCGGCGCTGAAGGAGAAGCGGCCGTCGGTGCTCTCTTGCAGAATCGCCAGGCGCACATTCTCGCGGCTGTCGCGCGCTTTGAGCATGGTTTTGGCTTTCAAGCGGTACTGGGTGCCAGTGGTCAGGCCAGTGACGGGAGTTGCCAGCACGTCGAAGGATTGCGCCTGCATCTGTAGCGCATTGTCGCGGCAGTTCAGGGCCACGTTGACCAGGCTCAAATCGGCTTGCGCAAACAGGGCACGCCAACCGTCAGCAGTGCGGAACTCGCCGTTACTCACCAGGCTGTTGAGCGCCGGTTTACTGCACCATGGCAGTTCGGCCGGTGGCGGTGTAGGGGTGCCGGTACCAGTGCCAGGGTTGCCAGTGACCGGTACTTTGGTCGGGCGGAAGGCGGCAATTTGGCTGGCCATGGCATTCAGCGCACGTACGGCGTCGGCGCGGTCTGGCATGCCGCAGGCCTGGTTGGCGCAGTCGCTATTGCTGATTTTTGGGTTGGAGAATACCGGAGCTTGGCGGCGCGCACCGAACACCTGCGGGTAAGCCATGATGGTGCTGAACTGGCCTTGCACACCGTAGCCACGGCTCCATTCGTGGGTGCCGCTGTGGCCGTTACTGTTGTAGTAGCCATCTTCCACGTCCTGCTCGTAGGAGTGGCGCAGCCCCATGTTATGGCCGGCTTCGTGGGCAAAGGTGCTCAGGCTGCAATCAACCCCTGTTAGGCCATAGGCCATTGCCTTGGCGCCGCTGTTGAACAGGTCGCTGTTCTTGGTGCCGGTGCCCATCCAGGCGATGCCACAGATGCCATAGCCCTGGCCTTGGGTGGTGCGGTTGATCAGTTGCACCAGGTCGGCGCCGTATTGCTCGCGCAGACGCTGCACCTGGCTGTCATTGGTGAATTTGTTGAGATTGGCACCTGTTACGTCGTAGTAATTGGCCCAGTCCAGCAGCTGTTTGTGCACCAGGCGCAAGCGGATGTTGATGCCGCTTTTGGCGTATGCGGTGTTGGTGAATTCGATGTAGCTGGCGATGCGCGCATCAATGTCGCGGCCGTTTGGCAGCGCCTGTGCATCTTTGGTGTAGAGCACCATGATATCGACGGTGTGCGGGTTGGCTTGTGCGCTGTGAGCGGCCAATGCCAGTGCCAGTGCCAGGGCGCAGAGGGTTTGCACCTTTTTCATTGGCTCTGTCTGAGTTAACTGTTGCAGTGGTCTAAACTGAATCGTGACATCTCCGAATACGAGGGATTGATCATGAAGACGATTCAATTTTCA
>LNFM01003886.1_pt1 | contig 28553 bp, 28 predicted proteins | sample 596031 | NCBI WGS metagenome assembly LNFM01 (sample SAMN04254537, study PRJNA301005) | activated carbon metagenome | isolation source: dual media filters at the Ann Arbor, Michigan drinking water treatment plant | place: USA: Ann Arbor
CTCTCGAGCTTCAGCAAGGCCTCTGAGCCCGATGAGGATGATCTCGACGCGAAACTCGATCGCAGCCAACCACGATCCGCCCGGCCGCCTGCCCCTTCCAAAAAAAGCAGCCCACCGGCCACAGTCGATCCACGCATGGGCATCCGTGAACTCATCAGCTCGTTTGCGGCAACGCACTTCTCCCAAACCCCGCTCGCCCGCGGCTCGCCCGCCTGGTGACCAAATCGCCGTTTCACCTTTTCACTTTTACCTTTGACTGGATCTTTGAAAACCTAGGAATGCATCCTCAGCTTTCCGGCTATGCCACGTCTGCACTGCGGCGATGGCTTTGCCTCGCCGGCAGCGTCAGGGTAACGATCTTCCCATTTTCGTACTCCGCCGCCGTAAGCGGCGGAGTACGAAAATGTGATTCGGTGAGGCATCGATCTCCGGCGAGGCAAGCCATCGCCGCCGTGCGATAGCGGCAAAGCCGCCGACCTCCCGGCCCGAAGTTCTACTCCGCGCTGATCTTCTCGACCAGCCACCCTATCAGCCCGAGCTCCGACGCGGTGCGGCGTTCGATCGCGGTGCGGGCGAAACGGGTTTCGGTGATCGCAATGGTTGGAACTTTTGCGTCGCTGTTCTTTTCGGCCAGAAGGTCGGCGACGGCGGCGGCCTGTTCGGTTTCGGTTGAGAGGGTGACGGCCGAGGAGCCCGGGCGAAATTGGGACGCAAGGCTTGGAGCGGCGGCGAGGTTGGTTCCGCCCGACTTTGATCTGACGCAGGCGTCGACCGCGTCGGGGTCGCCGATGACGATGATGTTTCCGGCAAAAACGGCCATCGTATCTTCATCCCTCAAAACGTCGAGACCAAGCGCGTCGGAGTTCGGTTTATCGGGTTTGAGGTCCTTTAGTAAAGATCGCCGAACGGCTTCCGCGTTTGTCACGACTGCGAGCAAAGCGACCTTCTCGCCCTCGGGGTCCGTTCGCAAAGTGACGATGTTCGGCCCTACGCCCGAGAGAAAAAGCTCCGCGTCGCTGATGCCGTACGGCTCGGCAAAGGCATTTGAAAATTCGCCGATCATCTGCGAACCGAACGCATCGACCTTCGACCGGGCGGTAAGCAGTAAACCACGCCAAGCTACGTTTGGCTTCTCGAGACTGTAAAGCGTGATGGCCGGAGCTTTGTTCCAGGCGTACTGAAAGAGCGCGTCGTAGTTGTTCCCGGCCGGGGCGAAAACCTCGGCCAGCACGGGCCCGGTTTCGGAATTGACGCCAAACAAAAGCTTGTCCTCGTAACCGAGTGAACTCTGGGACGCATTCCACGCGATGTCGGTCACGGTTCCGCGAATGAGCTGCGGCAAAAGGCCCGCGACGGCCGACTGGACCTCCTCGTCATCGCTGCTCTGGGACGCAAGGCTAAGGCCCGCCAAAGCCGCGATCTGGGCAACGCCGTCGGTCGAAATGTAGCCCGAGGCAAGCGAGTTTGGAACGCGCGTCGGAAGTTTTCCGGCTTTGGCGATGCTCTCCGCCTCGCCGCGTTTAACAGCGACGCACTTGTCGATGCTCGTCTCTTCGTTGCTGAAATAGATCAGGCTGTCGATCACCAGTGCGAACGCTTTGCGGCCATCCTTTGCGGTCCACTTGAAATACGTTCCGCCATGTTTCTGAGACTTTTCGAGCGTCGGTTCGGTTCGATAGACGTCGGCAACAAAACCGCCAAGTCCCCTCTCGGCAAAGGCAACGGCGGTCGAATTCCATGACTTGGTATCCGCGATCGCGACGAACTTCGGCTGTACGCGCCCGACCGAATCGTCCTCGGTCAACCTCTCCTCCGAAGTCTCAAACCCGGTCACCGCTATCGCAACCGAGACACCTTTGACCGCCGAAAGATCAGCCTGGGACGCAGCCGCTTTCTTGAACGCGTCGCTGCCAACCATCGGCTGCAAAGCAGCGGCAAGGTCGGCGGTTTCGAGATAGACGAGAGATTCAGCGGGAACGAGTGTCCGCAGATCGACCGGGTTTGATGAACAGGAAGAAGAGTTCAACGCAAAGACGCAAAGGAGCAAAGTCGCAAAGAATATACCGAAGAAAGACCGCCTTTGTTTTCCTTTGCGGCTTTGGCTCTTTGCGTCTTTGCGTTGAAAATTCTGTGCTAACATTTCCTCACTATGAGTAACCTATTCAACACAGATATCTTACAGGGCAAAGTTGCGTTCGTCACCGGTGGCGGTACGGGCATCACGGGTGGCGTGGCGAGGGCTTTTGCGGAGCATGGGGCAAAACTCGCGATCACGAGCCGCAAGGAAGAGAATCTCGCGGCTATGAAAGCGGCCGTCGAGGGCTTTGGCGGCGAGTGTTTTACGGTAGCGGCTGATGTTCGTGATTATGAGGCGGTCGAGAATGCGATAGCCAAAACCGTCGAGCATTACGGCAAGATCGACATCGTCGTAAACGGAGCGGCGGGCAATTTCCTTTGTGCCGCCGATCAGCTTTCGTCGAACGGGTTCGGTACGGTCGTCGACATCGACACCAAAGGCACGTTCAACGTCTGCCGAGCTTCGTTCGAGGAACTCAAAAAGTCGAAAGGCCAGATCCTGAACATCTCGGCAACGCTCCATTATCTCGCCACGCCGATGCAGATCCACGTCTCGGCCGCCAAGGCCGGAGTCGACGCCATCACCCGAAATCTCTCGGTAGAATGGGGCCGCCACGGCATCCGCGTCAACGGCATCGCGCCGGGACCGATCGAGGACACCGAAGGCATGAAACGCCTGCTAATGCCGGAGCTAAAGGACAAAATGACCAAAAAGATCCCACTAGGCCGCTTCGGCCGCATCGCCGACATCGAAAATTCAGCCTTGTTTTTAGCATCAGACGGAGCAAGCTACATAAACGGCGTAACGCTGGTAGTGGACGGCGGGCAATGGTTATTGGGGACGAGTTTGATGTAACGCGACTGGACCGCAAGCGGTCCAGTCGTAATTGCTATTTGAAACTGTTAAACATCTCGAACATATCCTTCTCTTTCTCGCCTTCTTTTTCGCTGAGGATGGTTCGGATGATGAGCATTTTGGCGAGGATGCGGACTTCGGGGCGGTCGACGGCGTTGGCGGCGGCTTTGGTTTTGGCAAAATCGGCTTTTGCGAGATGTCGGAGCGTAGGTTCGGCGACCTTTAGCTCTTTTGTCAGGCCGCGGAGCATCGATCCGCCGAACTGGCCGACCTGGACCTCGCCGTCAGAGATCATCTCATCCCGGATGTCGATGAACTCGGCAGCTTTCACGAATGCTTCTACAGTTCCGTTCAGCCGGAAAATGGTGTCGTTGAGTTTTGGAAACGCCTTTTCCGGGTCGACCGCGGCGTAGCCGGTGATGAGCATCCAGTTGAGGATGTAGTCTTGATAATTTTTAGGCTGCGGGTTAGTGAGCGACTCGGCATCTTTCATGATCGCGGCGGCCAGCTCCTTGTCACCGGCCTTTGCGACCTGAGAGGCGAGCATGCTGAGGGCGACGATCTTTTTGTCAGGGCCCCCCGAACGGGAGATGACCTTACGGGCCTGTTCGACGATCTTGTTTCGTTCCTCGGCCGGCAGATTTTTCGAGGCCATCGTTCCGACCTCCTCCATCAACTTCTGCTCGGCGGCAAGGCGCTCCTCGGCAGCTTTGGCACGGCGGGCGGCGACGGGATCTGGGGCAGTATTGGCGGCGACTGACATGGCGTTCGCTGCGGCGGCCATCGCATTTGCGGCAGCATTTGCGGCGTTTGCGGCCCGACCAGAACCTGCGGTGTTCATTCGGTACTTGGTTTTGATCTGGGCGGCTCGGGTGGGCGTATATTTTTCGAGTATTTCCATGTACATCCCGTTGAAATGCTCGCCTTCATCATCGCCCGATAAGACTGCCTGAGCAAGCACCTCGGTCAGGTCACGGAGCTGCGATTTGTCAAAGATCGGCTTTTTATCGGTCTTTGGCGGCGTGGAGCCTGTGCTTTCCGCCCAATCGATCAGCGAGTGCAGCACCCACGAGTCCGAGCCTTCCATTTTGCTCGACTTATATCGGCTCAGGATCGCTCCCGCAAATTCGATCCCTTTTTCCGGATCTTTGGCGTAGATCTTTTTTAGCAGTTCGAGATGTTGATAGTTGAATCCCTTTTCGAGAGCCTTCGCCCCATACTGAGCGGCCCTCGCAGCATTTGTTTCGGCGACCTGCTGCATCAGTTGGATCTCGAAACCCGAATCGCGTTCCTCGGCTCGGGCTCGAAAGTCTTTATTCGTCACCGCCGTGATACTGTCGGCGAAAAAGGCGAGTGCCCTGTCGGGCTCATGTTCGGCAAGGCTCAGAGCGATCTGCTGCCGCATCTCCATCGCTTTTTGGAATTTGCGTTCGAGCACGAACTTCGGCGATTGGCCCATGAAAAGGCCGACCATGTCAGGCTCCTCGCCATCGGCAGATGCCTCGGCCGCTTCGATCTGGTTCAGCTGACTGTCGAACTCGAAGAGCAGCCGCCGAAAATCGGCCGTTACGCCCATGTAGATCGCCCGGCCTTCTTTCTCGTCATGAAACCACATGAGCGAGGCAAGCTCGGCACCGAAGCTGAGGCGGTTTTCGAGCGACCGCATCGAGTTGACCTCGACCATCGTCTCACGAAGGAATTCGACAGCCGCTTTGCGCAGCTTTTCCTTCTCCTCGGCCTTTGCCGTGTCAGTTACGGTCTGGGCCGATACAAGGCCTGCGGTAAAGAGGAAGATCAGCGAGAGGATAATTTTTCGCGGCATGTTTGTTCGGCCTCCGGTACTCCGTGTGATAATGATAGAGAGATAGCCCGCCATAGTAAACAAAAAGAACGGCGGCGGGCTGCGAATGTTGCAAAACTATTTAATAGATGCTGCTAGTAGTCGATAATTACGATTCGTTCACCTACAATCTCGTCCAATACCTGGGCGAGATGGGCGTGGAAATGTTGGTCGTCCGCAATGATGAGATCACGCTGGACGAGATCGAAGAACGCGTCAAACCGACCCGCATACTGATCTCACCCGGCCCCGGAACTCCGGACACAGCGGGCATTTCGCTAGCTGTTATCGAGCGGTTCGAAGGCCGTGTGCCGATACTCGGCGTTTGTCTCGGCCATCAGGCGATCGGGCAATTCTTCGGCGGAAACGTCGGCCGTGCACCGGAGCCGGTGCATGGTAAGCCGGTCGAGATCCTGCACGACGGGCGGACGATATTCTCGGACATTCCAAACGGCTTTGCCGCCGGGCGTTATCATTCGCTGATAGTCGCGCGTGAAAACTTTCCCGAGGAGCTTGAGATATCCGCCGAATCACCGGATGGCCTGGTAATGGCCCTTCGTCATCGAACCAAAAAGATCGAAGGCGTACAGTTTCACCCCGAATCGATCCTGACCGAACACGGGAAGAAACTGTTGAAGAATTTTTTGGAGCTTTAAAAAATGCAGAAGCCCGCACGAAGTAAGGGCTCTCGCTGTATATCTTTCAAGTTGCGCGGTCATCGCCGTTCTACAGTAATGGCATCAGAGCCCTTACTGCGTGCGGGCTTCCGCAACTGAACGCTTTTATGTCCTCAATACGCACAGATTGGCTAAGATCAACCCCGGCAAACGCGACCAGCGCAAAGGCCGAGACGCCTTTGTTTCCGTTTCTCGTGAAGCTGATGCGCGGCGAGGACCTCTCGTTTGCCGAGGCTTCCGGCTTCATGCGGGCGATGATCAGCGGCGAGAGCGGTTCCAACCAGATCTCAGCCGCGCTGACGGCCTTGACCGCCAAAGGCGAGGCTCCGGAAGAGTTGGCGGGAATGGCTACGGTCATTCGCGAACTTGCGGTCAAGGTTCGGGCCCCGCGTGGTGCAATGGATATCGTCGGCACAGGGTCGTCGCAGGCCAAGACATTCAATGTCTCGACGGCCGCCGCGATAGTCGCCGCCGGTGCGGGCCTGACGATCGCTAAACAATGCAATAGAGGCGTGACAAGCAAAAGTGGAAGTTCCGATGTTCTGGCCGAGCTTGGCGTAAAGATCGCGACCGAGCCGACCGCCGCACAAACCAGCCTCAACACAGGCATGTGCTTTCTCTCGGCACCTAAGTTTCATCCTGAGCTCCGACGGCTAGCCGATGTGCGAAGCCGCCTCGGAATACGCACGTGCCTGAATGTTTTAGGCTTGCTTGCGAGCCCGGCAACGGTTTCGCGGCAGTTGATAGGGGTTTGGCATAGATCGCTGGTCGTTCCGGTCGCAAACGCCCTCGCCGGGCTCAAAACCGACACCGCGTGGGTCATCCATGGCGAGGATGGAATGGACGAGATAACCCTTGCCGGCAAAACTCACGTCGCAACGGTCAAAGACGGGCAGGTTAAATCCTACGTGGTCACGCCGAAAGACTTTGGATTAAAAGCCGCGGCGGTCGATCACCTAAAAACTTCGACTCCAAAAGAAAGTGCGGCGATCATCAAAGACGTGCTCGCAAGCAAACGCCGCGACGAGGCGCGTTCGCTGATAGTCTTAAACGCCGCCGCGGCGATCGTCATAGCCGGCATCGCCAAAGACCCGCTCCAGGCCGCCCGCCTAGCCGAGCAAGCCATCGACAGCGGCCAGGCTCAGAACAAGCTTGAAAGGCTTATACAGGTGACGAATAAGAAATGAAGATTTCCCTTTCCGATGCTTTCTATCCTCAGTAAAATTTACGGTTGGATAATGAACGTCCGAAACCACCTTTACGATCGAGGCGTTTTCGGCACCTACGATCTCGGGGCACGGACAATTAGCGTCGGCAACATCACAACGGGCGGCACGGGCAAGACCCCGCTCGTCGCCTATATTGCGACTATTCTCGCCGAGAGCGGAGAGACCGTTTGCATCCTGACGCGTGGCTATGGCCGGCGTGATCCGAAAAAGCGGGTTTTGGTTTGCAATGGAGAAGAGATCCTCGCATCACAGCAAGATGCAGGTGACGAGCCCTTTGAACTTGCGACAAAACTGCTTGGGAAAGCGTTCATCGTTGCTGACGCCGACCGCGTTTCAGCAGGCGAATGGGCAAAACGAGAGTTCGGTGTCACGCGGTTCGTGCTCGATGACGGTTTTCAGCATCGACGGGCAAAGCGCGATGTGGACATCGTCTGCATTGATGCGACGAACCCTTTCGGCGGAGACCAGATGCTGCCCGCCGGGCGGCTTCGCGAACCGGTAGAAAATCTATCAAGAGCAACCGCGATAGTCATCACGAGAGCTGACCTCGTCGATGATGTTTCAGCTCTGCGTTCAAAGCTTGCCGAACTCGCTCCTGAAGCAAAGATATTCTCAGCAACCAGCAAAACGAGGGTCGTCGACCCGGAAACTGGAGCAGCGGCCGATGCGACCGGCAGAAAGATCTTCGCGTTCTGCGGGCTAGGCAATCCGGATGGTTTTTTTCGGCTGGTAAAGCGGAATGGGCTAGAACTGATCGGCTCAAAAACGTTTAGAGATCATCACGTTTATACTCGCTCCGATATCGCCGAGATCGAGAAAAAGGCCGCGAATGCCGGAGCCAACATACTGTTAACTACTGCAAAAGACGCAGTAAAGCTTACGGAGTTCTCGTTTGAAATGCCGTGCTGTGTTCTGGAGATCGAAGTTGAGCTGGATGATCCTGAGGCATTCGCGGGCATGCTTTAACGCTTCTTGGTCGGCGGGTGTTTTTTATCGCCCCAGTAGAAGAATTTCACAACGAGCACGTAGACCGTGATGCTGATAAATAGCAGGATGAAGAAAAATACAATGAGCCAGGCAAGAGATGACATTTAGGTTTGCTCCTCGGTCGAGGTTTGCTCGATCCATCCGGAAACGAGGCCACGGCGGCCCTGGTGTTCGAGGATATGCCGATAGAAGACCGTAGCGACTGCGACGATCGGTATCGAGAGAAAAACTCCCGGTATTCCCGCCACCTGCTCACCGGCGAGTACTGACAAGATGATAGCCAGCGGGTGCATATGAATGCCGCCGCGCACGATCCTTGGATAGGTGTAGTAGTCGTGAATTATGCGAAGCACGATCAAGAATATCGCAACGTAAAGGGCTTTCCACGGATCGTCCGAGGCCGCCGCAGTGGTCGTTACAATAAACGCCGCCGAAAGAGGCCCGAGCAGCGGTACGAACTCAAATATTCCGGCCATTATCCCGAGCAGCAAGGCGTATTTCAGCCCGAGCAGGTAAAATCCGGCAGTGCAAATGATGCCGATAATGACGCACGAAATAAGCTGGGCTCTCGTATATGCGGCGAGCGTAGAATTCACGTCTGACATTACGACCTCGGCCCGGTAACGCCACCGGCCCGCGGGAAACATCCTTAAAATAGCGAGGCGAAACTGATTCACGTCCTTCAAAAAGAAGAACGCCAGAATTGGAACGAGCAGCAGCCACGGAATGTAAGTGACCGACCCAAGCACCGCTCCACCGATCGATGTCGTTATGGATGATCCGATATCGGTTACTTTGCGGTTCATTTCAGCCTGAACCTCTTCCGGGATCCTAAGGCGGTTCAGGCGTTGATCGACCTCGTTAAACCTCGTTCGCAGGGCCTGAGCGTAGCCCGGTATATTTGAACCAAATTCCTTGGCCTGGTCGACGACTCGCGGGGCGATGTTCGCAACCGCGATCCCGACAACTGTAAAAACAATAAGGTAAGCGATGACGATAGCCACCGATCGCGGCATGAATTTCTCGAGGTTGCGGAGTTTGAACGGCTTTCGAATGAGCTTTACCAGCGGATCGATCAGGTACGCAAAAAATATTGAAAGTACAAGCAGAAAAACCAGCGAGGCGATAGAACTGATGATCGTCTGCAGATAGCCCGCAAAGAACAGGATGATGATAGCCACGACAACAACGCGGGCCACCGAACGGATCGAAGGCGAACCCGATTCGATCTGCACGCGAAGTGGCGGATCGACCCGAGGCACCGCCGTGGGTATTTCGTCGATATTTGAAATTGTCGGATCCTGCATACTGGTGGAAAGCTCAAGGCCTTTCAGCTTCTGGTGCGGCAATATTCGCAGGAACCGGAACCGGTGATTGACCCGGTTCGGGCGAATAGTTCTCTACCGCAAAACGCTGATAGATCGCCGCCATATTGTGGGCGGCGATCTGGAAATTTGACCCGATAATGACCGCCTTTCCGTCATCGGCTGAAACGCGGCGATTCGTCTGTGTGGTCTGAACACGGATCACGCTTCGATCCTCCGCATCGATCACGCCGCCGTCTTTTCGGCGTAGAACGTAGATAAACGAAAACCCGGCCGTCCGCATTGACTCCAGATCGGTCTCGAACGAAGTTTTCGTAGCCGCGACGTTTGTATTCGCCGGGTCGGATTTGCCCGATCGTAGAATATTATCATTCGCCCCGCAGCCTGCGAACAGGCAGGCCGCAAAGGCAAGGAAAGATCTTTTAAGCATCGCTATCATCGACATCTACGTTCAGGTTTAGCTGAGGATCCTTCTTTTCCAGGTCATCAAGCATCTTCTTCTCTTCCGGCGTTTCGGGCTCTGCTTTAGTATCGTCCGGTGGTTCTCCCTTCTCGGGCCGGATCCGGAAGATCCGAGCCTCGTCGTCCTCGTAGATCGCCTCGACCCAACCGCTCTCGAGAGCTTTGGCGATCATGTCGGTATTCTCTTTGGCATCGGTAAAAATATAGTTTGCCCCATACTTTTCGCGGATCACCGGCGCGGGATCATCTATCTTGCCTTCGGTAAGGTCCTTTAGCGTCGTGTAGAGCTCAGGATTCTCCGAATAGAGATAGTTCGGGTCGAGGCCGTAAACATAACGATGCTTCGTGTTGTAAAAGAACAACTTTGGAAAGTCATCCCAAGAGCAGTTAAAGATGATCTCGCCCTTCGGAATGTTATCGGCACCAGTTTCGTCCAGGCCGGTCGCAAACTCCATTGCTCTGCGATATTTGTCGCCGGGTTCGTTCGTTTTTATATTCTCGATCATTCCGCCGTTGATCCCCAATTGCGGCAGTCCGACCAGATTAAAGTACCAGAACGCGACAAGAGAAATGCCGATGACCCAGACCGAAGCGGCTTTGGCGGAGGCGATCCACTCTTGTTTCTCGGTCGGAGCATCTGCATCAAGGTACGGGTCGATATCGCGTTGGAAATCCTCGGGTAGTTCAACGGCCTTCGGGGCAGTAAATGCCTGAAACGCAAAGGCCGCGAACAATATTGCGAACGGGGGAAAATACTCGGCAAATCGCTTTGAACGAAACTGAGCGGCCAGCAGGATGCTGGTAAACATCAAAAAGAATGTGGCTTTTTCAGGCAATTTGCCTCCGCGAGGCGTAAACAAAATATACCCGAGAAGCATCGCCCCGAGAGCGATCGGAAAGTGAGTAAGCAGATCCTTGCCCTCGTAGGAATACCATTCCCCGCCAACTGATACGGCAAAATCCTGTCCGACCTTGAATTTTGTCCAGAAATGCTCAGAAAAAAGGCCAAGATTCTGAGGGAAATACGGGTTGATGATATTTCCGGCGATCATTCCCGCAACGGTGAAAGCGAGCGGCCGCCACTCGAACCTTCGCTCGTTCCAGGCAATTATCAGCGTCCAGATGATCGCTGCAAAAAGCAGCAACGGGAATAGGCTGTAGGTCCAGACAAAAGCGAACATCAGCGGTGCCAGCCAGACGTACTTTCGTTGAAACAGCAGATGAATGCCGAGGATCGTGATGATGATCGTCAGCGGTGGGGCCTTGCCCATGTTCATTCTGTAAAAGAAGGCACCCGAGCAAACCATCAACGCCGCCAGCCAGATAAGCTGATGCTGAACCTCATAGCGGAAGAGCAGCCAGTAGCACGAAAAGATCGCAAATGTCGCAAATACCACGGTAGCAACTTTTGCCGCGGTCACCGGCTCAAAGAGCCACAAAAACGGTATCTGCAGCAGATGAAAAAGAAAATGATGATCGGCGTAATCCGCTGGATTCAGAACGGTAAGTGGCAGCCATTCGAATGTCGGCAGCCACTTGAACTGGCTAAGATTCTCCCATAGAAGCGCAGACCATTTGATGTGATAGTAGCCATCCCAGTCACCGCAGCAGATCGCATCGGTCCGTGACTGCAAAAAGCCCATCACCATGGCGATCGCGATGAATCCGAATATCAAATAAATCACGCGAACGGCTTTTTCGGTCTCAAGGAACTCACGCAAAGTCAACGTGCTTTTTGCATTTTGGGCCAGCTTTTCAGCGGGGTCGTTCGATTGGTCCATGGATCATGAAGAAAACTGAGGAAATATCAAAGTCAAAAAATAACATGCCCGTGAGTTCAAAGTCGAATGAAACTAATGCTGAGAGAAGGTATAATAAGCGCATGATATTTCGGAGCCTTATATCAATTTGTATTGGTTTGATCGTTTGTTCGGCTGTAGTCGGACAGCAAGCGACTCCCTCACCTTCCCCGCGCGTTGAGTTCAGACCCCTGGGCATTTCATTTTCGCCCCAGCCAGTCTCGACACGGGAGCAAACAGGTGTCGCTAGATCGCTCGCTGGTGATAATTTTCGATTCGCGTACGAATTGCCAAAGCTAGAAACAGAAAGGTGGTTTACCGGTCCGGACATCGAGGGAGGAACAGCGTACTTGGTTCCGGCTAGCGAAATTCGCGAGATCACGATTCGCCAGACATTTGATGGAGAATCGCCCACTTCGATTCATAGCGCAGTTGAGAAGATCCGTCAAAGGCGCACGAGCGAGTCAACTGTATTGCGATACCTTGGTGAGGAAGACTTTGCGGCAGCCGGAATACAAGGAAAGGTCTTCAGTCATTCAATGCCTGTTGGCGGCAAATATCCCAGATATCTCCGAGAATACGTTTTCACTTTCAAAAATGCGCTTTTCTACGTGAGCGTCGGGTCGGCAACGAAAGACCGATTGGAGTGGGTGCGCAAAAATGGTGATGAATTCGTAAAGAACTTCCGAGTAAAGTAATAGTGTATCCCAAGGGAAATCTAATCATTCCGGCATCGCACGGCCAGATCGAAGCTATCTTGAAAGAACCCGCAGGTGAGCCGCGAGGCGTGGCCGTTGTTTGCCATCCGCACCCGCTCGGCGGCGGGACGATGCATAACAAGGTGGTGTTCCGTGCGGCAGCGGGCTTGGTCGACGCAGGGCTGACAACATTGAGATTCAATTTTCGAGGCGTCGGGTCATCTACCGGCGAGCACAATGAGATCGAAGGCGGAGTTGAGGATGTGCAGGATGCTCTCGATTATATGGCCGGCACTTATCCGGGCCAGGACATGACGCTCGCCGGATTTTCATTTGGTTCGAGAACCGGAATGGCCGTCGGCGTTAACGACGACCGCGTAAAACGCCTCATCTCGATCGGCACGCCCGTCGAGAAATACCGCGATTACGAGTTCCTCTACGACGTCAAAAAGCCGATACTCTTCGTCCACGGCGATAAGGACGAATTCTGCTCAGTAGAGAACCTCCGTTCCCTGACCGATAAAATTCCGCACGCCGAAGTTATCATCTTCGAAAACTGCGGCCATTTTTTTGACGAGCATTTGAATGAGCTGCGGGAAGCTGTGAGTGAATGGGTAAAGAGAGAGATGATCTAACGCAAAGACGCGAAGGGGCAAAGACGCAAAGTGAGTCTTTTATGACCTTTGCCCGACCCTCAGAGATAGAATCCTACTTTTTCTTACTTAGCGTCTTTGCCTCTCTGCGACTTTGCGTTAAGAACGCTTTTATATGAGTAACGAACAACAACCAATTCGCGATGCCGCGATTCGCCTGACGATGATGCCGCGCGATACTAATGCACACGGTACGGTTTTCGGCGGGGTGATCCTTAGTTACATCGACGTCGCCGGCGGTGTCGAAGCAGTGAGACATACTAAGCACGAGCGTTTCGTGACAGTAGCGATGAAAGAGGTCATTTTTCACGAACCTGTCTTCATCGGCGATCTGGTCAGTTTTTACGCTACGACACTTAAGGTCGGCAACACTTCGATCACGGTTCATGTCGAGGTCGAAGCCGAGCGATTTGGCAATAAGGGCGAGGTGGTGAGGGTTACCTCCGCGGATCTGATCTTTGTCGCAATTAACGAGAATCGCGAAAAAGTAGCGATAGGAAAATAAATGCCAACCTGGAAACTGGAGATCGAATACGAAGGAACGCGATATCGCGGCTGGCAGATACAGCACAACGCGAAGTCTATCCAGGGCGAATTTATGGAGGCGGCGCGGGAGTTGTTTTCTGAGAAGCCCGATTTTTTCGGAGCCGGACGGACCGATGCCGGAGTTCATGCTATACGCCAGATCGCGCACCTTAAGGTCGAGAACCTTAAAGCAGACCTTACTCCGCGGATGATCCAGCATGGCTTTAACGACCTGCTGCCGCATGATATCAACATCCTAAAAGTCACAAACGCTCCTGACGATTTCCACGCCCGCCACGATGCGGTCGAGCGATTTTATCTATATCAGATATCGACACGGCGGACCGCTTTTGGCAAAAATCTTGTCTGGTGGATCAAAGACCGCCTCGATGCCAAAGCGATGGCTGAAGCCGCAAAAATGCTAACCGGAAAGCATGATTTCCGCTCGTTCTGCGAAACCGAAGAGGGCAAAAAACAATCGACCGTTGTCGAGGTCACGCATTCCGAGGTATTTGTAGATGGCGATCTCATCTGCTTCCGCATCGGGGCTTCGCACTTTCTCTGGAAGATGGTTCGCCGCATCACCGGCATGCTCGCCGAGGTCGGCCGTGGAAATCTAAGCTTTGACGGATTTGAACGGCTGCTGAAATTCCAGTCCGATGTTCCGGCAAAATACACCGCACCACCTTCGGGGCTGTTTCTGGAGAAGGTTTTATACAAAGGCGATAAATTCTCGCCCGAGCGGAAGTCGATGCTAACGATCAAGTAAATGCAGCTACCGTGCAGAAGCCCGCACGAAGTAAGGGCTCCGATGGTGTTCGTATGCGTTAAGCTAGCAAAGGACACCAACCGACCTCAACACCGACAGAGCCCTTACTCCGTGCGGGCTTCTGCATCGCGATTCGCCATTCTTGCTTTCCCTCCGCCGTTGTGACAAATTCTTTATATACGGTTTTCGTTCGTAATAATTGATAAGGGAGACATTTTTAATGCCAAAAATCATTGCCGAAACGGCGGCTGGACAGGTTGCTTTTGAAGCTGAGAGCGGGCGAAAGCTGGTGCTGGCCCTTGAAGATAACGGTGTCGACATTCTGCACCGCTGCGGTGGAAATGCACGCTGCACGACATGCCGAGTTGAGGTTTTATCCGGCGATCCGGGCGAGATACTTGAGGCCGAGGCAGCTATTCTTGCTGCAAAATCTGACCTCAACGATCACACGCGATTGTCTTGCCAGATACATATCGCAGACGACCTACACGTTAAAGTAATCAATCAGGCAAGTGTCGCCGGCATCGACGCCGGAACGCGGCCTGAAGAATAAAGGCTTAGGAGCACCCGCTATAGCGGGCGCCTTTTTTGCAGGAGGCCGAATAAGTCGGCACTCTAAACACGGGAGAAAAAATGGGAACAAGCACGACATACACAGCAAAAACATTTGACCTGAGCGACCTGACCGGCATCTCGAACGAGACGCTGGCAATGCACTTCAAGCTTTATGAGGGTTACGTGACGAACACGAACGTCCTCAACCAACGCATCGCCGATCTGATCGGCAGTGGAACACTCGACCCGACCCAGTCAGCTGCGTTTAGCGAATTGAAACGCCGGTTTGGATTCGAGTACAACGGCATGGTTCTGCATGAATACTATTTCGAAAACATGCAGAAACACGGCACCGGCGATCCTTCGACTGGTGATGCGTTTATCAACGCCGCGGCGGAAAGCTTCGGCGATTATGATGTTTGGAAAGCCGATTTTATGAATACGGGCAAAATGCGTGGTGTGGGTTGGGCCGCGGTGTATCAAGATCCTTCGAACGGCCAGATCTCAAACCACTGGATCAATCTCCACGAAACCGGCAACGTCGCGGGCTACAAACCGATCCTCATCATGGATGTCTGGGAGCACGCTTTCATAAAAGACTATGCACCGGTCGACCGTCCAAAATACATAGAGGCGTTTTTCGCGAACATCAACTGGGATGTTGTAAACAGCCGATTGGGTTAAAGACCCTTATTTGACTGAATTATAGCTATTAGCTGATCACCTATCAGCTAGTAGCTATTTTTCGTTTCCGTCTGAGGCCGTATAATGGAGAAATGATCGACGAAGGTGTCCTAGTTCAAAAATTTCTTAACCGCAAACAGCGTGAGCGTTTGAAAAAACCCGACTGGCTCAAGATAAAGCTCGGTGACCCGCGCAATCAAAATCAGGTCATGGAGTTGATCGACGGGCTCAACCTGCATACCGTTTGTCAGGAAGCGAAATGTCCTAATATTTTCGAATGCTGGACGGACAAGACCGCGACATTCATGCTCGGCGGTGATACTTGTACCCGGCATTGCGGATTCTGTGCGGTCAATAAAGGCAAGCCGATGGATCTAGACCCGCTGGAACCGACACACGTCGCCGAGGCAGTAAAGCACTTAGATCTAAAGCATGCAGTAATAACCTCGGTAAACCGGGACGACCTGCCCGATGGCGGTTCGATGCATTGGGCCGAGACGATCACGAAAGTTCGCGAGATGAATCCGGGTTGCAAGGTCGAGGTTCTAATCCCCGATTTTAATGGCGATGAGATGGCACTGAACAATGTGTTGGCTGCTCGGCCTGACGTTCTTAACCACAATACCGAAACGATCGCCCGCCTTTACCGCCGCGTCCGCCCTGACGCTAAATACACCCAAACGCTCGAACTGTTAGAGCGCTCAGCACATTTTCGCGATACGCAGTTTCCGTTAATGAAGACTAAAAGCGGGATCATGGCAGGTTTAGGCGAGACCTTCGAAGAAGTCGTTGATCTGATGAAAGATCTCCGTAGTGTCTCGTGCGACATCATGACTATCGGACAATACCTGCAGCCCTACGAAAAACGCCTGCCGGTCGAGCGCTACGTCACACCCGATGAATTTGCCGAATGGAAAGCGATCGGCCTTGCTATGGGCTTTAAGCATGTCGAGTCTTCGCCGTTGACGAGAAGTTCGTATCATGCACGGGAGCAGGCGGAGACGCCCGTCTAGTTGGTCGCCTTATGAAGAGGATTGCTATCGTTGGCGTTGCGTTTATGCTTCTTGCCACAGGTTTCTATTTCTACGCCTCTCGTAACAATGATCTAAGAGGCTGGTGGAAGATCTCTGACGACGGGAAGACTTATCTAGTGATTGAAGACGCGGATGGAGGCTCGGAGCAAACGCGATTCACACTCAACGGTCAACCCTGGCCTCACCGCGTTGGCGAACGTGGCGAGATTGAACCTGGTTGCCACGACCTCGATAAGATTGGGTTTTGTGTCAGGCAAGGAACCGAATACCATTTTGATTATTGGGGGCCGTGACCTCTCGAGTTGTCCGAGCACAAGCGATTCCGTGATAAACTTTCGGTTATGACGGTTCAGACTATACCTGCAATCGAGGAAATGACGCCGCTTCAACGCGTTGAATTGATGGAGGAGTTGTGGAAGGCAATGTCCCGTCGGCCTGAAGACATTGAAGTGCCGGAGTGGCATCTTCGCGTTCTCGAGGAACGAGAACGGGCGGTCGCGAATGGCGAGGATGAGTTTATCGATTTGGAAATTGCAATGGCTGAGCTTCGTGCTCGAATTGAGGAGCGAAAACAATCTCGATGAGAATCAATATCCTTCGCGCCGCTCAGAATGATTTGGACGAAGGATATTTGTTTTATGAGGAACGAGAGCAAGGCATTGGAGAGTATTTTCTCAGCTCACTGTATGACGATATGAGGTCGCTCCAAGTTCTTTCAGGCGTCCATCAAAAAGTAGGTATCTACTTTCGAAAATATGCCTCAAGATTTCCGCATGCCATCTACTACAGAATCGAGGTTGATGAAATTCGGATCCACGCCGTGATCGACTCACGACGTGCCCCTGAATGGATTAGTGACAGATTAAATTAGCTATGAACGAAACAGACAAACAAAACGCTATTGAGGTTCTGAATAAGATCCTCGAATTAGAACTGGCTGGTGTGGTGCGTTACACGCATTATGCACTGATGGTTTTTGGGTATAACCGGATACCGATCGTGTCCTGGCTGCAGAGCAACGGCGATGAATCTCTCATGCATGCGCGGAAGGCCGGCGAGTTTGTAACGATGCTGGGCGGACATCCGAGTTTGAAGATCGGACCGCTGCTTGAGACTGAGAAGCATGACATTGGTGATATCCTTCGCGAGAGCCTGGAGCAGGAAAGTACTACGCTTGCGGCTTATTACGAATTGATGCATGTGAGCGAGGGCAAATCTGTCGCGCTTGAGGAATACGCCCGCGAGATGATACTGCTTGAGGAAATGCACCTCGATGAGGTCAACAAGATGCTTCGCAAGCCCGGCGACCTTGCACCATTTCACGACTAGGATCCGCAGTATTTTTTACTATTATGCGGCGGTCTTTTTTGACGGCCGCATTTTTGATTTTTGTTCTAAATGAAGATAATTGCCCAAACCAAAAGGCTTACGCTTCGTGAACTGACTGCTGACGATGCGGAGTTCATAAACGAGCTTCTGAATACGCCGAAGTTCCTACAATTTATTGGCGATCGCAATGTGAGATCTACCGAAGAGGCAGCTGATTTTATCCAGGCCCGCTTCCGGCAGAGCTACGCAGATCACGGCTTTGGCCTCTATGCCGTTGATCTAAAGAACGGTACGCCTGTCGGTATTTGCGGATTCGTCCGCCGGGATACCCTGGACGGACCTGATCTGGGATTTGCGTTTTTGCCCGAGTTCGAGCGAAAAGGGTACGGACTGGACTCGGCAACAGCAATGCTCGAATATGGCCAAAAAACGCTCGGATTTGAAGCGGTCTTCGCTATCACCAGTCTGGATAATGATGCATCGGGCAAGCTGTTGGAAAGGCTCGGGTTCGAGTACCGTACCGAGATCGATTCGCCAGAAGGTGAGCGGTTAAAGCTATTCGAATACAATTTCGGACGTTGAGGAAATTCGAAATGGGATTGTTTCAAAAGATCTTCAAAGCGATCTTGCCCGAGTCAATGCTTGCGTCAATGGAAGCTGAGTCGCGAAAGTGGATGGTCAAGTGTAATGTATGTTCCACCGAAAATCGATCTGGGAAATGGGCGGAATACGCTCGGGTGCATCGGGCACTAAGACCACGCGTGCCCGATGCGAGAAATGCGGCAAAAACGAATGGCATACGGTTTATTTTGCCGGCTAGTTACCTAAAAGCTCCTTAACCGCACGATCAAGCTGCGAATCTTTGCCGGTAAAGGTCTCGCCGATCGGCCTCGTAACCGGAACGTCGGGAGTTCGCGGATTTAGTTCCATATTCTTGCCGTCCGAACCAAGAATGAGCTGACGCGGGAGACGAAGCGATGTGCCGTCAAAAAGTGTCGTATTCCAAGTAAATATGATCCAGCCCGACGTTGGTTCGCCAATAACCTTACCTAATTTCAGCGTCTTGTAGCCCTCAGTTAGATCTTCGGCATCGGAAAGCGAATGCTGATTTACGACCAGAACCGTGGGCTTTTCAAGAGCGCGCTGACCGAGCTGAGTCCGGCCGGGAACGTTCCACATTCCTCTTTCGCGCATTGTTAGGTAGCCACGGCGGGCGAGCACGTCGATGACGTACGGATTGATAAAACCGCCGTTGTTATTGCGAATATCGACGACCACGCCGTCTTTCGACTGGTTTTCGGTATCGAGGTCGATGTAAAGCTGATTTAGCGATCCCTGGCCCATATCGGGCAGGTGGACGTAGCCGAGCTTTCCGCCGCTGACTTGGTTGACATAGGCGCGGTTCCATTCGACCCACTGTCGATAAAGCAAATTCTTTTCGGCTCCGGTAGAGATGGGTTTGAGGATGACCTTGCGTTTGTTCGAACCATCTGCCGATGACGCAACTTCCAATTCGACGCGTTTTCCGACCTTGCCTTCTAGCAGTTCGTCTAGATTGACACCGGCAACGATGTTGCTTCCATCGACGCTTATCAGATGATCGCCAACATTGATCGATCTCGAAACGGCTGCCGGGCTCAGCGTTATTACCTCGGTTATTTTCAGCCTGCCGTTATTCTCATATTCTGCTCGGTTAAATCGCAGTCCGAGCTTTCCGACCGTGGTCGCCGTAAAGCCCGATGGTCCGCCGACCCCGAGGTGCGAGGCATTCAGCTCGCCGACCATCATATTCATCAGCCGCCGAACCTCGTCCATCGTTCGTGCGGATGAGATCAGCGGCTCATACGTCGTTTTGACCGCATTCCAGTCGGCACCGTGGTATTTGTCGTCATAAAAATGATCCCGCATGTACCGCCAGCCCTGTTTGAAAACCTCCATTTTCTCCTGAGCGAAATTCACGTTCATATCGACTGTCACGCCAAGCGGCCTGACCTCGCGGCGATCCAGCGTGACTATGTTTATTCGGCCGTTCTCGACAAAATATACTTCCTTACTGTCCGGCGAAAACTGAACCTGCGACTTGAACCCGGGCGTCGAGGTCAACTGCCTCGCCGATGTATCCGTCGCAAGTTCGTCGAGCGGCATCGTGTACATATTAAACTGCCCCTCAGCCGAGGCGAGTACGAGTAAAGTCTTGCCATCGGGGCTGATTATCGCACCGTTGTTGTTAACGCCTGTCGAGAAGAAACTGAGGCGTTTGCGAATGTCCTCGAACACGATCTCGGTCGTTTTCGAATCGTCTTTCTTTTCAGGCGATGGTGCGGGTGAGGCGGCTGGTGTTGGCTGAGGTGAAGCAGGCGGAGCCGTCGGCCTGTCGCGTGGGTTTTCCTGTTTGAAGAGATCGCGAAACGTATCTTCGCGGAATTTCGGCGTTCGCAGTTTCAGGTCGATGCGAGCTATAACACCTTCTTCCGTTCGCTGACTTGAACCGTAAATGATGTAAGAACCGTCCGGTGCCCACTCGAGCGAGCCGGCAAATGAGTTTGAAAGAAAGCTGATCTGTTGCGGAGTTCCACCCGCCGCCGGCACTACCGAAACATTTGTGTATGAGCGGGCTGCAGGTGAATTCGAAAGAAATGCGATCCACTTTCCGTCGGGCGACCATTTGAATGAATCTCCACCAAGCGGCGCCGGGTCGGTGTAGAATTTACAAAGTTCACGCTCGCTCTTCTTCTCAATGTCGTAGATCATTATCGCCCGCGCATTGCGGGTAAATGCGAGCGTTTTGCCATCCGGCGAGAAGGTAGCGGAAATATCCATCGAGTTTCCACGAGTGATCTGCGTTTCCGTCTCGGTAGGAAAATCGTATAGAAAAAGATTCATCGCCCCGTCGCGTTCAGACGAATAGACTATCTTCTTACTGTCGGGTGACCATGCGACAAATGACTCAGGGGCGACGGTCCGCGTAACACGCGCCGCTTCGCCTCCTTCTTTGGAGGAACCAGCAAATACCTCACCGCGGGCTACTACCGCAACCTTTTTGCCATCCGGAGAAAGAGCCATCTCGCCGATCTGGGTAGAAAGATTCACGCGTTCCGTGGACGGACTCGTGGATGCTCCGCGAAGCGTTACGGCGAGTTCCTGTGCCCGCCCACCGTCGGTTTTCATTTTCCAGAGCTTGAAATTTCGCTCGAAAACGATCTCCTGACCGTCATACGACAGGCTCGGCCACAGAACGCGGCCATCGGTAAAATTCGTCATGGACCGCGGCTGGCCGCCTTTCTGTATCATCCAAATATTCTGCGGGCCACTGCGGTCCGAAACGAAGAATATTCTTGAGCCGTCGTCGGTCGCCATCGGCCACATCTGCTTGGCTCCTCGCGGCGTCAACTGCGTGTAGGTTTCGCCATTCTTTTGCCAAATTTCGCTCTCATCCAGATGGCTGCGACCTCGGCGCCACCATTGTGTTGCCGAATTTCCGCGTGCCGCAAACACCACCGAACCATCAGCGAGCGGCATCGAGTGAAACTCGCCGGTATATCGGTCGGCACTGACCTGCATCGGCGTTCCACCGGTGGCGGCCACGCGAAAGATGTCGTTCATCCCGGCGATATCACGGCTCGACGATGAGAAATAAAGCCACTTCCCATCACGCGACCATGCGTCAAGGTTGTCCGCCGAATCATCGAAGGTAACCCTTCGCAGACCGCCGGTCTCGAATTCGAGCACATAGATGTCGCCGTTTCCTGTCCGGTTTGAAACAAAAGCAAGATGCCTGCCGTCGGGCGAAAACATCGGCCGTGTCTCATTGGCCGCATGCGAAACCAGAAGCCTCGCCACGCCGCCCTCCGCCGCAACGGTCCATATATCTCCGCCCGAAACAAATGCTATCTCCTTTCGATCAGGAGAGAGATTAGGCTCGGTCATATAAACAGCCTGAGCCGAAACTGCGATGGCAAAGGAAAAGATCAGAGCAAACGTCGAGACAAGTGGCTTGAGCATATATTTTGTAAAAAAGGACCGCGCAAACTTTCGATTATCAAATCAGAAATGCCATTTGATACGCAAATGAACGTGAAATGTTTTTCACTATGCAATCCTGCTAATATAGCAATTCGCATTCTATGAAATACGGATTGATCGCCGGCAATGGACAGTTTCCGTTCCTTGTTGTCGAGGGAGCGAGAAAAGCTGGCTGCGAATTAGCGGTAGTTGCCATCAAGGAAGAGACCGACCCGCGGCTCGCCGAGATCGCCGATTCGATCACATGGGTCAGTATCGGCCAACTCGGCAAGATGATCTCGTTCTTTCGCTCTAATGGCGTAGAAAAAGCGATCATGGCCGGACAGGTCAAGCACGTCCAGCTATTTTCGGGGGTCATACCAGACATGCGAATGGTCAAGATGCTCTGGAACTTGCCGCGCCGCAACACAGATGCTCTGATCGGGAGTATTGCTGATGAGATGGCGAAAGACGGCATTGAACTGATCGATTCGACATTTTTTGTGCGGGACCATCTTGCTACTGAGGGCGTGCTGACAAGGCGAAAACCTTCGGATCTAGAACAGGAAAATATCGATTACGGCCTCCATCTCGCCAACGAAATAGCCCGGCTCGATCTCGGCCAGACGATCGTCGTCCGCAGTAAGGCCTGCGTTGCGATCGAGGCGATGGAGGGTACGGATGCGACCATCAAACGTGCCGGCGAACTCGCGAACGGCAAACTCACGGTCGTGAAGGTAGCAAAGCCTGATCAGGATATGCGTTTCGACGTGCCGGTTGTCGGCACGCCAACAATCCGTACGATGATCGAGGCCGGAGCTACCTGTCTTAGCGTAACTACCGGCAGGACTCTTATCTTCGACCGCGAGGAAATGCTTAAGCTAGCTAATGACCACAAGATCTGCATCGTAGGGTCAACGCCAGGACAAATTGCAGAAGGTAGCTAGAATTAGCTTGCGACTTCTGGCTTGAGCTTTTGGCTCAAAGGCCTCAAACGAAACAAAATGCTACGATGTGCGTAAAACATCATTTGAAATACACACTATAATTTTGCTGGAGAAACTAATGAAGAAGAATTTGATCGCCGGACTTTTGGGCTTAGCTCTTTTGCTGCCCTCGGTCGGGCTTGCACAGGCTCCTGCCGTAAACGTAAAGATCACGCCGGCGGAGAAAAAGATGGCTGAGGAGATAACGGCCGCACAGCTTAGCAATTATCTATACTTTGTCGCCTCCGATGCCATGGGCGGACGAGATACCCCATCATACGGACTCGATGTAACCGCTGAGTTTTTGAAGATGAACCTGCAAAGATGGGGCTTCAAGGGGGCGGGCGACAACGGCTCGTTCTTCCAGAAGATGGATCTGGTGCGGCCAAAGATCAATGCTGCCGGCACGTCCGCGACCGTCGGAGGAATGCAGCTTGTTAACGGAACGGATTTCCTCGCGGCCGTGAACGCAGGATCTGTGCAGAATGCCCGCCTCGTCTTTGGCGGCAACGGCTGGTTTATAAAATCGAAAAGCCTCGATCCGTATAAAGGCCAAGACGTCAAAGGCAAGATCGTAGTTCTATCGGGCGAGGGCCTGCCGCGTGGCATGAATTTTCAGCAGCTAAATGCGAGCGGACAGCGCGGAGTCGATTGGATCGACCCTGCAACCTACGCAAGGCAAAATGGCGCAGCTGGCATCATCACGCTTTCGACGCCGATGTCAGCCAATAACTGGGAACGGACCAGGCGTCAACGCGAGACGGGCGGCGGATATTTCGTTGAAAAACTTCGTGATGCTGCTCCCAGCTTCCCCTCGATCATTCTGAGTCAGAGAGCATCGGAAAACCTGCTTGCGGGGGAGAGCGTCGACCTTGCGAGGATCAATGCAACTACAGGCGATCCTGTAGCAAGTTTTGCGTTCGCTGATTCCAAGACCGTTTCATTAACGGTCGCCACCGACGTAGAACGCGTTTCCACTCAAAATGTAGTCGCCCTATGGGAAGGGAGCGATCCTGTGCTGAAGAGCGAAATGGTCGCCATCGGAGCCCACTACGACCACGTTGGAACCAATCCTAACGCGCCCGGCGAAGACAAGATCTGGAACGGTGCCGATGACGATGGTTCCGGTACAGTTGCCGTGCTGTCTATAGCAGAAGCTCTTGCAAAGGCGAAGGTCCGTCCGAAGCGTTCCATCCTGCTCGTTTGGCATGCTGGCGAAGAAAAAGGCTTGTGGGGAGCTGAGTATTTCAACAAATTCCCGACCGTCAACATCAAAAACGTCATCGCCCAGCTCAACATCGACATGATCGGCCGCAGCCGAAAAGCTGGAGACACGAACCCGAAAAATAAAGACCTGAGCGACGAAAACGGCGTGTATTTGATCGGTTCGGAAATGATGTCATCGACGCTCGGAGCGATCACCAAGGGTACGAACGATGCATATTTGAAAGTCGGCTACGACTACAAATACGACGATCCTAAAGACACCAACCGGTTCTTTTTCCGCTCGGATCATTTCCACTACGCCGTCAACGGTATCCCGATCGCATTCTGGTTTACGGGAGTCCACGAAGACTATCACCAGCCGGGTGACCATCCGGATAAGATCGACTACGTAAAGATGGAAAAGATCGCCCGCACGATATTCCTGACCATGTGGGAGCTGTCTGATCTCAAAGAAAGGCCAAAGATCGATAAGCAGCTGCCGCCGGAATTGACCCAGCGATAGTCGGAATAGATCATTATTTTAACAAAAGAGGGAGTGTCCATTGGCCGCTCCCTTTTTCATTTTCCTTCCTGCTGTTTCTTAGCGGATTCGATAACGCGATAGGCTTCAGATTTCGGTAGGCCAAATTCCTTTGCGGCTCGTTTGAGGGCGGTTTTATGGTCGTTCCCTTCATGTTCGAGTTGCCTTACGCGCTCGATCAGCGTGGCGGGCGAGTCCAGCACTATGTCCTGTTTTTCTGCCCTGTCGATAACAATAACGGCCTCGCCACGCACGCCCGCATCCGAAAAATGATCAACGAGATCTGAGAGAGAACCGCGGGCAAATTCCTCGTGAAGCTTTGTTATCTCGCGAGCCACCGCGGCCGGGCGGTTGCCCAGTGTTTCCAGGCAATCGGTGAGCGATTTGACAAGCCGGTGAGGAGCCTCGTAAAAGACGAGCGTGGCCGGAATATCACGCAGTTCTTCGAGTTTTTTTCGCCGCTCGCCTTTCTTTGCAGGCAGGAAACCGCCGAAGAAGATCGAATCGGACGGGATACCCGAAGCGATAACAGCATTAACGAAGGCGACCGGCCCTGGGATCGGTACAACGGCAGCACCTATCTCGCTTGCACGCTGGACGATCCTGAATCCCGGATCGCAAATGCCGGGTGTTCCGGCATCGGATACGATCGCGATGTTCTCACCGGCAATTAGGCGGTCGACGAACTCCTCGGCGCGCTCCTGCTCGTTGTGTTCATGATAGCTGACGGTCTTGTTTGAGATGCGGAAATGGTTGAGCAGATTTCGCGTGTGCCGGGTATCCTCGCAGGCTATGAGGTCGACGGTGCGGAGCGTTTCGAGGGCCCGGAGAGTTATGTCCTGCAGGTTACCGATCGGCGTTGCGACTAAATAGAGGGTTCCGGGCATCGAAAGTATTCTACCTGAATGCGGAAGCCCGCACGAAGTAAGGGCTCTCTCGACCTAGTTGATGGTCGAAAGAGCCCAAGTCTATGCGGTCTTCCGCATCCGATCAATTAGGTTAGAACGGCCACCAGCTCGGCAAACCCTGTCGGTTGTTCCGCTGGTTTCCCCAGACACCGGTGTTGCGGCCGTTGTTATACGGTGCATACCCTCGGCTGATGACCTGAAGGTCATTGCGGATCGAAAACCAAAGATTGCGGGTCTGCGGGCTGATCTGAGCACGGCTGATCGAGCGTTCGATCTGAGCGGCATAGTCAAACACGCGTCGCATCTGGTTGTCGTTGCGTCCATAACCGCGATTGTTGTTGTAGTAGTTGTTATCGAGATCGTTCACCGCATCTTTGAATCGATCGGCGATCTGATTGATCTGATCTTCACGACGCGTGCCATTATAGCGGCTACGGTCGAGATCGCGATCGAGCTGACGTGTAAAATCACGTGTTCGCTGCTTTAGGCTGCGGACGGTGTTATTTACGTTGCCGTAATTGCCGTTCCGGTTATACGGATCGTTGTTTCGGCCATACGGATCATACTGGCCATTGCCACGGCGATTCGGGTCGTACTGACCGCCGCCCCACTGTGCTGATGCAACCGTCGGTATGCCCATCACCAAGAGTGAAAATGCTCCTAACGCTATCCAATTCTTAATACTTCTCATTTGCTTTCTCCCTTTGCTAGTAATTCTAAAGGCAATGGTTGCGACATTGCTCAGTTAGGGTAATGGCAAAGGGTGTGCCAAAGCTGTGAAGTGCTGTGTTTATTGGGCTTGCGAGTTTTTACGGATGCGGGATGCACGATTTCGTTCGACGATGTGGGTTATCCTTGCTCCATTACGTTAGTTGCCTCTTTGCGTCTTTGCGTCTTTGCGTGAAGAAACACTAATTTCTCACGCAAAGACGCCAAGGACGCAGAGAAAGCCGCAAAGAAACTTGATCAATGAGAATGTTCCTTGACAATATTCCCTAAAGAATTCGCCGCACACAGCCGTCCGCCGGACTGAATTTTGCCTTTCAGCGAATCGAGTTCGTCGACCGAGCTGAGCAGCCTGGTACGCAGATCTTTCAATGAGATCTTTGGATCGCTGGCGATGATCAGAGCAGCGACGCCGGAAACGTAGGGTGTTGCCATTGACGTCCCGGACGCTTCGCGGTAGTTGTTGCCGATCCAGGTCGAGACGATCTCCTTGCCCGGGGCCGCGATGTGAACCGTCTTTTCGCCAAAGTTCGAAAAGCTCGCGAGCTTATCATTGCGGTCGAGAGCGGCTACGCTGATGACATTCGGCAGGTCGTAGTTCGACGGGTAGTGCGGACGCGCGTCGTTGTTCGATCCGTCATTTCCTGCTGCCGCAACGAACAAAATGCCTGCGTCCCCGGCCGCTTTTATAACATCCTCGAGCGCCTTTGAACGAGCGGTCGAACCCCAGCTGGCTGAGATGATGCGAACGTTTACGCCGGCTTTCTTGCGTTCGATCGCATAGTTTATAGCTGCGATCGCGTCGTCGGTTGAACCAAATCCGCCGCGTCCCAAAAACTTGAGCGGCATGATCTTGACCTTTTGGTTGATGCCCGAAACGCCGATCGCGTTATCACCCTCGGCACCGATGATGCCGGCACAATGCGTCCCATGACCGTTGTCATCCATCGGGTCACCGATCTTGCTCGTGCCGTCGAAACCATGCGCGTCGTTGAATTCGCCTAGTTCGTCATCGACATACGGTGAGAGCTTTGCGGGTCGTTCCCAAATGTTGCCAACGAGGTCCTCATGTTTATAATCGACGCCGGTGTCGAGCACCGCGACCACGACTTCTTCGCTGCCCTTCGTGTTCGCCCAGGCATTTAACGCGTCGAGGTCCGCACGATCTTTACCGCCATCCTGTCCGGTGTTATTCAGAGCCCATTGATCGCCAAAGAGCGGATCGTTTGGTGCGTCGGCGGCTCGAGGACGAAGATATGCGTCTTTTGCGATAAGGTTTGAGGCTGGGTTGGCGAGTTCGATCATCGGGTTGACCTCGGCATACTCGACCAGCTCGCTCAACGACGCATACTGTCGGGCGACCTCAGCGGCGTCAGCGTTATCGAGATCGTCGATGACCGTCAGTCCTTTGACCGATTCGATCTCATCCCAAAGCGCGTCGTTGTTTTTCGAAGCAAGAGCACGGACATCAGCGAGCTTCACGCCGGGTTTGAATCGCACGAGAACTTCGGGCATGCTGCCGCGAACCTGAATGCCGTCGGAAACAACCTTCGGCGGAGTCTCAGGTCGATGAGCGACGGTTGGCGGCGTCTGCCGCAAGCTCGTTTTCCAGCGCTCGATCTGCCCAAGTACACCTGCGAGGGTGATCAAAACTACCGCTATTCCAACGTGTATCCAGATATTATTGCGATTCATGGTACTGCTCCTAAACTTGTCCCGCTACTTCAATTCCCCGGTCACTGTCGTTCCCGGTACTGACCCATCCTCAAACTACTACGTAATTCTTACCGTCAAAATCCTTCAAACGGATCTGATATTTATCCGCCCGATATTCGTATGTCTTTCCGCCGGCTTCGAGATCGATCACCCAACCGTAAGCGATCATCTGTGCGGAAAATTCACCGTCAGCCGGCGCACCCAGAGACATGTCGGGAAACTCCCGGTCAGTGGTGCTTTTTACCGCTACCTCCGACGCATCAATATTTAAACGTTTCGCCAGGTCGTTTTTTGCATGCTCGACGGCGTTTTCCCTGCTAAAACCCATACAAATGTCTCAACCTTAATTCTGCTCTTCTTTACGCCTGCGAGTCAACAAAAGTTCTCGCTTGTCGAACCGCGTCGGAGTTTCTTTTGATCGGGTGGTTTCCTTTGCGTCTTCTTTGCGTCCTTTGCGATCTTTGCGTTAAAAATCTTGCTTAACGCAAAGGCCGCAAAGATCGCAAAGAAGAACATCGAACCTAGTATTGATCAGGACGTAGCCGATTTTGGTTAAAGCCGTGAAGAATGTTTAGCCCTCGACCGTTGGCTAAAGCCAACGGCAATTGAAGACCCTTGTTTCGAGACGGGCTTTGTCAGCATGGCGGCAGGCGCTCGTTGCGTGGATCGCCCTTGCTTACGCGTGGGCCTTTGCATTTTGTTTTCAAAGATCCAGTCAAAGGTAAAAGTGAAAGGTGAAAGGGCGATTTGGTCACCAGGCGGGCGAGCCGCGGGCGAGCGGGGTTTGGGAGAAGTGCGTTGCCGCAAATGAGCTGATGAGTTCACGAATGCCCATGTGCGGATCGACTGTGGCCGGTGGGCTGCTATTTTTGGAAAGGGCAGGCGGCCGGGCGGATCGTGGTTGGCTGCGATCGAGTTTCGCGTCGAGATCATCCTCATCGGGCTCAGAGGCCTTGCTGAAGCTCGAGAG
>LNFM01003888.1_pt1 | contig 28536 bp, 27 predicted proteins | sample 596031 | NCBI WGS metagenome assembly LNFM01 (sample SAMN04254537, study PRJNA301005) | activated carbon metagenome | isolation source: dual media filters at the Ann Arbor, Michigan drinking water treatment plant | place: USA: Ann Arbor
ATCAAACTCTTCAGTTTAAATCCTATGCAAATAGTTTTCGCTCGCAGAAATTTCCGAAGCAGACATCCTTCCAACCCAGGCTCTCGCCCAGACCAGTCGAACATCCATCTTCATGTTTCGTGCAAGTACTCGATCTCTTCAAGCTTCCAGATCCACTCAGGCCTTTAAGCCCTCACGAATCCTTCCACCCGCCTGTATCAAGCACCCACACCTATCGGCTGTAGTTTGTTAAAGAGCGCGCGCTTCCCTTGCGCGTCCGGCGGCGCGTTGTTCGGCACCGTCGGCTTCGTTCATCGGCCCCTGCTTGTTGCATTTGACCTGCGCCTGTTTCGTCGCGGGTCCGCAGAGAGGCGGTGAACGGGGAGGCGAATATTAGCTGCACTACCCCCGGGATGCAACACCTTCGACGCGGTTATTTCATGTTTTTGTGCATCGAAGTCTTTAGGCTCGCGCAATCAATGCCTTGCGCGGGACGCACACCGAGCGGCCGCGTGCCGGACAAGGGGACAAGCCCCTGTCCGCCGGCGCGGCCGGCCTGCGCGGCTTCAACCGGCCTGCTTCTGGTACCAGTCCATGATCTTGTCGCCGGTCCAGAACACAACGCCCGGTTGCTGCGCGAGTCGTGTGAACACGCGCTCGAAGTACCCGATGCGGTGCGGCACGCCCGAGATGTATGGATGCACCGCGATGGCCATGACCTTCGGCCGTTCAGCCGACTCGGCGTAGACGCAATCGAAGTAATCCATGCAACGCTGTTCGAACTCCGACGCGGCGTGGCGCGACACCATCATCATCGAGATGTCGTTGAGCTCGACCGTGTAGGGCATGGTCACCAGAGGGCCGTGCCGCGTCTGGATCGTGCAGGGCTCGTCGTCGATCACCCAGTCGGCGGTGTATCGGATGCCCGCCTCGGCGAGGAAATCCGGGGTCTGCAGCGTTTCGGTCAGGCCGGGTGCGAGCCAGCCGACCGGCGCCTTGCCGGTGAACGCCTTGATCGATTCGACGGTACGCGCGATCGTCGCGCGCTCGTCCAGTTCCTGGTGCGTCGGACGCTGGTCGTAACCATGGCCCATGAACTCCCAGTTGGCGTCGAGCGCGGCCTTTGCCACCTGCGGATACTCGGTACACACCGCACCGTTGATCGCCAGCGTAGCCCCGATCTTCAACCGGTCCAGCACCTGCTTGATGCGCCAGAAGCCGACGCGCATGCCGTACTCGTGCCAGCCCCAGTGCGGCACGTCCGGCACGGTGGTGACATGGGTCGGCGGCGGCAGCACCTGGCGCGGCATCGCGCGTTCGATGCGCCAGACTTCGACGTTGACGATCGGCCACACGATAAGGCGCGCATTGTCGAGCCTGAGCGGCTTGCGACCGACGATCGGATCGTAGGGGATGCGTTGGGATGGAATCATCGATTGGGGTCCTCCAGACCGGGGCACAGGGGGTTGTCTATCCGATCGAAACCGGGCGCCATCCGCGGCTCCTGCCGCAGGCGCCGGCGAAGATTAATCGATCCGGGCGCCCGAAGCCTTCACCACCGTGCCCAGCTTGGCGATCTCGCCGCGGATGAACTTCGGGAACTGGTCCGGCGGGAGCGTCACCGCCTCTGCGCCCTGCTGCGACAGCGTGTCGCGCATCTCCGCCAGGCCCATGATCTTCACCAGTTCCGTGTACAGCCGGTTCACCACGGCCTTCTGCATGCCGGCGGGACCCATGATTCCGCTGTAGAGGACCAGGTCGAAGTTGGGGACGCCGGCTTCGATCATCGTCGGCACGTCCGGCACGGAGGCGTTTCGCTTGCCGGTGGTCACCGCCAGCGCGCGCAGCTTGCCCGCCTTGACCTGCGGCAGCGCCGCGGGCATGGTCGAGAACACCAGGCCTACCTGGTCCGCGAGCAGGGAAGCCACGGCCGGCCCGCTGCCGTTGTACGGGATGTGCGCCATCTCGAGCTTCGCCGACATGCGGTAGCTCTCGCTGGCCAGGTGCAGGATGGTCCCGTTGCCCGAGGAGCCGTAGTTGAACTTGCCTCCCCGCGAGCGGATCAGCGCAGTGAGTTCAGCCACCGACTTCACCGGGAGCCCCTGGTTCACGACCAGCATCAGCGGCGTCTGCGCAACCAGGGTGATGCCGGTGAAGTCCTTCACCGAATCGTAGGGCAGGCGCGCGTACAACGTGGCGTTGATCGCATGGGTCGTCATGTCCTGGATCATGATCGTGTGGCCATCGGGATTGGCCTTGGTCACGATGCCGGCGCCGATGAGGGTACCGGCACCGGGGCGGTTGTCCACCACCACCTGCTGGCCCAGGGCACCCCCCAGGCGCTGTGCGATCAGTCGCCCGAGCACGTCGGAAATGCCGCCCGGCGCGAACGGGACGATCATGCGGACCGAACGCGACGGGTAGTCGGCCTGTGCCAGGGCGGCAGACAGCGGGACCATCGCGGTGGCGAACGCGGCAGTGGCGACGGAAAGTGCGGATATCAGACGCATCGGGGGTGATCCTGAGTTGGGTTTGGGATGGGTGATGTCGATAGCAAGGACTGCGCCAACGCCGGGGGGTGCACCGCCGCACTCGCCCAGCCGTTGCCCAGGGTCTCGACGCAGCCGGACGAGAATGAGGGCGCAGAAAGCAAAAAGGCCAACCGTGAGGTTGGCCAGTGCGCTTGAATCCGTTGGTTGCGGGGGCAGGATTTGAACCTACGACCTTCGGGTTATGAGCCCGACGAGCTGCCAGACTGCTCCACCCCGCGTCAGAGAATGCATAGTACCCCGGACTTCGCGCGAAATCAACCCGGAAGGTCTGTCGGCCGCTCGGTCGCGACCGACTCCGAGGCGGGACCGTCGCCCACCGCTGCCGCTTCGGACCCCTCGCGCGCTGCGAGCGCCGCGCCTTCCTCGCCAGCGGCAGCGTCCTCACCGGGCGCTGGTGCCTCCAGCATGGGCGGCGCATCTTCCCCGATCGCTGCAGGCTCATCCAGCGGCAGTTGCTGGGTGGCCTCGACCAGCGAGCCGAGGTCCTCGAGCGGGGGCAGGTCCCCGAGCGAGGTCAGGTTGAGGTCATCGAGGAACTGGCTGGTCGTCGCGTAAAGCGCGGGCCGGCCAGGCACTTCCTTGTGGCCGACTGCTTCGACCCAGCCACGCTGTTCGAGGGTCTTCACCAGCGCCCCCGACACGGTGACGCCGCGCACCGCCTCGATCTCACCGCGGGTGACCGGCTGCCGGTAGGCAATGATCGCCAGCGTCTCCATCACCGCGCGGGAGTAGCGCGGCGGCTTGTCAGGCCGCAGGCGGTCGAGGTACTGCTGCAGGTCGGGTCGTGCACGGAAACGCCAGCCGCTCGCGACATGGGTGAGTTCGATGCCACGCCCCTCCCAGTCGGCGCGCAGCGTCTCGAGCACGCGGCGCAGTGCATCCCCTCCCAGTTCGTCGTTGAACAGGCGGCGAAGCTCCAGCACGGAGAGGGGCTCGTCTGCCACCAGCAGTGCGGTTTCAAGGACCCGCTTGACCAGCGCCAGGTCGAACCCCGATTCCACGCCTTCGCGCGCCACCGGCGGACCCGCCGTGCCATCGTCCGCCGCCGTCGCGCCGTCGGCCATGGGGACGACGCCATCGTCCGCACGTGGTTCGTCGCCCGCCGCACCGGCCTCGGCACCGGAGGCGTCGCTTGCACCCTCTTGCGGTGGTGTCGGGTCTTGAACCGGGGAACCTGTGTCCCCCTGCTCTGCCGCGACGACACCCGTGGTGGGCGTGGAAGCGGGCAGCGGGTCCGCCGCGCGCCCGGCTTCGGTCGGACTGGATTCGGTGTCGGTCATCTGGTTTCGTTCAGGTTTCTGGGGAGCCGATGGCTTCAACGGGCTCTTCCGCTTCCGGGTCGGAACCCGCGAGGCGTACATGGATCGGCGCGAAGGGTGCCTGCTGGGTGATCTGGATCATCGATTCCCGGCACAGCTCGAGCAGCGCCAGCAGGTTCACCACGATCACCGGCACGCCTGCGTTCGGTTCGAACAGGCTGAAGAACTCGACGTACTGGTGCCCCTTCAGGCGCCGCAGGATGCGCGACATGTGCTCGCGCACCGAGAGTTCCTCGCGCGTCACGCGATGATGTCGGTTCAGCTTCGCCCGTGCGAGCAGCCGGAGCCAGACCGCCTTGAGGTCCTCGGGATCCACCCTTGGAGGCAGTTGCAGCTCGAGGCGTTCGAACAGTACGTGGGCCACCTCGAAATCGCGTCCGGCCTGGGGCATCGAAGCGAGCTGCTGGGCCGCCAGCTTGATCTGTTCGTACTCGAGCAGGCGGCGCGCCAGCTCTGCACGCGGATCTTCCTCGTCTGCCGCAGCGGTCGGCGGCCGCGGCAGGAGCATGCGCGACTTTATCTCGATCAGCAGCGCGGCCATCAGCAGGTACTCGGCCGCGAGTTCCAGCCGGTTCTCGTGCATGACGTCGATGTACTCGAGGTACTGGCGCGTCAGCTGCGCCATCGGTATGTCGAGTACATTCAGGTTCTGCTTGCGGATCAGGTAGAGCAGCAGGTCCAGCGGCCCCTCGAAGCTCTCGAGGATGATCTGCAGCGCGTCCGGCGGGATGTACAGGTCCTGGGGCACTGCCAGCAACGGCTCGCCGTGGATGCGTGCCACGCCGGCGACGACGGCCACCACCGGCGGCGCCTCCGCCTCGGCAAACGCAGGCCCGGCCGGGTCCTGCGCAGCAGGATCGATGGTCTCGGTCGCGGCGTCCGCGGGCTGGGGGATCGTTGTCATGGCGCGGCGCAGTTTACCGCAGCCTGACCGGCACGGCCGGCCCGGCCCGGATGCGCCTAGTCGTAGTCGAGCCCCATCGCCTCGCGCACGTCGCGCATCGTCTCGCTGGCCAGCGCCCTCGCCTTCTCGCAACCATCGGCGACGATGCTGCGCAGCAGGGACGGATCTTCCTGGTACGGACGCGCGCGCTCGCGCATGGGCGCCTGCTCTTCGAGCACCCGGTCGATCACCGGCTGCTTGCATTCGAGGCAGCCGATGCCCGCCGTCCGGCAACCTTCCTGCACCCACTGCCGGACCGGCTCGGGCGAATACACCTGGTGGAACGTCCATACCGGGCAGCGCTCCGGCTCGCCGGGATCCGTGCGGCGCACCCGCGCCGGATCGGTCGGCATCGTGCGGATCTTCTTCACCACGCTGTCCTGGTCTTCGCGCAGCGAGATCGTGTTGTTGTAGGACTTGGACATCTTGTGTCCGTCCAGGCCGGGCATCCGCGAGGCTTCCGTCAGGAGCGCCTCCGGCTCGGCGAGGATCACCTTGCCGCCCCCTTCGAGGAAGCCGAACAGGCGCTCCCGGTCGGACAGGTTGAGGTTCTGCACTTCCTCCAGCAACGCACGCGCCGACTCGAGCGCCTGGTCGTCACCCTGCTCGAGGTAGCGGCCGCGCAGCTCGCGGTAGAGCTTCGCCCGCTTGCTGCCCAGGCGCTTGATCGCCGCCTCGGCCTTGTCCTCGAAGCCGGGCTCGCGGCCGAAGATGTGGTTGAAGCGCCGCGCGATCTCGCGGGTGAACTCGATGTGCGGCACCTGGTCCTCGCCCACCGGCACCTGGTTCGCACGGTAGATCAGGATGTCGGCCGCCTGCAGCAACGGGTAGCCAAGGAAGCCGTAGGTCGACAGGTCCTTCTCGGCGAGCTTCTCCTGCTGGTCCTTGTAGGTCGGCACCCGCTCCAGCCAGCCCAACGGGGTGACCATCGACAGCAGCAGGTGCAGTTCCGCATGCTCGGGCACCTTCGACTGGAGGAAGATCGTCGCATGGGCAGGGTCGATGCCACCGGCGAGCCAGTCGATCACCATTTCCCAGGCGTTCTGCTGGATCACCTGCGGCGTGTCGTAGTGGGTCGTCAGCGCATGCCAGTCGGCGACGAAGAAAAGGCATTCATGCTCATGCTGGAGCCTTACCCAGTTCTTCAGCACGCCATGGTAATGGCCCAGGTGAAGTGCGCCAGTCGGCCGCATCCCCGACAGCACGCGATCGGCATACATCGTGTTCGACTCCGTCTGTGGCGACCGCTGGAAGTGCGCTCGCAAGGCACGGAGTATAAGCAACCCGGCGAACGGCCACCGCTCCGTCGCGTGCCGGCCGCGCCGGCTCAGCGTTCGCTGCCGAGCACCGCCGCGCTGCCTCGCCCCTGCCTCGTGATCTCCGGCGGGTCTCGGGTCAGGTCGATCACCGTGGTCATCTCGATGCCGCAGGAACCACCGTCGAGCACCAGGTCGACGTCATGCTCGAGCCGCTCGCGGATCTCGTTTCCGTCGTTGACCGGCAGGTCGTCGCCCGGCAGGAGGAGCGTCGAACTGAGCAGCGGCTCGTCCAGCTCCGCGAGCAGCGCAGCCACGATCCGGTGCTCGGGCACGCGCAATCCGATGGTGGATCGCTTCGGGTGCATCATCCTGCGCGGCACCTCGCGCGAAGCTTCGAGGATGAACGTGTAGCTGCCCGGCGTGGCTGCCTTCAGCAGGCGGAACTGTCGGTTGTCGACCCGCGCATAACGGCCCAGTTCGCCGAGGTCCTTGCATACCAGCGAGAAGTGATGGTGCGGCTCGAGGCGCCGGATGCGCCGGATGCGCTCGGCCGCATCGTTGTTGCCGAGCTGGCAGCCCAGGGCATAGCAGGAATCGGTCGGATAGGCGATCAGCCCGCCGCCACGCACGATGGTCGCCGCCTGCCGCAGGAGGCGGACCTGCGGATTCTCTGGGTGGATGACGAAGTATTGGGACATGGCCGGAGGGTAAGGAACGGATACGCAGATGACGGGCCCGCACGCCCGGCGGAGACCCGGTCCGGGCCCCCGGCCCGACGCTGCCCGGCATGCTTGCGTAAATCCGTGGACCGTAGCACGCTCCGCCGTTCCTCGACAGCGTCCGCCGGGAAGCTGTCGGTCCGCGGTCGCCAGCTCCCCGGGCAAGGCTCGCCCCCCCGCCGAAGGAGGTTAACCATGTACACCCACATCCTGTTTCCGACCGATGGCTCCGAACGTGCCCAGATCGCGCTCAGGCACGCGATCGGACTCGCCAAGGCAGTCGGCGCGAAGATCACCGCGCTGCACGTCGTGCCCGAGTACTACCCGCCGGTGTACGAGGATTCGGGTCCGTTCGACCCCGAGATAGAGGCGCGCTTCGAGCGCGAGGCGGTGAACCGCGCAGGCCGATTCCTGTCGCAGGTGACCGACGCTGCCGAAGCCGCCGGGGTGCGGTCGGACGCGATGCATGTGACCAGTTACCACACCGCGGACACGATCATCAAGGTCGCCGAGGAACAGGGCTGCGACCTGGTCGTGATGTCCTCCGGCGGCCGCACCGGCCTCGCCAGCCTGCTGCTCGGCAGCGAGACGAAGAAGGTGCTCGCCCATATCCGCATACCGGTGCTGGTCTGCAAGTGACTGCCCCATTCGACCTGACGATCCGCAACGGCACGCTGTCGACCGCGAGCGAGACGTTCCGGGCCGACATCGGCGTGACCGGCGGACGCATTGCCGTGCTGGCAGACCGCCTTCCACCCGGCACCACCGACATCGACGCGGAGGGACGCTGGGTCCTGCCGGGCGGAATCGACAGCCATACCCATATCGAGCAGCGATCGAGCAGCGGCGTGATGTGCGCCGACGACTTCCGCTCAGGCACGATCTCCGCTGCGTTCGGCGGCACCACGACGATCATGTCGTTCGCCGCGCAGCACCGGGGCGACAGCCTGCGCGAGGTGGTTGCCGACTACCACGCGCGGGCGGCGCCCAAGGCAGTCGTGGACTACGCGTTCCACCTGATCATTTCCGACCCGACACCGGAGGTGCTCGATGGCGAACTGCCGGCGCTGATCGCGGGCGGCATCCGTTCGTTCAAGGTCTACATGACCTACGACAAGCTGAAGCTGGACGACGGCCAGCTCCTCGACGTGATGTCGGTCGCCCAACGCGAACGCGCGATGGTGATGGTGCACGCCGAGAACCACGAGGTGATCCAGTGGATCGCCCGCCGCCTCCTCGATCGCGGCCACCGGGCCCCGCGCTTCCACACCGTCGCGCACGCGCCCGTGGCCGAGGCCGAGGCCACGCACCGCGTGATCGCCCTGTCCACGCTGCTCGAGCAGCCGTTGCTGCTGGTGCATGTTTCCGATCCGACCGCGATCGGGCATATCCGGGCGGCACAGACCCTGGGCGTCAAGGTGCACGGCGAGACCTGCCCGCAATACCTTTTCCTGACCGCCGCGGACACCGACAGGCCCGGCATGGAGGGCGCGATGTGGTGCTGCAGCCCACCGCCTCGCGACGCGGCCGCGCAGGAATCCGTGTGGCGCGGGTTGCAGAATGGCACGCTGCAACTGTTCTCGTCCGACCATGCCCCCTACCGTTTCGACACCAGCGGCAAGCTGCCGCTGGGTGCGGACACCACGTTCAAGGAGATGGCAAACGGCGTGCCGGGCATCGAACTGCGCCTGCCCCTGCTGTTTTCCGAAGGGGTGATGACCGGCCGGATCACGATCAACGAGTTCGTCGCGCTGACCGCGACGAACCATGCGCGCATGTATGGGCTGCACCCGCGCAAGGGGACGCTTGCCGTCGGCTCCGATGCCGACATCGTCCTGTGGGACCCGGAGCGGCGAACCACCGTCGACTGGTCGATGCTGCACGACAATGTCGGGTACACGCCTTATGCGGGACGGGAGCTGCGCGGCTGGCCGGTGACCGTCGTCCGGCGAGGGGAGATCATCGTCGAGGGCGGCAATCTGCACGCCGCCCCCGGGTCGGGACGCTACCTGCGCTGCGAAGTGCCGCAGCCGTTGCGGGTGGAAAGACCTGCGCCACCGGAGCGCAGGCTCTTCACCTGAGGCGGCCCTACTTCTTCAGCGAGTCGCGGATCTGGCGCAGCAGCAGGACCTCTTCCGGATCGGCAGGCGCGGGCGGCGGCGGTGCGTCGGCCTTGAGCTTGTTGATCCACTTGACCAGCATGAAGATGATGAAGGCGAGGATGACGAAGTTGAACAGGATGGTGATGAAGCTGCCGTAGGCAAACACCGGGATGCCCGCCTTCTTCAGGGCCTCGAGGTTCATCGCGACGTCCGGTGGAACAGCGCTCAGCGCAATGAAGAAGCTCGAGAAATCCAGCCCTCCGATCACCCGGCCGACGATCGGCATGATCAGGTCACCCACCACCGAGTCGACGATCTTGCCGAACGCCGCCCCGATGATCACGCCGACGGCGAGATCCATCACGTTGCCCTTGACCGCAAAATCCTTGAATTCCTGAAGCATCCCCATCGATCCCTCCGTTCGCATTTAGTGACAATACACGCCCCGTTTTTCAGGGTCCTTGCTTCGCTTGCGGGCGAAGTATCCTTCCCACATGCAAATCGTGCAACGTGAAAATGCGTCCCCACTCCCGTGGCGGCTTCGAGATCACGACACCCCTGCATGCAACGCTGGAAAGCACATGAAGCTCCTGCTGATCAATCCGAACATCACCGACCGGGTCACCGAGATCATGCTCGAGGAGGCCCTGCGTTCCGCTGCCCCGGGCACCCAGGTGTCCGCCGTTTCGGCGCCGTTCGGAACCCAGTATGTCGAGAACCGGGCCGAGGCGGCGATTGCCGCCCACGCGGTGCTCGACGCAGTCGCGACCCATGGCCAAGGCTGCGATGCAGTGATCGTGGCCGCGTTCGGAGACCCCGGCGTGGAGGCCGTGCGCGAGTTGTTCGACATGCCGGTGGTCGGCATTTCGGAGGCTGCATTCCACATGGCCTGGCTGCTCGGCCGCCGCTACTCGGTGGTGTGCCTCACGCCCCGCCTGCGCACCTGGTACATCGAATGCGCGCGGGAAATCGGGCTGGACGGACGCCTCGCCAGCGTGCGTGCGCTGCCTCGGCTGGATGCGGACATCACTGCGGCGAAGGACGCCGCACGCGATGCGCTGCTCGATCAGTGCCGGCGCGCCATCGAAGAAGACCAGGCCGAGGTGCTGATCGTGGGCGGTGGCCCGCTCGCCGGGCTCGCACGCGAGATCGCGCACCTGCTGCCGGTCCCGGTGATCGACGGCGTCAGTTGCGCAGTGCGGCTGGCGGAGGCCCTGGTCGGGTTGCGACCGGCCGCGCCGTCCGCCGGCAGCTTTGCCCGTCCCGCCGCAAAGCCGGCGCGCGGCCTCGGGCCAGACCTTCTCGCCCGGATTACCCGCGACCCGGGTTGACGGCCGGCAGGCCGGGCGCGAGTACCTCGCTGCCGTAGGCAGCGATCGGCTGCGGCGGGGCGTGGAACTTGCGCACCTTCGAGTGGCTGATGCCCATTCCGATGAAGGCCTCGGCCATCTTCACGCCCGCGACCACCGGGTCGATCACCGGTACGCCGGACATCTCGGACAGCGCCTCGTCATAGCCGCAAAGGCCTGCGCAGGCGAGGATCACCACCTCGGCCTGGTCGCGGCTGACCAGTTCCTTCACCTGCACGGAGAGGTCGCGCAGCGCCCGCTCGCGATGGGTCGCTGCCTCTTCGACATTGATGTTGATCGCACGTACCGATGCACACTTCGCCTCGAAGCCATACAGGCGGACGAGGTCCTGCTGGTAGGGAATGAACTGCTCGAGCATGGTGAGCGTGCTGAACCGGTGGCCGAGCAGGCAGGCCATCGCCATGCTCGCCTCCGAGATGGACACCACCGGGATGTCGAGCAGTTCCTTCAGCGCATGGATGCCGACGTTGCCGAAGCCGGCAAGCACCACGGCGTCCGGCGGATCCTCGGCCACGCGGCGGCGCACCGCTTCGATCATGTGCGGGGCGCTCATGTAGTCGCCGTACGCGCAATCGATGCTGCGCGTGCCATTGGGCGAGGACAGCCCGCTGATCACCGTTCCCGGCAATGCCCTGCGCCGGGCCGACGCGAGGATCACGTCGAGCACCACATCTGAAGTATTCGGGTTCGCCACCAGCAGCTTCATCGTCGTCCTGTATGCAGTAAGGGTTCCACGGCGGCCCGGCGGGCCGCCTCAGCCGCCGATCAGTTCGCGGTTGACCACGTTCATCGGCGCCCCGCGAGACCAGGCCAGCACCTGCTCGAAGGCCGACTCGAACATGGTTTCAAAGCGGTCGCGGGTGACGTAGCCGACATGCGGCGAGCACACCACGTTGTCCATCGAGACCAGTGGGTCGGTCGCTCCGGTGACCGGCTCCGCGTCGTAGACGTCGAGCGCCGCATGGCCGGGGCGTCCGGCGCGCAGTGCCGCCAGGAGCGCGCCCGGTTCCACCAGCGCGGCACGGCTGGTGTTGACGAACAGCGCATCGGGCTTCATCGCCGCGAGGTCGGCGGCCGTCACGATGCCGTCGGTTTCCGGCAGCATGCGCAGGTGCAGGGTGACGATGTCGGACGTGGCGAAGAACGAACGCTGGTCCGCCGCGGTCGCATACCCGGCATCGCGTGCCCGCTGCAGGCTGCCCTCGCGCCCCCAGACCAGCACGTTCATGTCGAACGCGCGGCCGTAGGACGCCACCAGCGCACCGATCCAGCCGTAGCCGAAGACGCCCAGTGTGAGGCCGCGCAGCCCGCGCCCGAAGCGGGTCTGCCAGCGACCCTCGCGCAGCGCCTGCGCTTCCTGGGGGATGTAGCGCATCGAGGCGAGGATCAGGCCCCAGGTGAGTTCGGCCGTGGTGTACGAAGGGCCGGTGCGGCTGGTGCATACCAGGACGCCGCGCCGGGTGCAGGCAGGCACGTCGATATGCGGGATGACCCCGGTCTGGCTGATGATGCGCAGGTTCGGCAACCGGTCAAGCAGGCTGGCGGTGATCTTCGTGCGCTCGCGCGAGAGCACGAGCGCGTCGAACTGCCCAAGGCGACGGCCGAGCTCGTCGACATCGGTCAGCGGATCGCGGAACACCGTGACACGGTGCCCCGCGAGCTTGCCGTAGGCAGCGAGCGTCGGCACCACGCCGAGGAAGTCGTCGAGGACGGCGATGTTCAAGGCATTGCTCCGTGCATGGCTGCTCGACGCTCAGTTGAGCTGGGTCACGAACTTCGTGACCAGATACCCGTCGAACGTCTCCGCGCCGCCCTCGCTGCCATAGCCGCTGTCCTTCACGCCGCCGAACGGCGTCTCGGACAGCGCGATGCCGAAATGGTTGATGTTGACCATGCCCGCCTCGATGGCGTTCGAGATGGCGGTCGCGTTGCGCGACGAGCGGGTGAACGCATACGACGCCAGGCCGTAGGGCAGGCTGTTCGCGCGCCGAACCACCTCGTCGAAGTCGCTGAACCGGACGATCGGCGCGATCGGCCCGAACGGCTCCTGCGTCATCAGCTTCGAGTCGTCGGGGACATCGGTGATCACCGTCGGCGAAAAGAAGTTGCCGGCGCCGTCCATCTTCGAACCGCCCACGAGCACCTTGCCACCGCGACGATCCGCATCGTCGACGAAGCTCTCCATCGTCGGCACCCGTCTCTGGTGCGCCAGCGGACCCATGCGCGTGTCCTTGTCGAGGCCGCTGCCGACCTTCAGCGACGAGGCCACCGCGGCGAACTTGTCGACGAAACGGTCGTAGGCCAGTTCATGCACGAACATGCGCGACGGCGATACGCACACCTGCCCGGCATTGCGGTACTTCATGTTCGCCAGCAGTTCGGCCGCGCGGTCGACGTCCGCGTCGTCGAACACGATCGCCGGGGAATGACCCCCGAGCTCCATCGTGCAGCGCTTCATCAGCGACCCGGCCAGGGCCGCAAGCTGCTTGCCCACCGGCACCGAGCCGGTGAAGGAGATCTTGCGCACGATCGGGGACCTGATCAGGTAGTCGGACACTTCGGCCGGGACGCCCCAGACGATGTTCAGGCATCCGGCCGGCAGCCCGGCGTCGGCGAACACCTGGGCGATGATCACGACCGCACTCGGCGCGTCCTCGGGCCCCTTCAGGACCAACGTGCAACCGGCGCCGATCGCCGCCACCACCTTGCGGATCGCCTGGTTGAACGGAAAATTCCACGGCGTGAAGGCGGCACAGACGCCGATCGGCTCGCGGAGCACGAGCTGGCGCACGCCATCGACCCGCGGCGGGATCACCCTGCCGTAGATGCGGCGGCATTCCTCGGCGTGCCATTCGCAGTGCTCGGCTCCGCCCATCACCTCGGCCATCGCCTCGGCATACGGCTTGCCCATGTCGAGGGTGATGCCGCGCGCCATCTCGGGCGCGCGCTCGCGGAACAGTTCGGCTGCGCGACGCAGGATCTTCGAGCGTTCGACCGGCGAGCTCTTCTTCCACGAATGGAAGGCGCGGTCGGCCGCGGCGAGGGCATGGTCGAGGTCTTCCCGCGTCGCATGCGGCAGCCGGCCGACCACCTCGCCCGTGGCGGGATTGGTCACGTCCTGTTCCACCCGGCCTTCGGCCGCGATGAACCTGCCGTCGATGTAGAGGCACAGCGGGGGGTAGGCAGGGGTGGACACGGTATCCATTGGAGCTCCTCGGAGGAAAAACGCAAAGGCGGAACCCCCAAGGGTAGCCCCGGCAGGCCGCCGGGTTCAACCGCCGCGTGTCACCGCCCTCCTCCGGGCGCGTTCGCGAGCAGGCGTTCGATCTCGCGCACCAGCTTCGGATCGTCTGGCCGCATCGCGGTCGGGAAACTCTGGACCCGGTCGCCACCGCGATCGACCAGGTACTTGTGGAAATTCCAGCCCGGGGGCGTGCCGCTGCGCCGGGACAACTCGGCGTAGAACGGATTGGCCCGCCGACCGGAGACCCCGGACGGTTCGAACATCGGGAAGGAAACACCGTAGTTCAGCTTGCAGAACTCGGCGATCTCCCGGCTGCTGCCTCGTTCCTGCTGGAAATCGTTGGAGGGAAATCCGACGATCACCAGCCCTCGCGGCGAGAGCTTCCGATGCATCGCCTCCAGTTGCTCGTACTGCGGCGTGAATCCGCATTCGCTGGCCGTGTTGACCACCAGCAGGACCTTGCCGCGGAACTGGCACAGGGACACCGGCTTGCCGGTGATCAGGTCCGGAAAGACGTGGTCGAGCAATGACGGACAGGCCTTCACCGGCGACGCGGCCGGGCCCGAAGGCACGGGCGAGGCTGCCGCCCACGACGGGGAGACCGCGCCCGCGGACAGAACTGCTGCGAGGCCTGCAGTGGCCAACCCTGCCGTGGCCCACCGTGTCGCCATCCGCCACGGCCCCGCGGCGCTCCCTTGCTTGCCCATGCCTACACTCCCGACGATGACCGGGGTAAAGTCTAACGGCCCGTCCCGGTCGGCGCGGGTGGCAGATGACCTGACCACGTGGAAGCCTCGTGCGCTGCCTCGCGGCGCGAACCCACATCGGAGACAGCAATGCCAGTCGAATTCGGGCAGACGTCGGATCGGTCGACAGAGCGTCCGGCGAAAGCACGCATGCCGAAGGACGCCCGCTGATGCCCGATCCGCGCTGCGCCCTGTTCCTGAGCTATCGACGCGCGGACACCGGAGGTCATGCCGGCCGGCTTTCGGACACGCTCGAAGCCCGCTTCGGCACCGGCAGTGTGTTCCACGACGTGGACACGATCATGCCGGGGACGGATTTCGCCGCATCGATCGACGCGGCGATCGCAGCCTCCACCGTGGTCCTGGTGCTGATCGGCGATGGCTGGCTGGACGCACGCGATGCGGCCGGGACACGGTTGCTGGACCGTGCGGACGATTTCGTGCGCCTGGAAGTCGCAACCGCGCTCGCGACCGGCAAGACGGTGCTGCCGCTGCTGGTCGAGGACGCGAAGATGCCAGGCCCGGCCGACCTGCCGCCGGACCTGCAGCGCCTGGCACGGCAGCAGGCACTCGAACTGTCGGACAGTCGGTGGCCGCACGACATCGACCGACTGGTCGACGCCATCCGGCGATGCGGTGTACTGCCCGCCGTCCCCTCCTCCGTCTCCGTCCCCGCTCCCGCGCGCCGACGCGCCCTGCTCCTTGCAGCGGTCGGCCTGGGTGCCGCCGCGCTCGTCGGTGGCGCGCTCTACCACCGCGCGAACCGTGTGCCGGACCTCGCCGGGCGCTGGGAACTGCCCACCGGGAGCTTCTGGACGGTGTTCCAGGACGGGCGCAGGCTGCGCATCGAAGAGACGCATTACCAGTCGCGGCAGGTGTGGAAGCGCGGCACCGGCCGGATCGAGGACGACGCCATACGCGTATCGCTCGAATCGGTGTTCGACCGCATGCCGCCGCAGACCGGCACTTTCCGCCTGTCCTCCGACGGCAGGACCCTCGCCGGCAGGCTGCGCGTCCCGGACCGGGATCCCGGCGCGGAGCGCTTCGAACCGGTCGTCCTTGCGAGGCGCTGACATGAAGCCCCATGCATTCATCGCAATGCCTTATGGAACCAAGCCCGGCCACGACGGGACCCCGATCGATTTCAACGTCGTGTTCGAAACGCTGATCCGCCCGGCGCTCGAGCAGGCCGGTTGCACCGTGTTCCGCGCCGACGAGGAAACCCGCGCCGGCGACATCCGCACCGACATGTTCCAGGAACTGCTGGTCGCAGACCTGGTGCTCGCAGACCTTACGCTCGACAACCCGAACGTCTGGTACGAACTGGGCGTGCGCCATGCGCTGCGGGCGCGTGGCGTGGTGCTGATCCAGGGACCGCGTGCGAACCAGCCGTTCGATCTCTACACCGACCGCAAGCTGCGCTACTCGCTCAGGAATGGCACACCCGATCCGGCCACGCTCGACGCCGATCGCGAGCGGTTGGCGACGATGGCGCGGGACACGCTGGCCGCCGGCAGCGCACGCAAGGTGAGTCCGGTCTACACGCTGCTCGACCACCTGCGCGAACCCGAGTGGCGCGAGTTGCTGCTCAAGGGCGACAACGAGTTCAGCCGCGCCTATGAAGCCTGGTGCGGGCGTCTGGAAGTCGCCCGCCAGAAGAACCGGCCCGGGGACATCCTGGTGCTCGCGACGGAGACGCCGACCCGGGCGCTCGCGCTCGAGGCACGTCGCGCGGCAGCGGAAAGCCTGATGAAGCTTCGCCAGTTCGACTTCGCGCTGGAGCAGCTCGACGCGGCGCTGGCCATCGACGACGGCGACCGTGCCGCGCGGATCCGGCGCGCGCTTTGCCTTGCGCGCCTGGGTCGCTTCGAGGAAGCGCGCGAAGCCGTGCAGCAGCTGGAGCAGGCCTTTCCGCAGGATGCCGACATCTGCACCCTCGCCGGGCGGATCGAGATGCAGAGCTGGATCCAGCGCTGGCGCGGCGAACCGGCCGAGGACGGCGAGTCGGCGCCCACGGACAGCGGGCCTGGCGACCTGCCCGAGACCCCGCTGCGACAGGCCGCGGCCGACGAGGAAGCGGGCCTCTCGCAGGCCATCGAGCCGTTCCGCACTGCGTTCACCCTGCAGCCGGCGAACTATTACGCAGGCATCCACTGGCTGACCCTTGCGACGATGCACGTGCACCTGACCGGGCGCGCCGATCCGTCCTTGATCGAACAGGTGCTGGGTGGCGTGCACTGGGCATGCCTCAGCGCGCGCCAGCGAAACTCGCGCGACTACGCCGCGCGGGCGAGCTACGCCGAACTCTGCCTGCTCTGCTTCGACGCCGAGCAGTCGAAAAGCGCATGGAGCGCGGCAGTGGCGGTGGCGGACCGCGACTGGTTCGCGCTCGACTCTTCGCGACGCACCCTGGCCGTGCTGCGCGACCTGGGGTTCCGTCCGCACGAGACTGCGACGGCGCTGTCCATCGTGGACCGCGAGATCGCGCGGGCGGCGCCACCGTTCCGTCCGCGCCAGGTCCTGCTGTTCAGCGGCCACATGACGGATGCGAGCACCCGGCCGGAGCCCCGGTTCCCTGACGACAAGGTGGCGGCGGGGGCTTCGAGGCTGGCCGCGGCGCTGGACCAGAGCGGTGCCGGCGCGGGCGACCTGGCCCTCTGCCAGGGCGCCGCGGGTGGCGACCTGCTGTTCCTGGAGGCATGCCAGGCGCGCGGCGTTCGCTGCCAGCTGATGCTGCCCTTCCCGGAACCGGAGTTCATCGAGCGCTCGGTGCTGCCGGTCAGGGGCGGCGAGGCATGGCGCGACAGATACTTCGCGATGAAGGAAAAGCTCGCGATCGCGCCGCGCATCATGCCGGCCGAACTCGGGCCCCTGCCCGCTCAGGCCAATGCCTACGAACGCTGCAACCTGTGGCTGCTCAACACCGCCCTTGCATGGGGCATCGACCGGGTACGCTTCTTCACGTTGTGGAACGGCAGCGGTGGCGACGGCCCTGGCGGTACCGCGCACATGTATGAAGAAGTGAAGCGCCGCACCGGCCGGGTCCACTGGATCGACGTGCGGACCCTCTAGGCGGCAGGCGGCGCAGGTCGTGCCGAGGCAGCGACTTCGAACAGCGCGGCTCGCAGGCGCTCCATCTCCGCGCCACCATCGATGGGCAGGTCGATCCACCGCACCGGCGCCGTCAGGCCTGAGCCAGCGCCCCCGGCCAGCGTGCGTTCGGCGAGTGCACGGTCGGTGGATGCATCCGCGACGAACACGCAGCGCTGCAGGCGGCCCGTCCGTCCCAGCTGCTCGAGTTCGAACAGGCAGCCGGTGTTGCGATGGTCGAAGCCCCGCAAGTCCATCAGCACTACCCGGGAATGCACCAGCAACGCCTGCAGGGTCGCACGCCACGTATCGTCGAAACAGAAGAATTCATCGATCCGGTACCGACCGTCCGGATCGACCTGCCCGCGCAGGCCCGCCAGGCGTCGCTCCAGCCCGGCGCGGTCCGCGACATAGCCGGATTCGATCTCTCCGTGCGCGAACGCGAGCGCTTCATCGACATCGATCGAACGCAGCGCGAGGTCGGCACCCGCGATCATCACGACAGGCCCGGTGAATCGCCAGCGTGCAGCGACTGCATCGAACAGCCGTTCGGTACGGGCCTGGTGGCCGAAGACGCGCAGCAGCAACAGGGACGGGCCACCCCTGTGCCTGCCCAGGCCCAGCAGGCGCAGGAGCAGTCGAACACCCACGAAATAGCAGGCCCAGGCCGATGCAGCGAAGCCCAGCGCGACCATGGCACCGTACTGCCATAGCGAGGCGATCCCGAATGCCACGATCACGCCCCACCACGTATCGGCAAGGATCTGCATGTCGCTGAATCGGCGCGCACGGTACCGCGCGGCCAGGGCAGCCGTCCCACGCCAGGCCAGCCACCCGGCGGGCAGGGCAAGCAGCAGCACGAATCCTGAGGGGCCGATCGCCATCGCAGCAACATTCATCGGCGTCTGCTCCACCGTCCCGCCGCCACCGAACACCTGCACGAACACGTGGTAGACCGCTGCGACCACCAGCGAGAGCGTCATCACCACCAGCAGCACCAGCGGCATCACGTTGCGCAGGCGTGGCCGCCCGGTGACCCAGACCAGCGCGGCCGGGATCGACGCATTCATGGCAAATGCGATGATGAAATAGAACGCATTGGCGAGCAGTTCCGGGCCCAGCGCGGCACCCGTCAACAGCCTTGTCGCGGTCGGCACGAGGATCGACAGTGCAGTGCCTGCGGCGATCGCCCAGGCCACCACGCGCAAGGTCTGACGACGATCGAGGTCGAGCAACGCGGTGACGATGAACAGCGTCGCGCTCCATGCCGGGAACCACCAGACGAATGCGCGCAGCGGCCCGAGGCCATCGGTCGACTCTGCCCAGAGGGCGTGCATCGGCGGGGCATGGAGGACGGCAGCGGACAAGCCGAATGCGATGGCATAGGCCAGGGCGATGCGCCTGCGCGCGGACTGCGCGGCGGCCCGGAGTCCGGCGGCGCCCTGCGCGACGTCCGCCGCATGCGGCGCAGGCTCCACGGCCGGGGCGACGCGCTCGTCCAGCGACGCGCGTTCGGGCTCGATGCCACCCGCCAGGGATGCCGCGCGCATCGTCCGCACGATTGCGCGGCGGTACAGCGAAAGGAATCCCGCCGTGACGACCACCGAGACGACCACGCCGCTGAGCAGCGCGAACAGCACCTGCCCGGACTGTATCCCTGCCATCGTATGCCCATCGGCGCGCGATATGCGCTAATGTGCATGACCCTAACGCCTGGGGGCCTGGATGGCAACCGACGACGATGCCAACGACGTGGCGAGCCTGTCCCGGCCCGTGATGCCGGCCGTTCGCAAGAATGGCGTTTCGCGCTACCTGCCGGGCTGGCTCCGCTTCATCCTTGGGCTCTGGCTCGTCTGCCTCCTGCTGCTCGGCTTCCAGCAGTTGTCGCTGCTCGTCTTTTCACTCGCGACCACCGGTTGACGTGGCCGGCCGGCCGCATCGGCAGGGCTTCGCCCCCCCGCACCGGCGCTTCGGCGAGACGGATCCCGTCGATCGCCGCCGCCGGCGCACGTTCCCGCGCTCAGTGATACCGGCACCGCTCGACCGCGGATGCGATCGGTGTTTCTTCCAGCCCGAGTGCACGCCAGCGCTTGATGCCGCCGGCGAGTTCGACCGCCTTCAAACCACGCAGCGTGAGCAGGTGCACTGCTCGTGCAGACAGCGTGCTCCACTCGTCCCAGCAGTAGACGACGATCGTGGCGCCCTGGGGCAGCTGGCGCCAGCGGACTTCCAGTTCTTCCACCGACAGGATCTGCGCCTCCGGCAGCGTGCTGCGGAGCATCTCCTTCGGGCTGTTGCGCACGTCCACGACCACGATCCGGTCGCCCTGCCGCTTGCGCAGCGCGATCAGTTCGGCCGGTTCGACCGACCGGATCTCGTCGACGGCGCGCTGGTTGGCGCGAACGCGACGGGGCTCGGAACCGCTCAACGACATTTCCAGACCTTTCCACGTGTCCAGCATGATCAGCCTCAGAGTTGGAACATCAGGGAAAAGACCGCTGCGGGGGTCCGCAGCGGCAACCGTACCGACCGGGGAAATTCATCGATCCGTGCCGCCAATCCCCGCGGCAGCGTTGCGCCGTGGGGACAGGGATGCGACGGGATCATCGGTACGAGGGAGGACAGCGAATACAATCGATTACCTGGGAATCAGTACAGTATCGATGACATGGATGACGCCGTTGCTGGTGAGCACGTCGGCCTTGACGACCTTCGCGCCGTTGACGGTCACGCCACCGGCGGTGTCGAGTTTCAGTTCCTGGCCATTCACGGTCTTCGCGTTGCCCGGCTTGACGTCTTTCGCAAGGACGCGGCCTGGAACGACATGGAAGGTGAGGACCGCGGCGAGCTTGGCCTTGTCCTTGCCGAGGGCTTCGAGCGTCTCCTTCGGCACTTTCGCGAAAGCTTCATCGGTCGGGGCGAACACGGTGAACGGGCCCTTTCCTTTCAGGGTATCGACCAGGCCGGCCTGCTTGATCAGGCTGACCAGCGTCTTGAACGAACCGGCGCTGACTGCCGTATCCACGATGTCCATCTTCGCGGCGTCGGCTGCGACAGCGCCGGCAGACGCGAAACCGAGGGTCATGGCAGTGGTCATTGCAACAGCCAGGGAACGAAGGGATTTCATGGTGGGCTCCATTTCTTCAGGGACGATTAAGGGGATGAAATGGCTGCGTCGATGTTAATTTGTCCTAGTCAAAGACGCAACGGTCGAATCGTGACTGATTAGTCATTTTTTGTACAATAAAGTTCCCTGTCTGGGCAGATTTCTGCCCCGCACCCATCACACGAGCGATTCGAATGCGACTTTCTTTTCAGAAACAACAGTTTGCAGCGCGCGAGGACGCCATCCTCGACGCGGTCAACGCGTTGCTGGCGAAGAAAGGCTTCGATCTGATGACGATGGACGATGTCGCAGCCGAGGTCGGCATCGCGAAAGGCAGCCTGTACAAACACTTTGCGTCCAAGGAGAGCCTCGCCGCGGCCGCGCTGTGCCGGATGACCCGGGACACGATCGATGTACTGGCCGCGATGCCCGCGGAACTGTCACCCATCGAAAAGCTCAAGGCGACCCTGCGCTGGGCGCTCGAGCGGCGCATGAAGGGCGCGGTGCCCCACCTCCCGTCCACCAGCGTCGCGCTGCAACGCAGCCTGATGCTGAACCTCGGCTACGTGCGCCTGATCATGAAGCTCAACGGTGAACTGAAGCAGCTGGTGATCGCCGCCCAGAACGAGGGCGCGCTCGACCGCACGCTGCCGCACGAGGTCATCGTCTACACGATCTACGCACGCTCGTGCGACCCGACCCTCGAGTACCTGCGTACCAGCGGCCGATACGATGATCAACAGACCGTCGAGTACCTGGTGCGTACATGCTTCGAAGGCCTGAACGGCTGACGGTCAGGCGACCGGACGGCTGCCCAGGCGGGTGAGAAGGATCCCTGCGAAGATCAGACCGATGCCGACGAGATGGAACAGTTCCATGCGTTCGCCCAGGAACGCCCAACCCATCAACGGCGTGTAGACGGGCATCAGGTACATGAACGGGCCTGCGCGGCTGGCCCCCAGGACCTCGACGCCCCGGTTCCAGAAGATGTAGCCGAGCACCGTCGCGCCGAGCCCGATGTACAGCAGGCTGCAGACCAGCGGCAGCGACCAGATGAAGCGCGCGCCCATCGCATGTTCCACGGCGGCGACCGGCAGCGAAACCAGGGCACCCAGCGTCGCGACCGCACACAGGAATGGCAGCGGCGGAAGGCCGCGCGGCCGCCAGCGCAGCAGCACCGTGTAGGCCGCCCAGCTCAAGGTGGCCAGCAGGATCCAGAGGTCGCCAGCTTCCATCGCCCAGTGCACGAGGGATCCCGGTTGCCCGCGCGTGGTGATCCATGCGGCGCCGGCGAGCGCCACCACCACGCCGGAGACCACGTGCCACGCGAGGCGTTCCCCGAGCATCAACCACCCCATCAACAGGATGAAGATGGGCGTGGTCGCATTGAGCAGCGAAGCCGTCGTGGCGGTGGTCGTGTGCAGGCCGATGTAGACAGGCAGGTGCTGGAAGACGCTCGCGGTGAGCGCCAGCAGCAGGAGGATGGGCCATGACCTGCGAACCAGCGGCCAGTACTGCCGGATCGACGCTGCGTTGAATGCAAGCAGCACGCAGGCAGCGATGGCCCAGCGCGCGAAGGTGATGCCACCCGGCGGGGCGTCCAGCCGGATCATGCGGCCGATCACCCAGTTGCCGGCCCAGAGCAGCACTGCAGACGCCAGCAGCAGCGCGGCGATCCACGCGGGGCCGCTGCGCGCATTCAACGCGGGAGGGACACCGGGGCCCTGCCGCCGGCGTCAGCCCGCACGCAGGAAGCCGCGGGGTGCACGGTGCAGGCTCTCGAAGCCGGTCGCCGTGATGCGTACAAGCTCGCCGACCTGTACCCCGGCAGTGCGCGCGGCGTCGATCACGTTCGGCTGGACGACCATCGTCATGTTCTCCGCGAGCACGATATCGGGCAGCGGCCCGGCCGGCCGGCTGCGGCTGCCCAGGATCGGCTGGAAGTAGCCTCCGCCGAAGCCATGCACGAGGTCGTCGCAGATGGTGAAGCCACGGGCTTCGATCACCGAGGCCGCATCGACGATCTCGGCCATCGTGCAGCCCGGCCGCATCACCGACGTGACCGCGTCGTATGTCGCCTCGGCCGTGTCGTGGAGGTCGCGGTAGAGCGCCGGCGGCGCTTCGCCGACCGCGAACGTGCGCAGCACCTGGCCGCCGTAGTCCCAGAACGACCCGGTGATCTCGGTGAACACGCAGTCGCCCTTGCGCACGATCCGGTTCATCGGGTGCTGGCGCGGGATGTAGCAGTCGGGCGCCGCCATCGAGGTGACGCCGAAGTAGTGCAGCTGGGTCACCCCGCCAAACGGAACGTAGGCGCGCGCGGCGATGTCGCCCAGGTCGCGTTCGTTGAGTCCCTCGCACAGTCCGTCGACCAGTGCCGTGATCGAAGCATCCGAGAAAGCGGCACCGATGCGCAGCCAGTCGATCTCTTCCGCCGATTTCGTCAGCCGCAGCCGGCTGTACGAAGGGTTGAGGTCGACGAGATCGGGGAAGGCTGCTGCCAGCTTCCGGTACTTCCCGAAATTGAACATGCCCATGATGCCGACCCGGCGCGCACCCCGCCGCCTGAGCTCGGCCACCACCTTCTCGAGGCTGCGGTGTTCGCTCCACTCGACGTCGCACTCCCACGCGATCTGCTTCGCGAGCGGTGCATGGTTCACCCACTCGACGAACATCTTCGGGCGCTCGCGCGCATCGAACACGATGATCTGCTCGCTGGTCGTGACCCAGCCGGTGACCCACGAAATGCCGGTGCCGGCGCGCTGCTCGCCGCACACCAGCAGCTGGTCGACGCCATGCTGGCGCATGACTTCGGCCAGTGCCTGTCGCCTCCGGTTCATCTCGCCGTCGGAGAAACGGGGAAACGGCTGGTCGAGGATCGCGCGCAGGCGCGGCTCGAGGCCGAGGCGCGACGGGTCGGCAGGCTTGAGGTGAGGCATGGAAACTCCAGGGGACGGACAGGACGGTGGACGGCGGAACAAACCCGATAGAATCGGGCCCTTCATCCAATCTTACCGAGCTTCGATGACCTTCGCGCTGCGTTCCGCCCCCCTCCTCCCGCTGCGGCAAGCCGCATTGGCCTGCGCACTGTCTGCCTTCGCGATCGGCGCTGCACACGCGCAGGCCTGGCCGTTGAAGCCGGTGCGCCTGATCCACGGATTCGCGCCAGGCAGCGCGATCGACGTCTCGATCCGGCCGCTTGCTGCGCAGCTCGCATCGGATTTCGGCCAGGGCTTCACGGTCGAGCCGCGCCCGGGTGCGACCGGCCAGCTCGCCAACGAGTTCGTTTCCAAGTCCGCCCCCGATGCCTACACGCTGCTCGCGGCACCCGGCACGTCGCTCACTTCGGCACCGCACCTGCAGAAGGCCCCGTACGATTCCCTGAAGGACCTCACCCCGATCGCGATGATCACCGCCTTCTCGTTCGTGCTGGTCGCCCACCCCTCGGTGCCGGCGAAGACCGCGCGCGACCTGGTCGCGATCGCGAAGAGCAAGCCTGGCGTGCTCACCTATGCATCGACCGGGGTGGGCAGCGGCTTCCACCTGGCGGGGGAACTGCTCGCATCGCTCGGCGGCGTGAAGATGGTGCACGTGCCGTATCGCGGCGGCGGCAGCGCGACCATGCCCGACCTGATCAGTGGCCGTGTCGACATGATGTGGGAAAGCTATGCGGCGGTGCGCAGCCAGGTCGAGGCCGGAAAGCTGCGCGCGATCGGCGTCACCGGCACCACGCGGATCGGCGCACTGCCGAACGTGCCGCCGATCAACGACAGCGTGCCGGGCTACGACCTGGTGGGATGGCATGGCGTGCTCGGCCCGGCGGGCATCCCGCGCGAGGTGGTCGACCGGATGAACGCCTCGATCAACCGCGCGCTCGACAGGAAGGAACTCCGGACGCTGTGGGCGCAGCAGGGATTCGACACCCCGCAGCTTTCCTCGGACCAGTTCGCGCAGCGCATGCGCAGCGACTACGCCTTCTACGGAAAGCTGATCAAGTCCATCGGCCTGCAGGCTCAATGACCGGCGCTGCACGATGTTGACGGCGCTCAACCGGGTATCGCTCGGCTACGGCGCCGGCCTGCTCCTCGACCAGGCCGAGTTCGTCCTGCAGGAAGGTGAGCGCGTCGGCCTGATCGGCCGCAACGGCACCGGCAAGTCGACGCTGATGAAGCTGGTCGACGGGCGCATCGCCGCCGACAGCGGTGAGGTCGTGCGCACGCCGGGACTGCGCAGCGTGCTGCTCGACCAGGAGCCGGTGTTCGAGCCGGGGCTGAGCATCGAGCAGGTGATCGCCGGGGGATTCGGCGAGATCGCCGAGGTGTTTGCCGAACACCATGCGCTCGCGCATGCCGAAGACACCCCGGCCAACGCAGAGCGGATGCAGTGGCTGCACGACCGGCTCGACCATGAACGCGGCTGGGACCTGCCCTCACGCGTTTCGGCGCTGCTGCTGACCCATGGCTTCGACGGGGCGACGCCGTTCGACACCCTCTCCGGGGGCGGGCGAAAGCGCGTCGCCCTGGTGCGAGCGCTGGCTGGCGAGCCGGACCTGCTGCTGCTCGACGAGCCGACCAACCACCTCGACATGGAAGCGATCGAGTGGCTCGAGAACACCCTGCTCGGATTCCGCGGCGCGGTGATCGTGGTCAGCCACGACCGGCGCTTCCTGGACCGCGTGATCACCCGCATCATCGAGCTCGATCGCGGGCAGCTCGCGAGCTATCCAGGATCGTTCCGCGACTACAAGGCCCGCAAGGCGCAGCAACTGGCCGACGAGGCGGTGGCGGCCGCGCGATTCGACAAGCGGCTGGCCGAGGAAGAGGTCTGGATCCGCAAGGGCATCGAAGCACGGCGCACGCGCAACGAAGGGCGGGTGCGGCGCCTGGAACAACTGCGCCGCGATCGCGCGGCGCGCCGCGACCGGATCGGCCAGGTCGGCTTCAAGCTTGCCGCCGGCGATTCATCGGGGGAACTGGTCGCGGAACTCGAACATGTCTCGGTAGCCCTGGGTGGCAGGACGCTGATCCGCGATTTCTCGACGCGCATCGTGCGCGGCGACCGCATCGGCCTGGTCGGCCCGAACGGCGCCGGCAAGACCACGCTGCTGCGGGTGCTGCTGGGCGAACTGCAGGTCGACGCCGGCAAGGCGCGGCTGGGCACCCGGCTCGAGATCGCCTATTTCGACCAGTTCCGTGCGCAGCTCGATCCGGATGCACGGCTCACCGACGTGGTCAGCCCCGGATCCGAGTTCGTCGAGATCGGCGGTGCGCGCCAGCATGTGATCGGCTATCTGTCCGAGTTCCTGTTCCCGCCGCAGCGCGCGCGCTCCCCGGTGTCGGCACTGTCGGGGGGCGAGCGCAATCGCCTGCTGCTGGCGCGTCTGTTCGCGCGTCCGGCCAACCTGCTGGTGCTGGACGAGCCCACCAACGACCTCGACATAGAGACCCTCGACCTGCTCGAATCGCTGCTTGCCGAGTACAAGGGCACGGTGCTGGTGGTCAGCCATGACCGCGAATTCCTGGACAACGTGACCACACAGGTCATCGCGTTCGCCGGCGACGGGAAGCTGGTCGAGATCGCAGGCGGCTACAGCGACTGGCAGCGCTATCGCGAAGGATTGTCCGCCGGCACCGGCGCCGGTGCCGCCATGCCGGCGCCATCGGCGCCGCCAGGCGCGGGGCCCGCCTCGGCCAGCCCCGCTATCGTCGCCCCACCCGCATCGACCGTCCCTGCCGCATCCAGGCAGAAGCCGCGCCTCAGCTTCAAGGAAACCCGTGAGCTCGAGGCGATGCCGGCCACGATCGAAGGCCTCGAAGCAGAGATCGCGACGGTCGGAACGACGCTCGCCGATCCTGCCACGTACGCGCGGGATCCGGCCGAACTGAAGGCCTTGCAGGCGAAGCTGTCGAAGCTCGAGGACGACCTGGCGCGCGCGATGCAGCGCTGGGAAGACCTCGAGCGCAAGGCACGCGGCGACGCGGCCGCCTGAGGGCGAGATGCCCCTGGGCCTGCCCTCGGCGGTGGAGCTCGGCGCGCTGGCGCTCGCAGCCGCGCTGGGCGCGATGCTGTTCTTCTCGGCCTGTGTCGCGCCCCTGCTGTCGATGCGCCTGGACAGGGATGTCGCCGGCCGGTTGCGGCGCGCCCTGTCTTCCGCGGATCACGCGTGCGGTGCCTGCGGCAGCGGCGTCGCGGCAATCCTGTGTGCCGGCACCGCGCCTGCAGCGGCAGCACTGTCGTTCGCGGCATGCCTCACCTTCCTGTCCTCGCGCCAGGCGCTGCTGCCTGCCATCGATGCCGCCCGGGATGCGGCGATGGCGGACGCCGGGTCTGCGCGGCGCTTCCGGCACCTGCACCGTGCCGGTCTCGCCGTCAGGGCGCTCGAGTTCATGATGCTGCTGGTCGCCCTGCTTCTGGCCACGGCGCACCGCTGAACGGAGCGCTGCGATGGTGCATCGCAGCGGCCCTGCCCGCCCGGCAGGCCGGCGATGGCCCTCCCGCTCGCGCTCTTGACGGGACACTCCGTTGAAAGCACAGGGCTTTCTGCGGTGCAGCAAAACTGGCCCGGATGTTGCGGAGAAGGAACCATCCAACCCCTGCCGATGGATGCCGATGACCTTCCTTGCCCCCGCTGCGCTCTGGCTCCTGGCCCTCCTGCCGATCCTGGTGTTCGGGTACCTGCGCCTGCTGGCGCGCAGGCGCCGGGCGGTGCGCTACGCAAGCCTGCGACTGGTGGTCGACGCGATGTGTCCCTCCGACGCACGCCGCCGCCATGTCCCGGCCGCACTGCTGCTGCTCTGCCTGGCCACCAGCGTGTTCGCGATCGCCCGTCCGGCGACGATGCTCGACACGCCCGCCCATGAACGCACCCTCATCCTCGCGATGGACGTGTCGACCAGCATGGCAGCAACGGATGTCGCCCCCAGCCGGTTCGCGGCGGCCAAGGCCGCTGCTGCAGCCTTCATCGCCCGCCAGCCCGCCGGCGTGCGCATCGGCATCGTGGCGTTTGCCGGGCACGCAGACCTGATCCATCCGCCCACCGGAGACCATGCGGAAGCGATCGCGGCCCTCGACCGTCTCTACCTGCAGCACGACACCAGCATCGGCACCGGACTGCTCGCTTCGCTGCTCACGCTGTTCCCGGACGAAAACCTGGCCGGACACCTGGACCTGTTCGGACTGGGCCGCTCACCGGTCGGGCTGGTGGCTCGACACGACAGCAGACCCGGCCCGGCCGGTGCCCCGCATCAAGGTGGACACATCGAGCGACGGACGCCGGGCACGCATCCATCGGCCGCGATCGTGCTGCTGACCGACGGCCGCGACACCATGGGCCCCAGGGCCGACAAGGGAGCGGTCATGGCCGCGGAACGCGGCGTGCGCATCTACACGGTGGGCGTGGGCAGCCGCATCGCAGGCAAGGTCGGCAGCGAGGGCGTGCCCGCCGGCATCGACGAACGGACCCTGCAGTCGATTGCAAGCACCACGCGCGGCCGATACTTCCATGCACCGACCGCCCGGGACCTGCACGGCGTGTACCGCGACCTTCCGGGACAGATGGTGCTGAACCAGTCAATGACCGAACTGACCGCGCTGGTGTCCGCGCTCGCCGCGATGCTGCTGCTGGTCGCAGGACTGCTGTCGGCATCGTGGTCGCACCGGTCGACGGAACCGGTGCGCACGAACGTCCTCCTGGAGAAGCGCGCGGCGATCCCGGCCGCGCGCGACGCTCAGTACGTCTTGTAGGGCAGGAACTTGCCGCTGAGCACCACCTTCACGCGGTCGCCCTTCGGGTCGGGCTCGCGCGTGATGTCCATCGAGAAATCGATCGCGCTCATGATGCCGTCGCCGAACTCCTCGTGGATCAGTTCCTTGATGGTCGTGCCGTAGACGCTGACGATCTCGTACCAGCGGTAGATCAGCGGGTCGGTCGGCACCGCCGTCGGCAGCGAGCCCTTGTAGGGGACGACCTGCAGCAGCGTGATCTCTTCCCTGGTCAGCCCGAGCAACTTGCCGAGGGTGTCGGCCTGCTTCTTCGTGAGGGTCATCTGGCCGAGGCAGGCCGCGGTGACCCACTCCTTGCTCTCGCCGACCTTCTTCGAGATGTCGG
>LNFM01003889.1_pt1 | contig 28535 bp, 30 predicted proteins | sample 596031 | NCBI WGS metagenome assembly LNFM01 (sample SAMN04254537, study PRJNA301005) | activated carbon metagenome | isolation source: dual media filters at the Ann Arbor, Michigan drinking water treatment plant | place: USA: Ann Arbor
ACATCTCGTGCTTGATGCGGTGATCGGTATTGGCCACCTCGATGCGGACTTTCGCCGTCCGTGTCGCCATTTCGAGTTCATGCAGGATGAACGTCACGCGCCCATCGAAAACCTCGTTCGGGAACGCTCGGAAAGACACCTTCGCTTTGGCACCGACGCGGACCTGCGCGATGTCATGGGATTGCGGTACTAAAGGATCTTTTTCGGCGCGCCGCCGACGCCTTTGGGCGGTTCCTTCGGCTTCGCCTCGGCGAAATCAGCCTCTTGGTCGTCATAGACGGCGACGTAGTCACGACCGTCCTCGGTCTTCTTCGGCTCGGCGGCGAACTCGGTGTCCTTTTCGGGGTGCCTCCAGTACAGCACGGTGCGCTTTTTCGAACCGCGGCCGGCATCACGGTGGCAGTCGGAGCTGAGGCCGCGGTCCACGTACCAGGATCCGACCATTTGCCGGCACCGAGACGGTAGCCGGCAACGCTTGCAGTGAGGACCGCTTCTCCCCGCTCTGGGTCGGAGCCATCGCCGGCCTCGGCTTCGTCAATGCCGCGATGGCGATTGCAGCCACGATGCTTGCCGTGCTCTGGCTGCTCTCGAGCCGCTACTTCGGACGATCGCCTGAGCCGGCGAGTCGATCCCAATGCTGATTGCGGGTGTCGTCTTCTTCGGCCTTGGTTTCGGGAATGCCACGTCGTTGCCGCCGCTGATCGCGCAGGTCGAGTTCGTCAAGGATGACGTCGTGCGGGCCGTAGCGCTTGTCGTCGGCCTGGCTCAAGCGGCCTTTGCTTTTGCACGGCGACGTTCGGCCTGATCCGCGCCTTCGCGCCGACATCCTTCGATGCACCGGCCGAAGCAGCGCCCTATGTCTTCGTTACGGCCGCGCTGTTCCAGTGTCTCGCGATTGAGGCGTTCCTTGTGGGACGACGGCGGCAACTGAATTGGCAGGTTGCGACGGCACTGCTCGGCTGTCTGATCGTATGGTTTTGGCCAAACACCGTGAACACAACGAGATTTTGTCGTCTGCTTTTCGGCCGATCGCTCCGAGCGCCCGGCGGACCGCCTGAATGATGAGTGTTCCCTCCGGCGTAACCCCTCCGAGAGAAAACTGGCGACAGGAAAGGTTCGGCACGCGCGCGGCGATGCGCGTCTTGTTCAAGTCGAAAACGACGGCATCACCCTGCGCGGCTTCGTAGGGAACGATCCAGAGACAACTCTCGCCAGCAAACACGTGTACGTCGTGGAGCTTTTCCAGGTCGATCTTCTGGCTGGCAAAGAAGGTCTGCTCCGCCGGATCGCCAATGCGAAGGGTGTAGTCTTTCAGCAACTGCCAGAAGCGTGAACTGTCCGGGCCAAAGAGACCGGAGCGATAGCTGGCGGTTACAATCCAGCCTTCGGAGCTTTCGTTTGCGCGAACGACTGTCAGGTCCTGGAAACGATTTATCTGTCCTGGCATTTCGCGGTTCTCTTGGGCTTCCGAGTTAACGCGGATGCATAAGCCTAAAGGGTTAAATATCCTCAGATTTATCAAGCAGGCATGAGCTTCGTGTTGTGCTCAGGCTGCCGTCAGCACGGCTCCAAGCGCTGCCCCTGAATGCTCTCGATCTGCTTTGCTCCGGCTGCGCGATCTGCAGCTGCTTCCTAACGATGCGCGTTGTCTGTAAATGGCCCGTCGCGACTCGGCACCAAAGGTGGGTCCCGGATGATCGCGTCGATTGAGGTCATCATGTGCGACGGCGCCAGTCAGTGCAATGACTAACACCTTGAACTGAGGAGCAGGAGCTGCGGCTGAAGGGCCTGCAAGTCTCCTGGAGCGGCGTTCGCGGCGTCTGGCAGCGCGGCGGCCTGCTCACCGAGCACGAGCGCCTGCTCAGGCTCGAGAAGGCCACCGCCGAGTGCGCGATCGAGCTCAGGCTGAGCAGGTTAGTCTTCTGGAACGCCGTCTCACCGGAGTTCCGCGATCAGGGAGATATCGCGAAGGATCCGATTTCAATTCTGACGCCGATCGGTCTGGGTGAGGCACAGCCGATCATTTGGCGAGCACGCGACTTGATTGCGACCACACTGACATTCGCCGCTGCGACTTTGCGTGTCGGGATTTTGATGCTGCCCGCCGAAGGTGAATTTTAACCGCTTGAACGTCGTGTTATGGATTTTCAAATGATTGGCGCATTATAGGTCACCTATAAGGCGTGAGCGCCGTTCCCAACTCCATCATGAGGATGCCATGGCCAAGATCAACGGGCTCGACAAGATGTCCTACGCCGAACTCTCCAACCTTCGCGACCGCGTTGACGCCGCCATGATTGTCGCGAAAGCCGCCGAGAAGGATGCGCTTCTCACCGAAATGGAAGCGATGGCCGCCCGGGCCGGCCTCTCGCTTTCCGAAGTCCTTGGCGGTCGCAAAGGCGGGAGCAAGCTCAAAGGCTCCAAGGTCGCCATCAAATACCGCAACCCCAAGAACGCCGATGAGACCTGGACAGGACGTGGCCGGAAGCCCAACTGGTTGGTGGCCGCTCTTAAGAAGGGCCAGAAGATGGATGCATTCGCCGTCTGATCGTCCCGACGCGATTTCCATCGAAAAAGCGCCGGGCAACCGGCGCTCTTTTTGATGAGTTTGCGGTGGCTGCATAAATTTCGCCGGGCGCAAGCCTTGGGGCCGAATTGCCAGTATCGTGATTTCCGCCTGAAGTTTGGCTAATGACGATCGAGCCTCCTCGAGAAGTGGCCATGCGGCTTCGGTTCGGTCGGGATTAGTGCGCCCTTGAGCCACCCGTGTAACTCGCGCGATAAGCCGGCAAGGAAGCGGTCGCTGCCTGGCGGCTCGATGAAGCTGACATTTGGTGGGACGAAAGCAAAGGGCAGTGGCGGAGTAGCTTCTGACGCAAAATGGGTCAAAGGCGGTTTTCGCAGTGTGCCCACTGCACCCGCTCGCTAACGCGCTGCCACCTGCCCAACACTAAGAAGAAAGCCATCGGCCATGACTTCGAAGGGCTAGCCCCTGTCAGTGGCGCCCAGGCGCTCTTGCGCCTTGTCCCGCCCATTGCCCATGATGAATTCTGCGCGGCGTTTGCCGCTAACCTCCACGGCGCGGCAGATCAAATCCCGGTCGCCCACATCTGCACGAATATGGATGTTGGTATCGCGAGGGTCGAACGAATGGTCATCTCGTGCCTAGTTAACATGTAGCCGAAAAGTAACAGGTTATCAACGGAGAGGCATCACGAACCCGGTGTGGGAACAACGGTCAATGAATTGCGTTCCTCTGCGGCATTGATCACGGAGGCTTAGATGAACGCCGCACCACTCATTCTTCTAGCCATGTCTATGCCCGTACTCGGCGCACCTCGCCCTCCTGCGCCCGACGGCCAGACGCCCTACGTCATGCAAGTTCACGGCTGCCATCGATACGCGCAAGACGGTGTGCGAGGCTGGCATCGGCATGTGGGTCCGCGTTGCCGATGGATTCCGGCGCGACGAGCCCGCCAGAACCCTTATGCGCGCTGCCGTACCCGATGCGAATACGTTGGCCCGATCAAGGAATGCTGGCGTGATTGCCGCTAACACCGCCCACCGGCAATGGTGTCCCGGCGGACGTTCAACTGCCATTCACGTCAGACCACCTAAATCTGAAGCATCTACAACAAAAACCAAAGGAACAACGTCCAATGACACGCATCTTTCGATGGATGTTCAGCGGCGCTCTGGTCGCCGTTCTCGCAACCGTCTTGACCTTCGGCTCATCCGGCAGCGCGGATGCGCATTCCAAGCGCAAGCACCATCATGCCCATCACGGTCACCATCATGCGCACCACGGGCATCATCATCACCACCGTGCCCACCGGCATTACCGTCACCGCCATCATGAGCATGGCCACCACCATCATCAGCACCGTCGCGGTCATTATCACCACCACCACCACCACCATTCGCATCGCTAAGTGACGGAAGGCTCGCGATCTCACCAGATCGCGGGCACTCTGAGTGGCTCCGTGACGAAGAAACCCCCTCCACCGCCGACATGAAGCGGGAAGGGGGCCTCGACCCCCTGAGCCCACGGTGTCGGCAAGCTGCGGGTCTTACCAGCAGCTACGCGGTCCGCCGATCAAACAGCGGCAGCCCAGCCCGACTCTTTTGCCGCGCTTCTCGCCGTATATACGATGGAACCACGATATTTGTTGGGCCGATAGATGCCACCTTCTCATTTATCGACGACCACCTGAAGTGCAAAGCCGTAACCCGACCGCCTGTACTGCGAATATCATTCTCGTCGCGGCAGTCAGCCAAGTGAGTGCCATCATGACGTTGGTATGGATCCTCACATGCCTGCTCGCTGTCGCAACGGTCCTGCCATCGGTTCCTTGTCCGAGCGGCATCGTGAGAGTGTGCGAGTTCCCGCGATTGCAAATTGCCGCCCTAGCGATCCTGCTTATGCTTGCCCTTCTCATGTTCGACGCGACCAATACTGAGCGCGGCATCCTATGGACGGTTCAGGGCTTGATCGTGCTCGCCCAAGGCAGGGCGGCGTTCATGTATACGTCGTTCCACCCTGTCCAGTCGGTCCAGAACTCCGAACCCTCCGACCCGGGCCGAAGCCTCCGCGTTTTTTCGGCTAATGTGAAGTTGTCGAACCGCAGCTACGGATTGACGCTCGATATCGCGCACAAGGCCGACCCGGACATCGCCCTATTCATGGAAGTTGACGACGCTTGGATTGCCGCTCTTGCGCCGCTGACATCTGGCATGCCGCATTCTGTGGCGTGCCCCAGAGACGATGCCTATGGCATGCTCCTCCTGTCCCGCTTCCCACTTGTCAATCCCGAGACTCGGTATTTGGTGTTTGACACCGTCCCTTCGATCAAGACCGGCGTGCAGCTGAGGAGCGGTGAGATAATCAGCCTATACGCGGTCCATCCAGAGCCGCCGGTTCCTTACGAGGACACCATCGGACGGGACGGTGAACTTGTCCTCATCGCCCAAGACGTCAAACGCGACCCATTGCCAGCCATCGTCGCAGGAGACCTCAACGACGTTGCATGGTCCCGGACCACGCGTCGGTTTCAGCGCCTCAGCGGCCTCCTCGATCCGCGAGTCGGTAGAGGATTCTTCAACACGTTCGATGCCCGCTTCCCGGGGTTGCGATGGCCGCTCGATCATCTCTTCCACGATGCGCGCTTTCGGCTTTCGAGAATCGAGGTCTTACCCTATGTCGGCTCTGACCATTTCCCTATTCTGTTCGAACTGAGTCTGAAGAAGAAAGAGGCGAGCGACGCTCCTGTCGCCGAACCGGACCACGACGATAAGCAGGAAGCTGCGGAGCTGGCGGTGCAAGCGCCATCTTTGGACCGCCCGCCGGTAGGCGAAAACTGGGAACGATCCTAGTGCCGTCCGTCTAATAGACTTGGCCGGCTACGCCGTGCAGTCCACGAGCGATCGTCCCCCTTCACGTGGCCATTAAACGCGTAGGTGCACATGCGAGCGCGACGCTGCTTACGCGCGGGCAGCGTCGGTAGTCTCAACGGCCAGCGCTATCCGTTCGCGCGGATGTTCAGTCAGCTTCGTCCGCTATCGACAAAATGCCCCGCGCATACGCGGTGCCAAATCAAGGTGGAAGTGATTGCGGTGATCATCATTCGCTTCGGGGCCGAGCACGGTCGTGAACACGCCGCAAGCCTCGGAATGTAGCCGACGCAGAAAGCGTTGCGGTGGAGTTAGCGGGAGCGAGAATACCTCCGGGGTGGAGGCAGATCTTCCCTCCGACCCGAGTCCTAGCCCGGCCCGAGAGTTTTTCAATGCTTGGCGGGCAGAGGATGTCCCCTTGGCTATGCTACCGCCGCCTTTCGCACCATGTTCCGCGGTTCCCGCAGTCGATTCTCTCTGCCGGTCGCGCTCGATCGGCCCCCAATTGCCGAGCACGGTGATTTCGCGTCCGCTGCGAAATCGAAACGCCATTATGTCAATGGCGTTGGCTGCCGCGTGCTCGCTCATCTTTTGGCCGCCTGCTCGGAGCCGGCACTGATACCCCACGCCAGAGACGCCGACGATATCCTCGCCGAAGACGTCGCGCGCCGCGGGCTGTGCGTTGTGCTCGAGCCAATGGTGTAAGGCCGCAACGACTTCGCAATTGATTTCAATGGGCGGGGTGAGCATCACCGTGACCCCCGTCCCGATGCTTTTGACCACCACAGGTGTCGCAATTCCGCACTGCCCTTGCCTCAGCGGTGACGCGACCCTCACGTCTGCCTTGATCGGTGCCAAAATTTCGATGCACCGCGCTTGAGCCGCGATCACGTCTGCATCGCTCCACGTGGTCGGAGGTTGGGCCGGTTCGGACGGCTGCGAGGGCACTGGAACTGATGGTGTCACGGCAGGCTTTTGTAGCGGTGTCTTGTCCTCTGGGATGGGCGGAGGCTTCCGAATGGCCCGCTTCGATTCCGGTGTCGTCTTCTTCTTGGGGATGGCCTTTCCCTGGTCGGATCTCGCGGTGGGATGCGGCTGCGTCTTCGCGCGCTGCGCCTCAGCCCGGGAAGACACTCCGAGCGACACCAACACCAGGATTGCCAAGGTCTGCGCTCGCATGGGACGCGAACGTCTCGTGGCGCAAAGCGTTCCTGTCGTGTAGCGGAACAGGTGAGGTCGACAAATGCGCGGTTTGGCAACGGGCGTCGCGAGTGTAGTTATATCTGTGTTCCTGACATTGGGTGTACCGTCCACGACCTCAGCGAAACAGCCAGAGGCTGAACGGAACGTCATTGATGTACAGGTGCGGCTCACCTGGGCTCACGCTTCTCCCGGTCCGATCGACGGTCGGAGCGGAAAGAACACCCGCTCAGCGTTGGAGGCATTTCAACGCATGCGTGGTCTGCCGGTCACCGGCAAGGCGGACAAGGCAACAATCGCAGCCTTACGAAAAGACGCGGCCACACCGACACTGGTCGATTACGAGATCAGCGCTGGCGACGTAAATGGCCCATTCGTCGATGATATTCCAGCCTCTCTCCAGGATATGGCAGATCTTACGCGCCTTTCTTATTCCACGCCTCTCGAAGCGCTTGCCGAAAAGTTTCGCATGGATGAGGGGCTCCTAAGACGTCTAAACCACGGAAAGGACTTTGGTCGGATAGGCACCGTGATCCGGGTCGCGAACGTTAGCGAGGGCAAGCTCGAGGCAAAGATCACACGTCTAGAGGTCGACAAAGCCGACCAGACGGTCCGTGCCTACGATGACGACGGCAGCCTTGCGGCCGTATATCCAGCCACTATCGGTAGCGACGACACCCCATCACCAACCGGAACCTTCAAGATCAAGACGGTCGCAAAGAATCCGACTTACGTATACGACCCGAAAAAGCTGAACTTCAAGGGCGTCGATGCGAAGGACAAATTCGAAATTGCGCCAGGGCCGAATAATCCGGTCGGTCTTGTTTGGATCGGTCTCGGCGACGGCTACGGCATCCATGGTTCACCCGAACCGAGCCGCATCCGAAGGCAGAGCTCCCACGGGTGTGTGAGGCTGACCAATTGGGATGCGCTCGAACTCGCGGATGCCGTCAAGACTGGCGTTCAAGTCACTTTCGTGGATGGCTCGACAGGGGCTAGCGAGGTCGCGGGTTCGCGCAGATGACCGATGCGCTACTTCCGCTACTTCGGCCCGGCTCTCCCCGGAAGACGTTTAATCCATGATCCATCACGGGAACAGTTTTCGCGTAGTTATTATATATCAATAGGGTGTAAAAATATCTTTGTGGGATCGCGTAGAGTTGAACGGAACCTAATGGCGGTGAAAGGGGTTTTAAACGGCTACCGACCCGAAAGGACGTGACATGTTGAAAATCACCGTTGCCACGAGTCTAGCGGCGCTCCTCGCCGCTTCGAGCGGAGCCTTTGCCCAGACTCCTAGAGAGGGCGTTCCGCCCGCTGCGGGGTTCGAGAAGAGCGCTGACCCGAGCGGCAAGGCGGGCGGCAGCCCGAAAGGGGAACTCCGAGAATCCACTACCAAATCATCGGATGCGCCAACGAAAGCAGACGGTAGCAAGGCGGCAACCGGTAAGGACAGCCAGAAGAAGGATGGCGACAAGGATCAGCAGAAGTCCGCTGAGCCCAAAGCCACCGACAAAGGTGATCGCACCAGGACGACCGAGGGGAAAGACCAGCCAAAAGTCAAGGACGCCAAAGAGGCTCAGAAGAGTCCCGAGGCCACAGGCACTGAAAAGGGTAGCGCAGCCACTGGTGCGGGTGCGGGCTCGGCCGCTAAGGAGCAAAAGGCAGACGGCGGCAGCAAGACGAAAGTGAACCTGACGCAGGAGCAAAGGACGGAGGTTCGAACGGTATTCAGTCGCCATCGCAGCAACGCAGTCGTCAACATCGATATTACGCCTCGGGTCGGAGTGGCCGTGCCTCGCAGCGTGAAGCTGGTCGAAATTCCCCGCGATCTCGTGGTGATCGTTCCAGAATACCGAACCTACAAGTATTTCGTCGTGGGCGACAAAGTGATTATCGTCGATCCCGGCACCTACATGATCGTTGAAATCATCGAGCTGGCCTGACGGTGTGATGCACGCGGGTGCGGGTTCCGGCCTGTACCTGTGGGCGTCCGATCGGACGGAGAGCTAGGCAGGCGCCGGTCACGAGTCCAAGGGAAAAAATCTCCGGAACCATGTGACCGGCGTCGGGCCGACCTCCGTTCTCGAGTGTCAGTGGCGGACCGAGTCGCAGGTCGAACCGATGACGACGACGTGGAGGCTCGCCCGGGCAGATCATCGCGCTCCGTCGCCCCCCGCAAGCCGTCGAACTACGGACGGAGAATTGCACTTGGAGCAAGGCGCTCTTCAAATGGAAGATCGTCGCGCACGTACCTGCCCACAGCGGCGATCAACCCGATGAGGATGTAGATCGGCCAGGTGAAACCTTGAGTGAGGAACGTTCCTGCGAGGCAGAAGCCCGTCATCCCCGCCAGCAGTGAAAGGGTGATCGTATACATCTCCGGAGGACCTCGGGCACTCGCGATCGAGGCGCCCGACCGGAGTGACGACCGGATACAGTAGACCACCATGGACACGAACACGATAAAGCCGGGGAAGCCCGTCTCCGCGAGCACGTTGAACCATGTCGAATGTACGGCGTGGTTCATACCGTCCCAATGGTCGCTGTAAAAGAAGTAGTTGTCCACGAAGTTGTCCAGGCCGACGCCGGTCAGCGGTCGCGACGTTGCCATTTTCCATGCGGCGCCCCAGGCGTAGATGCGGCCCATGGCGGATTCGTCGATGCCTTCCTCGTGACCTCCGCCCGACGCGCGCTTGTTGATGCCCATCGCCGCAAAAAGTACCAGCCCCGCCACCAGGGCAGCACTGATGAGCAAGGCTTTCGATTTGACCGTCCGCCAGCCAACGACACCGGCCACACCCAGGATGGCGAGCAAGCCGCCGCGGCTCTGCGTGCAAACGATCGCCCAGATTATCAAGCCCGAGCTGACGAGCCCCAGAAGACGGTTCAACCACCCGAGGCGGCTCACGATCAACGATGCCGAGAACGCCAGCGGAAACGACAGCACGAGCGCCAGATCGTTCGGGTCGCCCAGAACCGAGCCCATCTCGCGGGAGATGGTCACGCGCGTTCCCTCGACCAGGCCAATGCCTTGCAGCTTGTTCGATATGGCGACGGCCGCAACGGCGCTGCCCGCAATGATGAACGACTTGGCCGCCCACATGAAGTCCTTGGGCGTGCGCACGAGCCAGGCGATGGCCACAGTCATGATGCCGATCTTCCAGTATGTCGCGGTCCAGTAGGTCAGCGCCGTTGGACGATTGACCGCGAAGGCCACCCCGATCGTGGTCAACACGAAGAAGCCCGAGAAATAGGCGAGCTCGCGCGACCAGAAGGGCTTCGTCTCGCGCGAGAGAAGAATTTGCCACGCCAGAACGGCCAGCGTCGGCGCTGCAACGAGACTCGGGATCCGCAGTGAATAGAGGGCGGGGAATGCTTCGTGAATGCGGAAAAACGAGAAAACGATGAAAGTCAGGCAGAGCGCGAAGGGCATCCGGAACGCCAGCACGACCGCCACCGGCGCAATCGCAATGGCGAGCGGAGCTAAAGCAGACAGGGGCGGAGGAAGCAGGAAGAGCGGAGCCGCTGCCAGCAGACTTGCAGTGCCCGCAACCGCAAGCTGACCCGCCCGGCCCGGCATGACCCGTGCGCTAGACATTGGCCGGCTCCGATCGCCTGAGAGGCACCATGAGCCGCGTCAGAGCTTCGGCGATCGGCAGCAAGCGTAGCGCTCCGGCGCCAGCGATGAGAGCGAGGCTTGCGGCGATCGCCCAGACACCGCGGTCGACGACCAAGTGAGGCTCCGGAGCGAAGGCGCAAATGCCCACGGCCAACCCTGCCAGACAGGCAGCCCTGCCGATCGGATAGGAGATTGGTGCAATCTTGTGTCCGTCATACAAGAACAGGAGAAGGCGCACGGCATGACCGGCCATCATGGCGCCGAGAGCGCCGAGCACGCCCATCATGGGCACCAGTATCACATAGCCGGTGACGGCTACGATCGCGCCGGCGATGTTGATCGCCATGACTGAAAAGCCCGTCCTGCGTAGGTGGCTGCCGACGTTTGAGAGCGTGCACAGCTCGTTGAGCACGCTCACCATGATAGCGAACGCAAGAAGCGGCGCAGCTGCGTGGTAGCCGGCCGGCAGCGCCAGCTCTATGAAGATCGGCGCGCTGAGCTGTACAACAGTGGCACCGATCACCAGGACGACGACGCCCCAACCCCATGCTGCTGCGCTGCGCTCGACGCCGTTCGCCTCGGACAGCACGGCCATCCTCCGTCCGATCCACCAGAGGGAGAAGGGTTGCAGGACCAGCGCTGTGGCCAGAGCCAGCTTCATCGCGAGAGCAAGGTGGGCGATCTCGGCGTCGGCGACGTTCCCCGAAAGGAACCATCGGTTCATGCTGCCGATGGCGAACGTTGCGAACCCTGACGCGACGAGCGGCGAGCCGTAGAGTGCGACGTTGCGTAAGCCACGTGCTTTGAAAGCGATGCCGTGCGTGCGGTAATAGAGGATCCCGAGGATGACCGCGCAGGTGGCCATGACGATCGCGTTGGCGATCAGCGCGCCTTCGGCGCCGTATCCATTGTGGAAGACCAGCCACAGCACCGAAAGCTGGGTGAGGGACCTGAGAAACGCGTAGACGAAAACCGCCTTCGAGTTGGCCTCAAGTCGCCACCACATGACCGGCAACTGGATCAGGGCGGTCAGCGAGGCGGCTGCCAGTGCGAGCCGCATGGCGACCAGATCGACGTTGATCGACAGTGCGGACATGATCGCTGGCGCAACGAGCTGCAGCGCGATGCCCAGTCCAACCGAAGCAATGATGGCAGTGCCGAGCAACTCAGCGGCAACCCGACTTTTTGCCTCCAACGAGCCAGCGCTACTCGCGAACCGAAGCAGGCATTCGCCGAGACCGAGCGCGAATGCGAGGCCTGCCAGCTCGATCAGGCTGATCGCGACCTCCATCCGACCGAACTCTGAGGGAGACAAGTAGGCAGCTGCTACCGGTATCGTCAGTAGAGCCAGACCCTTGTCGAAGACGACGGTGAGAACGTAGAAGGCGGCAGCTCGCGCGCGCCCTCCTTGCAGTTCGATCCCGCTTTGGCCGTCCGGTGTCTCGATTCGCATGACCTGGTCGTCCGATCCTGGCACCGCAGCGCGGTGTCTCCTCGAGGCTTCCGGCAGAAGCCAGGCATCTAGGCTTGACGAGGACTAATGCATTCGCCTTAACCGACCGGTTATCCGACAGAGACGATTGTTTTCATCACCAAGTCACTTCCGCTCGATCACTGGAAGCCAGCAATAATGATCGATGTATCGTCGTTCGAGTTCGAGTTGGTCGCGCGCCGGAGAGCGTCGGTGATCGCGCGGGTCAGCACGTCGAACCGGTTGCCGGCGGTCTCACGCAGTAAGGCCGCCATGCCGTCGTAACCCAAATGGTGACCGCCCCTGAGGCGGCTGTCGATGAATCCGTTTGAGAACAGGGCGAGGCGATCGCCAGCTGCCAGCGCCACGCGGCTCGTGCGGTACTGTGCATCGGCAAGCATGCCAATGGGGTAGCTCCCTTCGCCGACGAACTCGACGCTCCCGTCGGCGCGGATCAGCGCGGGACGTGGATGCCCCGCGATGCCGAGGTCAGCGATCCCGGCATTTCGATCGATGCGAGCGTAAGCGAGCGTGCTGTAGCGATCGGAATTGGCCCAGTTGAGGAACTTCTGGTTGAGTTCGGCCAGAATATCGCTGGGCGTCCTCGAAGCTGTCACGGGTGGCATCGCAGTGCGCGAAGGCAGCGTAGCGGTCGAATTGCGGATCTCTTGTGCCATCAATGTCGCCAGCAGCGCGGCCGGGGTACCCTTGCCGGACACGTCGAGCGAGAAAATTGACGCTTGGCCGGGCGCACCGGCCTGGATCCCCACCATGTCGCCGCTCAGGACTGAATGGGCTTCCACCGCGCATGCGATATCAATTCCATTCACTGTGATGAGGGATGGCGGAAGCAAACCCGACTGAAGCTCCGCCGCGGCAAACAGATCCTGTCCGATCTTTGCCTGCTCGCTCTGCACTTCCACCAGCGAGGCTTCGATACCTCGGGCCTTTCGCAACAAGGCCTTTTGCTTCTCGACCGTACGAATGCCAGCCGATACGCGAGCCAGCAGCTCATTGGCGACGAATGGCTTGTGCATGTAATCGGCGGCCCCGGCCTCCAGCCCGTTCACCACCTCACCGGCGTGTCCGCTGAGAATGATGATGTGAGCCGGCACTACCAGGCGGTCCTGCAGGAGCCTGCACAACGCAAGGCCATCCATGCCCGGCATCTCGAGGTCGGTGATGATGATCTCGGGCTCGAACTGTTCGACCGCGCAAAGCGCGTGTCGGGCATCGCTGGCGGCGAGCGTCTCATAACCGCTTTTGTTGAGTACGCGAACCAGGATTGTCCTCATCATGGCATCGTCGTCCACGACGAGGACACGCGCCGGGGCAATGCGCTCGAAGCCGGCGGCGAGCGGAGCGTCGGCAGGGCCGAATGCATATCCCCGGCTCCCTCCCGGCAACGGTGCGGTCTCGACGAGGGCGATGCGGTCTATGCGCACGTCCGCACTGCCCGCGGCTTTGAACGCCATGATCTGCTTCAGCCGCGCGAGGTCCATGACATCGCCGCGCATGCTCGTGATGCCGCCGAGCGGTACCGACCAATGGAAATCCCCCAATCGGAAACTTGCGCTCACGAATCGACAAGTCGTTCATCGATCACATCGTCGAAGATGAACAGAGCGCGGCGATCGTCACGGCGATGATGCAGCTGGCAAGGACGCTCGGCATCAAGACGACGGCGGAGGGTGTCGAGAGCGTGGCGCAGCGCAAAAAGCTCGAGAGTCTGAGTTGCGACGAGGTGCAGGGCTTCTTGATCAGCAAGCCGCTTTCAGACGTCACGAAATTTTTTGCGGCGACGACCTGAAGACGCTCGCCGCGTGGGGCGACGGCGAATGCATTCATGGATGATCGTTGACTGCAGGTCATTCGAATAAAACACCGGGAGAATCCCGGCGTCGGATTTCAATGCGCGGCAATGTGGGTATGCAATGGTGCGTTCCAAACTCGAGCCGCGGAACGCCATGTCGATCGATTGCAAAAGCCTGGACATCATCATACCGACGTATAACCGGTCGGCGCTTCTCGCCAAGACGCTAGCCAGCGTCGCAGCGGCTCGCAAGCCGACCTCTCTCGAAGTGCGTGTCATCGTCGTCGACAACAACTCTAGCGACGGCACACCGGCCGTGGTCGAGACGTTTCGCGAACGGATAGACGGACTTCGCTACGTCGTAGAGGTGCAGCAGGGACGCTCACACGCATTGAATGCTGGTATTCGCGCGTCATCCGCGGATCTCATCGGAACGATTGACGACGACGAGGAGGTGGATGGCGACTGGATGTGCGAGGTCGAACGCCGCTTCAATACCGAGGCTCTCGATTTTCTCGGCGGACCTTGCCTCCCGAGCTGGGGCGAGTGTCAGGCACCCGACTGGCTGCCGCGCAGCCACGGTGGACTTATCGGCTGGATCGTCCCTTCCGAGCGGGATTTCGAGTACGGGCCTCCGTCTCACGCCTACATGGTCGGGGGCAACGCGGTTATCCGACGGACCGTTCTCGACAAGATCGGCCTCTATCATACGGGCCTCGGACGCACCAAGACGGGTGCCAACGGCGGTGAGGACCTCGAGATGTTCAACCGCTTGATCAGAGCGGGCGCCAAAGGTCACTACTCGTCAGGGCTCGTCATCTACCACCACGTTCCGGCGGAGCGGCTCAGCCGCCGCTTCTTCCGCAAGCGCAGCTTCTGGGACGGCGTCAGCATCGGGTTCATCAGCCGTTCGTTTCGTGAGCCCGTGCCGCACATCGCCGGCCTACCGCGATACTTCCTGCGCATGGCGGCTGAAGGTTTCGTCAGGCGGCTTGCTGCTCGCGGACGAGCCGAGGCGGACACGTTCGCGGACGAGTTGAGGGTTGTCGAACTCTTCGGTCGCGCCTACGGCCGTTTTCTGTATCAGGGCCGCTGAGCCGTCCGGCACCCGACGGCGTGGTGCTTGGGTGAGCGCGCCCGTCGGAGTCCCAAATAGAACGGACAGACGTCTTCCACAATTGGTGGCGGAATGACTGCGCAATCCGACAGGTCGCCCCGCGACGGCAGCGCCGGAATGCGCGACCGGATGCGACAACCCGCGTCTTGGCGCGCCGTCCCGCACGCGTGGAAAGCCACACCGCGTCCAGTCGGGCCGAAGCCATAGTCCCGGGCACATGGACCGGGATGACAAACAGTTCGGGAACGAGAGCGGTCTACCTTCTCGGCCTCACGATCGACCGAACCTGCCCACCGAACCTTCACCCATTGCCCCCGCGTCCACGCCCGTCCTACCCTTCGCGGCAATGCCCCGTGCATTTCTCGCGAAGGAGCCCGACCATGTCGACCACACCGCAGCCGCTCGAGTGCCTCAAAGGCCTGAAAGTGCTGGATCTGTCGCAGTTCGAAGCGGGGCCGTCGTGCACCGAGGCCCTGGCCTGGATGGGCGCCGAGGTGGTCAAGGTGGAGAACCCGAAGCTCGGCGATCCGGGCCGCGCCGCCGTGTTCGGCAGCCCGGACAAGGACAGCACGTACTTCCTGATCTTCAACGCCAACAAGAAATCGATCACGGTCGATCTGAAGTCGCCCGAAGGCAAGAAGCTGGTGCTCGACCTCGCCGCCAAGGCTGACGTGATGGTCGAAAACTTCGCGCCCGGTGCCATTGAGCGCCTCGGCCTCGGCTGGGATGTCGTGTCAAAGCTCAATCCGGGGCTGATCTATGCCCAGGTGAAAGGCTTCGGCGAGGGCAGCCCCTACGAGCAGAACCTTGCCTTCGACATGATTGCCCAGGCCTGCGGCGGCGTCATGAGCATCTCCGGCATGCCGGACGGGCCGCCGATCAAGCCGGGGGCAACCATCGGCGATACCGGCACGGGCATGTTGCTCGCCATCTCGATCCTCTCCGCCTATGTCGAGAAGCAGCGCACGGGCAAAGGCCAGCGCCTGCAGATCGCCATGCAGGACGCGATGCTGCATTACATCCGCATTGCTTTCGCGACCCAGGCGCGGACGGGTGTCGTGGCCGGACGCGCCGGCGCCAAGATGCTCTCGGGCGTCACCTCGCCGGGCGGCATATACCCCTGTAAGCCGGGCGGGCCCAACGACTGGGTCTACATCTACACGAGCCGCGGCAACGAGGAGCACTGGAAGCGCCTCGCCCGCGTTATCGGCAGGCCGGAGTTGGCCGACGACCCGCGCTTCTCGACGACCGCAGCCCGCGCCGAGCGCGAAAAGGAGGTCGACGAGATCGTTGGCGCCTGGACGCGACACCAGACCAAGCACGAAGCCATGCGGCTCGTCGGCGAAGCGGGCATTCCGGCGGGTGCCGTTCTCGACACGATGGAGCTGATCAACGACACGACGTTCGACGACCGCGCCATCATGCAGACCATGGCGCATCCGAAAGTGGGTGACTTCAAGATGCCGGCCTGGCCTGTCCGCCATGACGGCAAGCCGCCCGAGGTCAAGCCATCGCCGCTGCTCGGAGAAAGCACGGCCGACGTGCTGAAGGGGTGGCTCGGCAAGAGCGAAGACGAGATTGCAGCGCTCAAAGCCGCCCGTATTGCAGGCTAGGCGGAAGCCGATCCGTGGACGCGTTGCCCCATCGGCGACGCGGCCACCGATCAGTCGCGCAGGCTGCGCAGCGAATCGATCGCCCAGTCGATGCGGTCAAGCAGTTGCCTCTGCTGGGCTTCCAGGGACGCGATCCGCTTCGCCGCGGTCTCCAGCTCCGCCCTGAGCCGTCCGCACTCCGCTTCGAGTTCGCCAGTCCGATCGCGGCCTGCGGCGCTAACCGCAGCACCTTTCGCAGACTTCCCGGTCAGCTTTTTCGTCGGCTTCTTGGCCTTGCTGGCAATCCGGTCCGCCATGTCGAAACTCCGCCAACCCCGCAAGTACGGCCGGACGTTGCGAAACGCAACGTAGTGAACCTGATGCTCGAGCGACCACTATAGTGAATGAGGTCGACCACCATCTCGACCATCTCCCTTAAGAAAGCAAGTGCATGACGCATTGACAGGCGGGGTCGAGCTGCACAATTTCCTGCCATAGATACAGTCGATCCACACACACCCTACCGCTCTGGATCGACCTGCGTGCGCTCTGGCGTAGCACCGGATCGAAACTAACACCGTTCACAAATACCGCGAGAGGATACCAAATGACAGTCAAGGTCGCCATCAACGGCTTCGGTCGGATCGGCCGGAACGTGTTGCGCGCCATTATCGAGTCGGGCCGTACCGACATCGAGGTGGTGGCCATCAACGACCTGGGACCCGTCGAGACCAACGCTCACCTGCTGCGCTACGATAGCGTGCACGGCCGTTTTCCGTTCGAGGTCAAGGTGTCGGGCGACACCATCGACGTCGGGCGCGGTCCCATCAAGGTGACCGCCGAGCGCGACCCCGCCAAGCTGCCGCATAAGGCCATGGGCGTTGACATCGCGCTCGAGTGCACCGGCATCTTCACATCCAAGGAAAAGGCTTCGGCCCATCTGACGGCCGGCGCCAAGCGCGTGCTCGTCTCGGCTCCGGCCGACAATGCTGACCTGACGGTCGTCTACGGCGTCAACCACCACAAGTTGACCAAGGACCACCTCGTCGTCTCCAACGCCTCCTGCACCACCAACTGCCTGTCGCCGGTGGCCAAGGTGCTCAACGACGTCGTCGGCATCGAGAAGGGGATCATGACGACGATCCACGCTTATACCGGCGACCAGCCGACACTCGACACGATGCACAAGGATCTCTACCGGGGCCGCGCGGCGGCTCTGTCGATGATCCCGACCTCGACCGGCGCGGCCAAAGCCGTCGGCCTTGTTCTGCCGGAGCTTAACGGCAAGCTCGATGGCTTCGCCCTGCGCGTGCCGACACCCAACGTCTCCGTGGTCGATCTCAAGTTCATGGCCAAGCGCAAGACCAGCAAGGACGAGATCAACGAGGCGATCAAGCGGGCGGCCAGCCAGGAACTCAAGGGCATCCTCGGCTACACGGACGCCCCGAACGTCTCGATCGACTTCAACCACGATCCGCACTCCTCGATCTTCCACATGGACCAGACCAAGGTCATGGACGGAACCCTCGTGTCGGTGCTCTCCTGGTACGACAACGAGTGGGGCTTCTCGAACCGCATGAGCGACACCGCAGTCGCCATGGGCAAGTTGCTCTGAGCCATTGCCGCGGCCCAGCCGATGACGACATGGGGCCTCGCATCGCGTGTGATGCGGGGCCTCTTTGCGTTGGCCTTCGCATACGCCTCGCATCGGAACGAAGCCGGCGCGCGCGATCGATGGTAGGCTTGGCGCCGAGACATTCGCGTCGAGAGCCCGCGCCCGCCATGAAGTCCAGCGGCAAGCCCAGGTCCCGAAGTCCCATCACGCCGCGTCCGGTGACGGCCACCTATTTGCGCAACTCCGCATTGCATTACGTGTCCCAGCGTGCGGCGAGCATTGCCATGGTGCGCCAGATCCTCGAGCGGCGGGCGAAGAAGCGGCTCGCCGTACGAACGCTGGATGCCCCAACCGAGGCCCTCATCGAAGCTGCGATCGCCGAGCTGGCGGCACTCGGCCTTGTCGATGACATGCGCTTTGCTGGCGGCCGGGCTGCGACGCTGGCGGGCAAAGGTTTGGCGCGCTCGCGAATCGCGCAGGGCCTCCGCTCGAAAGGAGTCGCCCGCGAGACGAGCGAGGCGGCCGTCGGCGATGACATTGACGATCTGGCGCAGGCCCGCCGCTTCGTGACCCGCAAACGGCTCGGCGCTCTCCGCCGCGGCGGCATGACGCTAGAGTCGCGGCGCAAGGATCTCGCCTCACTTGCCCGAGCCGGCTTCGCCTATTCGGTCGCGAGCCGCGCCCTCGATGCTCCCGACGAGACCTAGTGTCCCGATCCCTGCCGGGTGATGCCGGTTGCCAAACCGCGCGCATCGGAGGCATGATTTAAGGGCCGGCGGCGCAAAAATACCTGCCGGCATTTCTGTGCCAACGGCCAGCCTTGAAGGTATTCCGACCATGACCGACGCCGCCGATCTCGCCGATCCCAATCCTTCGCGGCCGTCGGCCACCATCATGCTCGTTCGCGACGGCAAGGATGGCATCGAGATCTTCATGGTCGTGCGCGACCGACCGATGGATGGAGCCATGGGGGCGGTCGTCTTCCCCGGAGGCAAGATTGATCAGGAGGACCGCCATCCCGAGAGTTGGGGCCATCTCGTCGCCCCCCAGTCACATCCCGACCTGCCTTATTGGCTCGCCGCAATGCGCGAGACCTTCGAGGAAGCAGGTGTCGTCATCGCCCGGCCGAGCGGTGCGAAATCGGGCGACATTTCGCCCGCCCGCGCCCGCGAAATGGTCGTCAAGCATCGCGATGCCCTGCTCGATCGCAAGATCACCTTCGCCCAAATCATCAAGTCGGAAGGTCTCGACCCCGCGCTCGATCACATGGTGCACTTCGCTCACTGGCAGACACCCCTCGGCCTGCCGAAGCGCTTCGATACGCACTTCTTCCTCGTCTCGGCCCCCGAAGGCCAGGAACCCATCCATGACGGCCGCGAAATGGTCGATTGTTTCTGGATCTCGCCGGGGCGCATCGTCGACGAGGCGGCATCCGGCAAACGCACGTTGGTTCCGGCCACTCGTCTCAACCTCGAGTTGCTCTCGGAAAGCCGCACCGTCGCCGAGGCTATGGCGAAGGCCCGCGCCCGATCCGTCGTGCTGGTTCGGCCGGAGCGCTTCAAGTCCGAGGACGGCAAATGGGCGGTGCGCATTCCGGCTGAGGCCGGCTACCGTACGACCGTCATCGCCTCGTCGAGCCAACGCGCCTGATCTTCTAGAGGAGTTGCGCGAGGATCATCAGCAACCCGCCACGGAGACAGCCGAACACTGGTTCTCAGCCAGGGAATGCCGCGAGGAGGGCCGACCATACGAGAAATTTAAGATCTGGTGTCATGGCTAGTCTCGTCGACCCGGGAATTAGCACAATCGAGTGCCCAAGGGCCGTTCGAGTACGAACTCGAGTTGATGATCGTCTGTCGGCTTGGCGCTTGGTAAGGATCGGCCCGTCCCGGATGCACATAAAACTATGCTCGGCGAGCCTGCATGACCGATAGTCCTGATCTGACGCAAACCCAGACCGCAATCGTCGAGCGCACCAATGCGTTTCGCGTCGAACAGGGGCTGTTGGCGGTGCAGCGCAACGCGGCCCTCGGGCATGCGGCGAACGAATTTGCCCAGTATCTCGCTAAGTCGGGGCGCTTTGCGCACGAGGCCGATGGCCGCAAACCAGCCGAACGCGCCAAGCAGGCCGGCTATTGGCATTGTACGGTTGCCGAGAACCTGGCGCTGAACCTGGACAGCCGTGGCTTCACGGTCGAGAAGCTGGCAACGGACGCGGTCGAGGGCTGGAAGGCCTCGGCGGGGCACCGCAAGAACATGCTTCTTCCGAACGTGACGGACGTCGGCATCGGCATCGCGCGCGCCATGGGGCCTGATCCCAAGTTTCTCACGGTCCAACTGCTGGGCCGGCCTGGCCATCTCGCCTACGCCTTCTCGATCGCCAACAAGAGCATGGACACCATCGCCTACGAGTTCGCCGGCAAGCGTCACGAGATCGCCCCCCGCATGGTCGTCACCCATCAGGCTTGCGACCCGGCGCGGGTGCGCTTCGACGGAACCGGTGGCTGGCTCGGCGGGACGCGGATGAACGTGCAGTACGAGGCCGCCGACAAGGCCAAGTTCGTCCTGCGCAATGGCCCGGAGGGCAAGCTCATGGTCGAGCACCATCGCTGACGGCAGCTACACTGTTTCCGACTTCGACAGGCTTGCGATCATCCGGCCGCGCACCTCCGGCAGCGCGATCTCGCGCGGCGCCAAGGCCCGCGACTCGAGGAAGTATCCCGTCAGCGCGAATCCAGCCGCGATATCGACGCTCGGCACCGGCCCCTGCGCGCGACCAGCGAGAAACCCCGGCAGCGCCAGAAGCCGATCCTTGTAGGGCTCCCCCGCTGAAGCTGATACGGCCCGGCCCGTGCGCGGGGAGACATAAATGAGCTGGTCGTTGCTTCCGGTCGCTGCGCACTGCTGAAGGTCGAGCCCGAATCCGAGCTCGGTGAGCAGCGCCAGCTCCCACCGCACCATCAGCGCCGGCCACACGCTGGGGTCGTCGAGAAATCCGAGCACGAACAGCGTCACCTCGTAGAGCGCCGGGTGTGGGTCGCGCTCAGGCAGCAATCTTGTTAGTGTGGTGAGCGAGGACAGTGCCGCTAGCCGCGCCGGATCGGCGGCCGCCATCGCCTCGGCCGCGAACCCGCGCCGGAGTTCGATCGAAAAGTGGCCCAGTTGCTCCGCCAGACGGCCCTTCCATGCCACGTCGATGTGATTGCCGGTCTGCAGAACGGGTCTGAGCCTCCGCGACCGCCCGCCGTAGACGAGGCCGAGATGGCGGCCGTGCGCGCGCGTTAGCAACTCCGCCACCGCGGCAGTTTCTCCATGCGCGCGGACGGAAAGCACGATCGCTTCGTCGGTCCAGTTCATGCGACCAAGTCTAGCACAGCCGCTGCATATGCGGCTCGATCGCGGGCAGCCAGGAGCCCACGGTGACATGGGTCGAGCCGGTCTGTTGCAATCCGGTGCGCGCTGGCGTCTGATCGCCGGAGCGCAAGCCGGAGGGTCGTCATGATCATTGCAGTCGTCCAGATTCCTATGCCGAAACGGCCCAGGGAGGCGGCTATCGCCGCCCAGACCAGATCCGCACCCACGTTCCGTGCGCTTGGCGAGAAGGGACTGCTGCGCAAGGATTATCTCAACGGCGATGCTGGGGGCGGCGGGGTCTACACGTGGGTGTCGCGCGAGGCCGCCGAGGCGTTCTACAACGCCGACTGGTTCGCCAAGGCCGAAGCGACCTTCGGCGCCCGCCCGACAGTCACCTACTACGAGACCTACGTCACGGTCGACAACATCAAGGGCGAGACCATCGTTCGCGAATAGGTCGACCACCGAAGCGACGCATTGGAAAGCGGGAGGCGTTCGCCTACATTGCGAATCGCAGGGCTGCGTGGTTCGTCAGGGCATATCGACCCGGGGGCCTATACTCTTCGCATGGGAGCTGTCCCTGGCCGGGCTCGTGGGCTCGGACACACGGCGCCCACCTACATAAGTAGGGACCACGCGGGGACGACCGCTCAACGGCCAATGCGGCTCTGCACTCTTCCCGCTTCCAGGCCCGCCGGTACCCGGAACCGACCGAGGCTGATCCGATGCACGACAACCACGCAGTGACCGAGGCCAAGCGCCACCTCCGGGAAGCCGCCAAAGCGAAACGGTCTGAGCTCCCGCTCGCCACGCGCACTGAGGCTGGGGCCCAACTCGCGTCGCACGGCCTCGACTTCCTCGCAGCACGTCCGAGCCCGCTCGTCGTCTCGGCGTTTCTAGCCATCGGCGAGGAGATCAACCCGGCGCCGCTGATGAGCCGACTGCACCGCGACGGCGCCACGATCGGCCTGCCGGTCATGGTCGGCAAGGGCAAGCCTCTGGAGTTTCGGGCCTGGGCGCCGGGTGCGATGCTCGTCACGCGCATGTGGGGCATTCGTGAGCCCGATCAGACGGCCCCACGTGTCGAGCCGGATGTGCTCCTGGTGCCTCTCCTGGCCTTCGACCGGACCGGCCAGCGCTTGGGTTATGGCGGCGGATTCTACGACCGTACGTTGCATGACTTGCGCAGCCGCCGGAACGTCGTCGCGGTCGGACTGGCTTTCGCGAGCCAGGAGGTCGACGCCGTGCCGCATCTCGACTATGACCAGCGGCTCGACTGGGTCCTCACGCCCGAGGGTCCGATCCGCTGTTCGGTTTGACGGGAAATCTCCCCGCATGCGTATCCTTTTTCTCGGCGACGTCGTCGGACGCGCCGGCCGTAAGGCGGTCATCGAGGGCCTTCCGAGACTCATTCCCCGCTACAAGCTCGATTTCGTGGTGGTCAATGGCGAGAACGCGGCGGGTGGCTTCGGCATTACCGAAGCGATCCTGCAGGAATTCCTCGATGCCGGTGCCGACGCCGTGACGCTCGGTAATCACGCTTTCGACCAGCGCGACGCCCTTGTTTTCATCGAGCGCCAGGATCGCCTGATTCGGCCGGTCAACTATCCCAAGGGTACGCCGGGACGGGGTGCCGGGCTCTACCGGGCTCGCAACGGGGCCGAGGTGCTCGTCGTGCAGGGCATGGGCCGCGTCTTCATGCCCGAGCTCGATTGCCCGTTCCGCGCGATCGAGTCCGAGATTGCGGCCTGTCCCTTGGGTTCGGGAGCCGATTCGATCCTCATCGACTTCCATGCCGAGGCGACCAGCGAGAAGCAGGCCATGGGTGCTTTTCTCGACGGGCGCGTCTCCTGCGTCGTTGGAACGCATACGCATGTGCCGACCGCCGACGACCGCGTGTTGAGGGGCGGAACGGCGTTCATGACGGATGCGGGCATGTGTGGGGACTATCAGTCGATCGTCGGCATGGAAGTCGACGAACCCGTCAATCGCTTCCTGACGCGCATTCCGCGGGGCCGCTTCGAGCCGGCCATGGGACCGGCAACCTTGTCCGGCTTCGCTATCGAGACGGATGATGCGACCGGGCTTGCGCGGTACGCGAAAGCAGTGCGGCTCGGTGGTGCATTGGCACCGACCGAGCCGCCATTCTGGGTCGAATAAGAAAGAGGCATGCTCCTTCGTTTGCGCTGCAGGAGCTGATCCGCTGCAGCGTAGGGCTGGAGCGCCGCGACTCGTGGCGCTCGTATGGCCACCCCCGTTGGGCGGCGGGAGGGGCCGGCGAAGCGACTCGTCTCCAGTGATGAGATCAGCATCGCGCCACACTGGTAAATGAAGTGTTAAAGTTGCCGTGCCCCACATCCGGCCCGGGCCGCTGCCTTCAGTGCCGAGGGGGGCGTCGAGAACGCGACATTTCGCGCAAGGCGGCGCAAGAGGAGCGGACGGACCCAGCCACGGGTTGCGCGGTCAATGGGCCTGGGCTAACTCATGCAACACGTGTTGCGTCGGTGCTTGCGGTTCCGAGAGTTCGCGACCGCACGTCCCGCCTTGGATCGCGCCAGCCTTGGATCGCGCATGACCATGCTCTTCCATGACTACCTGCCGATCGTCGTCTTCATCGGCGTTTCGATGTTCATTGCCGGCTCTCTGATGATCGCGCCATGGCTGGTGGCATACCGCAATCCGGACCCCGAGAAGGTGTCGGCCTACGAGTGCGGCTTCAACGCGTTCGATGACGCTCGCATGAAGTTCGACATTCGCTTCTATCTGACGGCCATCCTGTTCATCATCTTCGACATCGAGGCCGCCTTCATGTTCCCCTGGGCGGTGGCCTTCACGTCGGCAGGCGAGGCGGGTTTCTGGGCCATGATGATCTTCATCGCCGAACTGCTGCTCGGCTACATCTACGTATGGCGCAGAGGAGCACTCGAATGGGATTGATCCTGCCAGGCCAGCCCGCCTACGACAGGCCGGGAGAAGGCTCCGGCTCCAGCCTCGTGAAGCCGGGCGACCGTGGTTTCACCGAAATCAACAACGCGCTCGCCGACAAGGGCTTTCTCGTCACGACGACGGACGACCTCATCAACTGGGCGCGTACGGGCTCCCTGATGTGGATGACGTTCGGCCTGGCATGCTGCGCCGTCGAGATGATGCAAGCCTCGATGCCGCGCTACGATCTCGAGCGCTTCGGCTTCGCGCCCCGCGCCTCGCCGCGTCAGTCCGACGTGATGATTGTCGCCGGTACGCTGACCAACAAGATGGCGCCCGCTTTGCGCAAGGTCTACGACCAGATGCCGGAGCCGCGCTACGTCATCTCGATGGGGTCGTGCGCCAACGGGGGCGGCTACTACCATTACAGCTACGCCGTTGTTCGTGGATGCGATCGAATCGTGCCGGTGGACATCTACGTGCCCGGCTGCCCCCCGACAGCGGAGGCACTGGTCTACGGCATCCTGCTGCTGCAGAAGAAAATTCGCCGGACTGGAACGATCGAGAGGTAGCTCAGAGCCATGTCCGCGAACCTTGAAGCCCTCGCACAGCATGCCGGTGTAGCGCTTGGCGATCGTATTGCTGGCATAGCGACCGCCTTCGGCGAGATCACGCTGCACGTGGCGCGCGACAGCATCATCCACGTCCTGACCCGCCTCCGCGACGATCCCGAGCTGCAGTTCGAAACGCTGCTCGACATCACCGCTGTCGACTGGCCGGCTCGCGAGAACCGCTTCGACGTCGTCTATCACCTGCTCTCGATGCGCAAGAATCAGCGCATCCGCGTCAAGCTCGAGACCAGCGAGACCGACGCCGTGGCGAGCGTGACCGAGGTCTTCCCGACGGCCAATTGGCTCGAGCGCGAGACCTACGACATGTACGGCATCCTGTTCTCCGGTCACCCAGACCTGCGCCGCATCCTCACCGACTATGGCTTCGAGGGCTATCCGCTCCGCAAGGACTTCCCGTTGACGGGCTACAAAGAGGTTCGCTACGACGATGAGCTCAAGCGCGTGGTCTACGAGCCCGTGCGCCTGACGCAGGAATTCCGCCAGTTCGATTTCGAAAGCCCCTGGGAGGGCGTCGACTACATCATTCCCGGCGACGAGAAGGCAGGTCCGCAGCCTCCGAAGTCGTGAGCGCGGTCCTGTAGTGACCGTCGGGTCGAGATCGAGCGGAGGCGCCGATGGTCCTGATCGCGTTCTTCAGCTTGGTCCTGGTCCTGATAGCCGTGTCGGCCATCCTCGGTTTTGCGACAGCACTCTATCTTCGCCGACCGTCGCTTTTCGGCCAACTGGTCGAACCTAGCGACGAAGGCGTTCTGCTCATCCTCAAGGCCGGCGTCGGGTTGGCCATCGCGATATTCACGCCTCTTGTCGCAGGTCTCTCTTACGCTCTGAGCGGCGCAAGCTGGATGGTCGCCTTCTTGGGTGAAGCAGGTGTTTGGTTCTGGGCCTGGGCCGGACTCACCTGGCTCGCCGGACTGTTCATGGGCTGCATGCTTAACCACGGCCCGTCGCGCGACAGCGACGAATCCATCACCCGGATTTCCTGAGCCCAGAGCCCCTTGCTGCGAACTGGTACCCTCATGCACCCCACCCTCACCCCCGGCCTCACCGATACCCACACCTACGCCGTCACCGCCGCCAACACGGTGCCGCATCTCGCCATGGACCGGTCGACCTTCGACGACATTCCGGAGGTGCTGGCCACGGCCTACATGGTGGTCATGATGGAAGGCGCCTGTACCAAGCTGCTGCGGCCCCACCTCGGCGCCAACGAAGGCTCGCTCGGCATCGCCGTTAACGTCACCCACATCGCGGCAACCGTGCCCGGCCAGACCGTCACCGTCACGGCGACCATAGAGAAGATCGAAGGCCGTAAGATCACCTTCCACGTCTCGGCCCACGACGGCCTCGACAAGATCGGCGAAGGCACCCACACCCGCGCCATCGTCCCCTGGGACCGCTTCAAGGCCAGCGTCGCCGCGAAGGCGGGCAAGTTGAAAGCCTAGAAGATCTCCGGTCGCTCAAGGGTCGCCGCGGCATCGTGGGGGACTAGCATCCGGGACCGGACCTCTCTATTCACTATTGGCGATTTGCTTCCCCGGCACGGCGCCGCCGACCGCGACGAGACCTGACCCATGGCCGAAACCGAGATCCGCCCCTTCACCATCAACTTCGGGCCCCAGCACCCGGCGGCGCACGGTGTGCTGCGCCTCGTCCTGGAACTCGACGGCGAGGTCGTCGAGCGGGTCGATCCGCACATCGGCCTGCTGCATCGCGGCACCGAGAAGCTGATCGAGCACAAGACCTACCTGCAGGCCATCGGCTACTTCGATCGCCTGGACTACTGCGCGCCGATGAACCAGGAGCACGCCTTCTGCCTCGCCGCGGAGAAGCTGCTCGGCCTCGAGATTCCGAAGCGCGGCCAGTTGATCCGTGTTCTTTACTCCGAGATCGGCCGCATTCTCTCCCACATGCTCAACGTGACGACCCAGGCCTTGGACGTCGGTGCACTGACCCCACCACTCTGGGGCTTCGAAGAGCGCGAGAAGCTGATGGTCTTCTACGAGCGCGCCTCGGGAAGCCGCATGCACGCCAAGTATTTCCGTATCGGCGGCGTCCATCAGGATCTCCCCGAGAAGCTGATCCAGGACATCCACGCCTGGTGCGACCCGTTCCAGAAGGTCTGCGACGACATCGAGGCTCTGCTCACCGGCAACCGTATCTTCAAGCAGCGCAACGTCGACATCGGTGTCGTCGCGCTCGACGATTGCATCCGCTGGGGCTTCTCCGGCGTCATGGTACGCGGCTCCGGCGCCGCCTGGGACTTGCGCAAGTCGCAGCCCTACGAGTGCTATCCCGAGCTCGATTTCGATATCCCCGTCGGAAAGAACGGCGATTGCTACGACCGCTACTGCATCCGCATGTTCGAGATGCGCGAGGCGGCCCGCATCATGAAGCAGTGCTGCGAGAAGCTGCTGTCGCCCGAGGGCCAGGGTCCGGTTTCCGCCGAGAACAAGAAGGTGGTACCGCCGAAACGCGGCGAGATGAAGCGCTCCATGGAAGCGCTGATCCACCACTTCAAGCTCTACACCGAAGGCTTCCATGTGCCCGAGGGCGAAGTCTACGCCTGCGTCGAGGCGCCGAAAGGCGAGTTCGGCGTTTACCTCGTCGCCGATGGCTCGAACAAGCCCTACAAGTGCAAGATTCGCGCTCCTGGCTACGCCCATCTCCAGGCCATGGATTTCCTCTGCAAGGGCCACATGCTCGCCGACGTGAGCGCCATTTTGGGGAGCCTCGACATCGTGTTCGGAGAGATTGATCGGTAGGGCAAGTTGGTCTCGGAATTTATGAGCACCAAGGTTGGCTCGAGGCAATTCCGGGCTCTGCTGACGAGATTGAAGCCGCTTGCTGAAGGTGGTCTTCAGGAGCTTTCGGATTTGCCCCGGCAGGTGCATATCAGGCCCAGGCAACCTTCTCGCCGGCCGACGGGTCAGCTGGTATGGCTTGGCGCCCGCATCGGAAGAATTTCCTTGTCATTCGATATCTGTGCGGAATTAGGAGTTCCCAATAGGCTGCACGTATCAAGCGAGCCTTTACTCCTTGCCGAGGAGCAGGCGCGAGCCACTTTTGAGGGCTTGTTTGGCAATTGCGATGTTTATCGTTCGAAATCCGGAAAAGGTTGGTGGATGAAGTATGTTTCATCGAGCAGACCGGCCTGGGAGCTGATTGTCACGTTTGACGCACCCTCGTTGCGGGGACCGTGTGTGTTTTCGGCAGCCCTGATCCAGCAAGTAAAGCCTTAGGTTGAGGTAGGCGGCCGCTGCCTGGACGGACGTGCAGGGCGACCATGCCGACGTAACCCAACTTCGTAGCCACAACGAGAACGGGTGTTGGGTTACTCGCGGGGCGATGCCGACGCTCATGTGAAGTACGCAGGCCGACGCTAACGTGCGGGTCGGCGCAGCCCCAACGCTATGCCAGATGGAAGTCAAAGCCATGTCCACTCTCCCCCCGTGCCCTAAGTGCAACTCCGAGCACGTCTACGAAGACGGCAGCCTGCTCGTCTGCCCGGAGTGCGCTCACGAATGGGCTCGTGGGGCGGGTCCGGAGGCTGCCGCCAACGATGACGTCCCCTCCATCGTCAAGGACGCCAACGGCAACGTCCTCGCCGACGGCGACAGCGTCACCGTCATCAAGGACCTGAAGGTCAAAGGCTCGTCGTTGGTCGTCAAGGTCGGCACCAAGGTTCGCAATATCCGGCTCGTCGACGGCACCGCCGGCCACGACATTGACTGCAAGATCGACGGCATCGGCCCGATGCAGCTCAAGTCGGAGTTCGTCCGCAAGGCGTGATGCCCGTGCACGCG